>Ga0182737_1000627_pt1 | contig 45983 bp, 40 predicted proteins | sample eDN5th30CBELigOP_FD_128878 | JGI IMG/M metagenome (GOLD analysis project Ga0182737, IMG submission 128878) | Enriched Organic Plus compost microbial communities from Emeryville, California, USA - eDNA 5th pass 30_C BE-Lig OP (version 2) (version 2) ...
ATGAGCGAGCAGAACCCGCCCGGAGTGCCCGAAGGCGGCCCGGACCCGTTCGACGAGCTGCTCAAGGGACTCCGCGAGGAGTCGACCGAGCCGGCGCCGGCACCCGCCGAGGCCGCGCCCGAGGTCTCGAGCGTCGACCAGCCGACCGTCGCGTTCACGCCCGTCGACCAGACAGCCCCGCTCGCCCCCGAGGAGCCGACCGTCGCGTTCGCCCCCCAGCCGGAGGCGGCGAACCCCGTGCCGGAGCCCGTCCCCCCGTACGTCGCACCCGGCCTGCCGCCGACCGTCGCCCTTCCCGGCACCTTCGAGCCGACCGCCGCGACCAGCGTGCTCGGCGGCGCCGGCGGCGGTGTGCCGCCCGAGGAGCCGCCGAGCGGCGGCGGCGGGTTCAAGGACTGGGATCCCCGGCGCCGGACGCTGTTCATCGTGCTCGTCTCGCTCGCCGGCGTGCTGCTCATCGCGCTCGTCGTCGCGCTCATCGCATTCGCTGTGAACGGCAATCAGCCGAATCCCGACCCGACCGGGACGCGGACGACGTCGCCGACGCACTCGAGCACCCCGACGCCCACGCCGAGCCGCTCGGCGACCCCGACTCCGACCCCGACCCCCACCGCGGCGCCCAAGCCGGCGGTGCAGTCGTTCGCGGTGACGCCGACCACGGCGGAGTGCTCGAACGGGAATGCCGCGACCAAGGTCACACTCCACTTCTCCTGGAACATCACCGGCACGACGACCGATGTCGTCCTCGCCGCCAACGGCAACGCGGTCAAGAACGGCCTCCGCCCGGCCGAGACCGACTACCTGCTCGAGTTCGGCTGCGACAGCGCGCAGGTCACCTACACGATCACCGCGGTCGCCCCCGACGGGCAGCGCTACAGCGGCACCCCGGCGACGGTCAACCGGAAGCTGCCGGACCCGCCGGCGCCGCCGGCCGCGCCGACCGTCAGCAGCTTCGACGCGAGTCCCGCGACCGCGGACTGCTCCGCAAGTCCTTCACCGATCGTCACCCTGACCTGGAACACGACGAATGCGACCTCGGTGGCGATCTCCGGCGTGCCCGGAACGTTTGCCGCAAGCGGCAGCACGACGACGACATACGACTGCGCCCAGGAACAGATCACCTACACGCTGACGGCGACGGGAGCCAGTGGGACGTCTCCCGCGACGGCCGATGACACGGTCACGCGAGACTCTGATGACGATGGCGACGACCCAGGTGCCGACGACTGAGACAGCGCCTCAGCAGTAGAATCGTCTGGTCCCACATCTGAGGCACCACGCTTCGTCTCGCTGCGCTCGCTCAGCGACCGGAGCAGGACACGGTGCCGCCCATACCGGAGCTCCGCCCATGCCACGCGACATCCCCGAGAAGCCCGCCCTCGAAGGGCTCGAGGACACCTGGTCGGTCGTCTGGGAGCGAGACGGGACCTACCGCTTCGACCGGGACGCGGCGTTCGCCGCCGGCAAGGACGCCATCTACGCGATCGACACCCCGCCGCCGACCGCGAGCGGCAGCCTGCACATCGGGCACGTGTTCTCCTACACCCACATGGACCTCGCCGCCCGGTTCCAGCGGATGCGCGGCAAGCGGCTCTTCTACCCGATGGGCTGGGACGACAACGGCCTGCCGACCGAGCGCCGGGTGCAGAACTACTACGGCGTGCGCGTCGACCCGAGCCTCCCCTACGACCCGGCGTTCACGCCCCCGCAGCACGGCGGCGAGGGCAGCAGCGGCAAGCTCGCCGACCAGATCCCCGTGAGCCGCCGCAACTTCATCGAGCTCTGCCAGCGGCTGACCGAGGAGGACGAGGTCAAGTTCGAGGAGCTCTGGCGGCGGCTCGGCCTCTCCGTCGACTGGTCGCTCACCTACCGCACGATCGGCGACGATGCGCAGCGGGTCTCGCAGCGGGCGTTCCTGCGGAACCTCGCGCGCGGCGAGGCGTACCAGGCGGACGCGCCGACGGTCTGGGACGTGACGTTCCGCAGCGCCGTCGCGCAGGCGGAGATCGAGGACAAGGAGCAGCCGGGCGCCTACCACCGGGTGACGTTCCACCGACCGGACGGCGGCGTCATCGAGGTCGACACGACCCGGCCCGAGCTGATCCCCGCGGACGTCGCGCTCGTCGCCCACCCCGACGACCCGCGCTACCGGCCGCTCTTCGGCACGACCGTGCGCACGCCCCTCTTCGACGCCGAGATCCCCGTGCTCGCGCACCGCCTCGCGCAGCAGGACAAGGGCACCGGCATCGCGATGGTCTCCACCTGGGGCGATGTGACCGACGTCGTGTGGTGGCGCGAGCTCGACCTCCCGGCGCGCGCCGTGATCGGCAGGGACGGCCGGTTCCTCGCCGAGCCGGGCGCGCTCGAGGCCTTCTCCGACGCCGGGCGCACCGCCTACGCCGAGCTCGCCGGGAAGACCGTGTTCTCCGCCCGTGCGCGCATCGTCGAGCTGCTGAAGGAGTCCGGCGACCTGATCGGCGAGCCCAAGCCGATCACCCACCCGGTCAAGTTCTTCGAGAAGGGCGACAAGCCGCTCGAGATCGTCTCGACCCTGCAGTGGTACCTCGTCAACGGCGCGCGGGACGAGTCGCTGCGCGACGCCCTGCTCGCGGCCGGCCGCGAGATCGCGTTCCACCCCGAGCACATGCGCGTGCGCTACGAGAACTGGGTCGGCGGTCTGACCGGCGACTGGCTGGTCTCCCGGCAGCGCTTCTTCGGCGTGCCGATCCCGGTCTGGTACGCGCTCGGGCCGGACGGCGAGCGCACCGGCGAGGTGCTGACGCCCGACGAGGCGCAGCTCCCGGTCGACCCGTCCTCGGACGCGCCCCCCGGATACCGGGAGTCCCAGCGCGGGCAGGCCGGCGGCTTCGAGGGCGAGGTCGACATCATGGACACCTGGGCGACCTCCTCGCTCACGCCGCAGATCGCGGCCGGCTGGGGCACCGACGACGCGCTGTTCGAGCTCGTCTTCCCCTACCAGCTGCGCTCGCAGGGGCAGGACATCATCCGCACCTGGCTGTTCTCGACGGCGCTGCGCGCCCACCTCGAGCACGGCTCCGTCCCGTGGCGGCACGCCGGCATCAGCGGCTTCATCGTCGACCCGGACCGGAAGAAGATGTCGAAGTCGAAGGGGAACGTCGTGACCCCCGCGGCGATGCTCGACGAGCACGGCTCGGACGCGGTGCGCTACTGGGCGGCGTCCTCGAAGCTCGGCACCGACGCGGCCTTCGACCCGCAGAACCCGAAGGTCATGAAGATCGGCCGGCGGCTCGCGATCAAGGTGCTCAACGCGGCGAAGTTCGTCTACGGGTTCCCGACCCCTTCCTCGGTCCCTGAGCGAGCCGGAGGCGAGTCGAAGGGTGCGGCGATCACCCACCCCCTCGACCGCGACCTGCTCGCCGAGCTGCGCGGCGTCGTCGCGCAGGCGACCGCCGCGTTCGAGTCCTACGACCACGCGCGGGCGCTCGAGACGACCGAGCAGTTCTTCTGGACGTTCTGCGACGACTACCTCGAGCTCGTCAAGGAGCGCGCATACGCCGGGACGGGCGAGGCGCAGGCCTCGGCGGTGGCGGCGCTGCGGGCGGCGATCGACGTGCTGCTGCGGCTGCTCGCGCCGTTCATCCCGTTCGCGACCGAGGAGGTCTGGTCGTGGACCCATGAGGGCTCGGTGCACACCGCGGCGTGGCCGACCGTCGAGGAGCTCCCCTACGAGCCGAGCGGGCTCCTCGCGCTCGCCGGCGGCGCGCTCATCGACATCCGCCGGGCGAAGACGGAGGCGAAGGCCTCGCAGCGGACCCCGGTCGCGACGGCGACGCTCGCCGGGCCCGCGGCGATCGCCGACGCGCTCGACGACCTCCGCGCGGTCGGCCGGATCCAGGCGCTGACCCTCGTCGAGGCCGAGGAGATCCAGGTCCGCGACATCGTCCTCGCCGAGCCCTGACCCACCCCATCGGCTGGTCGGCTCCGGCTGGCCGAACCGGTCGATCGGCCCGAGAATTGACCAGTCGATGCAGGAGGGAGCGGACATGCGGCTCGGAACGCGGTGGGACGTCGGCGACGAGGCGCCGGCGGGGCTGAGCGACTCGATGCTCCGGGCGATCGCCCGGGTCGAGGCGGAGCTCGAGGCGGACGGCATCGACGCCGTCGGCTGGCGCTGGACGCTGACCTGGCTCGAGCGCCGGGCGACGGCCGAGCTCGACGACGGCACCCTGGTGCGCGAGGAGCACGACGGGACGGCGTCCATCCGGCTGCCCGAGCCGGAGTAGCGTGGAGCGGTGACCGCGGCCGACTCGTCGAGATGGCCCGCGGTCCTCGCCCTCGTCGGCGCGCCGCTGTTCTGGGCCGGGCACTACGTCGTCGCCGGAGCGGCGATCTCGGAGACGGACGCCTGGACGCTCTCCGTGCTGCGCTGGGGCGGGGCGGCCGTCGTCCTGCTCGTCGTCGCCCAGCTCGTCGAGCGCCCCGACTGGCGACTCGTGCTGCGCCGCCTGCCGCGGCTGGCGGTGATGGGGCTCTTCGGCATGATCGGCTTCGGCACGCTGCTCTACCTCGGCCTCGAGTCGACGACGGCCGTGAACGCCTCGCTCGTCAGCGGCATCGGGCCGGTGACCATCGCCGCCGGCGCCGCGCTCCTGCTGCGCGAACGGCTCGGCTGGCGCGTCGTGCTCGGGCTCGTGGTCGCGCTCGTCGGAGTGCTGCTCGTCGTCTCGCACGGCTCGCTCGACACCTTCCTCGCCCTCCGCTTCGACACCGGCGACCTCTGGGTCATCGCCGCCACGGTGTGCTGGAGCGTCTACACGATCCTCGGCCGCAAGCCGATCGGCGTGCCGCCGCTCACCTCCGTCGGCGTCCAGGCGGCCATCGTGACGATCCTGCTGCTGCCCGTGCTGCCCTTCGCCGGCTGGCACCCGCCGCAGAGCGCGGCCGCCTGGTGGGGCGTCGCGTTCATCATCCTGTTCCCGAGCGTCGGCAGCTACCTGCTCTGGAACTACGCGGTGCGACGCACGCCCGCCGCCGTCGCGGGGCTGTTCCTCAACCTCATCCCGGTGTTCACCGTGATCCTCGCGCTCGCCCTCGGCCAGGGGGTCAGCTGGCCGCAGGCGCTCGGCGGGGCGATCGTGCTCGGCGGCGTGCTGCTCGCGACGCTGCCGGGGCGGGCGAGGGGCGCGGCGGGCCCTTCGACTCGCTGACGCTCGCCCAGGGACCGAGGAGGGGACGGACGCCGCCTCAGGGACCGAGTGAGACGGACGCCGACTCCGGCGGACCGCGGAGGGGCGGATGCTCGCTCAGGGGGCGGGAGGCCGGAGCTCGGCGGCGAGGGCGCGGCCGAGCGCCGCCTCGGCCGCCGCCCGGCGCGTCGTGCCCTCCGCGGCGGCCCGGGCGTCGAGGCGCCCGACCAGCTCGGCCGGCACGTGCAGCGTGAGCGCCACCAGCCCGGTCGGCGCCTCCTTGAGGACGAGCCCGAGCACGGGCAGCACGATCGTCGCCGCGCCGTCGACGATCGCCGCGACGCCGAAGAGCCGCCAGTACCACTCGCCGTCCGACGCCGGGATCCGGCCGTCGCTCAGGATCGGGATCAGGATCATCACGGCGACGATCGCGATCGCGGCGAGCACCACCACGAGGATCGTCCGGATCGCCGGATGCCGCCGGGCGGCGAGGAGCAGCAGCAGATTCGCCTGTGCGAGGGAGAGCGCGACGACGAGCAGCGCGAAGAACCACTTGGTGAGGGTGCCGACGAGATCCCACCCCTCGGAGCCCCAGTTCGCCCAGATGAGCCACAGGATCGGGATGAGCGCCCCGACGCTCGCGGCGATGCCCGCGTAGCCGAGGGCGCGCAGCGGCCGGTCCGCCTGCGCGAGGTGGCAGAGCGCGACGGCGGAGAACGCCGTGATCGTCGCGGTCGTCCCGAGGATGCGGCCCTGCAGCTCGCCCCAGCCGCCGGTCAGCAGCAGGACGATGCCGAGGACCGCGGAGACCGCCGCCGCGGCGATGACGACGATGACCGCCGCCCGGCGCACGCCCTTGAGCGCCGAGGTGCCTCCGGCCATGGGCTACGCCGACTTCTCGTTCCGGCGCTGCGGGGTGTGCGGCACGATCGTCGGCGCGGCGTTCTCGATGACCGCCTCCCGGGTGACGATGACCCGGGCGACCCTGTCGTCGCTCGGCACGTCGAACATGATCGGGCCGAGCACCTCCTCCATGATCGCGCGGAGGCCGCGCGCGCCCGTCTGCCGCAGGACGGCGAGGTCGGCGATCGCCTCGAGCGCACCGGGCTCGAACTCGAGCTCGACCCCGTCGAGCTGGAACATGCGCTGGTACTGCTTGATGAGCGCGTTCCGCGGGGTGGTGAGGATGTCCATGAGCGCCTCCCGGTCGAGCGGCGAGACGGTCGCGACGACCGGGAGCCGGCCGATGAACTCCGGGATGAGCCCGAACTTGTGCAGGTCCTCCGGCAGCACCTCGGGGAAGAGCTCGGCGTCGTCGCGCTTGGCGTGGAGCTCGGCGCCGAAGCCGATCCCCTTCTTCCCCACCCGTCCGGAGATGATCTCCTCGAGGCCCGCGAAGGCGCCCGCGACGATGAACAGCACGTTCGTCGTGTCGATCTGGATGAACTCCTGGTGCGGGTGCTTGCGGCCGCCCTGCGGCGGGACCGAGGCGACCGTGCCCTCGAGGATCTTCAGCAGCGCCTGCTGGACGCCCTCGCCGGACACGTCGCGCGTGATCGACGGGTTCTCCGCCTTCCGCGCGATCTTGTCGACCTCGTCGATGTAGATGATGCCCTGCTCGGCGCGCTTGACGTCGTAGTCGGCGGCCTGGATGAGCTTCAGCAGGATGTTCTCGACGTCCTCGCCGACGTAGCCGGCCTCCGTGAGCGCGGTCGCGTCGGCGACGGCGAACGGGACGTTGAGCCGCTTCGCGAGCGTCTGCGCGAGGTACGTCTTCCCGCAGCCGGTCGGGCCGATGAGCAGGATGTTCGACTTCGCGATCTCCACCTGGTCGTCCTGGTCGGCCGGGTGCAGCTCGGCGGCGGCGCGGATGCGCTTGTAGTGGTTGTAGACCGCGACGGACAGCGCGCGCTTCGCCTGCTCCTGCCCGATCACGTACTCCTCGAGGAAGGCGTAGATCTCGCGCGGCTTCGGCAGCTCGAACTCGGCGACCTCGCCGTCCGCCGACTCCGCGAGCCGCTCGGCGATGATCTCGTTGCACAGCTCGACGCACTCGTCGCAGATGTAGACGCCGGGCCCCGCGATGAGCTGCTGCACCTGCTTCTGGCTCTTCCCGCAGAACGAGCACTTGAGCAGGTCGGCGCTCTCACCGATTCGTGCCATGGCGTGCTCCTCCCCTGGGGCGTGCTTCGAGCCTAATCGCTATCCCCGACAACGCCAGGGAACCGCTCGGGATAATGGTCGGCATGTCCCGCCGCACCGCCGTCCCGTCCCGCATCCTCCTCGCCGCCGCCGTCGCGCTCGCCGGGACCGTCGCGCTCGCCGCCCCCGCCGCCGCGCACTCGACGATCATCGACACCAGCCCCGCGGAGGGCGCGGAGATCGACGAGGCGCCGGAGACCTTCTCGGTCACCGCGAACGAGAACCTCGCCGACATCACGGGCACGGGCGAGGGCTTCGCGCTGCAGATCGTCTTCGAGCCGACGGGCGAGGTGGTCACGGACGGTCCGCTGACGATCGACGGGCCGATGCTCTCCACGCCCGGCGTGCCGCTCGAGGGCGGCCCGTACGTCATGCAGTACCAGGTGGTGAGCGCGGACGGCCATCCCGTCTCGGGCGAGATCCCGTTCACGGTCGCGGGGGGCGATCCGGCGCAGGCGCCCACGGACGAGACCGGGACCGAGCCCGCGCCGACCGAGGAGGAGGCGGTCCCGATCAGCGCCCCCGCCGGGGACCAGGGGGCGGCCGCCGCCTGGATCGGCGGGGGCATCGTCGCCGCGCTCATCCTGATCGGCGGCATCGTGGCCCTCGTCGTCCGAGCCAGGAGGTAGCCGGGAGCGGGCGCGACCCGCTTGCATCGTTCGAACATATGTTCGATACTGCCCGGCATGACGAACGCCGTCGAGGTCGCGCAGCTCCGCGCGCGGATCGAGGACGCCGAGCGCCTGGGGCGCATCGGACGGGCCGGGCGGATCGCCGCGCCGTCCCCGGTCGTCCCCGCCCCCCCGGGCGTCGCACGGCTGCTGCCGGACGGCGGGCTGCGGCCCGGCGGCGCGTACGCGCTCGGCGGCTCGGCCGCGCTGCTCGCCGCGCTGCTGGCCGCGCCCTCGGCCGCGGGCGCCTGGTGCGCGGTCGTCGGGATCCCCGAGTTCGGCATCGAGGCGGCGCGCGGCGCCGGCGCGGACCCGGCGCGGATCGCGCTCGTCCCCGAGCCGGGCCCGCGCTGGCTCGCCGTCGTCGGCGCCCTCGCCGAGGGGGTCGGCGTCGTCGCGGTGCGACCGGGCGGGCGGGTCGGCGAGGCCGAGGCCGCCCGGCTCGCGGCGCGGCTCCGGGAGCGCGGCGCCGTGCTGCTCGTGCAGGGGGCGTGGCCGCTCGCCGAGGCGCGACTCGACGTCGAGCACCGGGAGTGGTCCGGGCTCGGCGGCGGACACGGCTGCCTCGAGGGCGGCGCGGCGCGCCTCGTCGTCACGGCGCGGCGGGGCGGCGCGCCCCGACGGGGACGGATCGCGCTCGTCGGGAAGGCGGCGGCCTCGCCCGCGGGCCGCGAGACCGCGGTGCCCGAGCCGCTCACGGCGGTCGGCTGATGGAGCGCTGCCTCGTGCTCTGGTTCCCGGACTGGCCGATCGCCGCGCTCGGCCAGGCGGTCCCCACCGACGCGCCCGTCGCGGTGCTGTCCGGGAACGCCGTCGTCGCCTGCTCCGCGGCCGCGCGGCGGGCCGGCGTGCGGCGCGGCATGCGGCGGCGGGACGCCCAGGCGCGCGCGCCCGGCCTCCGCATCGCCGCGGCGGACCCCGAGCGCGACGCCCGCGAGTTCCTGCCCGTCGTCGACCGGATCGAGCGCATCGCCCCGGGGCTCCAGATCGTCCGCCCCGGGCTCGCCGCGCTGCGGATGCGGGGCCCGGCGCGGTACTACGGCGGCGAGCTCGAGGCGGCCGAGGCGATCCTCGCCCAGCTGCGCACGGAGGGCCTCCCCGCGGCGCGGGCGGGGATCGCCGACGGCAGGTTCACGGCGGAGCAGGCCGCGCGGCGCGCCGATCCGGAGCACGCCGTGCTCGCCGTGCCGGCGGGCGGGTCCGCGGCGTTCCTCGCGCCGCTGCCCGTCGAGGCGATCGAGGACGGCGGGCTCGTCCCGCTGCTCGCCCAGCTCGGGCTGCGAACCCTCGGCGAGTTCGCGGCGCTCGGCGCCGGCGACGTGCAGGACCGCTTCGGACCGGCCGGCGCGCATCTCCACGCGCTCGCCGGCGGGCGGGACTCGCGCCGCGTCGAGCCGAGGCGACCGCCGCCCGAGCTCGCCCGGGAGATCGACTTCGAGCCGCCGCTCGCGCTCGCCGACCAGGTCGCGTTCGGCATCCGGGTCGCGGCCGAGGAGTTCGTCGCCCGGCTCGCCGAGCGCCGGCTCGCCTGCACCGAGCTGCGCATCGTGCTCGCCGACGAGGCCGGCGGGCGCTCGGAGCGGGTCTGGGCGCACGCCGCCTCCTTCGACGCCGCGGCGGTCGTCGACCGGGTGCGCTGGCAGCTCGACGCGGCGACGGCGGCGACGTCCTCGCCGGACGCCCTCCGGGACGGCGTCGCGATCGTCCGGCTCGAGCCGGAGGCGGTCGACCCGATCGGCGAGCACGAGCCCGGGCTGTTCGGCGGGGCGACCGACGACCGGGTGCACCACGCCCTCTCGCGGGTGCAGGCGATCCTCGGGCATCGTGGCGTGCTCACCGCGAGCATCGGCGGGGGCCGGCGCCTCGCGGACCGCGTCGTGCTCACGCCGTGGGGCGATCGGCCGCCGCGCGAGCCCGGCGCGAGCCCGCCCTGGCCGGGGAGCCTCCCCGAGCCGCTGCCGGCCGCGGTGCCGCCGGTCCCGGTCCCGGCCGCGGTCGAGGACGCGCTCGGGGCGCCGGTGCGGGTGCTCGATCGCGGCGGGATCACGGCCCCGCCGGCGCGGCTCCGCATCGGCGGCGCCCCGCGCGCGATCGTCCGGTGGGCCGGCCCCTGGCCGCTCGTCGAGCACGGCTGGGACCCCGCCGCCGCACGGCGGGCGCACCGGTTCCAGGTCGTCGACGAGACGGGGGCCGCCTGGCTGCTGCTGCTCGAGGACGGCGCGTGGTCGATCGAGGGCGGCTACGGCTGATGGGGGCGCGCTGATGGGATTCCAGAACCCGCCGATGCCCTGGCGGGAGCTCGTCGAGACGCTCGAGGGGCGAGCGCGCGAGCCCGGCCGGAACGACGACGCGCCCGTCTCGGCACCCCGCGGCCCCTACGTCCCGCCGCCGATCGAGCGCCCTGCCGACGCGGTGCCGTACGCGGAGCTGCACGTCCACTCCAGCTATTCCTTCCTCGACGGCGCCTCCGGTCCGGAGGACCTCGTCGAGGAGGCGGCGCGGCTCGGGCTCAGCGCGCTCGCGCTGACCGACCACGACGGCTACTACGGCGCCGTGCGATTCGCCGAGGCGGCCGAGGCGACCGGCGTCTCCACCGTCTTCGGCGCGGAGCTGAGCCTCGGGCTGACGGCGCCGCAGGGCGGCGTCGCCGACCCGGGCGGCGAGCACCTGCTGCTCCTCGCCCGCGGACCCGAGGGCTACCACCGGCTCTCCGGCGCGATCACCTCGGGCCAGCTCCGCGGCGGCGAGAAGGGGCGCCCGGTCTACGACCTCGAGGAGCTCGCGGCCCACCGCGACCACCTCGTCGCGCTGACCGGCTGCCGGAAGGGGAGCGTCCGCGCCGCGCTCGACCGGGACGGGCCGGACGCCGCGGCCGCCGAGGTCGACCGGCTCGTCGGGCGCTTCGGGCGCGACGGCGTCCTCGTCGAGCTGATCGACCACGGCGACCCGCTCGACTCCCGGCGCAACGACGTGCTCGCCGCCATCGCCGCCGAGCGCCGACTCGGCACCGTCGCGACGAACAACGTCCACTACGCCCGCCCGGAGCAGGCGCGGCTCGCCGCCGCGATCGCCGCCATTCGCGCCGTGCGCTCGCTCGACGAGCTCGACGGCTGGCTCCCCGCGCACGAGTCCGCGCACCTGCGCAGCGGCCGGGAGATGCGCGAGCGGTTCCGCCGCTACCCGGGCGCGGTCGCCCGCACCGTCTCGGTCGCCGCCGAGCTCGCGTTCCCCCTCCGCCGGATCAAGCCGGCCCTCCCCCGCCAGGACGTCCCCGCAGGGCACAGCCAGATGTCCTGGCTCCGGGAGCTGGTCTGGTCGGCGGTGCCCGAGCGCTACCCCGACCTGACCGCGGAGGGCCGGGCGCGGATCGAGCACGAGCTCGACGTCATCGAGTCGAAGGACTTCCCCGGCTACTTCCTCATCGTCCACGACATCGTCGCGGAGGCGCGGCGGCGCGGCATCCTCTGCCAGGGCCGCGGCAGCGCGGCCGCGAGCGCCGTCTGCTACCTGCTCGGCATCACCGCGGTCGACGCGATCTTCTACGAGCTGCCGTTCGAGCGCTTCCTCTCGGCGCTGCGCGACGAGGAGCCCGACATCGACGTCGACTTCGACTCGGAGCGGCGCGAGGAGATCATCCAGTACGTCTTCGACAAGTACGGGCGCGAGCGGGCGGCGCAGGTCTGCAACGTCATCCAGTACCGGCCGAGGAACGCGATCCGCGACATGGCGCGGGCGCTCGGCTACTCCCCCGGCCAGCAGGACGCCTACGCGAAGCTCGTCGAGCAGTACAGCATGGCGGGCGCCGAGGAGTCGGAGATCCCCGCGCAGGTCGTCGAGTACGCGACCGAGCTGCTGCGCGCCCCGCGGCACCTCGGCATCCACTCCGGCGGGATGGTGCTCACCGAGCGCCCCGTCGGGCAGGTGGTGCCGATCGAGCACGCCCGGATGGACGGGCGGACGGTGATCCAGTGGGACAAGGACGACTCCGCCTGGATCGGCCTCGTCAAGTTCGACCTGCTCGGCCTCGGGATGCTCTCCGCGCTGCAGCGCACCCTCGACCACGTCGAGGCCTCGACCGGCACGCGCTGGACCCTCGCGACGATCCCGAAGGAGGACCCCGCCGTCTACGACATGCTCTGCGCGGCGGACTCGATCGGCGTCTTCCAGGTGGAGTCCCGGGCGCAGATGGGGCTGCTCCCGCGGCTGCAGCCGCGCTCGTTCTACGACCTCGCCATCCAGATCGCGCTCATCCGGCCGGGGCCCATCCAGGGCGGCGCGGTCCACCCCTTCGTGCGCCGGAAACTCGGGCGCGAGCCGGTGACCTACCCGCATCCCGACCTGCGGCCGATCCTCGAGCGCACGCTCGGCATCCCGGTGTTCCAGGAGCAGCTCATGCAGATGGCGATGGTCATCGGCGACTGCTCGGCGGAGGACGCCGACCTGCTGCGGCGCGCGATGGGCTCGAAGCGCGGCGTCGAGCGGATCGAGTCGGTCCGCCGGCGGCTCTACGAGGGCATGGCGCGACACGGGCTGGAGGGCGAGGCGGCGGACGCGATCTACCGGCAGATCCTCGCCTTCGCCGACTTCGGCTTCGCGGAGAGCCACTCGCTGTCCTTCGCCCTGCTCGTCTATGCGAGCTCCTGGCTCAAGCTCCACCATCCCGCCGCGTTCCTCGCCGGCCTGCTCGACTCGCAGCCGATGGGGTTCTACTCCCCCGCGACGCTCGTCGCCGACGCGCGCCGGCACGGCGTCGAGGTGCGCCGGCCCGACATCGCGCGCTCCGCGGCCGGCTGCGCGCTCGAGCCGACGCCGGACGGCGGTCAGGCCGTCCGACTCGGCCTCGGCGGGGTGAGCGGGATCGGCGCCGAGACCGCGCGGCGGATCGTCGAGGAGCGCGCCGCGCGCGGGCCGTTCCGCTCGATGCGCGACCTCGTCCGGCGCACCGGGCTCGCGGAGCGCCAGCTCGAGGCGCTCGCCAGCGCGGGGGCCTTCGACGCCTTCGGGCTCAGCCGCCGGCAGGCGCTCTGGGAGGCGGGCCCGGCGGCGCTGGACCGCGAGGAGTTCCTGCCCGGCACCGTCGTCGCCGTGCAGCCCCCGCTCTTCCCCGACCAGACGGCGTTCGAGCGGCTCGCCGAGGACCTCCGGTCGACCGGGGTGAGCACGGACGACCACCCGCTCGCCCACTTCCGCACGGCGCTCGACGGCCGCGGCGTGCTGCCCTCCTCGCGGCTGCGCGCCGCCGAGCCGGGGCGCCGGATCGAGGTCGCCGGGCTCGTCACCCACCGGCAGCGGCCGGCGACCGCGTCCGGCGTGACGTTCCTCAACCTCGAGGACGAGCACGGTCTCGTCAACGTGATCTGCACGGTCGGCGTGTGGACGCGCTACCGATCGGTCGTCCGCGGGGCGTCGGCGCTCATCGCCCGCGGCATGCTCGAGCGCTCCGAGGAGGGCGTCGTCAACGTCCTCGCGGACGCCTTCGAGCCGCTCCGCGTCGGCGTGCGGCACGCCTCGCGGGACTTCCGCTGACGCGGGCGGTCTGCGGGACGCCGCCGCGCGGCGTCCCCGACCGGCGAGAGATCAGCGCGCGGCGAGCGCCGCGGTCTTGCGGGAGCTGAGCACCTGGTCGATGAGGCCGTACTCGACGGCCTCGGCGGCCGAGAGCGTCTTGTCCCGCTCGATGTCCCTCGAGATCTCCTCCGGCGTCTTCTTCGAGTGCTTCGAGAGCGTCTCCTCGAGCCAGACCCGCATCTGCTGGATCTCCGCCGCCTGGATCTCGATGTCGGAGGCCTGGCCGTGGCCGGACCCGCCTAACGAGGGCTGGTGGATGAGCACGCGCGAGTTCGGCAGCGCGAGGCGCTTGCCCTCGGAGCCGCCGGCCGCGATGACCGCCGCGGCCGAGGCCGCCATGCCGAGCACGACCGTCATCACCTGCGGGCGGATGTACTGCATGGTGTCGTAGATCGCCGTCATCGCGGTGAACGAGCCGCCGGGCGAGTTGATGTACATGATGATGTCGCGGTCCGGGTCCTGCGACTCGAGGACCAGCAGCTGGGCCATGATGTCGTCCGCCGAGGCGTCGTCGACCTGGACGCCGAGGAAGATGATGCGGTCCTCGAACAGCTTCGCGTAGGGGTCCTGGCGCTTGTAGCCGTAGGCGGTGCGCTCCTCGAAGGAGGGCAGGATGTAGCGGGCCTCGGGAATGTACAGCTTGCTCATGGTTCTGGTCTCTCCTGTCCCGAGTGCCTAGGAAGCGGTCCCGCCGCCGCCGACGACGTCGGACGCGGACTTGCGGATGTGGTCGACGAAGCCGTACTCGAGGGCCTCCTCCGCCGTGAACCAGCGGTCGCGGTCGCCGTCCGCGTTGATCTGCTCGACCGTCTTGCCGGTCGCCTCCGCCGTGATCTCGGCGAGGCGCTGCTTCATCGAGACGATGAGCTTCGCCTGCGTCTGGATCTCCGAGGCGGTGCCGCCGAAGCCGCCGTGCGGCTGGTGGAGCAGGACGCGGGCGTTCGGGGTGATGTAGCGCTTGCCCTTGGTGCCGGCGGTGAGCAGCAGCTGCCCCATCGACGCCGCCATGCCGATGCCGACCGTGACGATGTCGTTCGGCACGAACTGCATCGTGTCGTAGATCGCCATGCCGGCCGTGATCGAGCCGCCGGGCGAGTTGATGTAGAGGTAGATGTCCTTCTTGTCGTCCTCGGCGGCGAGCAGGAGGAGCTTCGCGGCGATCTCGTTCGAGTTGTCGTCGCGGACCTCCGACCCGAGCCAGATGATCCGGTCCTTGAGCAGTCGGTCGAAGACGTTCGGCTGGAATGCCGGGTCGGCCATGGGGGGTGCTCCTTCAGCGTTGCGATGCGTATCGACCCTAACGGCGCGCGGGAGGCCGCCATGCCCGCGTTCGCCGTGGGCGGAGCGCGGGCGGACGCGTGGCGCCAGGCGGGCTGAGGGATCGCGTTCGGGCTGAGAACGAGACCGCGATTCCTCAGCCGGAACGCGATCCCTCAGCCCGCTCAGCCGAGGGCGGTGTCCAGGTCGGCGATGAGGTCGTCGGTGTCCTCGAGGCCGATCGAGAGCCGCAGCGTGCCCTGCTCGGTGAACGGCGGGCCGTAGAGGTCCTGCCGCGGCCCGGTCCTCGCGAAGTGCGCGATGAGCGACTCGTCGTGGCCGAGGCTCGTCGCGGAGGTGATGAGCCGCAGCCGCGAGACGAAGGCGTTGAGCGCCTCGGTGTCGCCGTGGGGGGCGAACGCCATCATCCCGCTGCAGCCGTTCGGCATGAGCCGGGCGGCGAGGGCGCGCTGCGGGTGCGAGGCGAGGCCCGGGTAGCGCACCCAGGCGACCCGCGGGTCGGCGTCGAGGAACTCGGCGACGCGCTGCGCGGACGCGTTGATGTGCCGCATCCGCAGCGGGAGGGTGACGGCGCCGCGCGTGATGAGCCAGGCGTTGAACGGCGCGATGATGCCGCCGACGTCCATCATGGCGAGCTGCTTGAGCGGGTCGATGAGGCTGGTGCGGCCGATCACGGCGCCGCCGAGCCCGTCGCCGTGGCCGTTGATGTACTTCGTGATCGAGTGCAGCACCAGGTCGGCACCGTGCTCGAGCGGGCGGAGCACGGGCGGCGGGGTGAAGGTGGAGTCGACGACGAGCAGCGCGTCGTGCGCGTGCGCCACCGCGGCGAGCGCCGGGAGGTCGGCGACGGAGGTCGTCGGGTTGCCGAGCGTCTCGGTGAAGACGAGCTTCGTCTCCGGCCGCATCGCCGCCGCCACGGCGTCGAGGTCGGCGATGTCGACGAGCGTCGCCGTGATCCCGTACTTCGCGGGGAAGATCTCGGCGAGCAGGTTGAACGTCGCCTCATAGAGGTGGTTCGACGCGACGACGTGGTCGCCGGCGTTCAGGTAGGTGAAGAAGATCGCGTGGGTCGCCGCGACGCCGCTCGCGAGCGCGATCGCCGCCTCCCCGCCCTCGAGCCGGGCGAGCTTCGCCTGGAGGCCGAGCTGGTTCGCCCCGCTCGCCCGCGTGTAGAGCAGCTGGTCGGTCTCCTCCCAGCTCAGCGAGGTCGGGTCGTACGGGAACTCGTAGGAGTTCGCGAGCGTGAGCGGGGTCTTGATCGCGCCCGTCCGCGCGTCGAACGCGTTGCCCGCGTGCACCGCCGCGCTCGCGTCGCCGAGCGTGCGCGGGTCCTCGCGGTCGGGGCGGGTCATCTCTGCTTCCTCAGGGGCTGGTGTCGGGACGCCGCGCCGCGACGCCCCAAGCAGCGACCTTAGTGAGCGTGCTCGTGATCGTGGTCGTGACCCTCGTGATCGTGGTCATCGACCGTAACCTCGTCGCCGCCCGGCGTCCCGACGAACGCCGCGACGAACTCGGAGACGTCGACCGCCTTGCCCTTCGCGTCGACGACCTTCGCCTTGCCGAGGACGGCGGCGAGCGCCTTGTTCCGCGCGACCTCCGCGATCATCGCGGGCACCTGGCCGGACTGGTCGAGCGCCTGCACGAAGTCGTTCGGCGCCATGCCGTACTGCTGCGCGGCGCGGATCAGGTGGAGCGAGAGCTCATCCTGGGAGACCTTGATCTCCTCCTGCTCGACGATGGCGTCGAGCAGGAACTGGTTGCGGAACGCCTGCTCGCTCGACTCCTGCACCTCGGCGCGGTGCACGTCGTCCTCGAGGCGGCCCTCCGACTCGAGGTGGCGATGCACCTCGTCGTCGATGATGCCCTGCGGGACCTCGATCTCGACCTGCTCGAGGAGCTTCGGGACGATGAGGTCGCGCGCCTGCGCGCCCTGCTGGAACGCCTTCGACTTGCCGGCCTGCTCCTGGAGGTCGGCCTTCAGCTCGGCGACGGTGTCGAACTGCGAGGCGAGCTGCGCGAAGTCGTCGTCGAGCTCGGGGAGCTCGCGGACCTTCACCGCGCTGACGGTGACGGCGATGAGCGCCGTCTCGCCCTCGTGGTCGCCGCCGAGCAGCACCGACTCGAAGGTCGTCGACTCGCCCGCGGTGAGCGACTCGACCGCGTCGTCCATGCCCTCGAGCAGCTCGCCGGAGCCGACCTCGTAGGACAGGTTCGAGGCGGAGTCGACCTCGGTGCCGTCGATCGTCGCGGTGAGGTCGAGCGTGACGAAGTCGCCCTTCGCCGCCGGCCGGTCGACCGTGACGAGCGTCCCGAATCGGGTCCGCAGCGTCTCGAGCTCCTGCTCGACGTCCTCGTCGGTCACCTTCGCCTCGTCGACCTCGAGCTTGAGGCCGTCGTACTTCGGCAGCTCGAACTCGGGGCGGACGTCCACCTCGACGTCGATGACGAGGTCGCCCGACCAGTCCTTGGTGTCCGGGAGCGAGGCGATGTCGGCCTGCGGGCGGCCGACGGCGCGCACCTTCTCCTCGGTGATCGCCTGCCGATAGAAGCGGTCGAGGCCCTCGGAGACCGCGTGCTGCAGCACCTCGGCGCGGCCGATGCGCTGGTCGATGATGGGCGGCGGCACCTTGCCCTTGCGGAACCCGGGGATGGTCACCTGCTCGGCGATGTGCTCGTACGCGTGCGCGATCGACGGCTTCAGGTCCTCCGGCGTCACGGCGATGCTGAGCTTGACGCGGGTCGGGCTGAGCTTCTCGATCGTGGTCTTCACGGCGAACCATCCTACCGGCATGGAATCGGGCGAGGAGGCGGCGGGATGCGGTCACACCCGGCGGGCCGGGAATGCCCGCCGCCACCGTCGCGGTTGTGCCCTGCATGAGCGAGGACGCGAACCCCATCGTGATGTACGGCGCGGACTGGTGCGTCGACTGCCGCCGGTCCAAGCGGGTGCTCGACGCCGCCGGCGTCGCCTACGAGTACGTGGACCTGGTCGCGCGCCCCGAGGCCGCCGACGAGGCCTACGCGGTGAGCGGGCGCAAGAACATCCCGGTCATCGTCTTCCCCGACGGCTCGCATCTCGTCGAGCCGAGCGACGAGGAGCTACGCGGCCGCCTCGCGCCGGCCTGACCGGCCCGCCCTCGGCCGTCGGTCGGGGCGACTGGATTCGAACCAGCGGCCTCCCGCTCCCAAAGCGGGCGCTCTACCAAGCTGAGCTACGCCCCGGACAGCACCTGAGCGCGCCCCACCGTCCGATACCATTGGGCGCGCCCCCTCGCGGGCACCCCCTCGGGGATGTAGCTCAATGGTAGAGCCCCAGTCTTCCAAACTGGCTACGCGGGTTCGATTCCCGTCATCCCCTCTCCTGATCGCCGGCAGCACGTCCTCCGAAGAGGCGGACGGCCCGATTGGTGATCGCCTTGCTCGCGCGCAGCGTCTAAGGTGATGCCACCGCGAGGAGCGATCATGCCGAAGGTCCCAACTGCTGCCGCGATCGGCGCGAGCCGGCGCCCTGCGCCGCCGAGCGCGGGCGGCCCCGACCGGGAGACCGGCGGCTAGCCCTCGCCATGTTCGGCTCCTGGGGTGGCGCGCAGTGGGTCGCGTTCGCGTTCGTCTACCTCGGGATCGCGCTCATCGCGGGGCTGCTGCTGCGGCGCGCGATCCCCTGGCTCCGGCGGCTGTACATCCCGGCGAGCGTCATCGCCGGCTTCGCGATCCTGCTGGTCGGCCCGCAGGCGCTCGGGGCGTGGACCGGCGGGTACGTGCACGTGCTGCCGCCCGAGGTCGCCGAGGTGCTCGACCGACTGCCGGGACTCCTGATCAACGTCGTCTTCGCCGGCATCATGCTCGGCAAGCGGCTGCCGTCGCTGCGCTCCATCTGGGGCACCGCCGCGCCCCACGTCCTGCTCGGCGGGATCTACGCCTTGGGCCAGATGGCGCTCGGCGCCTTCGCCGTCGTCCTCATCCTCGCGCCGTTCTTCGGCCTGCCGGTGAAGGCGGGCTCGATCATGGAGGCCTCCTTCGCCGGCGGGCACGGCACGATCGCCGGCATCGGGGGACTCTTCACCGCGATCGGCGCGCCGGAGCTGATCGACGTCGGACTCGCGCTCGCGACGATCAGCATGGTCACCGGCACGATCGTCGGCTTCGTCCTCGTCAACTGGGCGATCCGGACGCCGCGGTTCGAGGTCGCCCGCAACCGCACGACCCGGGTCTCGACCGCGAGCCGGCTCTCGGAGATCGCGCCGAACGCCGGCGACACGAACGGCGACGTCGGGCTCGGGGCGACCGGCCGGGCCTTCGGCGCGATCTGCATCGCGATCCTCGTCGGCCTGCTGCTCCTGTACGGCCTCCGCGCGATCACGCACGCCTTCGACATGCCGCTGTTCGACGACTTCCCGCTCTTCCCCTTCGCCCTCGTCGGCGGCTTCCTCGTCCAGCTGCTGCTCAGCGCGACGAAGCACGAGGACGTCGTGTCGCGCCGCACCGTCAACGACATCTCCGGCCTCGCCCTGGATCTGCTGGTCGCCGCCGCGATCGGGACGCTCTCGCTCGCCGCGATCGGGGCGCACATCTGGAGCATCCTGATCCTCACGGTGCTCGCCGTCGCGTGGAGCGTCATCGGACTGCTCTGGCTCGGTCCGCGGCTCTTCACGCACGACTGGTTCGACCGGGCCATCCCGAACTTCGGCCAGTCGCAGGGCAACGTCGCGACGGGGTTCATCCTCGCCGACATGACCGACCCCGAGCGGCGCACCAGCGCGGCGGTCGGCTTCGGCTACCGCCAGCTGTTCCTCGCGCCGCTGCTCGGCGGCGGCGTCCTCACCGCGTTCAGCGTCCCGCTCATCGAGGCGATCGGCTCGCTGTGGTTCGGCGTCATCGCCGCCGTCGCCGCGGCGCTGCTGGTCGTCTGGGGGCTCAGAAGGGCCAGACGAGCGGGGTGACGACGAGCGTCACGACCGCGGTCCAGGCCATCACGATGAGCCCGAGTCGCCAGTAGTCGCCGAACCGGTACCCGCCGGGCCCGTAGACGATGAGGCTCACCCCGTTCGCGAACGGGGTGAGGAACGACGCGCTCGCGCCCATGGCGACGCCGATCATGATCGGCAGGGCGGAGACGCCGAGCTCGTTCGCCGTCGCGATGGCGATCGGCATCATGACGAGCGCGGACGACGTGTTCGAGATGAACTGGCTGACGATCGTCGTGGCGAGGAAGATCCCGGCGAGCACGACGAGCGGGCCCGCGCCGCCGAGGAGCCCCACCACCCCGTCGCCGATCATCGTCGCCGCGCCCGTCTTCGTCATCGCGATCGCCGGCGGGATCATGGCGCCGATGAGCAGCGCGGTGTTCCAGTCGATGCCGCGGAAGAGCTGCGGCAGGCTCACGACCCTGGTCAGCACCATGAGCGCGGCGCACAGCGTCGCCGCGATCGCCGGCGGCACCAGGTTGAACGCGAGCAGCACGATCAGGAGCACGAGGATCGCCAGCGCCGCGGGGGCGCCCTTCCCGAGCGCGACGGTCTGCCGCTTCACCGCTTCGGGCGAGTCGACCACGACGACCTTCGGGTCCGCGAGGTAGCCGTCGAGCGCCTTCCAGCTGCCCTGCAGCAGCAGGTGGTCGCCCGCGCGCAGCCTGATCGGGACCTCCTGCAGCTGCTCGCCCCCGCGCTGCACGGCGAGGATCATGAGCCCGCCGTCCTCGGTCGCCATGCCGGGGAAGACGGACTCGCCGATCATCCTCGAGCGCGGCGGGATGAGCACCTCGGCGAGACCCGAGTTGCGGCTGAGCAGCGAATCGGCGAGGGGGCCGCCGGCCTCGCGCTCGGCCGCGGCCGCCTCGGGGCCCTCGCCGAGCCGGTACTGCTCGATGAGCGTCTGCGCGTGCATGCTGAAGTCGGCGGGGATCGCGGCGCTCCGCCGCTCGGGCAGCAGGCGGCTGCCGAAGAGGATGACGATGACGATCGTGCCGGCCAACTGCGGGACGCCGAGGACCGCCCAGTCGAAGAAGCCGATGCGGCCGACGCCGTACTCCTCCGCCTGGGTCGCGGCGATCACGTTGACGGGCGTGCCGATGAGGGTGAGCTTCGCGCCCGTGAGACACGCGAAGGCGAGCGGGATCATGAGCTTCGACGCCGCGACGCCCGTGCGCACCGCCACCACCACGACGATCGGGATCATCGCGGCGGAGGCCCCGTTCATCCCGATGAGCCCGCTGAAGACCGCCGCGATCACCATGATGAGGACGATCCGCAGCGTCGCGTTGCCGCCCGTGCGGCGCAGCAGGAGCTGGCCCGCCCACGCCCCGATGCCCGCGTTCTCCAGCCCGACCGCGATCGCCAGCAGCGCGACGATGAGGATGACCACCGGATCGCCGAATCCGCTCAGCGTCTCCGGCGCCGTGAGCACCCCGGAGAAGAACAGGACGAGCGTCGCCGCGACGGCGACGATGCCGGCCGGCACCCGGTTCCACGCGAACATGACCATCGCGAGCACGATCACGACGAGCGTGATCACGATCTCGATCGTCATGAGCGGTTCCCCCGGAGCTCAGTAGCCGAGCGCCGCGCCGTCCCCTCGCGGATCGGCGCCGCCCTCGTAGAAGCCGTGCTCGCGATCGACCCGGATCGCCTGCGCATGCCCCATGTTGTCGTTCCAGTCGGTGACCATCTGCACGGGCTGCCCGCGGCGCTTGAGCTCGCGTGCGATCTCGTCGGAGATGCGGCCCTCGAGCGAGAGGCTCCGGGACGGCGTGCCCCAGGTGCGTCCCATGAGCCAGCGGGGCGCCTCGATCGCCTGCTGCACGTCGAAGCCGAAGTCGACGATCCGGGTGACCATCGCGACCTGCGACTGGGGCTGCCCCTCGCCGCCCATCGAGCCGAACGCGAGGACCGGATCGCCGTCCTGCAGCAGCATCGCCGGGACGAGCGTGTGGAAGGTGCGCTTGCCGGGCTCGAGCCGGTTCGGATGGGCGTCGTCGAGGGAGAAGAACGCGCCGCGGTTCTGCAGGATGATCCCGGTGCCCGGCGCGACGACGCCGCTGCCGAAGTCGTGATAGATCGACTGGATGAGCGAGACGACCATGCCGTCCGAGTCCGCCGCCGTGAAGTAGCACGTGTCGCCGTCCGGCACGACGCGCTCGTGAGGGGAGGCGTAGGGGATGCCGGCCGGCACGGTCGCGATGTCGGCGGCGCGCTCCGGGTCGATGAGCCCGCGGCGCTCGTCGGCGTACGCCTTGTCGATGAACCGCTCGATCGGCAGGTCGACGAATCGCGGGTCGGTGAGCCACTCGTCGCGGTCCGCGAACGCGACCTTCACGGCCTCGGCGATGTGGTGGTAGTAGTCGGCGCTCCCCTCGCCCCAGGCGCGCACGTCGTAGCCGTCGAGCAGGTTGAACAGCTGGAGGACCGTGAACCCCTGCGTGCTCGGAGGCAGCTCGACGACCTCGTAGCCGCGATAGGTCGTGCGGATCGGCTCGACCCATTCGGCGTGGTACGCGGCGAAGTCCTCGCCCGTGAGGGGCGAGCCGTCGGCGCCGCCGACGCCGCTCAGCCGATCGGCGAGCCCGCCCTCGTACAGTCCGCCCCGCGCCCCGCCGACGGCGATGGCCTCGAGCGATCCGGCGAGGTCCGCCTGCACGAGCCGCTCCCCGTCCCGCGGCACGCGACCGCCGGGGAGGAAGACCGCGGCGGTCGCCGCCGAGCGCGACAGGATCGCCGCGTCCTGGGCGGTCCAGTCGGCGAGCGAGCGGCTCACCGGGATGCCCTCCCGGGCGTAGCCGATCGCGTCGGCGAGGAGCGACTCCCACGGCAGCCGGCCGAATCGCTCGTGGGCGAGCCGCCAGCCGTCGACCGCGCCCGGCACGGTGAGCGCCGCCGACGGTCCCCGCGCCGCGATCGCGCCGTCCTCGCTCGCGGCCCGGTAGCGATCGAGCGTCGCGGCCGCGGCCGCCGGTCCGCACGCGTCGATCGCATGCACCCGCCTCGACCCGGGGTCGGCGATGAGCCAGAAGCCGTCGCCCCCGAGCCCGGCCATGTGCGGATAGGCGACGCACAGCACCGCGTTCGCCGCGATGGCCGCATCGACGGCGCTGCCCCCGCGGCGCAGCGCGGCGAGGCCGGCGGAGCTCGCCAGGTAGTGCGGTGTCGAGACGACGCCGTGCGGGACGACGGCGGGAGGGCGGCCGGTGCGCGGTCCGTCGGGATGGCTCATGGTTCGCTCCTTCGCCTGCTCCTGGCGTCACGAGGCCCGGTCGTCGAACTCCATGCCGACGTCTCGCGGGCGATCGCCCGCGTGGTCCATGAATCGGGTCCAGACCGGCAGCAGCGCACCGACCACGAACGCGATGAAGCCGACCCACCAGACCGCCGGCAGCGCGTTCGTCGCCCCGATGCTGACGACCGGGAAGGCGACGATCAGCAGGACCATCGCCGTCGTCTCGATCCCGAGCTTCCTGTCCATCCGCGTCCTCCTCATGGCGCTAGGCGAAGGCGACCAGCAGGATCGTGGCGATGCCCGTGAGCACCGCGACGATGGCGGTCCAGCCGATGGTGAGGCGGAGGACGGCGCCCTCCTGCCCCTTGATGCCGGCGACGCTCGTGCCGAGCACGATGTTGGCCGGTGCGATCGCGTTGCCGTAGGCGGAGCCCGCGGCCTGCGCCGCGATGATCGCCTCCGGGCTGATGGCGTGCAGGTGGGCGACATCGCTCTGCACGCCGCCGAACAGCACGTTCGACGCCGTGCTGCTCGACGTCATGAACGCGCCGAGCGCCCCGATCAGGCTCGCGATGCCCGCGTAGACGAGCGGCGGTGCGACGGCGGCGATGCCGAACGCGATGGTGAGCGACTGGCCGCTGTGGTCGAGGATCCGGCTCGTCACCAGGAAGACGATGACCGGCACCGACGCCGGCACCGCGTCCTTGAGCAGGGCCGCCCAGATCCGCTCGGGCGGCTGCCTCGTCGCCCAGACGCGGTAGTAGTCGCGGGCGCGGTAGACGATCCAGACGACGATCGAGGTGACGAGGAGCATCATGCCCGGATGCGTGAGGACCGCGATCGGCGCGTAGCTGGCGACCGCGGCGTTCACCACGCCGAATCCCGTCGTCACCTCGGGGAAGGGGAGGCCCACCGTGAACTGGCGCAGCGCCTCGTTGAGCGGCGGGACGAGCAGCACGCTCAGCGTGACGACGCTGAGCACGATGTACGGGAGGAACGCCATCGGCAGGCCCATGATCGGCTTGTCCTGGTCGACCTGCTCGAGCCGCTGCTCCGCCATGGCCGGCCGGACCGGCACGCCCTGGATCGGATCCCGGTAGCGGCGCCAGCGGGACAGCGGGTAGAGCGCCACGAGGGCCACCGCCGCGGCCAGGAAGGTGGAGAGCTCCGGGCTGAACAGCGTCGCGAACATCTGGCCGCCGCCCAGGATCGTCCCGAGGATCAGCACGAGCGGCCAGGCCTGGCGCATCGCGGCCCACCGGCCGTAGACCCAGACGACGAAGAACCCGCCGAGGTACGTCGGGATGAGGATGAGCAGGCCCGACCAGAAGGCGGCGAGGGTCGGGTCCTCGAGGTCGGAGACGCGGAGCGTCGCGAGCCATCCGACGCCGAGCGTGCCGAAGAAGCGCGCCCAGGCGTGGGCGAGGACCCCCATCGCGACCGCGTAGATCGGCTTCACCCCCACCGCGATGAGGAGCGGCACGACGACGGCGACGGGGGCGCCGAAGCCCGCGATGCCCTGGAGGAACGAGGCGAAGACCCAGCACAGCGCGAGGATGATGAACAGCTCGTTGCGGGAGAACCGGGCGATGCCGCGGCGGAGGGCGTCGTACGCGCCCGCCTGCTTCGTGATCTGGTACAGCAGCAGCGCGGGCCAGATGACGAACAGGATGAAGACGGCGTCCCAGACCCCTTTCGCCGAGGCGACGGCGAGCGTCTGCCACGGCGTCGCGAAGGCGACGAGCGCGACCACGGCCGCGATGACCATCGCGATCGGCGCGGCCTCCGGCGCCCGCCAGCGCAACGGCACCAGGAAGACGAGCAGGGCGACGACGGGGAGGATCGCGAGCACCCAATGGAGGAAGTCGACGGGGACCTGCGAGGTATCCATTGAACTCCCCCAGATCATCTCGGGGTCGCGGAAGACTCTGATTGTGCTCCCGCGCCCCCGGAAGCGCAATAGCGCCTCTGATCGGGTGATCCGCTGCTGGGCCAGTGGGCTGCCCGCCTAACCCGAGATGCCTCGCACCAGGTCGGGCAGCCAGAGGGTGATCTGCGGGAACGCGATGAGCACGGCGATCACGATCGCCTCGATGACCAGGAAGGGCAGCACGGAGAGGAACACCTTCTCGATCGGGACCTTGGTCACGCCGCCGACGACATAGACGTTCATGCCCACCGGCGGGGTCACCAGGCCGATCTCGACCAGCTTCACGAAGAGGATCGCGTAGACGACGCCGCTGAAGCCGAGCTCCATGACGACCGGCGCGAGGATCGGCGCGGCGATGATCGTCATCGACAGGCTGTCGAGGAACATGCCGAGCGGGATGAGCGCGAGGAGCGTCACGACGATCACGAGGATCGGGGGGATGTCGAGCCCCGTGACCCAGGTGGCGAAGTTCGTCGGCACGCGCATCAGCAGCAGGAAGAAGCCGAAGATCGACGCGCCGACGAGGATCATGAACGTCATGGTCGTGGTGCCGGCCGTCTCGTAGAGCGCCGCCTTGAGGCGTCGTCCGAACGGCTTGATGCCGTCCGTGCTCGTCTCGAGGATCAGGATGATCAGCGCGGCGAACGCGCCGATGCCGGCCGACTCGACCACGGTGAAGATGCCCGAGAGCGACCCCGCGAGGATGATGACGAAGAGCAGCAGCACCCAGAACCCGGCACGGAGCATCTTGGGCCACGTGTAGCGCTCCTCGACGACGCCCACGGAGGTGGTCGCCGTCGTGGAGGGGGTGGCGGAAGGCATGGGGGCGAGCTTCTCGAGCTCGGTCGCGAGGTCGGTCCTCTCCTCGACGATGGTGCCGTTCCGCCGTCCGACGAACACCCGGATGCTCACGTAGACCATGTACGCGACGGCCGTCAGAATGCCGGGGATCACGCCGGCGAGCAGGAGCGCGCCGATCGACTGCTCCGTCACGACGCCGTAGACCACCAGGATCACGCTCGGCGGGATCAGGATCCCGAGCGTCCCCGCCATCGCCACGATACCCGCCGCGAAGCCGGCCGGGTACCCGCGCTGCCGCATCTCATGGACCGAGATCCGGCCGATCGTCGCGGCCGTCGCGACGCTCGAGCCGCTCACCGCGGCGAAGCCGGCGCAGGCGCCCACGGTCGCGATGCCGAGTCCGCCGGGCAGCCATCGGAACAGCCGACTCGCGAGGGCATAGATGCGCTGGGCCAGCTTGCCGTGCAGCGCGAACATGCCGAGCAGGATGTACATCGGGATCACCGAGAGCGTGTACGACGAGGTCGCCGTGTACGGCGTGTTCGCGAACAGGCTCTCCACGACCGAGGGGCCGCGCACGAGCAGCACGCCGAGGCCTCCGCTCGCGGCGAGCGCGACGCTCACCGGCGTCTCGACGACCAGCAGGAAGAGCAGCAGCGCCATCACGATGGCGATGATGAGTCCGGCGTCCATCAGATGGCCTCCTTCGCGGGGACGGTGTCCGAACCTTCGTGGCTGCCGGCCCCGCGGATGGCGGTCACCGTGTCGATCAGCTTGAAGACCAGCTCGAGGAACAGGGCGAGGAGGCCGATCGAGAGCATGACCCGGGACGGCCAGACCGGGAAGGCGACGAGCCCGTCCTGGAACTCGCCGACGGAGATCGACTCGATGGCCCGCCCCGCCGTGGCGTAGCACATGATCCCGATCACGACGACGGCGACGAGGTTGCCGATGCTGCGCAGCACGGCGGCGACGCGCGGTGCCATCCTCGCGGTGAACAGGTCGACGCGGATGTGCTCGCCGATCTGCTCGCCGTATCCGGCGGCCGCGAAGACCGCGGCGACGAGCAGCAGCTGCACCAGCCCGTACGACCACGGCAGCGAGCCGTTGCCGGTGGCCCGGCTCACGACCTCGAGGGTCATCACCACCATCATGATCAGGATCATCGCGGCGGCGACGATGGCGAGGACCCGAGAGAGGCCTCGAATGACGCTGCGCAGTACGCTCAGTGCTCTCATGCTGCTCCGTTCGGGTGCTGAGACGCCCCCGACGGGGTGCGCCATTCGAGAGGGACCCGGTAGACGCCGTCGGCGACCGGATCGAGGAGATCGAGCATCTTCGGATCGTGGCCGGGCAGCCAGTTCCCGCCGGCGGACAGCGCGCGGATGACGTCGAATCCGCTCTGGTAGGGCTCGTAGGCGTGGATGAGCGTGGTGGGGGTGTTGTGCTCGAGGTTCATGAAGTAATGGGAGGCGTCCGCCGCGAGCACGAGCGGCGCCGGCCGGTGCCTGACGGCGGCGACCTGCATGCCGGGTGTGTGCCCGCCGACCGGCACGAGCCGGGCGAGCTCGATCTCCGCAGCCCCGTCGAGCTCGTCGAGCCGGCCCTCGGCGCGCAGCCGGTCGAGCTGCTCGAGCGCCGGCCGCTCGGCGACCTCGGCATAGGGATGATGCGCGCCGCGTCCCGTGAAGTATTCGAGCTCGGCCGCCTGGATGTGCACGATCGCGTTCCGGTAGGGGTCCAGCGCGCCGAGGTGATCGAAATGCGCGTGCGTGATCACGATGTCGCCGACCGCTTCCGGGTCGATCCCCAGCGCTCCCAGGCGGTCGAGCGGGTCGGCGTAGTAGGTGACACCTCGCCGCTCCGCCGTCTCGCGGGCGAAGCCGGTGTCGACCAGCGTGACCAGATCCCCGCGCCGGAGCACCCAGAACGGGTACGTGCAGACGATCGGAGTGGCGTCGTTCGAGAGGTGATACATCCGGGCCGTCGGAACGGTCTTCTCCCCGATCACGCACGCGAAGACCTCGGTCGCTTCTCCGTTGCTCGCTGGCATTCCGATGTCCGTTCGGGTCGTTTCCGCCGAAGCCGCCGTGCCGCACGACGGGGCCAGCGCCGAGCAGGCGGCTGGTCCCCGTCGCGAAGGGCCTCCGATTGACTAGCGCTGGCTGCAGAGCGTCATGGGGTCGGTGTAGTCGCTCTCCGCCTTGAGCGACTCCACCTTCTCGACGAACTCGTCGTAGAAGCTGCGCGCCGTCTCCGCGTCGATGCCGGCGTCGCCCACGTTCTTGATCCACAGGTCGACGATCTCGTCGCCGACCAGATCCTTCCACTTCTGGACCTCGTCGGGGCTCCACGCGATGACCTCGCCGCCGTCCGCGATGATCGCGTCGCAGACCGCGGTCGCCTCGTCCGCGAGGATGTGGGTGCGTTCCGTGCGCGCCTCCTGCGAGGCCTGCTCCATCGCGTCGCGAATGCTCTGCGGCAGCGACTGCCAGTAGTCCTCGTTGATGGTGAACGACGAGGCGACGTAGTTGCCGATGCCGGCGTTCGACAGGTACGGCGCCACCTCGAACAGCCCGGACGCGTGGGCACTGGTCATCTGCGCCGCGGAGTAGGCGTCGATGACGCCACGCTCGAGCGCCTGGTAGACCTCGTCGAAGCCCATGGCGACCGGCTCGGCGCCCGCGACCTGGAGCGCGTTCACCAGCAGGCCGCCGGAGCGGATCTTGAGCCCCTTGAGGTCGTCGACCGTCGAGACGGGGCTCTTCGAGCCGATCGCGCTCGAGCCGAGGGCGATGAAGAACAGCGGCCGCACGTTCTGGCCGAGGTACTCCTGGTTGAACGCCTCGTTCGACTCGAACAGCTCGTCGAGCGCCGTCGTGTGCGCGTAGGCGTCATCGGTCACGAACGGGATGCCGGCGACCTGCGAGAGGGGGAACTCCGCGGGGTTGTAGAACGCGGCGGTGTAGGCGGCGTCGATGCGGCCGTCGCGGACCGCGGCGAACTCGTCCGCGGCGGGGACCAGGGAGCCGCTGTAGCTGGCCTGGAAGTCGAGGGCGCCGTCGGTGAGCTCGTTCACCCGGTCCACCCACCACTGCACCTCCTGCATCTCGCCGGAGTTCTCCGCGGTGTGGCTGGCGAAGACGAGGGTCACCTTCTCGGTGCCGCCGTCGGTCCCGCCGCCGGGACCGCTCGCGCAGCCGGCGAGGGCGAGTCCGGCCGTCGCCGCGATCGCGGTCAGCTTGAGCAGCGTGGTCGTCGTACCTCGACGAGGCTCCATCGTGGCCATGCAGGGGCTCCTTTGCCTTGGGTCGCTGTGTCTCGGTGCGCTCGCGAGTGCTCTCTCGAGCGCACCACCACGGTAGTATCCCTAGTCAACTGCGAAATGTCAACAGTTGTCTATTTCCCCTCCGGTGGCGTTCGGATGCTCGCCGTTGGCGACGCCGATCCGAGCGGCGATCCCCTCGAGGCCGGGCACGGCGGCGAATCGCGCGAGCACGCGCGGGTCGTGCCCCGGAACCACGGGGTCGCCCGTCGCGAGCTCCTGCATCCGGTCGAACGCCCGGTACACGCCGGCGAGATCCGAGAGCACCGCGAACGGGACGTCCTGCTCGATGTTCTCGTAGAAATGCGAGGCGTCGGCCGCCAGCACGACCTGTCCCCCGTCCACCTGCACGCGCGTCGCCTGGCTGCCGGGCGTGTGCCCGCCGACGAGATGCACCTGCACGCCGGGAACCACCTCGTGGTCACCGGCGACGGCGCGCACCCGGCCCTGCGACTGGAGCTCGCGCAGGAGGTCGAGGTCCTCCTCGAGCGCGCTGTGCGCGAACTCGCCCCGTCGTCCGTAGGGTCCGAACCAGAAGTCGAGCTCCGCCTGCTGCACGATGAACTCCGCCTCCGGGAAGGCGCGCATGCCGCCCGTGTGGTCGTAGTGCAGATGCGAGAGGATGACCGTCTTCACGCGCTGCGGCTGCACGCCGAGCAGTTCGAGCGCCGCCCACGGCTCGCGATGGAAGTCCCTCCCTCGAGCCCGAGCGGTCGCCTCCGTGAAGCCGGTGTCCAGCACGATGTCGCCCTCGGCGCCCCGGATGAGCCACACGTAGTAGTTCAGGTCGACCTTCTCCTCGAACGGCTCGCGCGCCGATCCGTAGAAGAACCGCCCCCGCAGACCCAGCGGGTTCTCGCCGAATTTGACCGCGTAGACCTCGTGCCGCACCGACTCGCTCATCCGCCCGGAGACATCCTCGTCTATCTGAAAACTGTTGACAGTAAGTGGACTCGACCGTAGCATCCCCTGGGGCCGCGGCCAAGCGTTGGGCGGCCCGCCCGACCGAGCGATCAAGGACGAGTGCCCAATGTCATCTCCCGACTTCTTCCACGGCAAGACCGCCGTCATCACCGGCGCCGCGAGCGGCGTCGGCCGCGCCACCTCGCTCATCTTCCTCCGGGAGGGCGCGAACGTCGTCGGCCTGGACGTGAATCCGGAGGGACTCGGCGAGCTCGAGCGCGAGACAGGGCTCGGCGGCGCCCGCTTCCGAGCGATCGTGACGGACATCACCTCGCGGGAGGCCGTCGACGAGGCGGTCGCCACCGCCGAGGCCGAGTTCGGCGGCGTCGACTTCCTGTTCAACTCCGCCGGCGCCGCCTTCCGCCGCAGCCCGTTCATGGAGATCGACGACGAGCTCATGGAGCGCACCTTCGCCCTGAACTTCACCGGCAGCTACTACACGATGCAGGCGGTCATCCCCGGGATGCTCGAGCGCGGGCACGGCGTGATCGTCAACGTGGCCAGCATGGCGCACAAGCGCGGCGGCCCGGGGTCGTCCATCCACTACGCGGCCGCGAAGGGCGCGGTGCTGTCGATGACCCTCGGCGTCGCCCGGGAGTTCGCGTCGCGCGGCATCCGCGCGCTGTCGGTCTCGCCGACCTCGATCAACACCCCATTCCAGGCGACGGCGAACAGCTCCCCGGAGTTCGTGCAGCAGTTCATGAACGACATCCCCATGAAGCGCTTCGCCGAGCCGGAGGAGATCGGCGAGCTCGTCCTCTTCCTCTGCTCGGACAAGTGCGAGTTCATGACCGCCGACACCGTGTACGTGAGCGGCGGCAGCGGCTATCGCTGAGAGCCACTCCCCCGTCCGGCAGTGAATCGGCGCGCGACCCGAGGGTCGCGCGCCGATTCACTGTGCCGGGCTGCCGCTAGGCGTGCGCCCGCACGTAGCCGCTGAGGTCCTCGTCGGAGATCGCCCGCTTCGTCTCCTCGGCGCGCGCGTTGACCCACTTCACGGCCTCGGCGAGCTGCGCGTCCCCGAGCTCGGGCAGGCCGAGCGCGGCGATCTTGGCGCCGACCGCGAACGGCCCGCTCCCCTTGCCGATGTCGAAGTGGCGCTCGGCACCGACCGACTCGGGCGGGAAGGGCTCGAAGAGGTCCGGGTGGGCCGTCGAGTACCGCACGTGCATCTCGATCTTCTGGGCGAAGCAGTTGCGGCCCACGATCGGCTTGTTCGGGTGGATCGGCATGCGCAGGATCCCCGCGACCGACGTCGCGAGCTCCACCAGCTGCTCGCTGCGCACGCTGGAGGGCGCGCCGTAGAGCAGCTCGAGCGCCATCGCCATCTCGTCGAGGGGCACGTTGCCCGCCCGCTCGCCGAGTCCGGCGACGGCGACGTCGACGGCCGCGGCGCCGGCCTGCCACGCGGCGAGCGCGCAGGCCAGCGCGAGGCCGAAGTCGTTGTGGCAGTGCACCCGGATGCCGGCGCTGAAGCGCTCCCGCAGCCGCGACACCAGGAACGCCATCGCGTCGGGCCTCGCGACCCCGAGCGTGTCGTTGATGACGAGCTCGCCCGCGCCGGCCTCCTCCGCCACGCGGTAGATCTCCTCGAGGAAGGCGAGGTCGGCGACGGTGACGAACGACGGCCCCGCCGAGACCCGCGGCGCCCCGGCCTGCACGGCGTAGCTGACCGTGTCGTGGAGGCGCTCGAGCACGAACTCGCGCGTGATGCCCATCGCGTCGAGCAGGTCGTCGCTGCCGCGCACCAGCATCTGGATGACGTCCGCGCCGGCGGCGATCGACTCGTCGATCTCCTCGCGCCAGCGCTCCGAGACGGCGACGCAGAGCAGCTCGAGCTCCATCTCGTTACCGGCCGCCCGCGCCCGCCGGACCGCCTCGCGGTCCGTGGGACTCGAGGTGAAGCCGACCTGCGCGCGAGCCACGCCCGCGGCCTCGAGGCGGCCGAGCACCGCCACCTTCTCGTCGACGTCGAACGCCGCGTCGATCGTCTGCTCCCCGTCGCGGAGCGTCACATCGCAGATCAGCGGCGCATCGAGCTTCGGTTCCAGGGCGGTGTTGAACGGACTAAGACGATCCCAGCGGGCAGTCATGACAGTGTTCCTTCGGTCGAGAGTGTCGAGGAGCGAGGACGGTGCGCGTCGCGACTTCGCGTCGAGCTGGCTGCAGGCCGGTCGGAAGCCGGCGACGAACGCCGCTCCTCGCTGGCATCGAAGCAGGATCAGCTCCAATTGTCAACAGTCGCCAGTCGGCAGATACGCCCTCCTGCCGCTAGGATCGCACTCGATGCGGGGCGACGATGGTCGCGCCCCGACCGGCAACGGCGAAAGGCCTGGTGATGGACAGCAGTCTCACCCCGCTCGAGCGGCCGAACTCCACATTCGGGAGCCAGAGCACCACGGCACTTCGCAACCTGGTGCTCTCCGGCACGCTGCCCGCCGGAAGCCGGCTCAACGAGGTCGAGCTGGCGGAGTCGCTCGGCGTCAGCCGTGGTCCGCTGCGGGAGGCGGTGCGCCAGCTGGTCGGCGAGGGGCTGCTCGTCGTCGTCAACCACAAGGGCGCGTACGTCAAGGAATTCTCGCCGGAGGAGCTGCGCAATCTCTACGACCTGCGCTCCGCCCTGGAGGTGCACGCGATCCGCAAGCTGCGCCCCGACTCGGACTTCACGGGTCTGGAGGCGAACGTGGCGCGATCGCTCGAGCTCAACGAGCAGGGCACGCCGAACTACTCGGTCGACACCGAGTTCCACGCGACGATCGCCGCCCTCTCGGGCAATCAGGCGCTGGAGCGAAGCGTCGGCGACGTGCAGCGCCAGATCGCGCTCAACGGCTCGATGCTCGGCTACTTCGGCGCGCGGGCGCAGGACGCCGCGCGGGAGCACAAGGAGATCCTCGACGCCCTGAAGTCCGGGCAGGTCGATCAGGCCGCCGAGCTCCTCACCCTGCATCTCGACCGCGCGCTGCAGAAGGCGCTCGCGGTGATGGAGGCCAGATAGCCGCCTCCGACGCCGCTCAAGGATCGACTTGGCGGGTGCTCGAACGGAGTGCTACCTTAACTGTCAACAGTTAGCAATCGCGCGGTCCGGACGCGAACTCCGGGTGCGCGATCCCCGGACGCAGACCCCTGCGACACGGACGTCGCTGTCTGTCGCCGAGCGGCGAAGCTGCCTCGGAGCGAGAGACGAGACGGGCCGCCGGCTGAGCTGACTCGACAGTTGGGAGCGGAATTGCTGAACATCGCCTTCATCGGACTCGGCGCGATCGGCCTGCCCATCGCACGTCGTCTCGCGCAGCACCCCGAGATCGCGATGTCGATCTTCGACGTGCGCGCCGACGTGCTCGAGCAGGAGCGCGCGCTCGGGCGGGTGGCCACGTCGATCGCCGACGCGGTCGACGGAGTGGACGCGGTGGTCAGCGTGCTGCCGGCCGATCAGCACGTGCTCTCCGTGGCCGAGGAGCTGGCCGCGAGCGGTCACATGGACGGCGTGACGTTCATCGACTTCAGCACCATCTCGCCGCGCACGATCGAGGCGGCGGCGGCGATGCTCCCCGGCTCGACCGTGCTGGGCGGCGCCCTCACGCGCAGCGTCGCCGCCGCCGCGATCGGCGAGCTGAGCATCTTCGTCGGCGGCGATCCCGCCGGCCTGGACGGCATCTCGATCGTGCTCGACCAGATGGCGACCGACGTGCGCCGGGTCGAGACCGCGGCGCACGCCAAGTCCCTGAAGGTCGTCAACAACATGATGGTCAGCGCGACCAACATCCTGGTCACCGACCACGCGCTCCTCTCCGATGTCCACCAGGTCGACCCCCGCGACTTCGTGGCGGCCGTCGCCGAGCGCGGGGCCGGCAGCTGGGCCTTCACCAACCAGACGATCAAGCACCTGCTCGTCGAGGAGTTCACGCCGGGTCGGTTCAGCACCGCCTACATGCACAAGGACGTCAACCTCTCGATCGCGCTCGCCTCGTCCCACGGCACACCCGCCTGGTTCGCCGCGCTCACCTCGGCGAGCTATCGCGGCACCGAGGCGCTCGGGCTCGACGACCACTACCACCCGATCGTCGGCCGCTGGGTCGAGCGGGCCGCCGGGCGTCCTCAGCTCATGCCCACGACCGCCACTGCCCGTCGCCCGTCCACGCCCGAGACGGCGCGGGTGGCGACGCTGCTCGCCGACACCCTCGCCGTGCAGCAGGGCCTGCTGAGCCTCGACGGTCTCCGCCTCGCCCGGCTCGAGGGCATCGAGCTCTCGGCGGCCATCGAGCACTTCATCAGCGGCTCGGCGAGCAACGACTTCCTCGTCTCCCTCGAGGCGGGCGGCGGCCACTCGGACGTCACCCTGCGTGCCGTCATCGACCGGCTGGACGAGGTGCTGGCGCTCGCCGCGCAGCAGCGGATCCCGGCGTTCGGCATCGAGCTCTCGCGGCAGTACGCCTACTCGCTCGTCGCCGCGCACGGCGACGAGCGCTCGCTCCGGGAGCTCGCGCTCAGCGCTTGAGCCTCCGCTCCGCACCGGTCCAGCGCCGGGAGACGCCGCCAGGGGTCTCCCGGCGCTGGCGCGTTCCGCGACCGGCGCCGCCCGCCCGGAAGCCGACCGATTACGGCTGGACGCGCTTCAGCAGGTGGAACGGGATGGCGAACGAGATCGAGACGCCGAGGATGCCGGCGATGAAGAGCACCATCTCCCAGCCGGGGACCGCGAAGGCGAGCGTGAAGCAGTAGAGGCTCGCGAGGAAGATGACGAGCGCGACGATGAACACGAAGACCTTCACGCGGCCAGTCTAGCGAAGCGGATCACAGGGTCGAATGCGTGACGCGGCCCGCGACGAGCGTCGCGGCGACCGGCATCGTGCGCAGCCGTTCGGGGTCGCCGAGCGGGTCGGCGTCGAGCAGGACGAGGTCGGCGGGCTCGCCCGGTCGGACGGCGGAGCGCACCGAGCAGGCGAGCGCCTCCCCCGAGGACACGGCCTGCTCGGGATGCCACGGCTCGCGGCCGTCCTTCGTGCGGATGACCGCCGCCGAGATCGCCTGCCAGGGGTCGAGCGGCGCGACGGGCGCGTCCGAGCCGAAGCGCACCCGCGCCCCCGCGTCGAGGAGCGAGCGGATGAGATAGCCGCGTCGGGTGCGGCCCGCCCAGTAGCGCTCCGCGATGTCGCGATCGTCGAGCGCGTGCTCCGGCTGGACGCTCGCCGTGATGCCGCCGGCCGCGAAGCGCGCGACGTCCGGGTCGCGCAGCAGCTGCGCGTGCTCGATCCGGCCGCCCGTCCCGAGCTCGATCATCGCGTCGAGCGCGAGGCGGTTCGCCTCGTCGCCGATCGCGTGCACCGCGGGCTCCAGACCGATCTCCTGCGCCCGGCGCAGCTCGGTGCGCAGCTCGTCCGGCGGGACGTTGAGCGTGCCGTGGTCGTGCGTGCCCGGGTACGGGTCGACGCAGTACGCGTTCCGGGTGCCGAGCGAGCCATCCGTGATGACCTTGAAGGAGCCGACCCGGTGCAGCGGCCCGAGCTCGAGGCCGGTGCGCAGGCCGTCCGCCGCCGCGCGCTCGAGGTCCGGCCAGTAGACGCCGCTGTCGACGCGGAACGCGGTGAAGCCGGCGGCGAAGCGCGCCCGCCAGTCATCCACGTTGTAGCCCATCTCGAGGTCATGGATGCCGACCACGCCGCGGGCCGACGCGGTCGGAGCCGCCTCGGCGAGCCAGGCATCGCGTTCTGCCGCCGCCTCGTCGTCCAGCGCGACGGCGAGGCGGTAGCAGTCGTGCTCGCGCAGCAGGCCGTCGGTCACCGGGAGGCCGTAGCGGCGGACCGCGGCGGAGTTGACCCAGCAGCTGTGCAGGTCGAGGTTGAAGAGGACGACGGGGCGCTCGGGGAACGCGGCGTCGAGCAGGGCGATCGTCGGCCGGTCTGGCCAGAGCGCGTCGCGGAGGTCTCGGCCGATGAGGGTCGGGGCGCCCTTCGACGGGTCGGTCCCTGAGCCTGTCGAAGGATCGCTCAGGGACCGAGCCAGCTCGACGGCCTCGGCGGCGGAGCGCGCGGCGGAGAGGTCGATGCGGCGCAGGCTCGAGGCCCAGGTGCTCGCGTGCACGTGCTCGTCCCAGAGCCCGGGGACGAGCCAGCGGCCCCCGGCGTCGAGCACCTCTACCGCGCCTCGGTCCCCGAGCGAGGCCGAGGGCCGAGTCGAAGGGCGCACCTCGACGATCTGCGGGGCGCCCGCCGACTCGCCGCTCGGAGACCGGGCAGACGAGATGAGGACGTCGACGGAGCCTGCGATGTCGGCCCACGGGCCGCGCGGTACGATCGCGTTCCGGATCAGCAGCTCAGGCACGCGGGATCGCCCCGCGGACCTCCGCCGCGAGCAGCGGGTACTTCGCCTCCAGGTCATCGGCGATCCTGGCCATCACCTCCGGCGGCTTGTTCTGGCTCAGCTTCGCGCGCGCCTCGAAGCGCGTCACGCGCAGCCGGAAGCCGCGGGTCCCCTTCGCCAGCCGCCGCGAGGCCGCCTCGTCGTCCGCGAGCGAGCGCCCGCCCTCCCGGTGGCGCTCGAAGTGGTCCGTGAGGCGCTCGAGCGTCGCGTAGTTCTCCTCGTCGGAGAGGAGCTCCGGGACGCCGGTGAGGTGCGCCGTCAGGTGATCCCAGGTCGGCACGTGCTCGCCCGTGCCGTAGACGCTCGGGCTGACGTAGGCGTGCGGGCCCTGGATGACGACGAGGACCTCGTGCCGGCCGAGCTCGTGCAGCTCGTCGTCGGGACGGCCGAAGTGCGAGGCGATGACGATCGCCGCCGGATCGGCCGGGTCCTCCTCGAGGATGACCGGATAGTGCGAGCCGACGAGCCCGCCCGCCGTCGGCGAGACGATCGTCGCCCAGGGATTCGCGCGGATCAGGTCCTTGACCCACTCGGGGTCCTCGACGACGTAGCGCGCGCTGCGGAGCATGCGACTCAGCCTCGCACGTAGCGGACCATCGGCACGACGCGCGCACCGAGGCGCATCGGCTCGACGGGGCCGCCGCCGAGCCGGAAGCCGAGGTGCTCCAGCAGGCGGATGCTCCTCGCGTTCTCCGCGCCCGTCACCGCCTGGAAGCGCTCGTGCCCGAGCGCCTCGAGCCGGCGCAGCAGTTCGCGCACGGCCCGGCTCGCCAGGCCCGTCCCCTCGACCGCGGCGTCGACCCAGTAGCCGATCTCGGGACGCGCGCCGAGGCGGGCGCCGGTCGCGCCGACGATCGCGCCGTCGAGCCGGATCAGGTACTCGAGCGCCTCGCCGCGGGCGGCGCGCTGCGCCACCCAGGTCTGGTAGGCGTCGATCGACTCGAGCGTCGGCGGGGTCTGCGCCCACGGCTCCCACCGCGCGAGCCGCTCCAGGTTGCGCTCGACGACGGGCAGGTACTCGGCGGCGAGGCTCGGGTCGTGCGGCTGGAGCTCGAGCTCGCCGCCCGCGTTCACGCCTGGCACGTCGGGCACCAGTACAGCTTGCGGCCCGCGGCGATCTCCATCGCGATCGGGGTGCCGCAGGTGCGGCACGGCTCGCCGGCCCGGTGGTAGACCCAGTGCCGGTCGTCGCGGTGGGCGAGCGCCCGGCGCAGCCGTTCCCCGCGCAGGTTGTCCATCGTGAGCATCTGGCCGGTCTCGACGCCGATCCGCAGCAGCTTGACCCAGTCGCGCCAGAGCGCGCGGACGGTGTCCTCCGGCAGCAGCTTGCCCGGAGTGAACGGCGACTGCCGCGCACGGTACAGCAGCTCGGCGCGGTAGACGTTCCCGATGCCCGAGACCACGGACTGGTCCATGAGCAGCAGCCCGATCGGCGTCGACTTCGAGCGGACGGCGTCGACGAAGCGCTGCTCGGCCGCCTTCCCGTGGTCGACCTGCGGATCGGGGCCGAGGCGGGCGATCACCGCGGCGACGGCGGCCGAGTCGATCACCTCGCAGACGGTCGGCCCGCGGAGGTCGGCGACGGCGCTCTCCGCCAGCAGCCTCGCCCGCACCTGGCCGATCGGCTCGGGCGGCCAGCTCTCGATCGGCGCCTCGAGCTTCTCGCTCTCCGCCATCCGCAGCCGGGTGCGACGCGGCGCGCCGATCGACCACGGCGAGTCCTCGTGCGCGCCGACGACGGTCGGTCGCCTCGCGGGCGCCGACACCCCGCGTTCGCCCGTCACCGCCGCGTCGACGACGGTGCCGCGCTGGTTCGTCTGGCCCATCCGCCCGCCGGCGGACGCCGTGGTGGGGACCCAGTCGCGGGTGGGGTCCCCGGCCGCGCCTGCGCGGTTGGGGCCGCGATGGGGAGCGTCGACGGTGATGTCGCCCGCGAAGTCCCAGGCGCCGTACATGCCGAGGTGGACGCGCAGCCAGAGCGCGTTGTCGAACTCGAGGAACATCTGCTTGCCGACGGCCTTCGCCTCGATCATCTCCCGGCCGTCGATGAGCTCCGCGTCGGCGGCGAAGCGGCCCTGCGGGCTCGAGACGGCGACCGGCCCGGCCTCGACGAAGTGCAGCCGGAACTGCCGCGCGATGCGGTGGACGGAATGGCCTTCGGGCATGAGCTACCTCGTGGGAGTGATTTCGACAGGCTCAATCACCGGTGAGCGAGAGGACGTCCTTTCCGGCGATCGCGCCGGTCTCCTCGTACTCGGCGAGCTGCGCGATGCGGCGGACGTGGCGCTCCTCGCCGGAGAACGGGGTGCCGATGAACAGGTCGATGAAGCGCTTCGCCTCCTCGACCGTGTGCTGGCGGGCGCCGATCGAGATGACGTTCGCGTCGTTGTGCTCGCGGGCGAGCGTCGCCGTCGCGTCGCTCCACACCAGGGCCGCGCGGGCGCCGCGGACCTTGTTCGCCGCCATCTGCTCGCCGTTGCCGGAGCCGCCGAAGACGACGCCGAGCGCCTCGACGCCGGCACGCTGGTCGGCGACGGTCGCGAGCGCCGCGCTGATGCAGAACGCCGGGTAGTCGTCGACCGGGTCGAATGACTGCGGACCGTGGTCGACGACCTCGTGCCCCCGACCCCGGAGGTGCTCCTGAAGGTCCCGGCTGAACTCGAGCCCGGCGTGGTCCGTCGCGATGTGGATCCGCATGCCCCCAGCCTACGAGCCACCCGGGAAGTCGCTGATTTCCCATTGCCCGTCCAGAGCCCGGATCACAGAATGGCCCATGGACACGACGACGCCCGAGTTCCTCCCCACGCTCTCCGCCGGCAAGCACCGCACGCCGGCCCAGGGCGCGTGCTTCATGGAGTACGCGTCCTACCTCGCCGGCGAACGCTGGACCGACCGTCCGGCGTGCACCGACGCGATCCTCGCCGAGCTCGCGCGCTGCGTGAACGACAGCGTCTCCGACGACGCCCGCCAGCGCCTCATCCACGACGTGCACCGCGTGATCGGCCTGCGCGCCGACGAGCGCCTCAGCCTGCGGATCGCCCTCCGCGCCGCGGCGACCGCGATCCGCTGGGTCAGCGAGGACCGCCAGAAGTCGCTCGCGATCGGGATGCGCGGGATGCTGCTCGCGCTCGCCCGGCGCGGCGAGGCGAGCGGGCCGGCGATCGAGTACGCGGAGGCGGCGCTCGACGACGTCCCCCGCGCGGCGGCCCGCGCCGACGAGTACTTCGCGAAGGTCGGGCACCGCCCGATGCACCTCATCGAGGTCGGCGGCACCCAGGCGGTCCGGCACGCGGTCGAGGGCATCCTGGTGGCGAGCGAGCCGCCGGCGGCCGACGCGCGGCTCGCGGGGATGCTGCGCGACGCGATCGCCGAGGCGGAGGCGATCGTGCGCGGCGCGGCGACGCGCGCCGCGGAGGCGCCGCGAGCGGAACGCGATCTGGCCGCCGTCTAGCGCGATTACGCTGGTCGGGTGCCAGGAGAGAATCTCACTCGCGCCGAGGCGATCGAGCGCAAGAACGCCGTCCGGACGCAGTCGTACCAGGTCGCGCTCGACCTGACCACGGGCCCGGAGACCTTCCGGAGCACGACCGTCGCGCGGTTCGCCGCGACCGTCGGCACGTCGACGTTCATCGACGCGATCACGGCCCAGGTGCACCTCGTCGTGCTCAACGGCGTCGCGCTCGATCCCGCCGAGGTGTCGGACGGCACGCGGATCCGGCTCGACGGGCTCGCCGCCGACAACGTGCTCGAGGTCGTCGCCGACTTCCGCTACTCGACCTCCGGCGAGGGCCTCCACCGCTTCGTCGACCCCGTCGACGGCGAGGTCTACCTGTACTCGCAGTTCGAGGTGCCGGACTCGCGACGGGTCTTCGCCGTGTTCGAGCAGCCGGACCTCAAGGCGACGTTCGCGTTCACCGTCACCGCGCCGAAGGGGTGGACGATCGTCTCGAACCAGCCCATCGCATCGGTCGAGGAGGTCGGCGACGCCGCCGTCACCGCCTTCTCCCCCACCCCGATCATCTCCTCCTACATCACCGCGATCATCGCCGGGCCCTACGTCGACTGGCGCGACTCGCTCGTCTCCTCCGACGGCCGCACCATCCCGCTCGGCGTCTTCGCCCGCAGGTCCCTCGCCGAGCACGTCGACGCGGACTACGTCTTCGAGAAGACGAAGCAGGGCTTCGCCTACTACGAGGAGCGGTTCGGCGTCCCCTACCCGTTCGAGAAGTACGACCAGCTCTTCGTCCCCGAGTTCAACGCGGGGGCGATGGAGAACGCCGGCGCGGTCACGTTCACGGAGACCTACGTCTTCCGCTCGAAGGTGACCGACGCCATCAAGGAGCGCCGGGTCGTCACGATCCTCCACGAGCTCGCCCACATGTGGTTCGGCGACCTGGTCACCATGAAGTGGTGGAACGACCTGTGGCTCAACGAGTCGTTCGCCGAGTGGGCCTCGACGATCGCGACCGCCGAGGCCACCGAGTGGACCGAGGCGTGGACGACGTTCCAGGCGATGGAGAAGACCTGGGCGTACCGCCAGGACCAGCTGCCCTCGACGCACCCGATCTCGGCGACGATCAACGACCTCGAGGACGTCCAGGTCAACTTCGACGGCATCACCTATGCGAAGGGCGGCTCGGTCCTCAAGCAGCTCGCCGCCTGGGTCGGCATCGACGCGTTCTTCGCGGGCGTCGGCAACTACTTCCGGAAGCACGCGCACGGCAACACGGAGCTGCGCGACCTGCTCGTCGAGCTCGAGGCGACCTCGGGCCGCGACCTGTCGAGCTGGTCGCAGGTGTGGCTCGAGACGGCCGGCGTCAACACGCTGCGACCGTCGATCGCCGTCGACGCGGACGGCGTCATCACCGGCTTCGCGGTGCTCCAGGAGGCGCCCGAGGAGTGGCCGACCATCCGCCCGCACCGCCTCGGCGTCGGGTTCTACGACCTCGAGGCCGAGGACGACCTGGAGGCCACCGGCGAGGCCCCGCGCCTCGTGCGCACGCACTACGTCGAGCTCGACGTCGACGGCCCGCGGACCGATGTCCCCGCGCTCGTCGGACGGCCCCGCCCCGCGCTCGTCCTCGTCAACGACGAGGACCTCGCCTATGCGAAGATCCGGCTCGACGAGGCCTCGCTCGGCAACGCGATCGCCCACCTCGGGACGATCGCCGACCCGCTCGCGCGCGCCCTCGTCTGGGGCGCCGCCTGGGACGCGACCCGGGACGCGGAGACCCGTCCGAGCGACTACCTCTCGCTCGTGCTCGGGAACATCGCGGCGGAGACCGAGTCGACGACGATCCGCACGACGCTCACCCAGCTCATGACGACGGCGAAGAGCTACGTCGACCCGGCGAAGCGCCCGGAGACGGTCGCCTCCGTCGCGACGGCGCTGTGGGAGCTCGCGCGCGCGGCGGCCGCCGGCTCGGACGCGCAGTTCCAGTTCGTCAAGTTCTTCGCGGCGATGGCCTCCTCGGAAGCGCACGCCGCCGTGCTCCGCGACCTGCTCGACGGACGCCTCGAGCTCGACGGCCTGAACGTCGACACGGACCTCGCGTGGGAGCTGCTCGAGGGCCTCGTCGTGATCGGCACGGCGGGCGAGGCCGAGATCGCCGCGCAGTTCGCGAGCGACCCCTCCGCGAAGGGGCAGCAGGCGGCGACCCGGCTGCGCGCGGCGATCCCGACCGTCGAGGGCAAGCGCGCCGCGTTCGCGTCGCTCGCCGACTCCGCGGAGCTCTCGAACGAGCTGCAGCGCAGCGTGACGCTCGGCTACCAGCACGTGAACGACCCGTCGGTGCTCGAGCCGCTCGTCGAGCCGTACTTCGCGGCGCTCGAGGGCATCTGGGACTCGCGCTCGTACAAGCTCGCCGAGTTCTTCGTCGTCGGCCTCTATCCCGCCGCGCTCGCGTCCCCCGAGCTCGCCGCCGCGACGCGGGCCTGGCTCGACGCCCACCCGGACATCCCGGCGCTGCGCCGGCTCGTCGTCGAGAACCTCGCCGGCGTGGAGCGGGCGATCCGGGCGCAGGAACGCGATCGGGGCGAGTAGGACGCCATGACCTGGGACTCCTTCTGGGCCGGCTTCGTCGACGTGATGGACTCCGGCTGGGGCATTCCGGTCCGCGTCCTGGTCATCATCCTGGTCGCCCTCATCGTGAAGGCGATCGCGAAGACGGTGATCCGGCGCTCCGTCGATCGCGTCGTCGCCGGGGTCAAGGTCATCGAGGCGGCCGAGGCGCGGCGGCGCTCGGAGGGCGCGGGCTCACCCGTGCGCGGGGCGCGCCGCGTCCAGCGCACCCGCTCGCTCGGCCGGATCTTCGACAACGCGGCGACCTCCGCGATCGTGATCGTCGCGGCGTTGCTCGTCGTCTACCAGATCTGGCCCGGCGCGACGGGTGCCGTCGCGCTGCTCGCCGCGGGGCTCGGCGCGGGGCTCGGGATCGGCGCGCAGGGGGTCGTCAAGGATGTCCTCAACGGCATCTTCTTCGCCATCGAGGACCAGCTCGGCATCGGCGACGTCATCGACGTGGGTCCCGCGGTCGGCGTCGTCGAGGACGTCGGCGTGCGGATCACGCAGGTGCGGGACGTCGACGGGGCGCTCTGGTTCATCCCGAACGGCCAGATCACCCGCGTCGCGAACATGTCGCAGGGCTGGGGCCGGGCGATCGTCGACCTCACGGTGCCCTACGTCGTCGACGTCGACGCCGTCCGCGACGCGCTCGCGACGGCGGCCTCGGCGCTCGCCGCCGAGCCCGACTGGAAGGATCGCATCCTCGAGCCGCCGTCGGTGTGGGGCATCACCTCCGTCGCCGCCGACTCGCTCGTCATCCGGGTCGCCGTCAAGACCACGACCAGCGCGAAGGACGACGTCGGCCGGGAGCTGCGGGCGCGGATCAAGGCCGTCCTCGACGAGCGGGCGCTCATCCCGCCGGCGGTGACGACGGTCCGGATGGATCAGGGCTGAGCCCGTGGAGCTGCGCGTCGTCCCGACTGGTCCCGACCGCTCGTTCTGGGAGCGGGTCGGCGGTCGCCCGACGTTCGAGCGGCTCGTCCGGACGTTCTACGAGGGCGTCGCGGAGGATCCCGTGCTGCGTCCGATGTATCCCGAGCAGGACCTCGAGGGCGCCATCCGACGGCTCACCGGCTTCCTCGAGCAGTACTGGGGCGGGCCGACCGCCTACTCCGAGGAGCGCGGGCACCCCCGGCTGCGGATGCGGCACCAGCCGTTCCGGGTCGACTTCGACGCCCGGGACCGCTGGCTGCGCCACATGCGCGCCGCGGTCGACGTGCTCGTCGCGGACGGCGTGCTCTCCCCCGCCGACGAGGTGCAGCTCTGGGACTACCTCGAGCGCGCCGCCCACGCGATGGTCAACTCTGCGTGAGCATCCGGCGGTCGAGGAGCGCCGAAGGCGCGTCTCGAAACCACCCTGCCTGATCGTGGGGGTTTCGAGACGGGCGCCTGCGGCGCCCTCCTCAACCGCCGGTATGGGAGTATCTCGGTGGTTGAGGAGCGCCGAAGGCACGTCTCGAAACCACCCTGCCTGATCGTGGGGGTTTCGAGACGGGCGCCTACGGCGCCCTCCTCAACCGTCGGTATGGGAGTATCCCGGTGGTCGAGGAGCGCCGAAGGCGCATCTCGAAACCACCCCCACGAGCAGGCTGGTTTCGAGACGCCGGCTCCTCGACCAGCGGAGACGGGGCCTGCGCCGCTGCGCGGCTCCTCGGTCGGCGAGGCGTCTCAGCCGGCGAGGGACCAGGAGCGGCGCTTGACGAGGACGTGGCCGCGGGAGAGCGTCAGCCGGGTCCACGGGCCGACCTCGTAGAGGGCGCCGGCGTCGGCCTCGGCGCCCTCCGGCGGGAGGAAGCCGAGCGCCGCGGCCGCGAGCGCCGCGCCGCGCGGGAGGGCCTCGGCGCCGTGGATCGGCTCGTCCCAGACCATCGCCCGCACCTGCCGGACGATCGCCTCGCCGGCGTGCTCCGGCAGCGCCTGCGCGACCTCGCGGATGCCCGCTTCGGCGACCTCCGCCAGCAGCTCGCTCGGGACCGGGGCGCCGAGCGGCTGCCAGCCGGAGCGCGGCGGCACGACGCCCGCCCAGGTCACCGAGTACACCGGGGTCGGCATGCCGAGCTCGAAGCCCTGATCCGCCGCGACCGCGGCCGCGCGCGCCCGCAGCGAGGCCATCGGCACGACCGAGTCCGCGGAGGCCTCCTCGCCGAGCGCGAAGGTGCGCAGCCCGAGCACCGTCGCGGAGTCGTCGAGCAGGCTCGTCGGGAACAGGACGGGGACGTAGACGGCGAGCACGCCGTCCGCGGCGACGATCCGGGCGGAGCCGTCCTGCACCTGCACCGCGCGGCCGAGGAAGGTGTCGAGATCGGCGAGCGCCTGAGGCTCGGCGAGCAGCAGTCGGGAGGACATCGAGTCCCAAGCCTAGACTTGCGACATGTCCGCCGACGCGCCCGACTCCCTCGGCGCGGACCCGATCGGCGACCTGCTCGCGGTGCTCGACCTCACCGAGACGGGCGCCCGGACGCGGGAGGACATCTTCACGGCGGCGAGCCAGTGGATGCCGCACGGGCGGGTGTTCGGCGGGCAGGTGCTCGCGCAGTCCGTCGTCGCGGCGAGCCGCACCGTGCCGACGGAGCGGGCGATCCACTCCGTGCACGGCTACTTCCTGCGCCCCGGCGCGCTCGACGCTCCGATCACCTTCGCGGTCGACCGCATCCACGACGGCCGCTCGTTCACCACCCGGCGCACGCAGGCCTACCAGGGCGGCCTGCCGATCTTCTCGATGATCGCCTCGTTCCAGGACGCCGATCCGGGGCTCGACCATCAGGCCGCCCTGCCGGAGGGACTGCCCGATCCGGAGTCGCTGCCGAGCGCCGAGGAGCTGATCGGTCACCTGCCGAGGGAGCTCACCGCGCTCTGGACCGCCTCCGCCTTCGAGCAGCGGCACGTGCCCTCGCCGATCTGGCTCTCGGTCGAGGGCGAGCGGGTCGCGCATCAGGCGGTGTGGACCCGGGCGCGGCGCGAGCTGCCGGACGACCCGGTGCTGCAGCGCGCGGCGTTCGCGTACGCGAGCGACTTCACGATCCTCGAGCCGAGCCTGCGCCGGCACGGCATCCCGTGGGCGACGCCGGGGCTCAAGATCGCGAGCCTCGATCACGCGATGTGGTGGCACCGCCCCGGTCGCGCCGACGAGTGGTGGTGCTACGTGCAGGAGGCGCCGAACGCGGTGGGCGGGCGCGGCCTGTCCTTCGGCCGGATCTTCTCCCGCGACGGCGTGCTCGTCGCCAGCGTCGCCCAGGAGGGCATGATCCGCGTCCCCTCCCCCGCCTGACCCCCATCCCGAGGAGGGAACGTCAGGGGGCGGCGTGGCGCTCGAGGAACTCGATCACGGCGACCTTGTCGATGCCGGTCGTGCCGTCGGGCATGGCCGCCAGCAGCGAGGCGTTCAGGCGGGCGCTCGGCCACGCCTCGCCCTCCCAGCGCACCGCCACATCCGGCGCGGGCTCCCGGC
>Ga0182737_1000629_pt1 | contig 45926 bp, 45 predicted proteins | sample eDN5th30CBELigOP_FD_128878 | JGI IMG/M metagenome (GOLD analysis project Ga0182737, IMG submission 128878) | Enriched Organic Plus compost microbial communities from Emeryville, California, USA - eDNA 5th pass 30_C BE-Lig OP (version 2) (version 2) ...
CCGGTGCTTGAAAGAAAAGTAGAGGAACCAAAAGCAGAGCCGGTGCTTGAAAGGAAAGTGGAAGAAGAACAACAGGTGGAGCCGGTCCTTGAACAAGAAATAAAAGGGGAGCTAGAAAAAGTTAACTTACTGCATTTAGTGAACAAGAGAGAAGTACCTTCTGTTATCGTTCAACAAGATAAGCGAGAGCCGCAGCAAGAAGAGGAGAAAAAAGTGGAGAAGTCTGAGCAAAAAGCGAGGACCAATGAATCTCAACCTGTTTCGATTATGGACTTTTTCAGTAGAAAGCAAGAAGAAGAGCATGTAAGAGTAAAGGTTTGTATTGTGCAACAGGGAGAAACGATTGATGACCTGGCAGAGCGTTATTCAGTCAATCCGCAAACATTGCTTCAAAGCAATGAGTTAGAACCGCATCAAGATATTTATGAAGGGCAAGTCTTGTACATTCCGAGATCCGCCTCGTATAAAAACTAATTATTACGCTAGAACAGTGAGCAGTGAAGCTGCTTGCTGTTTTTTCTACAGGAAAGAAACCAACCTCCATCAGCTAGGGCTTCATCCCTTACTGATGGTTAGCCACGTTCTGCGGTCACTAAGGTCCCTGGCTTAACTTCACTCAAGTGCCTGTACGAACCTAATTAGTTGAAATTTGCAAAGGTACGTTTCCCTTTATCTCACCGATTGAATCTTTACTACAAAAGTGAGGCGACTGTTCACATAAGATGCAATGCGGCGTGGCTCGGTTTGCCATAGAGTATGACAGCTTATGAACTCGATCGAGGGGAAAATCTGTAGCTAGACGAGGGCAATTGTACCCCGCCTATCTTCCTTGTCTCTGAAAAGCTTGAGGTCTTACTGTCTGTTAAGTGCGGAATAAAATGTCAATATATTTAGTAGTAGCTTCACGTGCCTTACGCTTTTGTTAGGAAAGTGAGTGATGTTATGCCGGAGAATTCACATGCTGAAACGATAGCGGTTTTGCAACAATATGCACTTCATATTCAATATATTGAGGACTTTGGACGTGTAAAGAAAATTTATAGCGACCGCGGTGTATTTGCTTTAAAATCGATTTCTCCTCATGTTGGCATTGATTTTATCCGTAATGTTCAAACGTTGTATCAGCGTGGTTATAACAGGATTGTGCCAATCTATCAGTCAAAAGATGGGCGTTATGCGGTTCTTCATCATAATAAACTTTATTATTTAATGCCGTGGTTGGAAAGTTTAGAAAGCGGAGAACGAGATGTGCGACATAAGCAAATGTTTCGAGAACTGGCACGGATGCACAGCCTTTCTATTAAAGAGATTGAAGTAGATAAGGAGGATAGGGAGGCGCATTATGAACGTACGCTTCAGGCATGGGAAGCGCAGCAAGAGTTTCTAGATGAATGGATCGTAAGCTGTGAGAAGAAATGGTATATGTCACCGACGGAAATGATGTTTTGTGTCTATTACAACGATATTTCGCAGGCGTTGAAATATTCAATTAGGAAGTTTAAGGAGTGGTTTGAACAAACGAAGGAAGAAGAGAAGGTTCGTACGGTTGTAACACATGGAAAAGTGTCATTGAAGCATTTTGTTAGTGATAATCGGGGTTACGGTTATTTTATCAATTTTGAAAATTCACGGGTAGCGCCGCCGCATTTCGATATACTTCCTTTTCTTGTAAGGTCGATGAAGACATTTCCAATTCAATGCAATGATTGTGTGGATTGGCTATATAATTATATTCGCTATTTTCCATTAAAAGAGGATGAAATGTTATTGATGCAGAGCTATCTTGCTTATCCAGGGTCAGCTCTTGATGCGGTTAAAAATTACGTGGAACGAAAAGGGAATAAAACGGAATTAGATTCAGTAAAGGAACTTCAACGTCAATATTGGTTTTTGAAGAATGTTGAATATGTTGTTATGAAGATAGAAGAAATCGAGAACCAAAAGAAGGCGGCTGCCAAAGAAGAGCAGTCACCTCAAAGTTAGCTCAAAAAACATGTTTGGAGTCAACCATTCATGTTTTTTTGTGCTGTCATCAATTTACATAGAAGAATGCAGCGAGAAAAATAAACAGGGCCAGCAAGAGAATATCAATGAATGTCGGGAAAATAAGCGTTCGAACTGCTTGAAAGATTGTAAATGGGACAATAAATTGCTGTACGACAACACTCGCTTTCTTGGTCCAAGGAGGGAGATTGTTTGGGTTAAATTTCTTTTGTCGTTTCATCAGTATGTCATCCTTTATATCGTCTTGCTTCATCATATGGGGAAGTGCGGAGAAACGTGAAGAGGCTGTCACGAATAGATGCTTCTTGTATAGAATAATAAAAAAACGGAAAGAATGATTGACGATATCCTTTGTTTTTATGTACTATAGATTATGTGTTTGAAAAATACATATTGCGTAAAGCGAAGATCGGAAATAGTATGATGAATGGCGCTTTTCAGAGAGGAAACTATAAGCTGAGAGGTTTCTAAGTAAGCAGCATCAGAAGTCGTCCGTGAGCAATTTTCGTGAACAACTGCAGTAGCGAAAATCGGTAAACAACCGTTATTTTATTTGAGAGCCGGAAAAGGTTTATTTGCTTTTTCGGAAAAAAGGTGGCACCGCGAACAACTTCCTTCGTCCTTTTATGACAGAGGAAGTTTTTTTATGCGCTTAAAAGGAGGAATTTATAATGGAAGAAAATCAAATTTCAATGCCGACGAAATACGATCCACAGTCGATTGAGAAAGGTCGTTATCAGTGGTGGTTAGAAGGAAAGTTTTTTGAAACAACAGGCGATGAACAAAAGGAGCCGTATACAATCGTTATTCCACCGCCAAACGTAACAGGTAAGCTTCACTTAGGTCATGCTTGGGATACGACACTGCAAGATATTTTAACGCGTATGAAAAGAATGCAAGGGTATGACGTGCTTTGGCTGCCAGGTATGGACCATGCTGGGATTGCTACTCAAGCAAAAGTAGAGCAAAAACTGCGTGAAGAAGGCGTTAGTCGCTATGATTTAGGACGCGAGAAATTCGTTGAAGAAACGTGGAAATGGAAAGAAGAATATGCGGGTCATATTCGTGCGCAATGGGCGAAGCTAGGTCTTGGTCTTGATTATACACGTGAACGTTTTACTTTAGATGAAGGGTTATCAAAAGCCGTTCGTGAAGTATTCGTAAAATTATATGAAAAAGGTTTAATTTATCGCGGGGAATATATTATTAACTGGGATCCAGTGACGAAAACAGCGCTATCTGACATTGAGGTTATTCATAAAGATGTGCAAGGTGCTTTCTATCATATGAAGTACCCATTAGCAGATGGCTCTGGTTATATTGAGGTAGCTACAACTCGTCCAGAAACGATGCTAGGTGACTCAGGGGTAGCTGTTCATCCTGAAGATGAGCGCTATAAACACTTAATCGGCAAAACGGTTATTCTTCCAATTGTCGGTCGTGAAATTCCGATTGTTGGTGATGATTATGTAGATATGGAGTTCGGTTCAGGTGCGGTTAAAATGACTCCAGCACATGACCCTAACGATTTTGAGGTTGGAAATCGCCATAACTTAGAGCGCATTCTTGTGATGAACGAAGATGGAACAATGAACGGCCGTGCAGGTAAATATGAAGGAATGGACCGTTTCGAATGCCGTAAGCAAATTGTGAAGGATTTACAAGATGCAGGTGTATTATTCAAAATTGAAGATCATATGCATTCAGTTGGACATTCTGAGCGCAGCGGTGCTGTAGTTGAACCGTATTTATCTACACAATGGTTTGTTAAAATGCAGCCGCTTGCTGATGCAGCAATTGAACTGCAACAACAAGAAGATGATAAAAAAGTTCATTTCACTCCAGATCGTTTCGAAAAAACATACTTACGCTGGATGGAAAATATCCACGATTGGTGTATTTCTCGTCAGCTTTGGTGGGGACATCGTATTCCAGCTTGGTATCATAAGGAAACAGGTGAAGTGTATGTTGGTACAGAAGCACCTGCTGACAGCGAAAACTGGCAACAAGATAAAGATGTATTAGATACATGGTTTAGTTCAGCGTTATGGCCGTTCTCAACAATGGGCTGGCCAGATGTTGATGCAGCGGACTTTAAACGCTATTACTCAACAGATGCGCTTGTAACAGGTTATGACATCATCTTCTTCTGGGTATCACGAATGATTTTCCAAGCGATTGAATTTACAGGTGAACGTCCATTTGAAAATGTCTTAATTCATGGTCTTGTTCGTGATGAGCAAGGACGCAAAATGAGTAAATCTCTAGGTAACGGTGTCGATCCAATGGATGTCATTGATAAATATGGGGCTGACTCATTACGCTACTTCTTATCAACAGGAAGTTCTCCAGGTCAAGATCTTCGTTACAGTAACGAAAAAGTAGAGTCTGTATGGAACTTCTCGAATAAAATTTGGAATGCATCTCGTTTCGCCTTAATGAATATGAACGGTTTAACGTATGATGAAATTGACTTAAGCGGCGAAAAATCCGTAGCAGATAAATGGATTTTAACACGCTTAAATGAAACGATTGAAACGGTTACACGACTTGCAGATAAATACGAGTTTGGTGAAGTAGGGCGTGCACTATATAACTTCATCTGGGATGATTTCTGTGATTGGTATATTGAAATGGCGAAGCTTCCATTGTACGGTGAAGATGAAGCGGCGAAGAAAACAACACGCTCTATTCTTGCTTACGTGTTAGATAACACAATGCGCTTATTACATCCATTCATGCCATTTATTACAGAAGAAATTTGGCAAAACCTACCGCACCAAGGAGAGTCCATTACAGTAGCTGCTTGGCCAACGGTAAATCCTGCATTAACAGATACGGATGCAGCTGAAGAAATGAAGCTTCTTGTTGAAATCATTCGCGCAGTACGTAATATCCGTGCTGAGGTGAATACACCGATGAGCAAGAAAGTAAACTTAATTTTAAAAGCCAAAGATGCGAACATTTCAGCAATCTTAGAGAAAAATGCGAGCTACATTGAGCGTTTCTGTAACCCAGAAGCATTGACAATTGGTGTTGAAGTAGAAGAGCCAGCTCAAGCAATGACAGCTGTTGTAACAGGAGTTGAGCTTATTTTACCGCTTCAAGGCTTAATCAACATCGATGAAGAAGTAAAACGTCTAGAAAAAGAACTAGATAAGCTGAACAAAGAAGTAGAACGCGTTCAGAAGAAACTAGGAAATGAAGGCTTTGTGAAAAAAGCACCAGAGAAAGTAATTGAGGAAGAACGTGCAAAAGAAAAAGATTACGTTGAAAAACGTGATGCGGTAATTCACCGAATTAATGAATTGAAACAACTATAAAAAAGGAAGAACGAGCGGATGTGTGAAGCTCGTTCTTCCTTTTTTGTGCGGGGAAGGGTACGGGGAGTCAAGCGGGGAAAGAAAGGTGCGAAAGTGTGACCAATTATTTTGGTGGGTAACGATAGATGAACCTTTTATGTAAAGAAATGTTATCTATCAATTTATGTTATGAAATGTAACATCTATAAAAGGAGTATAATTTGAAAGAGGGTGTTTTGCAATATTTTGTTATATTATGTAACGAAATGTTCAAATTTTTAAAAGCGTTTAAAAACAGTAGTATTACGTAAAAAAATAAAAAAGGCGAGTGCGACAATGGCACTCACCCCAGTGTTTAAGCGAAATGAGACTGAATAAATTGTAAATATTCTCGGACAATATTGATGTCGCTTAACGCACTTAACGTTCGACTCCCTACGACATCTTCAATTTCATTAAACAAAAATCGACATTTTTCATCAAAAATAAAATCAATGCCGACCATACCAAAATCAAAGGCATCGATGATTGTTTGGATAAGTGCAGTTTCTTCATCTGACAATTTGTACAGGGAAGCGGTGCCTCCAAGGGTATAATTGGCTTTGAAGTTTGAGTTGGATTCTCGTAACACAGCAGCAACGATTTTTTTTCCGACAACAAAGACGCGTACATCTTTGCCAAAAACGCCGGGTTTTTGAATTAACCATTCGCCTCCTGATGGCAATGATGTTAATTGGTCCGCATTTTCAATTAAATAGACACTCTTTCCGCCGCGTCCGTGCACTTCCTTTGCGATAAAAGGGAAGGGAAAGTGTGCTTGAACAGAATCTTGGCAGTAAACAGTGTCTGCCATCGGAATGCCAAGAGTGCTAAGGAATTGATGAGTCTTCGCTTTGTTGTTTGCTATTTCGGACACGAAAGAAGAATTAAAACAAACGGTGCCAAGCATTTCTAATTGCTTAGTGAAAAATGGATCAATAGTTCTAATGATTGCATAGGCAGGCGGTGCAACAGGTTCGTTTCGAAAATCAACAAATAGTTTGTGCTGACGATGACCAATTTGTAAGTCCTCACGATAATGAAACCGTAGCTCCATGTTTAGTTCTTTTGCTTCCGCTAGCATCCACTCTATATATGCTTTATTTTTCTTTGCATCCTCACGATTATAAATTAGCCATCCGATTTTCTTCATTGGTTAGACGTCCTTTGTATCATATAATCAAACATAGCATCGGCAATATTAATACCGGTGCATTCATAAATATTAAGCAAATGCGAATTGGAATTTACTTCGCAAAGAAGAGGCCCATCTTCGCCGTATAATAAATCAACACCGGCAAAATCAACGTCTAGAATGCGAGCAGCCCTAATGGCAAGTTCCGCTTCCGCTTCGGTTGGTATATGAGGGGCACTTTGACCGCCATTTGTCATATTGGCCCGGAAATCATGCTTCGATGTTCGTTTCATCGCGGCTACGACTTTGTTTCCGACAACATTGATGCGAATATCGCGACCTCGACTGTTTTCGATGAATTCTTGTAAAATAAAAGGTTTATGTTTTAATTTTTTTACAAGCTCTATTAATTCGCTCTCTGTCTCGATTAAGTATACTTGCTGTCCAAAAGAGCCATAGGCTTCTTTGACGACAAGCGGGTAACCGAGTGCTTGGCCGATGTTGATAAAGGCGTCAAAGTGTTGGCGCTCAATTCCTTCATATGTAAAGGGTGGAAAAAATGTTTTTGGCATCGGAATGTCGTGATTCGCTAGTGCTTGATGGGTTTTTGCTTTACTATCGCAAATATCAATGGCCTCACTTCTATTATATACAGGAAGGCTGAGCAGCTCTAACTGACGTGCTAAGTGAATGTCTTTATCGAGAAACAGGACAAAATCAGGCAGCGAATTCCTATTATGTATGAGTGTAGCTGTGCTGTTTTCAAGGCTGACAATTAGCTCGCTGTTTCGCACAATAGATGCGGCAATTCCTTTTCTCACTGCAGCTTCCTTGACGAATAGAGCCAAATCGGAAAATTTCTCGTGCTGTAAATAGCCATTGACAACAATCCAGCAGGAAAGAGTCGATGAATTCATCTAAAATAACTCCTTTCATATAGGTAAATGAATGATATATTGATAAAATATATGTAACGTAACTTGGGAGGCATGAACCAAATGTTAACAACAATGAACGAAATCAATCAATTTTTTGAACATCGATCTGTCCAATTAGGGATGAACTTCGGGCTCTCGCGGATGGAACAGCTATTAGCGAAACTCGGTAACCCGCATAAAGAACTGAAATACATTCATCTTGCTGGTTCAAATGGAAAAGGCTCCACCTTACATTATATAAAAGAAATGATGATTGCAGAAGGGTATACAATTGCTTCGTTTACTTCTCCTTATTTGGAGAAAATGAATGAACAATTGAAGATTAATGATGAGATGATTCGGGATGAAGATTTTGTTGCTGTGTTTCAGCTGCTTTGGCCCGTTATTCAAGAAATGGATGAAGCGGAAAACGGTCCAACGCAATTTGAAATTTTAACGGTGATGGCATTTTGTTATTTTAAGAATTGTAAAGTAGATATTGTTCTGTTGGAAGCTGGTCTTGGAGGGAGATTGGACTCTACGAATGTCATCGAGCCGCTTCTTTCTATTATTACATCTATTTCACTTGAACATACGAACATTTTAGGCAACACTCTTGCTGCAATCGCTTCTGAGAAAGCGGGGATTATTAAAAAGGGTGCTCCTATTGTTAGTGGGGTGACGGAAGAGGAACCAGCACAAGTTATTCAGCAAAAGGCACAATCGCTCAATGCACCTTATTTTCAATTAACAAAGGACATCGTCATTCGAAACCTAGAGCATAGAGAAGCCGCTCAAAGCTTTACCTTTGCTTTCCGAGATACAGTGCTTGAACAGCTTGAATTGCAAATGCTTGGTCGTCATCAAGTCGCTAACGCAGCGTTAGCGGTTGCTGCAGTTGTTCTGTTACAAGACTCTTTTGCCGTTTCTGAAGAAAGCATTCGGAAAGGACTACGTGAGGCGAAATGGAATGGGCGGTTTGAGAAAATTCAGGACAAGCCGACTGTTATCTTAGATGGAGCTCATAATCCGGCGGGGATTGGTGTATTGATTCAAACATTAAAAGAGCAATATCCAAAGCAAAAGTATCGCTTTGTTTTTTCGGCTTTAAGAGATAAAAACTATTCAGAAATGATTCGATTAGTGGATAATGTTGCTTCACAGATTTTCTTTACGGAATTTACACATGAGCGGGCAGAGAAGGCGACGATTCTTTATGAAACGAGCAACGCTAAACAGAAACATATCGATTTTAACTGGCAAACGTGTCTTACGCATGCTCTAACAGCAGAAGAAGATGAGATTGTTGTCATTACAGGTTCGCTTTATTTTCTTTCTTTAGTGAGAGGGTATATGAAAGAACGTAAGGATAAAGTATGATAGGAATATAGTTGCATAAGCGAGGTGAAGCAGATTGATTCTCATTTTTTCCGTAATCATTGCTATACTTTTTTTAGCATTGCTATTCATTTTCCTTCCTTTGAACTTAACATTAAAAGGGAAGGCCATTTTCTTTTTAGCTAGTGTTTGTACAAGTTTCCTTGGATTGGCCGTTATGAATCAAGTTTCGATTTGGGGAGCGCTTGCTGTCCAACTGTGTTTTGCCATTGTTCTTGCTTATCTGCTGACAAAACGACTTGCGCTTTTTCAAGAAGATGAAGATGAGTCGGCTTTTCAGAAGAAAGAACTACAGCCATTGTTTCGTTATGAAGAGCTTTTGGAGAAAGCAAATCTGTCAAATACAGCGGATCAATATGGGGCTCCTTCAAAGCCTATCTCTTTTATCAAAAAAGAGTCGTTGTCTGCTCAGCATTCTGAAGCAGAACCGCAGGCTGGCAACCTTTCTGATATAGAGCATGAAACGTTTGAGAAAACGAAATTCATAGATTTGGAGGCTCAAATAGCTCAAGAACAAGAAGAAAGTCGAAGTCAGCTTACACTAGAAGAGGTTACGTTTATGGCGGAAGATGATATGGAGTTCATGGATAGGGAAGTAAGGGGGACAGAGGAGAAAGTAGAAGACCAAAGTCAGTTTGTATTAGAAGAGGCTGCATCTATGTTAGAAGATGAGCTGGATTTTATCGATATGAAAGCAAGAATGATAGAAGAACAGGAAGAAGACAAGGTACAAACGTCATTTGAAACAGAAGATGAATCGAATGATGTCATGAAAACAAGAATGAAAATGTTTGAAGAACTCGATGAGATACAAGAGTTGTCAAATGAAGCTCGAAAAAATGAAGAGATTCAGAGAGTAGAAACACAAACGATTAAAGATTCTGCAGGGAAGGATGAAGATGCGTTTCCGAGCACAAGCCTTGATTCGTTTGAGGATTTAGAAGAACGGTATTTAAAACATAAACAGAAGAAAGACGGGGAGACGGTGTAAGTGAAGAAGGGGTATGTACGAACTTTAATTCTCTTAATAGGCAGTACTTTGTTTATCACCTGTTTCTCTCAGTTAGCGGTATTTGCTTATGAAAAAGCCTTTCCGCCGAGCAGGATTTTCGCTAATGGGACAGTGATTGGACCAATTGATGTAGGGAATCTTTCCGAGGATGAAGCGGCGTCTAAGCTATCGGAGGCTATGGGAATTTGGCAGAATAAACAAGAGATCACAGTATCATTTTCAGATCAAAAAAGAACGATTCCGGCGATGGATGTGAAGTTTCTTTTGCAGGAGTCAATTCGGTCGGCAGAAGATGGAGTAACGAATCCGTTGTATGCGGATATTTCAAAAAAAACGGTTCGTAGTGTATTGGTTGAAATGGCAGGCGAGGAGTTTGTTTCTAACCTAGATGTTACAAAGCTTAAGTCCGAAATAGAACGAAAAGCAGGATTATTAGGCAAGGATGGAAATGAAATTGTGGCGATAAAGTTCCTGCGTGATAATCTAGAAACGAAAGTGTTATCTCGTGCTGAAATGAATGTAACCGATGCAGAAGATGCAGCTTCTTTCGTAGAGCATCATTCAACGTTCACGATTCCGGCTTTTCAGACCGTAGCTTTTATGAAAGATGTGATGGTAAACGATCAGACATTTTCAGAAGCCTTTTTAACGGAAGCGGCATCGGCTCTTTATAAAGCAAGTTTAGCGACTAACCTGCAAATTATTGAAAGACATAAGAGTGTAGAGCTTCCAAGTGGTGTAGAAGCAGGATATGAAGCGAAAGTTAACGAAAGCGATTTAGATTTTATTGTGAATAATCCAAATGATACGGAATTAACCGTAACGTTTAAATTGAAACAACAAGGCGTGTTAGTTGCTGAAATAAGAGGCTATCCGAACGGAAAAAAATATACAGTTCGACAAGAAAATCCGAAAACATATCCATTTAAAACAATTGTTCGATACACATCGGACCCATCCGAGCCAGCAGCCTCACCAGGAAAACAAGGTTACTCAGTCTCCGTTTACCGAGATGTCCATGATAGTTCCGGAGAGATTATCGACTACAAGCTCATGGCAAAAGACTTTTACTTGCCAGTTAATGAAGTAGTTGTGAAGGAAACGAAGGAAGAAGAAGTGCCGGAAGAAGTACCGGAAGTAGTCACGGAAGAACCTGTAGTGGATAATGAGGAGCAAGCTAAGGGTGCCGATGAAGAGACGAATCAGGATGAAGAGGTAAAAGAGAGCGAAGAGAAAGAGGAAAGTCCTGAGGTAAATGAAGAAGCTGTAGATGAGAAAAAATAGGGTGAAAGGAAACAGGCTGATGTGAATTAGCCTGTTTCCTTGTTAAGAATATCTATTGTTTTTACAAAAAAACTAATAAACCTCGAGGACTGAAATCTACACTAATTTTGTGGGTTATTTTAAAATGCTGGGCAATTGGCTATATACTTTTCTTTATCAATCGACGGAGAAAATACCTGATTGCTTTTTCCAGAAATTCCCGTAACAGTGCCACCTACACAAATCTTTGACTTGTTAATTTCTCCATCAATAGTTCCGAAAGTTGCATTTCCATCTATATACAAATTAGAGTTATGAATTGCCCCCTTAATAATTTTGAAAGTTGCATTTCCACTTATATGAAACGACGTAAAGCCCTGAATTCCCCCATTAATTCTTTCGAAATATGCATCTCCCGGTATTGTTAACTCTTTAACATCGGGCATTTTATAATTTTTATCATATTTATATTGTTTTCCTTCTCCTGTATCAGTGTTGCTACCATCGGTGCTACCGCCATCGGTGCTACCGCCATCGGTGCTACCGCCATCGGTGCTACCGCCATCGGTGCTACCGCCATCGGTGCTACCGCCATCGGTGCTACCGCCATCGGTGCTGCCGCTATCGGTGCTGCCGCCATTGTTTCCAGAAGTTTCAGTTTCATTATTAGCTTTACTATTATCATCATTTTTCACAGATTTTCTATCAAGATTACTTGCTTTAACTGCATAAATCCCTCTTTCTTGCCCTTTTAATGTTACTTTATAAGTAACGTTTGCAGTTCCTAAACGAATAACTTCTACTAAAGCCTCGGTTTGATTGTAATAACCATCCGTATCAGGATCTTTTAGATCGCTCTCGATATATCCGTTGGTAATCAATTCTTTTAAAGTAATTATGTTGTCTTCAATAATATCTTTGTCATTCGCAGCCACTGCCAATCTCGCAGCCCCAATCAATTGCTCAGCATTCGCCACATGCGCATCCTTTTTACTATTGTCAATAATGTTTGCAATACTTGGCACTGCAATCGCTGCGATAATTCCTAAGATAACAACAACCGCTAGTAACTCAATGAGCGTCAAACCTTTTTGATTTTTGAGTAGTTTTTGTAATTTCTTTTTCATACCTTTCCCCCTTTTTTTATTTAGAAATAGTGTGTATGTAAATATTCACTAAATCTAGTAGTTTACCAGTTTTAAAGACTTAAAATTGGCGGGGTGCACTACTAGCTCCGGATCATTCAAGTGCCCACAATACGAATGATCTTTCATCGCTTCCAACTTTACCTTTTAATTTATTATATAGGCATTTATACTCAAAATCCAACACTTAATGTTAGTCTTTTCCTTACATTATGCCTATGAAAATTAATAAAATGTGTCTATTTATTGAACCGTTTCAAATATCTTAAACATTAGAAACGCAATAGCGTCGACAATTCCTCCGACAGCTCCTGCTAAAAAGACAATAGGCAACGGTTCAATTAATGATTTCACTTGATCCGCTGCATTGTCTATTTTCATATCATAAAAATCGGCTACTTTCTCAAGCATAACATTAATTGAACCAGATTGTTCCCCGACGGCAATCATTTGTGTAACCATCGGCGGGAATGCCTAGTGTTTTTCTATCGGAATGGACATCAATTCTCTCTTTTCAATTGAACCCCGTGCTTCCTCTTTATTTATCAATAATTCCATTGTAACGAAATTCAATACCACTCAATAATAGGATGGTACAATTAACGGAAAAGGGTAAAAAATAACTCCTCGGGGAAGGAGTTATAGCATATTTATTAATTTTAAAAACAAGATTTCTATGTATTAGCCATTGTTGCTATTGTCATAATCAGAGGAAGTTAGTTCTTTCATTTTTAGTTCAATGATATTCTTAGTACTTTCTATAGCATCCGTACCTAAAGAAGCGGTAACGGTGTAGGTAATTTCGATTGTGTTGTTATCGTTTTCAGCTTGCTTTATACTCTCGATGACTATTTTGAATTGTTCAGGCTTTTCCCCTAGCGTTCTGTTCAATTCTTGATTAGGTGCAAGTTTATAACTTTTTAATTCATCTTTAAAATAACATACGTATTTGTCCGGAAGACTAGTAAGATCACAGGCGGGTAAAGATTCAGAATGTAAATTGGTTGCTGCATCGGAGCTTGCTTTATCTACGGATTCCTCTACATAAGTTATTCCCATTTCTAATAATCTATTTAACTGTATTTTTTGTTCTGTTTTTTTATTTTGATTAGCACTGTTTAAAACATTGCTGATTAAAGTTAACGAAAAGATAAAAATTAATGTAATCGTTAATAATACAAGTACTAATGTATAACCTGCTTCATTTTTTTCTTTCATGTAGTTATTCTCCTAATTGTCGGAATCTAGTTCTACATATCCATATACGGTTGTTAGTTCTTTGCTGTCCTCTGAATATATGGTTATAGAAATAGGAAGTAAACCTAATGAGCTTTCTTCTCTGTTCTGAGATAAAGGTGTCATAGTTGCAAGGTAGGTTTTATTATTTAACTCAATAGACTTCTCATAACTTTTTGTTTTAAAATTACTAGTTACGTTATGAAGCTCCTTTTCAGCTAGGTTGATTGCTGTTAATGTATCTTCGGTTTTCACAGAAAAGGTCATTGAATTAGAGAAGAAAGATAAGAACACGGTTAACACAATGCCGAGAATCGTAATAGATGCTAGTACTTCTATAAGAGTGAAACCGTTATTGTTTTTAAAATTGTTCACGAATTTCTACCACCTAGTGTCTTTTTAATAAGTATATATCAAACTATAATAAAGATTAGGATAATTTTATTAAAAAGTAGTGAATAATTAACAGTCATCAAAGACTAAAGAATTAGGTGTAGTAATTAGTAAAACTATTATTAAAACTATTATTTTCATTCTATTAAAAGTGTGGTGTGATAAGTGAGGAAAAAATATATATCGCAACAATCCGGATTAACCTTGATTGAAGTATTGGCAGCACTAACTATTTCAGCATTAGTAATAGGCATAGTTTATGGTGTTTTTACTTATTCGGTTCAATCTAATAATAAAACCCAATCTCACATTAACTTAAGACAAGAAGCTAACTTAATTATTACCGAAATGAGAAAACGGCATCAAGAGGCAACAGCAAACTATGAAATATGTTATGACGAGTTACTTGCGAATGAACTACCCTCTAAACAGGGGCTTTTGTTAGAAAAGGTTTCTATTAATGGAACAACTATAAATGCAACTAAGTGCAAACAGGAAATAGATCCTTCTCAAGCTCTGCCTGTTGAATTTACCTTGATTGATCAACAAAATCGTAATCAATTTACAATAGATACGGTGATTGAAGGGAGACGAAACAGTAAACCGCTAGCTGTGGAGATAGAGGAGCCAGATCAACAACAAAGTTTTGCAGATTATTTACGAGCAACTGGGATATTTGTGTATGTGAATACTGTGGAGCTTGATGGTACAAAAAGTGAGATTGTAGGGGAAAATTCCACTGTAGTTCTAAGACAAGGTTTCCCTAAGAAAACTTCAGAATCTAGTTGGAGTATAGAGGCAAAGGATATTTATATCAAAGATAACCTTTCTATGAAGAACTTTACATTAGGAAATCCTGGTGATTCAGTTATAGTTAGTAATATATACGTTGATGGTGATGTTAAATTTGATAAAAATATAAAAGGTCCATTAATTAATGGGCATTTACAGTATACAGGCAAGTTGGAGTTGAACGAAAATTCTATTGAATCTGTTATTAGTCATTCTAATCAATGGGTTGAGACAATATCTTTTCCGTCTTTAGATAAACTTTTCCCGAAATTAGAATCCCCAATTAAAAATGTTGGCAAGGTAGTTATTGCTAGCTACGATACAGACCCTATTACTTTTAATGTAAATAAGAATGGAATTGTATTTTATCCAAATGGTACAGTGACGGTTGGAGGTCACAGTACATTTACAGGGATTATTATAGCTAATAAGCTTGTAGTAAGTGGAAATAGTAAGGTGGAGTTTGAGGCGTTGGTAGAAGATGATAAATTACCATTTTAAAAGGTTTATAGGGGAATACGATATTTTCACACATAAGTATAAAACAGGCAGGTGAACACCATGGCAAAAGAACGAAAACGTCTAGGCGATTTACTCGTTGAAGCGGGAATAATTACCGAGGAAAAACTAGAAGAAACATTACGGGAGAAGAAGAGCGGGCAGAGGCTCGGGGATGCTCTGCTTGAGCGGGGGTTGATTAGTGAGCAGCAGTTAATTGAAGTGCTGGAGTTTCAACTCGGGATTCCGCACATTAGTTTATATCGGTATCCGGTTGATGTGAGTTTGTTGAACCTTGTGTCGAAGGACTTTGCGTTTCGAAATACGCTTTTGCCAATTAAAAAAGAAGATAATCAGCTCATTGTAGCAATGAATGACCCGATGAATTATATCGCGCTCGATGATATGCGGCTGTCGACAGGATTTCAGATTTCACCAGTTATTGCAACGAAGGAAGATATTGTGTCGGCGCTTTATAAATATTACAACATGTCGGAAACGTTTGAAGATATGGAATTAGAAGGTTTGGATGATGGAGAGGATGAGGGAGCACCGGCTGTCCGGCTGATGAATCAAATTTTGGCGGCAGGGGTTCAGCTAAAGGCGAGTGATATTCATATTGATCCGCATGATACAAAAATACTCGTTCGCTACCGCGTCGATGGCATTTTACGGACAGAGAGAGTATTGTCTAAAAACATCTACAATTTACTTATTTCGCGTATTAAAATTATGGCGAATTTAAATATTACCGAGTCTCGTTTGCCGCAAGATGGACGAGTTAAGCTGGATGTCAATCTGACACCGGTTGATTTACGGATTTCTCTCTTACCAACGGTGGATGGTGAAAAGGTCGTTATTCGGATTTTGGACTTAACGAGTGTGCGCATAAACCTTTCGCAGCTCGGTTTTAATAAAGTGAATGCCCAGAAGTTTATGTCGATGATTGAACGTCCATCCGGTATGGTGTTGATTACAGGTCCAACAGGATCGGGGAAAACGTCCACTCTTTATGCGGCCTTAAATCAGCTCAATACACAGGAAGTCAATATTGTCACAATCGAAGATCCAGTTGAGTATCAGCTTCCTGGCATCAACCAAGTGCAAGTGAATCAAACGGTTGGTCTCACATTTGCAACAGGGTTGCGATCGATTCTGCGCCAGGATCCTAACATTATCATGATTGGAGAAATTCGTGATACGGAAACAGCGGATATAGCGGTTCGTGCTTCATTAACCGGTCATCTGGTTTTAAGTACTCTGCACACGAATAGTGCATTGTTAACGATTCCTCGCTTGCTTGATATGGACATTGAACCGTATTTAGTCGTTTCTTCTCTAACTGGGGTAGTAGCACAACGGTTAGTTCGGAAAGTATGCAGTCAATGTAAACAAGAATATCATCCAACAGAAATGGAAAAAACTTTATATCAAAAACGAGGAATAAAAGTCGATACATTATATAAAGGAAAAGGCTGCAATACTTGTCAAAACAGCGGCTACCGTGGAAGACTTGCGATTCATGAAGTGTTAACGATTGATGATACGATTCGTTCAATGATGATGAATAATAAATCGATTCAGGAAGTTAAACAGTATGCAATGCGCAGCGGGATGATTTTTTTACTGGACGATGGATTATTAAAAGCGAAAGCGGGACTGACAACGGTAGAAGAAGTGCTGCGAGTGACGATTCAGGAGTAGGAGGCATCAATATGAAAGAAAAACTAGATTACTTGCTAACGGCTGCATTTGAATTAGGAACATCTGATATTCATTTAACTGTTGGGGTTCCTCCAATCATGAGGCTTCATGGGGAACTCAAGCAATATGGTAAGGATGTGTTAAAGCCGGCTGATACGGAAGCAATGGCTCGAGCAATTGTTCCAGAAGGTTTATGGGAGAAGCTGAAAACGAATGGAGAACTTGATTTTTCATACAGCATTCCACAAGTATCGCGTTTTCGTGTCAATGCATATCATCAGCGGAACTGTTTAAGTCTTGCTATCCGGGTTGTACCGACAGAAGTTCCAACATTAGAAAAACTGAACATGCCGCATGTGTTACGAGACATTTCTGAAAAACCGCAAGGACTTGTGCTTGTGACAGGGCCGACAGGAAGCGGGAAATCAACGACGCTGGCGGCGATGATTAACTATATTAATAAACATTTGAAACGTCATATTATCACGTTAGAAGATCCGATTGAATATTTGCATAAACATGGTATGAGCATTATTGATCAACGGGAAGTCGGTTTTGATACGAGTAATTTTGCCAACGGTCTTCGCGCTTGTCTTCGTCAAGATCCAGACATTATTTTAGTAGGAGAAATGCGAGATTTAGAAACGATTTCGACGGCGATTACGGCAGCGGAAACCGGGCATTTAGTGTTAGGGACGTTGCATACAACCGATGCTCCGGCGACGATTGATCGAATTATTGATGTATTTCCGCCGAATCAGCAGCCGCAAGTACGCATTCAGCTTGCTTCTGTATTAGGGGCGATTATCTCGCAGCGCTTGCTTCCAACAAAAGATCGAAAAGGACGGGTAGCGGCGACAGAAATTATGATTAATAATTCCGCAATTCGTAATTTAATCCGAAATGAAAAAATTCACCAAATCCACAGTATTATGCAAACGAGTAAATCAGCTGGCATGCATACCCTTGAAATGTCGATGAAAGAGCTGATTGAAAAAGGTCGGATTGATGTACAGTCAGCTGCTCCTTACTTACAAGAGGTTACGATGTAATGGCTGTTTTTCGCTATGTAGGAAGAGATCGTACCGGCAAAAAGAAAGAAGGCAGAGTGAATGCAGAAAACCGAAAAGAAGCGGTAAGTAATCTGCGTGAAACAGGAATTGCCGTCATTCGAATTGAAGAATTAACCGGTATTTTGTATAAGGAAATCTCGTTAGGGAAGAGAAAAGTAAAAAATAAAGATTTTGTTATTTATTTGCGCCAATTTTCGACGCTATTAAAGGCTGGAATCAGCTTAGTAGAAGCAACGAAAATTCTTTCTGAGCAAACGTCTAGTAAAATATTAAAGAAAACGCTCATAGACTTGCTTCATAGTTTAGAAGCTGGGAAGCCGTATTCAGATGGTGCTGAGAAGCATCCAAACGTTTTTCCTGCTATTTTTGTCAACATGATGCGTGCCGGAGAAGCAGGCGGTAATATTGATGAGATTTTAGAAAGAATGGCTGTTTATTTTGAAAAGCAATATCAAACACGAAAAAAAGTCCAATCAGCGATGACCTATCCTGCAACTGTTGGAATGATTACCATTACGATTGTTATTTTTCTCTTATCGACTGTCGTTCCATCTTTTCAAAAGGTATTTGTTTCATCAGGAGCCGAGCTTCCGCTTATTACTAAAATTGTTATCGGCATGGGAGGATTTTTTCAATCGTTTTGGTGGCTTTTTGTTTTGTTTGTGATTGCCCTATATATCGGCATTCGTTTCATTCTTCAAAACCGTCAAACGAAGTATTATTGGGATTATGCTCTTTTAAAGATTCCGTTATTCGGTGCTATGCTTCAAAAAGCGCAAATGGCGCGTATGACCCGAACGCTTAGCTCGCTTTTTTCAAGCTCTGTACCAATTTTGCAATCGTTAACTATCGTTGAGAGAATTGTTGGGAATGAAGTAATCGCTCGCGTTGTTAAAGAGGCCAGGAGCTCGATTGAAAAAGGAGAGTCGATGTCTGTTCCAATGGAAAAGCACTGGGCCTTCCCGCCGATGGTTACACAAATGATTGCAGTCGGGGAACAATCTGGGTCAATTGATGTTATGCTTGAGAAAGTAGCGGATTTTTACGATATGGAAGTGGACAATGCAACGGATCAAGTGAAATCATTAATTGAACCAATGCTTATTGTCTTTTTAGCAGGAGCTGTTGGAGGAATTGTCGGCGCTATTGCGTTTCCGATGTTTAAGATATTTGAAACAGTTCAATAAATAGAAACATTTTATTGATCGTTATAGGCAAAATGTAATAAAATGGACAAAAATTTTCGGTTGCATTTTGGGGATAAATGCCTATATAATAAATTAAAAGGTAAAGTTGGAAGCGATGAAAGATCATTCGTATTGTGGGCACTTGAATGATCCGGAGCTAGTAGTGCACCCCGCCAATTTTAAATCTTTAAAACTGGTAAACTACTAGATTTAGTGAATATTTACATACACACTACTTCTAAAATAAAAAAAGGGGGATAAAGGTATGAAAAAGAAATTGAAAAAACTACTCAAAAACCAAAAAGGTTTGACGCTCGTTGAATTACTAGCGGTTGTCGTTATCCTGGGTATTATTGCGGCGATTGCGGTGCCAAGTATTGCGAACATCATTGATAACAGTAAGAAGGATGCGCATGTGGCAAATGCTGAGCAACTGGTAGGGGCTGCTAGGTTAGCTGTAGCTGCAAATGATACTGCAATTACTGGTGATAACTCTCTTACGATGGAAGAGTTAGTTAAAAATGGTTATCTAGAGAGCGATATTGAAGATCCAGATAAAGCTGGTAACCCTTATAGTGAAGCTACTGTTACATTAACAATTAATTCAACTACTAAGAACACAAATTATAAGGTATATCTAAAAGGTGATAAAAGAGGTATAGGCACTAGTGGATCACCTTTAGAAATATCTAAAGTTACAAGAGCTAGTGTAAAATAAGAATATTAAAAATAACTCCTTCTCAAAGGAGTTATTTTTTTACCCTTTCCCATATATCCAACTATTGAATGCTGTCAAATTTCGTTATAATAGAATTATGGATAAGTAGAGAAGAAGTAGAGGAACATGAAGATGATGATATTTATATATAGTTATTTATTAGTGCTCGGTCTTGTGCTGGGGTCGTTTTATAATGTTGTCGGGCTTCGGGTTCCGGAGGGGCAGTCCATTGTGAGGCCGCGGTCGCATTGTCCGACGTGTAAGCGAACGCTTACTGCATTAGATTTAGTTCCGGTTTTGTCTTTTGTCTTTTTAAAAGGAGCATGCCGTGGCTGTGGCAGTAAGATTTCACCATTTTATCCGATTATGGAGCTTGCAACGGGACTTTTGTTTATGCTAGCTTTCTATCAGTTTGGTTTGACAGGTGAACTGCTTGTCGCCCTGACGCTTATTTCACTGTTAGTCATTATATTTGTGTCGGATATGAAGTATATGATTATTCCTGATAAGGTGCTGTTGTTCTTTTTGCCGCTTTTCTTTCTTGAACGGTTGTTCATTCCGCTTAACCCGTGGTGGGACCCTTTAGTTGGTGCCTTTTTTGGTTTTGGTCTGTTATTGTTAATTGCGGTCATTAGCAAAGGCGGCATGGGCGGAGGCGATATTAAGCTCTTTTTTGTGATTGGACTTGCGCTTGGTTTTTCGCAAACATTGCTTACCTTTTTGATGGCCACTTTTTTAGGCGCAGTATTTGGGGTAGGCGGGATGATGCTTGGGAAGCATAAACGAAAAGAGCTCATTCCTTTTGGGCCGTTTATTGCGGTTGGGGCTCTTCTCTCTTACTTTTATGGAGAGGACATCATTGGCTGGTATTTCTCGATGTTCATGTAGGCGGTGAAAATATGAATTTTTTACGAGGCAACAGACAGTATTCTGTTCATTTTACGATTAGCGATTCGTATATTCGTTTTGTCCAAAGCGATAGGAATCGGATATTTCATACATATGGTCAAAAGTGTCTGCCGTCCGGTGTTGTCGTTGAAGGGCAGATTAAGGAGCGGGACACACTTGGAATGATTATCGATGAGATGGTGGACAATTGGAAGCTGAAAGGGAGTAAGCTGTCGTTTTGCGTCCCAAATGAGTTTGTCATTTTGCGAAAAACAGCTGTCCCGCTTGAGATTATGGAAGAGGAACTGACTGGTTATTTATACATGCAGCTAGGAGAGAGCATTCATTTGCCTTTTGAAGATCCACTAATCGTACCTGTTTTATTAAAGGAAACAGAAGAGAATAAAGAGGTGCTCTTAATTGCTTCCAAAGAATCGGTGCTGCAAGAGTTTTCTGCGCTGTTCCGAGAATCTTCATTAAAACCGGTGGTGGCTGACTTATCCATGTTAGCCGCTTATCGCACTTATTTTCATCTTGGGCTAGCGACCAATGATGAACATGTGTTGATGATTCAAATCGGTTTAAAGACGATGATTCTTTCAGTCTTTCATCAATATAAGCCTGTATTTGTCCATCATTTCCGCCCATCATTCTCAGACGATTCGTTTGAAATTTTTAAGAATAGAAGAGGGACAGAATACTATACATGTAACGCTGATGATGAAACGCTCGCAGGACAAGCGCGTGATATTATGCTGGAAATTCAGCGTTTTATCTCTTATTATCGTTTCAATTTAACAGGCGGTAAATCCGAAATTTCAAAACTATTAGTGATGGGCGACCATCCTTGTATCGAAACTTTTTATCGGAATATGAAAGAATCGTTTGAACTTGAAATGGACGTACAATCGATGCTGCAGCCGATTTTTCAAACAAAAAAAGGAACCAACATTCCTTCTGTGTATACAGAGTGTATTGGTCTTGCATTAAAGTAGGTGTCTACATGTTAGTTGATGTAAATTTATTGCAGAAAAAAGAAAAGAAAGCATCCTTTCTTCTTATTTTTATTCTCGTCGCTGTCATCGTTCTTGCAGCTGCAGGGATTTTTGCGTGGAAGATGTATCAAACGCAAGTAGCGAAAGAAAAGCAGCTGGAGACAGTGCTCTCACAATATAAAGAAGAAAAGGTATTAAAGGAACAAAGTTTATCTAAAGCCGATAGTGATAACGGAGTGGAGCAATTGAAGGCGGCGATTGCATGGGCGGAAGAAACAGATACATCGACCTCTTTCCTTTTACGACATATCACATCTTTATTGCCGGAAAGAGGGTATTTGATGAATTTTTCTTTTGCGGAAGGAAAGACGGCAGATTTGTCTATCCAATTTGATAGTTCACGAGAAGCTGCTTTTTATTTAAAAAGTTTGCAGAACTCTTCTTATATTGATGAAGCGGAATTATTAAGTATAGCTACAGAATCTATCTCCTCTGAAGAAGATACGGTAGAAGAGGAGAATGTATTGCCAAGATATATGGCGTCCTATCGTTTTGTTGTGAATGAAAAGGCGCTTCAAAAAGGGGAGGGATCTCCTTGACTTCTAAAACGTCTAAGCTTCTTTTGTTTATCTTAATAATGGTCGTTGTTATCGGGGGTGGACTTTATGTATACTTCCTCCACTTTCAGCCGCTGCAACAGAAGATGAACGAATTAGAAGCAGCTATTACAAAAGAAAAGCAGGAATTGGCTATGATAGATGAAACAGGTCAATCCTCTACGAAAAAGGAAGTAATCAATACAAGTGAGCTGCAACAAAAAATCCCTGTTGAACCTTTAACCGATCAAATTGTGTTATCTCTTGAAGAAGCAGAGGTTGCATCAGGAACGTTAATTACAAGTTTGACGTTTCAAGAAGAGGAGGAGGATGAGCAGCAAAGTTTGGAGACGGAGGATTATCTCGGTACTGAAACAGAGAAAGAGACAGAGAATACAGGTAAAAGCGAAGTGAATCTTCCGAACGGTGTGAAACAAATCCGAGCAGAGATGACGGTTACTTCTCCTTCTTATAAAGAATTAGAAACGTTTGTGAAAGAGATTGAACAGCTGCCGCGTATGGCAAAAGTGGAAAGCCTTCAATTCGCAGGTACACAGGAAGCAAGAGAACTAGTAGTTGAACCGGAGAATCTTTCTTTTCAGATTGTCGTTTCTTTCTATTATTATCCGGAATTAAAAGAACTCGTTCAGCAGTTACCAAACTATGAAGCACCGCCAGCTAGTGATAAAGAAAATCCTTTATATGAACCAAAAATAGAAATTCCACCAAAAAAGACTGAAACGGAAAAAGGAAACATCGTAAAAAAAGACAAGATCACCTACGAAGTGTTTACGTATAAAGTTCAGCCGGGCGACACACTTTTCCGCATCTCGATGCGCTATTACAATAGCCGAGCGGGAGAAGCGTTAATTAAAAAGTGGAATAATATGACGATATTAATGGCCGGAACAACCATTGAAATCCCGGTGCCGGTGGATGGAGAAAAATGACGAAAGCTATTGTGAACAAGACGACAAAAGTCTTGTTCTTTTTTTTGATCTCTATGATAGCATGGAAAAAAATGCTGTGAAGGGGGGAGAAAACGTGGACAAGTCTAATCAAGAGAATGGGTTTACGATTAAAATTAATGGTCAAGAGAAGTCATTTAAAGAACGTTCGGCATCCCCTATAGAAGAAGAGCGAACGGAAGCAGCCGCTGTCGAATCGCCAGATGAAAGTTTCGATTGGGTTCTACCAAATGAAATTATAACGGCGCCGAATCCAAAGAAAAAGGGGAAAATTCATCCTTATCCTCAGCCTCGTCGTCCGTGGAAGTTAAAGACTCCGTTTATACTAGCTATTGTAGCGATTGTTGTTGGGACAAGCCTCGGTGTTCTTGCTATTCGAACGATTACGGCAGAGCAGACTGTTACTCCACCAATAGAAGTTGAAGAAGAAACACCGGCAGTCGTACCACCAGCTGAACAAACAAGTAAAGGGGCAACGGTGCAAACTTTTTTAGTGCAGGGCGGCGTATTTAGTACAGAAGAGGCAGCGAAGGAAGTGCAGGCGACTCTTCAGGCAAAGAAACTTCCAGCCGAAGTGTTTAAGATGGAAAATGAATACTATTTATTTTTAGGCGTTGCGGAAAGTCTAGAGGCCACGAAGGAGCTCGCTCTTGAATATAAAACGCAGGATGTGGATGTATTTTGGAAAGAAATCCGTTTTAAAACGAAAATCGCAGAGGATGATGCGGCTGTAGGCGTATATTCATCACTTGCGGAACTTTCTGCAGCGAAGCTCCGCAATACTGATTCAAGTGTAGATCTGCAGCAAGTCACAAAGCAGCTCAATGGAGTGAAGTTATCAGGAAACAAGGAAGGCAAGGAGCGATTAATAGAAGCCAGTGAACTACTGCAAAAAAATCAAGCAGGCAAGGCTCAAGAGAAGCTGCTTCTATTTTTACAAACGATTGTCTCTTAAATATTATTTTTCGGGAAATATCGCAAAGGGAGCATCTTTTACTCCCTTTGCGACGGCTATTTTATATAAGTGAAAAATTGTTCTATAAAGAAATTTGTCGAGCATTCATTTATTTGGTACGATAAAATAGTATCTCCTAATCGTAAAAGAAAGGTGTTTAACTTATTATGGAATCATTGATCTTAGCTTCATCTTCCCCGCGTCGTAAAGAACTTCTACAACTTCTTCAAATTCCCTTTCAAAGTATGAATGCCAATGTGAATGAAGATTTTCCAGAACAAATGAAAGCCGATGAGGTCGTCAAGGAATTAGCTTTCCGTAAAGCGTCAGCTATTGCACGCACACATCCCGACCATTGGGTCATTGGTTCGGATACGATTGTGGTTTTAAACGATACGATATTAGGAAAGCCGCTTGACCGTAATGATGCGAAAAGAACGTTAACGGAGCTGTCAGGACAAACACATGAAGTGTATACAGGTGTGGCTATTCTATTTCAAAAAAATAGCACTGTGTTTTTAGAAAAAACGAAAGTCACTTTTTGGGAGCTGTCAGAAGAGGATATTGAACAGTATCTCGATAGCGGCGAACCTTTTGACAAAGCCGGAAGCTATGGCATTCAAGGGTATGGATCATTGTTTGTAAAGCAAATTGAAGGTGATTATTTTTCAGTAGTAGGTCTTCCTGTTTCAAGACTTGCTCGTGAACTAAAGGCGATGCAAGCAAAATGGTCTTCATGCTGAAGGCTTAGTGCTGGATTTGTTTCGGTGAGAAGTTATCACTTCGGCACGCTCCCTTTAAGTGGATAAAGGAGTGTGAATGCTTGATGTTAATGAGAGAATATCGAAAAGAAGAAAGGCCGCGCGAGAGGTTTTTACAAGATGGTCCGGAAAGTCTTTCTGATCAAGAGTTATTTGCTTTATTACTGAGAACAGGTACGAAGGAAGAGTCGGTTTTACAAATGGCTAACCGACTGCTGGATGCGTTTGAAGAATTACGGTTGCTCAAAGAAGCATCGATTGAAGAATTAACTGCTATTAAAGGAATTGGTGAAGCCAAGGCTATTCAACTGTTGGCAGCTGTAGAACTCGGCAGGCGCATCCATCGTGTCAACAGTCAAGAACGTTATGTCATTCGCTCCCCGGAAGATGGTGCGAAGTATTGTATGGAAGATATGCGTTTCTTAACACAAGAGCATTTCGTCTGCTTGTACTTGAATACGAAAAATCAAGTGCTTCATAAGCGGACTATTTTTATTGGCAGCTTAAATGCCTCGATTGTACATCCGCGAGAGATATTCAAAGAAGCCTTTCGAAGATCTGCAGCCTCTATCATTTGTCTCCATAATCATCCCTCAGGAAGCCCTGATCCAAGTAAAGAAGATATTGAAGTAACGAAAAGGCTAGTCGAGTGTGGTAAAATAATAGGGATTGACCTATTAGATCATATTATTATCGGTGAACATAAATATGTGAGTTTAAAGGAAAAAGGTTATTTATGACACTATCAAAATTTTTGTCAATAGGATATAATGTTGTTTGTGATTTTTAAAGAGGAAACTTTTTCAAAGTTAATTATTTTGGGAAGATTGACAGGCTTTCATTGACCTTATATAAGAGCATTTTTTTTACGAAAGGGAGATACGGAAATGTTTGGAATTGGTGCGCGAGATATTGGAATTGACTTAGGAACAGCAAATACGCTTGTTTATGTAAAAGGAAAAGGAATTGTAGTACGGGAGCCGTCTGTTGTTGCTGTACAAACAGATACGAAACAAATTGTCGCTGTTGGGAATGATGCGAAAAACATGATTGGACGAACTCCGGGAAATGTTGTGGCTCTTCGTCCGATGAAAGATGGTGTAATTGCGGATCATGACACGACTGCTGCAATGCTAAAATATTACATGAAGGAAGCGCAAAAAAAAGGTGTGTTTGGTAATAAACCTTATGTAATGATTTGTGTACCATCGGGGATTACGGCAGTAGAACAGCGTGCGGTTATTGATGCAGCAAGACAAGCAGGTGCACGTGATGCTTATCCGATTGAAGAACCATTTGCAGCGGCAATTGGTGCGGATTTGCCTGTTTGGGAGCCTACAGGCAGCATGGTTGTTGATATCGGTGGGGGAACGACAGAAGTTGCGATTATTTCTCTTGGGGGAATTGTAACAAGCCAATCCGTTCGTGTTGCAGGTGATGAAATGGATGAAGCGATTGTCGCGTATATTCGTAAACACTATAATTTAATGATTGGTGATCGTACATCTGAAGCGATTAAAATGGAAATCGGTTCTGCTGGCGACACAACAGGCATCCCGAACATGGAGATTCGTGGTCGTGATTTATTAACAGGGTTACCAAAAACAATTGAAATTACGGCAGAAGAAATTTCACAAGCTTTACGCGATACGGTATCAGCGATTGTAGAATCGGTCAAAAATACATTAGAAAAAACACCGCCAGAGCTTGGTGCGGATATTATGGATCGCGGAATTGTTTTAACCGGCGGTGGAGCATTATTGCGAAATTTAGATAAAGTAATTAGCGCGGAAACACAAATGCCTGTGATCATTGCAGAAAATCCATTAGACTGTGTAGCTATTGGAACAGGTAAAGCGTTAGATCATATTCATTTATTTAAAACAAAATCAAAAGATTCTCGCTAATTATATTCGTACTGTTTGGATAAAAATAAGATTAACTATCTTCGAAAGGCAAGGCTGTAACTGCACATTTCTATAAGGTCATATTCGGTTTTTTGTTACACGCTGTAGGATCAGCTATACACATGAAATGTGAACCAATGATTACAATAGGTAAATGTGTTTGATGTAGAGGAAGTCGGCTCGAAATTTTGGTGAAGAGCCGATTTTTTTATGGTATTAGGGAAACGCTGAGCCGCTTTAGGCAGTCGCCTAAAAAGGAGTTCAGCCGTGTTCCATACCCTAGGCCCTTCAAGTTGTCTAACCAGTTGATGAAGTGAAACTTCACCTTCTGGTTTTTCAGCACTTGTCGCCAATAGTCGGGCGCCTTGTGCTTTCTTAATAAACTAAAGTAAATTGAGGTGTAAACACCATGCCACAGTTTTTTAATAAAAAACTTCTTCTCTTACTGATTAGTATTATTGTTCTCGTGGCATTGATTGGGTTCTCATTAAGAGAGAGAGAAGAATTAAGTTGGCCCGAGCAGTTTTTAAAAGATACAACGGGTTGGTTTGTGAATGTATTTAATAAGCCTGTATCGGCTGTGACAGGTTTTTTTGGGGACTTAAGTGATCTTCAAAATACATATGAAGAAAATCAAAAATTAAAAGAGCGCCTTGATGAGTATGTTTTATTAAAAACACAAGTTCAGGATTTAAAAGAAGAGAATCAAGAACTGCGCAAAATTTTGAAAAAAGAAGATGATTTAAAGCAATACTCATCAATTCATGCCGCGGTTATTGGGCGTAATCCAGATCGTTGGCACGAAATCCTGACGATTAACCAAGGGAAAATAAATGGTGTCGAAAAGGATATGGCTGTTATAACGGCAACAGGTTTAATTGGAAAGGTTAAAAATGTTGGGCAATTCTCAGCTTCTGTTCAATTATTAACATCTATGGATGCAGCTAATCGAGTTTCTGCCTATATTCAAGGTGATAAAAAAGCATTTGGGTTGATTGAGGGCTTCGATGAGAAAACAAATCTGTTATTAATGAATAAGATTCCTTACAATAAAAAAATTAAAAAAGGTTCTTACGTTGTAACATCTGGTTATGGCGGCGTATTCCCTAAAGGATTGTTAATCGGAAAAGTAGTGGATGTAAAGGTGAATCAATATGGGCTGAATCAAACTGCTTATCTTGAACCATCGACCGATTTTTATGATATTAGTGATGTAATCGTTGTGAAAAGGAATGTAGCCAATCAAATAGAAGACATTCAATTGGAGGAGGAAGAAGAGTGAAGCATTTCATCCTTTCTCTGATTGCCTTGATTTTCTTTGTCTTCGATAGCATTTTTGCACAATTGTTTGCTAGTGAGTTGTTCGGCAAAGAAAATATCGTAGTTCCGCACTTTATGATGGTATTTATCTTTTTTCTAACCATTTTTGGTTCAAGAAGATATGGTATGATTTACGGAGCAGCTCTTGGACTTGCTTATGATGTTGTGTATACAGAAATTCTCGGGATTTTTATGTTTTTAATTCCTTTTTTAGCGTACTTGATGGCTAAGTGTATGAAAGTCCTGCAATCTAATTGGTTGATTGTTATTGTCGTATCGACTGTATTTATTGCGATTTCGGAAATGGTTGTTTACGAAATGAACGTAATTATGTCGTTTGCTGCATTAACCTTTGCGGAATTTGCAGAGCGGAGATTGTGGCCAACTGCATTGTTGAATTTAGTGTTTATTATCGCAAGTTATTATCCAATTCAAAAACTTATTCGAAAAATTGTGACAAAAAGTGAAATGGAGTCTTGAATTTTTCTGCTTTTGCCAAGTGAGAAAGAGGAAAAATGTTTTCTTGTGTCGAATTATATTTCATTGAGGTGAAACAAACGTCATGAATAAAAGGATTCAGCAAAATGTAATGATAAAAGGGACAAAAGACGGGTTTATGCTTCATCTCGATGATTCTTGTTCCTTTTCCGAATTGTTAAAAGAACTAGCAGCGAAGCTATCTGAGAATTATCAGTTTCAAGAAAATGATCCTGTTCTTTCTGTGAAGCTGCATACAGGTAATCGCTATTTAACTCTAGAACAAGAGAACCAAATAAAAGAGGTTATTCATAAACAGAAAAAACTAACGGTTTCAGATATTCTTTGTAATGTTGTGACAGTAGAAAAAGCAAAGCGTTGGAAAGAAGAAAATCAAGTGACGACGCTTAATAAAGTTGTTCGTTCCGGACAAATTATAGAGGTCCCGGGTGATTTATTATTGATTGGTGATGTGAATCCTGCTGGTACGGTTCGAGCAGGAGGCAGCATTTTTATTATGGGACAATTGAAGGGCATTGCTCATGCTGGTTTTTATGGGAATAATCAAGCGGTTATTGCGGCATCTATTATGACACCCGCACAATTGCGGATTGCGGACCAAATAAACGTAGCACCTGATCAGAAAAAAGTTCATGAAGTGAAATGTGCTTTCATGAATGATGATGAAGAAATTATTATAGATAAGCTACATGTACTGAGAAAATATAGACCAAATTTTAATAGATTAGAAGGGGGACTCTAATCGTGGGAGAGGCAATCGTAATTACATCTGGAAAAGGCGGCGTTGGGAAGACAACTACGTCTGCGAATTTAGGGACATCATTAGCTCTTCTAGGCAAAAAAGTTTGCTTAATTGATACAGATATTGGTCTGCGAAACTTAGATGTTATTCTGGGACTAGACAATCGTATTATTTACGATTTAGTAGATGTTGTAGAAGAGCGTTGTAAGATTCATCAAGCACTTATTAAAGATAAACACTTTGAAGATTTATTATATTTGCTTCCTGCACCGCAAACGCGTGATAAATCGGCCGTTAATGAAGAACAAATGTGTAAGCTTATTAACGATTTAAAGCCAGATTATGATTATATTATTATCGATTGTCCAGCGGGTATTGAACAAGGGTTCCGCAATGCGATTGCGGGAGCAGATAAGGCGATTATTGTGACAACTCCGGAAAGACCGGCAGTGTATGACGCGGACCGTATTATCGGGTTGTTAGAAAAAGAAGAGCATATTGAGGCACCTAAATTGATTATTAATCGTATCCGTGGTCATTTGCTTAATGAGGATGAGGAAATGGATATTAACGGTGTGACCGATTTTTTGAAAGTCGATTTACTAGGTATTATTCCTGATGATGATCAAGTCATTGTTGCGGCCAATAAAAAAGAGCCAATTGCTTATGACCCTAATAATCGAGTGTCGATTGCTTATCGAAACATAGCTCGCCGTATTTTAGGCGAGTCTATTCCGTTGACACCGATTGGTGAAGAACGAAAAGGCTTTATTGCAAAAGTGAAGAAATTTTTCGGTGCGCGTGTATAGTTTGCATGTACTCTATATACATATAAGAGGCTGTTTTGAGAGCCTCCTTTCGCATGGTAAGGGAATAATGAGGCATGACTTTATGCCGGATTTTCTATTGTGTTCATGAAGAAAGCGTGATTAAAAGGTCGAGTGCAGGACCTTTTGAATCACGCTTTTTTCTATTTATAGAATCATTGAATGGCGGCTAAGTGCCTAGCTCTTGAGGTCGCGTTCTACAGAGACGACGAAAGGTCAAAGGGCGGGCTTCACTTCCTAGGCCCATAAGCTGTTTTGGAGGCTGGCTAAAGCGTTGTCCTAAAGGCTATGTGAAAAGGTGGGCAGATGCAAAAGGATTCTTTAAGCAGCTCTGTTTTCATCACTGGTTTGCAGGTATACTCCGGACAAGTTCATCATAAGTTTGTTAAAGAAGCTTGGGATTTGCAAGGGGGAGATGGCGGAATGGATAATCGCAGAAAAAATATCCGTGATCGAATTGAAAAGCGACGGAAAATCAGTGAACGAAAGGCGGAAGGTGCTTGGAGGCATGTGGATAACCATGACGAAGATTTGTACACATATACAGCCTATGAGAGTAGTCCGGATCATCCACTGTTTAAAAAGGAATATTTTCTCTTTAAAATGTTAGCGGCTGTTTGTTTGTTTTTAATTATAGCGGTTATCTTTAAGCATCCGTCACAGCAATTGGATACAGCAAGAGATTACGTTTCTAAGACGATGGAACAAGATTTTCAATTTGCCTCGATTTCTAGCTGGTATGAATCGACGTTTGGGAAGCCAATCGCTTTTTTGCCACAGGAGAAAAAGAAAGAGAATGAAACAGAAACCGTTGATGAGTCGTATGCACTGCCTGCCACGGCTAAAATTACACAAACTTTTGAGACAAATGGAGAAGGTATTATCGTTGAAACAACGAAGGGCTCGATGGTATCAGCAATCGATGAAGGGTTTGTGACGTTTGCTGGGGTGAAGGAAGGGATTGGGAAAACGATTATTGTTCAACATGAAAATAAAAGCGAGTCATGGTATGGACAATTAGAATCGTTTGATGTGGGTTTATATGAACCGATTAAAAAAGGGCAACAAATCGGACAGGTTACAGGAAGTGAAGATGGTTCGAAAGGAACGTTTTATTTAGCAATCAAAGAAAATGGAACTTTTATTGATCCAAAACAGGTGATTTCCTTTGAATGAGTATGGAAAATTGCTGCTCAAAATCAACGTGCATCCAACGCTTTGGTTTGTTGTCGGCATTTCGGTTCTTACAGCTCATTTTAGAGAAATGATGATGCTTCTTGTGATTGTATTCGTTCATGAAATGGGGCATGCTGTTTGTGCCCAATATTTTAAATGGAGGATTAAGTCCATCCAGCTGCTGCCATTTGGTGGTACGCTCGAAACAGAGGAGTATGGAAATAAAAGTTTAAAAGAAGATATAGCGGTTGTTCTTGCAGGCCCCTTGCAGCATATTTGGTTAATTGGAGGAGCGTATATTCTCTATCTGCTCTCTTTTCTTTCTTATGACGTCTATCAGGTATTTTTTCATATGAACATTATCTTGGTCTTATTTAACTTACTTCCGATTTGGCCCTTAGATGGAGGACGCTTACTTTTTAACGGAATAGCTTTATATGTTTCCTTTCTTGAGGCGCAGAAATATACACTTTATATATCTGCTATTTTTGCCGTTTTTGCTTTTGTAACATGGGTGGTCCTTGATCCGCTTAACTTAAATGCATGGATGATTGCTTTCTTTCTTAGTATTTCCCTTTTCTTTGAATGGCGTCAGCGTTATTATGCTTTTATGCGCTTCCTACTTCAACGGCACTATGGGCATAGCAAAGACTTAATGACGTTGAAGCCGATTAAAGTGGATGTCAATGAACCCATCTATAAAGTATTAGAGCTATTTCAACGTGGATGTAAACATTCCATTATTGTGATGAAAAATGGCAAAGAAAGCGGCACATTAGATGAGACAGAGCTTTTATATGCTTATTTTTCTCAGAAAAGGACAGAAGATAAAATCGGTGACCTGTTATATTCTTATTAAGTATGGTATCCTTTCTTCAAAATAGAGAAAGGATTTTTTTATGAAAAAAATAATTGCCAACTTGTCGTCGCGTGAAAAGCGATATGCGGTGTTGGAGCAAAATGAAGTGATGAAAATAGAGAGCATGCCGCCGAATCAATTGAGTGCGGTAGGCAATATATATATGGGAAAAGTAGTGAAAGTTCTGCCCGGTATGGATGCGGTATTTGTCGATTACGGAGCAGAGCGGCACGGTTTTCTCCACCGAGACGAATTACCGGCTTTTCAGCTTGCGGATAAACCATTGAAGGGAGGAACAATCAGTCAGTATATCCGTCAAGGGGAGAAACTGCTCGTACAGGTAAAACGAGACGAGACAGGAAATAAAGGGGCTAAGTTATCAGGCTTGATTGAGCTGTCATCTCCATCTTTAGTATACATAGCGGGCTTAGATTATGTCGGTGTTTCGAAAAAGTTTCAACATGAAGACCGGCAAAAGTATTGGAGAAACCTAGCTTTTCAACATAAGAACCAAGATGAAGGACTTATTATTCGAACATCCATGGAAAATCAAACTGAGGAGTCTTTTGTGCACATACTGCGCACCCTTCGCGAACAGTATAATGAGTTACATAAGCAGGCTCGCGCTTTAAAACATCCTGGATTAGTGCTGCAAAAGGACACATTCATCGAATTATTGTTAGCTGAGATGGATAAAGGAGAGCAGGGAGAAATTATTTTGGATGATTTTAATCTGTATCAGGAGCTGTCTAAACAGGCTTCAAGCGGTAGCGGGATATGGAAAATTTCATATGAGGCAGGACCGAAAAATATTTTTTCCGAGCATCACCTTGATATTCAGTTGTCCAAGGCAATGAAGAAAATTGTTTGGCTTGAGAATGGCAGCTATTTAATTTTTGAAGAAACAGAAGCCTTCACAGTGATTGATGTAAATACGGGGAAATTTACTGGTAAGACGGAAAAAGAAGAAACGTTATTTCAAACGAATCTTTTAGCTGCAAAAGAAGCAGCAAGACAGCTTCGTCTTCGCAATATTGGCGGTATTATACTCATTGATTTTATTAATATGGACAGCCGTCAGCACCAGCAAGAAGTAATGAAGCTGATGAGACAGGAAACGGTAAAGGATGACATGCGTGTCAAAGTGGTTGGTTTTACAGAACTGGGTATTTTACAATTGACTCGAAAACGGACTTCTCCTTCCTTATACGAAAGAACAACTGTTAGCTGTACAGCTTGCGGTGGCAGCGGAAAAGTCTTGAGCCCAGAAACGGTTGCTTTTCAATTAGAACGAGAATTAATGGAGCATCGAAAAACAGATGATGAAGCGGTATGGGTCGAAGTGAATCAAGCGGTGGCGGATGTTTTATTAGGAGAAAAGGAAGTCTATCGTCCCATTTTAGAAGAAGCTATTTCGAAAAAACTGGTTCTTTCGATTATTAATACGCCATTGAATCAGTATCATATTAAACGGTTCGGGAGCTATCAGGAAATTTATAAAGCGTCTCGTTTAACGTATTGACAAATAGTTTGCTTGCATGGTAGACTTGTAACGTTATGTTTGTAGCACCCGTGCTACAACCGCTCATATCAGGTTTTAAGTTTTATGTTATATAAAACGCCTGTACATGGCGAGTCTGAGACATTCAAGGAGGTGCAGGTATGTACGCAATTATTGAAACTGGCGGTAAGCAAGTGAAAGTAGCAGCTGGTGAAGCAGTTTACATTGAAAAAGTAAACGCAGAAGCAGGCGAAACTGTTACATTTGACAAAGTTTTATTCGTAGGTGGCGAAAACGTGAAAGTTGGTGCTCCATTCGTGGAAGGCGCTACTGTAACGGCTAAAGTTGAAAAACAAGGTCGTCAAAAGAAAATCACGGTTTTCAAATACAAAGCGAAGAAAAACAATCGTAAAAAACAAGGTCATCGTCAACCATACACTAAAGTTGTAATTGAAGCAATCAACGCGTAAGGCTGATTTAAGATGATTAAAGTAACCTTTAATGCTCCCGGTGAACGAATTACTTCATTCACAATGAGTGGACATGCTGATTTTGCTAAAAAAGGTTCCGATATTGTTTGTGCTGGCGCATCCACTGTTTCATTTGGAATGGTAAATGCGATTATGTCCTTAACGGATGTAGAACCAGAGGTTGAGCTGGGCAAAGATGGCGGGTATCTTCGCTGTGTGATTCCGGAGAATCTTTCAAAAGAATCCGAAGAAAAGGTACAGCTTCTCTTAAATGCTTTGCTTATATCATTGCAAACTCTTGAACGTGATTATGGTAAATACATTAAAATTACTCTTAGCAAATAGGAGGTGGAACACATGTTAAGATTAGATCTTCAGTTCTTCGCATCGAAGAAAGGGGTAGGTTCTACAAAAAACGGTCGTGACTCACAAGCTAAGCGTTTAGGCGCTAAGCGTGCGGATGGTCAATTCGTTTCTGGTGGTTCTATCCTTTACCGTCAACGCGGAACAAAAATCTATCCAGGTGAGAACGTAGGCCGTGGTGGAGACGATACTCTATACGCAAAAGTAGACGGTGTTGTACGTTTCGAGCGTTTCGGACGTGACCGCAAAAAAGTAAGCGTATATCCAGTTGCACAAGAAGCATAATTGCATCTTTGAATTAGGATGACTCAAAAGGGTCTGATTCCTTCTACTGATAATATATATCGCGATATTGTTGGATATATATTGCTTAGATGGAATCGGCCCTTTATTTTTTATTTTCGCTTTGTTCAACAATAGTACCTTACAACAAAGCCTTAATTTTTGCTCTACCATCGTCCAAAGAATTCAAAGGAGCAAGATTTGGTTTTTTTGGACGGGGGCATTCATGTCATTTATGAACGAGTATTCATGACCAGACTTGTGCATTTTTGATATACTGGTAAATAGCAGCATGATAGAGCTTGAAGAGAAGTTTTTGTCCGGAATTAATGGGAGTGAGTGCTCTGTTAGAAGCAAGCTTTATGAAAGTTCCATTAATTCAACTGATACTCTAAGGAGTGAAATTTCATATTACCATACATTGAAGGTGTTAATAATGGATAAAAGTTGGACAACTGTCGAAGTACTTCGACAAACGCGGCATGATTGGTTAAATAAAATCCAAATTATTAAAGGCAATTTGGAATTAAATAAGATTGATCGTGTAAAAGGGTTTATTGAAGAAATTATTATTGAAACGCAGCAAGAAGCTCGGCTCTCTAGTTTAAATATGCCGAAATTTAGTGAATTGCTAATGACGGCAAATTGGGGAAATTGGGCGTTCCATTTTGAATATGAAATCGTAGATGTTTTTGAAGCATCTGAATCCATGGATGAATTGATGTATCAATGGACGAGAAGCTACTTTCAGTTATTAGGAGAACAGTTAAATCCGTTTACTGAAAATATGCTTACGATAGAGATTTCTAAAAAAGAAAGCAGAAATATGTGTTGTTCTTTTCATTTACAAGGCAAGCTAAAAGAGCAGGACACTGTGACAAAATTTCTGACTAATTCACTAACAGAGCAGCAAACAGTTAATGTGCAATCGTTGAGTGAAGAGGATCTTTTTTTCACAATGGACGTGAGGTTTGAATAAGAAATGATGCATACAGCAAGATAGTACATATAGAAAACAAGGAAGTGATAGCATGTTTGTCGATCAAGTCAAAGTGTTTGTAAAAGGTGGAGACGGCGGTAACGGAATGGTTGCATATCGTCGTGAAAAATATGTACCAAAAGGTGGCCCAGCAGGCGGAGATGGGGGCAACGGAGCGAACGTTGTGTTTGAAGTAGAGGAAGGTTTACGAACATTAATGGATTTCCGTTATCAACGTCATTTTAAAGCGCCGCGTGGCGAACATGGAATGTCAAAAAATCAACATGGTAGAAACGCACAGGATATGGTTGTAAAAGTTCCACCAGGTACGGTTGTTATTGATGATGATACGAAGGAAGTAATTGCCGATTTAGTCGAGCATGGACAGCGTGCCGTTATTGCTAAAGGCGGTCGCGGCGGTCGCGGGAACTCTCGTTTTGCTACTCCAGCTAATCCTGCTCCAGAGATTGCTGAAAATGGTGAGCCAGGGCAAGAGCGCTATATTGTAATGGAATTAAAATTACTTGCTGATGTAGGGTTAGTTGGTTTTCCAAGTGTAGGAAAATCGACATTGTTATCTGTTGTTTCAGCAGCGAAGCCAAAGATTGCTGAATATCACTTTACGACGATTGTACCGAATCTAGGTGTAGTTGAAACAGAAGATAATCGAAGCTTTGTAATGGCTGACCTGCCAGGTTTAATTGAAGGGGCATCGGAAGGTGTTGGACTCGGTCACCAGTTTTTACGCCATATTGAAAGAACAAGAGTCATTGTTCATGTGATTGATATGTCCGGACTTGAAGGTCGCGACCCTTATGAGGACTATCAAACGATTAACAAAGAGCTGCAGGAGTATAACTTGCGTTTAACTGAGCGTCCGCAAATTATTGTAGCAAGTAAAATGGATATGCCAGATTCAGAAGAAAATTTGGCGGCATTTAAAGAGAAATTACAAGAAGATTATCCGATTTTCCCAATTTCAGCTGTAACACGAGAAGGAATTCGGGAGCTGTTGTTTGCGATTGCGGATAAGTTAGAAGAAACACCAGAATTCCCGCTGGATCATGATGAAGATGCAGATAAAGGGGTTCACCGAGTATTATATAAACATGAAACGCAACAAGATGAGTTTGACATTACGCGCGAGCCAGATGGCAGCTTTGCTGTTTCTGGATTTAAAATCGAGCGTCTATTTAAAATGACGGATTTCAGTCGTGAAGAATCTGTTCGCCGTTTTGCAAGACAGCTTCGTTCATTCGGAGTGGATGAAGCTCTTCGTCAAAAAGGAGCAACAGATGGTGATATTGTTCGTATTCTAGAATATGAATTTGAATTTGTTGATTAATAACGGTTGGCAGAGGGGGAAGGTAAGTGAACGGCATTGATAAGAAGTTTTTCCTCGTTCGCGAAGATGTCCTTCCAGAGGCTATGAAGAAAACGTTAGATGCTAAGGAAATGCTTGAACGCGGTAAAGTAGAATCTGTGTGGGAAGCAGTTCAGCGTGTGGACCTGAGTCGAAGCGCTTTTTATAAATATCGCGATACGGTATTTCCCTTTCATACCATTGTGAAAGAAAAGTTGATTACGCTCTTCTTTTATCTTGAAGATCGTTCAGGCACTTTGTCAGAGCTATTACGAGTCGTTGCGTTGTCTGGCTGCAACATTATGACGATTCACCAAACGATTCCTTTGCAAGGACGTGCCAATGTTACGCTTTCTTTAAATACGGCTGGAATGACGATGGACATTGATGAATTACTTACCACATTTCGAAAAATGGAGTTTGTTGAAAAAGTTGAAATATTAGGAAATGGTGCGTAATGATGGAGCCCGTGCATATCAATTGTACGGGCTTTTTTTGCGTATAAAGAAGAAAGGGGAGATAATTGTACGGGGATAAAGTATTGTAAAAAGTCTGAAAATAGCATAAAATAAAGGGATATATTTAATGGTAAATAACGATAACAGACCTGTAAATAGGGTAAATAGCTATATTGTCGTGAAAAAAGGAGAGTTTTTAGATGTCGCACAAAATTGCTTTTCTCGGACCTAAGGCTACATTCACAGATTTAGCGGTCTCTCGGCTTTTTCCGAATGAATTAAAAATGCCAAAGGCTACGATTCCAGATTGTATCGATGCTGTTCAAGAAGGAGAGGCTGATATTGCTGTTGTTCCGATTGAGAATGCATTAGAAGGTTCCGTTAATATTACAATTGATTACTTAATTCATGAGGTTCAGCTTCCGATTCAGGGAGAGGTAATTACACCAATTCAGCAGCATTTTATGGTGCATCCAGACCAGGCTGTAGCTGGTTTTAAACCAGAAACGATTTACTCACATCCGCATGCTATTGCACAGTGTCATAAATTTTTACATAAGGAATGGAAAGGTATTCCATGTGAAGAAGTGACATCAACAGCAGCGGCAGCGAAAATGGTTAGTGAGCAACCGGAACGAAAGATTGCTGCGATTGCGAATGAATTAGCAGCTGAGGAATATGGATTAACGATTGTTCAACATAATGTTCATGATTATTCTTATAATCATACGAAGTTCATTGTCGTGTCGAAGGAGAGTGTCGACTATAAAGGGCATGTAACGGTTAATCGAGGGTGGAAAACAACGCTGATGGTGATGCTTCCTGCCGATCATTCCGGGGCCCTTCATCAAGTACTTTCGGCGTTTGCATGGCGCAAATTAAACTTATCCAAAATTGAATCCCGCCCAATGAAAACGGGATTAGGAAATTACTTCTTTATTATTGATGTGGAAATGGCGCTCGATGAAGTGCTTATTCCAGGTACTATTTCTGAATTAGAAGCACTTGGCTGCAAGGTTTCTATTCTTGGAAGTTATCCGAGCTTCGCTGTGGAGACAGCTGTGAAGATGGGATAAGGAAAACCCTCATTCGTATTGAATGGGGGTTTTTACATTTACTCTACAAGAATATTGGCTTTTTTTAAGACAGCTTCCGCTTCATCTAACAGCTCTTCTGATGATGCACTTAATGTATGAAGATGAATACCATCGGTTAGCTCTAGTAAATAGGAAGCATTTGTTTCTGACATTTTAGTAAGAAATTGTTGAACGTCTTTGCGGCTGCTAACCATAATAGATGCTGTTAAATCGCCGTATATCGGATGTTCAATGCTTACATTTTTAACAGTTACCCCGATATCAACAAGTAAGTTCAGCTCCTCCTCTGTACGTGAAGGCTCATGGTGACAGGCGACGGTACGCTCATAATTTTGCGTTTTGTTTGCTGTATGCATATATAAATAGCCCTGGCTTGTTGCGATAATCGGTTCATTTCGAGCCTTTAGAAGTGTGATGTCACTCACAATTACTTGTCGGCTAACGTTAGCTTGTTTTGAAAGCTCACTTCCTGTAATAGGCCGGTCACTTGATTGGAGAATTTGCAGTAGTTGCAATCGTCTTTCTTCACCGAGTAACTTTCTTTTTGTATCCATGTAATCTCTCCTCAATGTTTAAAAACGAATAATTATTTTATTGTACCACAGCTTGAACAAAGTTTTCGGCTAATTTTTTCACATCTGCTTCTGTCGTCATTTTGCCAAATGAAAGGCGAATAAGCTGATGTGCTTCCTCAATGGTTTTCCCCATAGCAAGCATCATTTTGGAAGGCTCCTGCTTATCAATTTGGCAAGCACTTCCTGTAGAAATAGCTAATCCACGTCGATTTAATTCAATCATTATATATTGTCCTTGCAGTCCTGAGCAGGTTAACGCAAGAATATGCGGCAACTGGCTTCTTTTTGATTCTATGACTTCAAAGAGTACGTTTGATTCCTGCAGCAGCTCAATGAATTGCGTACGTAAGGTGGATATGCGTGCTAATTCCTGATCGAGCTGGTTTGCTAGCTTTGTAGCAGCTGTCACAAAAGCGGCAATTCCTGGAACGTTGACAGTACCAGCTCGAAAGCCATATTCATGTGTCACATTTGGAAGCGCCGGTTTTAGTTTATGTTTATTGGGAAAAATAACCGCTCCGACACCTTTTGGACCATATACTTTATGGCTGGAGATTGCCATGCTGTCACAAGCTCTGCTAATCGATTGTAATGGCAGTTTAGCAAAAGATTGGACACAATCGACATGAAGAAAGATATCTCGGTTGTGTAAGAGTGTTCGTATATTTTCAATTGGTTGTACGACTCCTGTTTCGGAATTAACATGTTGAACGATGATGAGGCATGTTTGTTCCGAAAGCTGGGTTTCTAAATAATTAAGATCTATTGTGCCATCTTGTAGATGCTCAAGGTACGTAATATGATAGCCGTTGTTTTTAAGTTTTTCAACATATTGATAGATGGAGGCATGCTCCGCTTGGCTGACTAATATATGGTTTTTATGTGGATGTTTAGATGCCAATAAGGTGTCAATCGCAAGTACATTGCTTTCAGACCCGCCGCTTGTAAAAATCACATGCTCTTTTTCAACGTGTAGTAGTGCAGCGAGCTGTTGACGTGATACATCAAGCAGCTTGGCAGACTGGGAGCCGCAATCATGAAGGCTGCTTGAATTTCCATAAAACTGCTGTGAAGCATCTACCCATACTTTTAAAGCATCAGAATCAATTGGTGTTGTTGCTGCGTAGTCAAAATAAATCAAAATAGTCACATCCACTTCATAGTGTAGGATTAGGTTATAGAAAGTGTTTATCTTTCTTAACGCCGTTATTTAACAGGTCTATTCTAAAAAACTCTTGATTATAGTTTAATAATGTGTAAATATATGTGTCAAGACACTTGTTAAATCAAGGAGCGGTAAAAATGAATAAAATGGAAGTCATTATCGTCGGCAGTGGAATTGCAGCATTAAAAACAGCAATAGAAGCGAGTGCAACCAAACATGTGATGCTTATCACAAAATCTAAGCTTCGCCATAGCAACTCGTATTTAGCACAAGGTGGAGTTGCTGTTGCTATGTCTAAAGAGGATACACCGATTTCCCATAGAGAAGATACGATTCAAGCAGGCCGTTATTATAACAATGCAACAGCAGTAGAAGCATTAGTGCAAACAGCTCCTGTTGCTATTTCAGAACTAATAGCATCTGGGATGGAATTTGATCGTAATTCAGAAGGCCATCTTATGCTTGGGATGGAAGGTGCTCATAGTGAGCGTAGAATTCTTCATAGTCACGGTGATGCAACTGGAAAATACATCATTGAGCATTTGCTTAGAGAGTTGGCTCTTTCGAAGGTGGAAGTGATGGAAGATACAGCAGTCGTTGAGCTCATAATGGGGGATGATGCTTCCTGTATTGGCGTTAAGATAGTGAATCATGAAGGCCATCTTCAAACGATGTGTGGTGAACATATTGTGTTAGCAACCGGCGGATGCGGGTCATTATTTCAGTTCACGTCTAATGCCAGCACCGTATCTGGAGACGGAATTGCTCTAGCTCTTAAAGCAGGAGCGCGTATTCGTGATATGGAGTTTATTCAATTCCATCCGACTTTATTATATTGTAACGGTAAAACGCAAGGACTTGTATCTGAAGCTGTTCGCGGTGAAGGAGCAAAGCTTGTAACAGAATCAGGAAAAGCGATTATGAAGGATGTTCATGCTTTAGCAGATTTAGCGCCACGCCATATTGTCGCGCAAACGATTTACTCCTATATTGAACGTGGAGAAAACGTGTATTTAGATATCTCGATGATTTCTAATTTTAGGGAGCGTTTTCCAACAGTCGCTGCCCTTTGCTTGAAAAATGGAATCCACCTTGAAGAAGGAAAAATTCCTGTAGCTCCCGGCAATCATTTTTTAATGGGCGGAATTGAAACGGATGGGAAGGGGCGAACTTCTGTCGAAGGCTTATATGCCGTTGGAGAAGTCGCTTGTACAGGTGTTCATGGTGCCAATCGTCTTGCTAGTAATTCGTTATTAGAGGGGTTAGTTTTTGGGAGTACTCTCGGTCGCTATTTGCAGCAAGCTCCTCAAAGAGTATTACCTCAAGAAAAGAAAACGTTAAAAAAGACTAGTCCTGGTTTAATCACATTGCCTGAATTAGCGGATATTCAAAAACATCTTATGCATTATGCGGGTATTGTTCGGAATGCGAAGGATCTTGGCCGCTTAAAAGCCTGGTTGGAATCATTTCAGATTGATTGTTTGCTCGAGCTAGCATGTGAGAATGCTTCCATCCATGAGTTAGCAAAAGTGAATGCGATTATTGTCTCATGGTTGATTGCTGAATCGGCATTAGCAAGGCAAGAAAGCAGAGGTGGTCATTTCCGAAGTGATTATCCAATAGAAAATGATGCGGTTTGGCTGGATACTTCCATAATATTAGATCGTCATGAAGTAATAAAACGTTTGAAAGGAAGCGTTGTATATGAATTTATTAAAGCTTAGGCAATTATTAGAGCAATTCTTTATTGAAGATATCGGCGAACGCGATGTGACGAGCGACACTTTATTTCCAGTTGAATCACAAGGCACGTTAACATTTTTGGCAAAAGAAGCTGGTATTTTCTCGGGAGGAGATGTTATTAAAACAGGCTTTACGATGTTAGATTCAACCATTGAAATTGAGTTGTTTGTAAGAGATGGTGAATCGTTTGAAGTTGGTCAAAAGCTTGCGCAAATGACGGGGAGTATGGCCGCTCTTTTGAAGGGAGAGCGAGTGGTGCTGAATTTAGTCCAACGAATGTCGGCCATTGCGACAGAAGCTAATAAAGCAGTGCAAATATTAGACGGAACGAAGACGAAGCCCTGTGATACAAGAAAGACAACACCCGGTCTACGTATGTTAGAGAAGTATGCCGTCCGATCTGGCGGGGCTTTCAATCATCGCTATGGCTTGTATGACGCGGTTATGATTAAAGATAATCATATTTCCTTTGCCGGTTCGATTACAAAGGCTGTTGAGATTGTTAAAGCGAAGCTCGGTCATACAGTTAAAATTGAAGTCGAAACAGAGTCAAAAGAGCAAGTGATTGAAGCAGTTCAGGCTGGTGCTGATATTATTATGTTTGATAATCGAACACCAGAGGAAATTAAACAATTTGTTCAATTAGTTCCGCCTCATATTGTGACAGAAGTATCGGGAGGAATTACGTTAGACAATTTAGCTTTGTACCGAGATTGTGGAGTAGATATGATTTCGTTAGGATGCTTAACGCATAGTGTACGTGCGCTTGATATTAGTGCCAAGGTAAGAGAACGGGAGGGTGTGTATTAATGAGTTTATTAGAACAAGCGTTAGTCTCAACAGCTTTACCGGAAGTATATAAAACGATGACAACAGAAGAAATGGAAGCGCGTGTTTGGGAGATAAAAAAACAGCTCGGATCCCGTTTGTTTATTCCAGGGCATCACTATCAACGTGAAGAAGTGATTCAGTTTTCTGATGCTACAGGTGATTCCCTGCAGCTTGCTCAAATTTCTGCGGCGAATCGAGAGGCAGAATTCATTGTCTTCTGTGGTGTACATTTTATGGCAGAAACAGCGGATATTTTGACGACGGAAGAACAAACAGTTATCTTACCGGATATGCGTGCAGGCTGTTCGATGGCGGATATGGCGGATATTCATCAAACAGATCGAGCTTGGGTAAAACTGCAACAGTTGTTTGGTGATACAATTCTTCCTTTAACATATGTAAATTCAACAGCAGCGATTAAAGCGTTTGTCGGTAAAAATGGAGGAGCAACCGTTACCTCTTCAAACGCGAAGGAAATGGTATCTTGGGCGCTATCTCAGAAAGAACGGATTTTATTTTTACCTGACCAACATTTAGGGAGAAATACTGCTTATGATTTAGGAATTCCTTTAGATCAGATGGCGGTATGGGATCCACATAAAGATGAATTAATTTATGAAGGGAATATCGAGAATATTAAAGTATTGCTTTGGAAAGGTCACTGCTCCGTTCATGAAAACTTTACGACTGCTAACATTGAAGAACTGCGTAAAACACAACCAGATATGAGAATTATTGTTCATCCCGAATGTCGCCGTGAAGTAGTGGCCATGGCAGATGATAATGGCTCAACCTCTTATATTATTAACGCTATTGAACAGGCAGAACCGGGCAGCTCATGGGCAATTGGAACGGAAATGAATCTTGTTAAACGATTGATGGCTAAGCATCCGGATAAAAATATTATCTCTTTGAATCCGAATATGTGTCCATGCTTGACGATGAATCGAATCGATTTGCCGCACTTACTATGGTCTCTTGAATCGATTAGCAAAGGGCAAGTGATTAATCCAATTAAGGTAGAAAAAAACATTGCCGATGATGCCATTCTTGCATTAAATCGAATGTTACAACATAAATGATCATAAAGAAGGCCTGAATTGAACATGATTCAGGTCTTTTTATTGTTTCGTGTAGGTTCCCTTTGGTTGAAATTCGAAGGTGAAATGTATATAAATTTTTCATAAAGTCTTTCCTTCAGGCATAAGTTTTGATGATGAAATATTATCAATTTAATAATCGCTTCATAGTATATATGGACATATGCACAGGAGGGATTGCAGCGTGAAAATTCATATAGTCCAAAAAGGCGACACGCTTTGGAAGCTGGCTAAAAAGTACGGTGTCAGCTTCGAAGAATTAAAAAAATTAAACACACAGTTAAGCAACCCGGATTTATTAATGCCGGGTATGAAACTAAAAATACCAGGTTCAGCTGGCAACGTGAAGAAAGAGGCAGTCAAGCCGAGCCAAATTGTTCATAAAGGAGTAAAGGAAGCGCAGATTCCTTCCGCTCCACCACAAGTTTCTAAAGAGGAAGAACAACCTATTATGCAGTTAAAGCCAAAGGAAGAGAAGCAGCCTATTATGCAGCCAAAGCCGGTTGAGAAAGAAAAGCCAGTCGTTGTTCAAGAAGAGGTACCTATTCCTGAACCGGTCATCCTGCAGGAGGATATGGCGAATAATTATACGTTAAGCATGAAGGAGATGCAGGTTACACCTGTACCTGAGGCGAAGGAAGAAGTAAAAATTCCTGAGGCACCGAAGCCCCCAGAAATTCCGCAAGCTCCACCTGTTCAGATTGAATCGATGGTACAGCAGCCTATTGAGACATGTATTCCGGTGACACCAATTTTGCCGGGAACAGGATTTTGTTATCCGCCTCCACCGCCAATCCCGCAGCAATGGATGCAGGGGCAATGTGAAGAGGGACAAATGAATCCACAAGTCTATGAAGAAAGTCCAGATGTTTTGGGAGAATTCGCTATTCAAGCTCCGGTGAATGCTAACGGTGTGGCTGGTGCGAGTATGCCAGGCATGATGCAGATACCGACATTTAATCCATATTCAGGAGGATTCCCACAGCAGCCAGCACAGCAATATGATGGATATGAATCAATGAACATGCAGCCTTCAGCACAGTCGTACGTACAGCCTGCTTACCAAGAAGAAGCAGAGGATTGTGGATGTAGTAAAGGCACTATAGGAACATATGGACCGGATAAAGGGAAGAACCCCTATCCGCAAGCAGTTTATCCCCAACCGAATTTTTCTAATGCATCCTATCAACAACCGCAAAATTATTCGTCGTATCAACAACCACTTCCAGGCACACCGTACCAGCCTCCATTTGGGGGAACGCAAGTACAGCCTACTTACCAAGAAGAATCGGAGGATTGTGGATGTAGTAAAGGCTCTATAGGAACATATGGGCCGGATAAAGGGAAAAACCCCTATCCGCAAGCGGTTTATACTCAGCCAAGTTTTTCCGATGCAACCTATCAGCAGCCGCAGAATTATTCGCCGTATCAACAACCACTTCCAGGTACACCGTATCAACCACCATTTACGGTTGCACAAACGCAGCCATCGTATCAACAGCCAGGTGAGCAAGTAGAGCCGCCGTCTCAGCCGTCATTTGGGGGAATGCAAATGCAGCCATCGTATCAACAGTCAGACGAACAGGCAGAGTCACCGTCCCAGCCGTCATTTGGGGGAACGCAAATGCAGCCATCATATCAACAACCAGGAGAACAGGCAGAGCCGCCGTCTCAGCCGTCATTTGGGGGAA
>Ga0182737_1000632_pt1 | contig 45902 bp, 41 predicted proteins | sample eDN5th30CBELigOP_FD_128878 | JGI IMG/M metagenome (GOLD analysis project Ga0182737, IMG submission 128878) | Enriched Organic Plus compost microbial communities from Emeryville, California, USA - eDNA 5th pass 30_C BE-Lig OP (version 2) (version 2) ...
CGAAAGTTCCTGCCGGGCATGACCCAACCTCTTTGCAGCCGTCAGTGCGGTGTTGCATTCACCCCAATGACAAACGAGGCCGGAACGAAGTTTACCGTTCCGGCCTCAAATGTATAAGCCGGGTCAGAGCCCGGCTCTCATCACGCTTAGAACTGGAAATTTCAACGCTTCAGAAGCGACATCATCGCAGGCACGCCGCAGGCGGCGAGTGCGAGCTTCACAAGGTCGCCCACGATGAATGCGCCGAAGCCGAAGGCAATGGCCTTTTCCAGTCCGAAGAGATAGGCCATCCAGCCAGCGCCCATCAACAGAATGATAGCTTCCGCGAGCAGCATGGCACCGCCGAGAGCGAAGGGATTGCGCGCCAGACCCTTGTCGGCTGCGCGTCCGACGATCCAGGCCGCGGCAAGGTAGGAAAGAAGGTAGCCGCCCGTAGGGCCAACCATATAGGCAAGGCCAATGCCTTTTTCAGGCGTTCCGGTGAAGACCGGCATGCCAAGGGCGCCTTCAAGCAGATAAAGCGCGACCGTCGCCACGGCGAGGCGCGAGCCGTAAAGCGCAGAAATGGCAAAGAGAGCGAAGGTCTGCATCGTCACATTGACGTAGACGAGATCGACCTTGATCTTGGCGGAAATGGCAAGCACAGCCGTTCCGATCAGCGCAAGACCCACAAACCAGAAAGCACGGGCCAGTTGTCCGGTGGGCAGATACTCCGCAGCCAAAGATGCGACAGCAATGCGAGACTTTGCTCTATGAGACATATCCAACTCCACTTTTGACGCGGCGGCAGATACCGGAATCTGACTCCTGACGCGATTGTCAGCGCGCGCGACTGTTCACGTTTGCAACCCGACTATATAAGGCCTATGCCGTTTCATCAATCAAACCAAAGAAGAATTGGAAGCCGCTTCCATGGCGCTTGTTTTCGACAGCAGTTTCACACCCCAATATGGGGAACCGGTCGAACTGGGTAAAGGCATTTTGCGCCTCACCGTCAATAATCCGAGCGCTTTCACCATTCACGGCACCAACAGCTATATTATCGGCACCGATACGCTGGCCCTTATCGACCCCGGCCCTGAAGACGAGGCGCACTATAATGCCCTGATCGCGGCTATTGCCGGCCGGCCCGTCAGCCACATTTTCATCAGCCACACCCACCGCGACCACTCGCCGCTGGCGCAACGCCTGAAGGAGACCCTTGGCGCGCGCACGGTCGCCGAGGGGCCGCATCGCCCTGCCCGCCCCTATTATGCGGGCGAAGTAAACATGCTCGAAGCAAGCGCCGATACGGATTTCATTCCGGATATCGTGCTGGCAGACGGTAGCAAGATCGAAGGCGACGGCTGGGCTCTGGAAGGCATTCATACCCCCGGACATGCCGCCAATCACATGGCGTTCGGCCTGAAGAATACCGGCGTTGTTTTTTCCGCCGACCATGTCATGGCGTGGGCGACATCCATTGTCGCGCCGCCCGACGGCTCCATGAGCGATTATATGGTCTCGCTGGAAAAACTGCTGGCCCGCGACGACAAGGTCTATCTGCCGGGCCATGGCGGGGCCGTCACCAAGCCTGCTGCTTTCGTTCGCGGCCTGCGCGCACATCGCAAGATGCGCGAACGCGCCATCTTCGAGCGCGTCCTGCAGGGCGACAGGACGATCGGCGACATGGTTAAGGTCATCTACCGCGATACCGATCCACGACTGCATGGTGCGGCTGCGCTATCGGTGCTGGCGCATCTGGAAGATCTGGTCGGACGGGGGGAGGTCAAGGCCGACGGCCATCCTTCGCTCGACAGCATCTATTTTCCGGGCTGATTATTCCACGTCGCGTGGAGCCTTGTTGACCTCACCTTCAAGCGCCCCCAGAAATTCGGTGATGAAGGCCGCATTCCGCCCCATATCGCGCTTGCCGTAGCGCGACAGCGAGCGCACATCGACATAGGTAGTCTCGCCCTCGTCAGACAAACGGATGACGATATCGCTCTTGAGGCCCAGAATGAAACTATGCGCGGTTGCGACAAACCGCGTTGCATTCTGCTCCGGCGACGGAGCATCATGCGCGATCACCTGCCATCCGAATGTCTTGAAAACCGTTTTGACACCTTGTGCGACCCGATCGGGGGCGGCTTCATAGCGGCGTCCGACGACATCGGGATAGGCCGTCAATTGGGTCAGCACATCGCCGCTCACCGCAACGGTCAGCGGGTTCATCCATTGCAGACGCGACGGCATGTCGGGCGGAAATTGCGGCGGGGTCTCAAAGTCGGTCGAGAGGTCGTAAAGCGGTGGGGACGTGTACCACAGTGCTGCCACCAGCCCCACCGGCACCAACACGGCAAAAGCGAACAAACCGCCCGAGAAGGACCGTGCGCCGCCCTTGTCGCCATTGACCCACAGGTTGCGAAAACCTTTGGCGGCGCAGAGCAAGGCCAGAGCCGCGAGAGCGGTACTCAATCCGGCAACCAGCACCAGATCCGGCGTCTCCAGCTTCCAGAAGCGATGCAGCAGAAACGCCAGCGCGAGCAGCAAGGCCGCAAAAAAGCCAAGCCGAAGCGCCCAGACCGCAGAGCGCGACTGACGCCGCTGGTAGCGAAGTTTTCTCATGCAGTCTCCGAGAACGTCCGTCTGTTTTCACGATATGAATAGCAGAGAGATTTTCGCTCGGCAAAACCCCAAAGTGGAAATCAGGCACCCGGCCTGTCCTGCGCATGGCCGGGTGCTTTTTCCGGTGGCCCATTCAGTAACGCGCGTCTTTCGGCTTCTTTGTGTTCGGCCAGTCCTTCACCTTGCCGGCGAAATCAGGACGCGGCATGTGAGTGAAATATTCCGACACGTCGATGGCTTCCTGATCGGTCAGAACCCCGCCCTGCCCGATGGGCAGATTGTAGTTCTGGGCAGGCGGCATCGCATATTTGACGAATTGCGCCGCCTTGTAGGTTCGTGCCAGTCCCGCCCCGATGTTGAAGCTTTCATCACCCCAAAGCGGCGGGAAGATATAATCGCCTGCCTGATCTTTCATGCCTTCGCCGCCAGCTCCATGGCAGGTAGAACATTGTGCAGCGTAGATTTTTGCACCGTTGACCGGATCGGGAACGAGGCTTTCATCGATGGGACCGGCATTGCGTATCGCCACTTTGGTTCCCTTTTTCACATCCTGCCGCAGCCAGTCCATATAGGCGACCATCGCCTTCATATCAGCGCCGTCGGGGGGCAAGGGCTTGCCGTTCATCGAACGCTGGAAACAGCCATTGATGCGCATCACCAGATCAACTTCCTTGCCTGCACGGGGCATGACGGCAGGATAAAAGTTGCTGGTATTGATATAGGGCGCAACGTTATCCATCTTGCCCTGCCCCATGTGGCAGGAATTGCAGTTCAGACCATTGCCGACATAGTCAGGCAGAAGCCGCGCCGTTTCGTTGAGCAACCGCTTTCCATGCATGATCTCGGGCGCGTTCGGCTGTTTTAGAATGTCACGGTCCGGCGGGATGACATAGGTTCCGACCTGCTTCTTGTCCTTGTTCAGGACCGCATAGGCCTTGGGAGCCGGGGCATCCAGCGAAGGCCGCAGGTGATTGAAAAGGAAAGCGCCACCCGTCACTGCCACGGCAAAACCGGCACCAAGAACAACAATCGTACTGGTTTTCATTGCTTGTTCTCCGGAACGTAATGGACAGGCTTGTGAGCGATTTCACGCCGCATGCGGGCGATATCCTGCTCCGTTATGGCTGCGCCGTGGTTGCCCCAGCCGTTGCGAATGAAGTTCAGGATTTCGGCGACCTGCCAGTTCGGAAGATCGGCAAAGCCGGGCATGGTGAAAGCCATCTTGTCCGCTGGCGTTTCGGGCGTTCTGCCCCCGGTCAGCGTGACCTGAATAAGCGAGCTTGGGTCATCGGCAAAGACAATCGAATTGCCTGCAAGCGCGGGATAGATGCGCGGCGCACCCTTGCCGTCCATGCGGTGGCAAACCGAACATTGCTCGACATAAGACAGGGCGCCCGGCGCAGTGAAATCCCCAGCCTTGAGGGCGGCAGTCGTCACATCTTCCTTGGGCCGCCATTCGCGCTCCCGCCCTTCACTGGGCGGTAGCGACTTCAGATAGCGGGCAATCGCACGCAGATCATCTTCCGCCAGATACTGAGTCGAGTGCTGCACGACATCGGCCATCGAGCCGAATGCCGCGGTGCGGTCGGTCCGTCCGGTCTTCAGGAAGGTGACAATCTCATCCTCAGCCCACGTCGAGAGACCGGTATCCTGATCGCGCAGGTTTTTCGCATACCAGCCTTCCAGAACCGAACCGGACAGGAACTTTCCTTTCGCGTCGTTCTTCACAGCCTTTTCTTCATAGGCGAGACCACGTGGCGTGTGGCACGCGCCGCAATGACCGAGCCCCTCGACCAGATAGGCGCCGCGGGCGATCACCGGATCGGTATCGGCTGCAATTTCGAACGGACGCGAATTTCCAAAGAAAAGCTGCCAGTAGGCGAGCGGCCAGCGCATATTGGTCGGCCATGGCAAGGTGCTGGGCTGGTTGTCCTGCTTTACCGGTTCCACCTTCGACATGAAGAACGCATAAAGCGCCTTCATGTCCTCATCATTGACGACCGTATAGGAGACAAACGGCATTGCCGGATAAAGATGGACATTATCCCGGCGCACGCCCTGCCGCACAGCGCGCTCGAAATCGGCATAGCTGTAGCTCCCGATGCCGGTCTCACGATCCGGCGTGATGTTGGTGGAATAGATCGTACCAAGCGGCGTCTGCATGCCGAGCCCGCCTGCAAAAGCCTTGCCTCCCGGCGCGGTGTGACAGGCGGCGCAATCGCCCGCATGAGCAATATATTCGCCCTTTTCGATCAAAGCCTTGTCGGTGACATCGACAGCGCTTTCCTGCCGGGTTGTCAGCCAATGGGGTGTTGAAAGCGCAAAGAGCCAGGCTGCGGCCAGCGCACCCGCGCCGCCGACCGCCGCTTTCCAGATCAGTTTCATGTGCCCTCCGACACCATTTCCCTTGTGATGGGGAGAACGTCGGAGATTCGGAATGAAAGAGCATTGACCGCGATCAAGGCTCGTCTGGGTTAACGTTCAGCAGGCGATAAACGCAAAGGCTTATGCACGTTTAGCGTGCTTGATAACCCGGGCAAATCGCTTTACGGGCGGCACCCTATCCGAAACCCTTGCACACTTTTCGAGATGGGCTTTTAGCCTGCAAAGATCACCAGCTTTAAGAATAAGTGAGAAAAAGCTAGGTAAATCAAATAAAAAAGGCATTGCAGCAACCGCTAACAGAAGGCATGATTGCACATATGGGGGCAGGTATTGCAATCGTCGGAGAGGACGGAATGGATCGCGCCCTTCAAAATGGCAGCCCGTTATCGGACGGGACAACTGCAGACGATATGATGACACTTGAAGCCGTCGAACTGGAGTTCGCGCTTGGGGCCATCGACGTACTGATCGAAGGTTTTGACTCCGCTCTCGCCAAGGCCGCCGAACGTGTTGGCGGTGAAGTGCTGTTCAACATGCCGGCGCTGGACACCAGCGAAGCACAACGCATCGGGGCGATCGCCATCGCCGGGCAACCGGAAGATCAGGTCATATTCGTCACATTGCGCAATGACGGCACGACGCTGTCCGTCGAGCCGCCAGCGGGCGAGAATGCCGTTTTCGAAAGCCTGGGCCGCAACTATGCCGCAGTGATGAAAAGCCTTTCTCCGAAGGAAAAAGTCAACGGCGCGTGAACTGTCAAACTGGGTTATTTCGGCGCTGCGGACTTTGGAACGCCCGCATGAAGATTGTGCGGTGCGACCGGGTTGAGCGTCATGGTCGTCTCGACGTCCTTCAGACGGACGAATTTCATTCCCTTCGCTTTCAAGGCCAGCACGCCTTTGACCACGCCCTCGCCCGCCGAGCGCGTCGGCTGGTTGATATGCGAAATGATGACATCTCCATCCCGGGCGGCGGCGATGCGGCGCTCGACCGTCGGTGCCAGCAGGGAAGCGCCCTGATCGCCGTTCAATGAATAACCGCCGATCTTGTAGCCCATGCTTGTCGCCAGCTTGACGGCGTCTGTCGAATAACGGGCCGTCGCATCGCGATACCAGACAGGCTTCGGCATTTCGGTATCAGTGATCGCCTTCGTTCCGCCCTCTATTTCCGTACGCACAGCTTCAAGTGAGCCCGCTGTCGTGATGCCGTACATTTTCGGCTGGTTGGTGATAGCCGGAACATGCATCGCACCATGATTCTCGATATCGAAGAGATCGGCATTGGCCTTAAGAACCGCCATGGCGTCCGGATTCTGCTTGATCCACCGACCCGTTACGAAAATCGTTGCCGGAATGCGGTTCTGCACCAGCATGTCGAGTATCCGGTGGTCTGTCTTGCCCATGCAGGCATCAAGCGTCAACGCCACCTGCGGCGACGCCGCGCCGCCGCGCGCAATATGCAATTGCGGCTCGACAATTCTTATCGTGTCGGGCCTGGCTTTGTTCTCCGCACGCTCCTGCGGCGAGATATCATAAGCGCTGGCAATGCCGGTCGTAATGAGAAAGGCGGCTCCAGCCGCAGCAATATAACGAAACATGACAAGGTCTTCTAAAAATGTTTTAACCAGCGGCACGTTGCGCCGCTAGTTAAGCCAAACTGTGGCATACTGCCTCAAACCTTGCGTATAGCCGACTGCGCCGCCGCCAGACGGGCAATCGGCACGCGGAACGGCGAGCAGGAAACATAGTCAAGACCGGTCTTCTCGCAGAAGGCGATCGACGCCGGATCACCCCCATGCTCGCCGCAAATGCCAAGCTTGATATTGTTGCGTGTCTTCCGTCCACGTTCGGCGGCGATTTCCACCAGTTCGCCGACACCTTCCAGATCGAGCGATACGAACGGGTCCTGTTCGATCACGCCCCGCTGCTGATAGGAGGTGAGGAACGACGATGCGTCATCGCGTGAAATGCCGAATGTCGTCTGCGTCAGATCGTTGGTGCCAAACGAGAAGAACTCGGCGGTTTCAGCGATTTCGGCGGCGCGCAGTGCGGCACGCGGCAACTCGATCATCGTGCCGACCATATAGTCGATCTTGATGCCCGCCTCGGCCATGACGTCCCCTGCAACGGCATCGATACGCGCCTTGACGAAATCCAGCTCGGCCTTGAGGCCGACCAGCGGCACCATCACTTCCGGCACCACAGGCTCACCGGTTTTCCTGCCAGCCTCGACGGCTGCTTCAAAAATGGCGCGCGCCTGCATTTCCGCGATTTCCGGGTAAGATACAGCCAGGCGGCAACCGCGATGGCCCAGCATCGGGTTGAACTCATGCAGGCTATCTGCGCGTTCACGCAGTTTTGCCGCATCGACCCCCATCGACCGGGCAACTTCCGCGACTTCCTCATCCGTATGCGGCAGGAACTCGTGCAATGGCGGATCGAGCAGACGGATCGTGACGGGCAGTCCCTTCATGATCTCGAAAAGCTCGACAAAATCCGAACGCTGCATGGGCAGAAGCTTTGCCAGCGCCGCGCGTCGGCCTTCTTCATTGTCGGAAAGGATCATCTCGCGCATGGCGACGATGCGGCTTCCGTCGAAGAACATATGTTCGGTACGGCAAAGGCCTATACCTTCCGCACCGAACGACCGCGCCGTGCGGGCATCGGCAGGCGTTTCAGCATTGGCGCGAACCTTCATCCGGCGGGTGCGGTCCGCCCATTCCATCAGCTTGCCGAAATCGCCGGAAAGCTCCGGCTGCAGCATGGCGACCGCGCCTTTGAGAACCTGCCCGGTGCCGCCGTCAACCGTGACCACGTCGCCTTTCCTGAAGGTCTGGCCAGCCGCCAGCATGACGCCATTGCGGTAATCGACGCGTAGCGATCCCGCGCCGGAAACACAGGGCTTGCCCATGCCGCGGGCAACGACTGCCGCGTGACTGGTCATGCCACCGCGTGTCGTCAGAATGCCTTCCGCCGCGTGCATACCGTGAATATCTTCCGGGCTGGTTTCAATGCGAACGAGGATGACCTTGCGGCCTTCCGATTTTGCCTGTTCGGCATCTTCGGAAGAGAAGACGATTTCGCCCGTCGCAGCCCCCGGCGATGCGGGCAGCCCCTGACCGATCACCTGACGCTCGGCGCGTGGGTCGATGGTTGGGTGCAAAAGCTGGTCGAGCGCTGCCGGATCGACGCGCAGAACCGCTTCTTCCTGCGTGATCAGGCCTTCGCCCGCCATTTCGACGGCCATTTTCAACGCGGCCTTTGCGGTGCGCTTGCCAGAGCGGGTCTGGAGCATCCACAATTTGCCGCGCTCGATTGTGAATTCGAGATCCTGCATATCGCGATAGTGCTGTTCCAACCGGTCGGCGACGTTGAGGAATTCAGCAAAAGCTTCCGGCATCACCTTTTCCAGCGACGGCTTGTCGGACCCGGCTGCGATACGCGCTTCCTCGGTAATATTCTGCGGCGTGCGAATACCAGCCACGACGTCTTCGCCCTGCGCATTGACGAGGAACTCGCCGTAGAGTTTCTTCTCGCCTGTCGAAGGATTGCGCGTGAACGCGACGCCCGTTGCAGAGGTTTCGCCCATATTGCCAAATACCATGGCCTGCACATTGACGGCCGTGCCCCAGGCCGCCGGAATATTGTGCAGGCGCCGATAGGTGATAGCACGCGCATTCATCCAGCTTGAGAAGACAGCGCCGATGGCGCCCCAAAGCTGTTCTCGCGGGTCTTGCGGGAAAGGCTGGCCAAGTTCTTCCTCAACCTTGGCCTTGTAAGAGCCGATAACATCCTTCCAGTCCTCCGCTGTCAGCGCCGTATCGACCTCGACGCCGAGGTCGGCCTTCTTGTCTTCGAGAATTTCTTCAAAAAAGCCGTGGTCGACGCCCAGAACGACATCCGAATACATCTGGATGAAGCGGCGGTAGCTGTCATAGGCAAAGCGCTCATCCCCCGCCTCGCGCGCAATGGCCTGCACCGTCTCATCGTTGAGCCCAAGATTGAGCACCGTATCCATCATGCCCGGCATGGAAGCCCTGGCGCCGGAACGCACCGACACCAGAAGCGGCTTTTCGGCATCGCCGAAATTGCGCCCCGTCACTGCCGCGATATGGCTCAAAGCCGCCTGAACCTGTTCATTCAGTTCGGTTGGATAGGAACGCTCATGATCGTAATAATAGGTGCAGACTTCGGTCGTGATGGTAAAGCCCGGGGGCACTGGAAGACCAAGGCTGCTCATTTCAGCCAGGTTCGCTCCCTTGCCGCCGAGAAGATTACGGTCGCTTGCCGCACCTTCTGCCTTGCCGTCGCCGAATGTGTACACCCACTTCGCCATCATGGCCTCCCTTGATGCAGGACGGCTCATAAAAGACTTGCAACAGTTGCAAGCACTCCTTGAACCTGCTCCTGTTGCTTATGCGATCAGCAACACTGCTGCCAACCAAAAAAGCGCGGCCGCGACAATAGAATCGATTAGACTTCAACCTGGAAATGAGTTTCCTGACTTGCGTGAAAGGGCGCGCTCCACGAAATTGAGGTCCGGTCGGTAATGCCAATATTATCCCTTCAACACGCAATCAGTTTATCGCTGGTGCAGGACAAATAACGCCCCGATAGGTTGAGATGTTTCAATATGTCGACATGCCAACGATGGGGCGACTGCGTTTCTGAACAGTTTCCATGTCGTATCGTCTTGACAAGAGTGGGGATTCCCCACCATTGTAAGAACAAATAGAGAACTTTTGGAAGTCGTACCATGCGTATCACAGGAAAACTCGATTATCTGGAAATGCCGGCCGCCAATGGTTCGCTTGACGCGACCAAGAGCTTTTATGCACGGGCCTTCGGGTGGAGTTTTACGGATTACGGTCCCACCTATTCGGCTTTTGCAGAAGGACTGGACGGAGGCTTTGATGCAGATGGCGGCACAATCGCAAAGCCGCTGCCTGTGCTTTATTCCGCCCAACTGGAAGACACGCTGCAAGCAGTCACGGAAGCGGGCGGGACTATCGTCAAGCCCGTATTTTCCTTCCCCGGCGGACGCCGTTTCCATTTCATCGATCCGGCAGGCAACGAGCTTGCGGTCTGGAGCGACCGATAGATTGTTCCTCGCATCCATTCCGCCGGTTTGTCGCGGAACAGGATGACGGCTCGCCGCAAGCCAAACGCGGCGAGCCGCTCAAGTTCAAGAGTGGCTCCTATTTTAACGGAATCGCCGGAACCGCTCTAACTATTTGTTTTATCGCATTTTACGAGGCAAAACCGTTTCACATTTTTGCTGGAAATGCTCCGCTTGCCAATACAACTGCAATTGACGGCCTTGGAACCTCAATGAATGCGTTCTTTCGGAATACAGCTTTCCGTTTCAGTCTGTAGTGTGGTGTGATGGAGGTCATATTGCTCTTGCAAAACCTGTTCGACAGCGCGCCGCACTGTCTCGCCGTCGGCTTTTTCTTCCAGAACGATGTGAGCCGTTAGCGAATGCTGGCCCTTGGTTAGCGACCAGATATGAAGATCATGCACGGAAGCCACGCCGGCAACCCCGGCGATCGATGTCTTGATCTGCGCCACATCGATTCCCGCCGGTACGCCTTCCAGAAGAATGTTGATGCATTCCTTGAGCAGAACCCATGTGCGTGGAAAGACCATGAAGCCTATCCCCACAGCGATAAGGGAATCGATCCATTCCCATCCGGTTAGGTAAATGAGGAGTGCGGCGGCAATCACGCCCACCGAGCCGAGCATATCCGCCCAGACCTCGAGATAAGCGCCCTTCACGTTCAGGCTCTCATCCTTGTGCCCTGCCAGCACCCGCATGGAAATGAAGTTGACGACCAGCCCGACGATGGCTATCACCATCATGCCTAGCGACTGGACCTCAGCCGGTTTCGACAGGCGTTCGTAAGCCTCGTATAAAATATAGAATGCGACGGCCAGCAGCAGAAGTGCGTTAAACGCCGCTGCCAATATTTCAAAACGTGCATAGCCGTAAGTACGGAAAATATCGGCAGGACGCCGGCCAATATAAATGGCGATTAGCGCCAGCAGAAGCGCAAAGGTGTCCGTCGCCATGTGCGTGGCGTCGGAAAGAAGCGCCAGACTGCCAGTGATGAAACTGCCGACAGCTTCGGCGATCATGAAGGCTCCGGTCAGGCCGAATGCGATCCACAGCCGGGAGATCGGCATATTCTTTACATCCGCATGATCGTGGCCCGCTTCCATACGTCCTCCCGCACAGAACACGTTTCGGTCTGATTGATTCAGATCGACGCTCTAACGCCTGTTATCTGAAGTAGAATCCGGCGCTCGTTTCATTCCGGTCGGATTCTGCTCCATATCGAAAATCAGCTTGCCTCGCGCAGCCGCTCCGCAGTCTGCAAGTCCACCGAAACGAGCTGGCTCACGCCCTGCTCGCCCATGGTGACACCGAACAGGCGGTTCATGCGCGCCATGGTGATCGGGTTGTGCGTGATGACTACAAAGCGCGTTTCGGTCGAAGCCGCCATTTCATCCATCAGATTGCAGTAGCGCTCGACATTGTGATCGTCGAGCGGCGCATCCACTTCGTCGAGCACGCAGATCGGCGCTGGATTGGTGAGAAACACCGCGAAGATGAGCGCCATGGCCGTCAGTGCCTGTTCACCGCCGGAAAGCAGCGTCATGGTTTGCGGCTTCTTGCCGGGCGGGCGGGCCAGAATCTCCAGCCCGGCCTCCAGCGGATCGTCACTTTCGATCAGTTGCAGTTCCGCCGTGCCGCCACCGAAGAGATGTGTGAACAGCCGCTGGAACTGCACATTCACCACGTCGAATGCCGCCAGCAGGCGCTCGCGCCCCTCACGATTGAGGCTCTGGATTGCCTGACGCAGCTTCTTGATGGCCTCGATCACGTCTTCGCGCTCGGAAACGATGGTGTCGAGACGTCCGGACAATTCCTGCTGCTCTTCATCAGCCCGCAGATTGACTGCGCCGAGCCGCTCACGCTCGATCTTCAACCGCTCCAGCTGGCGTTCCAGCTGGTCGGGATCGGGCAAGGCTTCATCCGGCTTCAAACCCGTCTGGCGTATAGCCTCGTGCGGCGGGCAGTTCAAAGTTTCGGCGATACGGGCTTCCGCATCCTTGCGCCGCTCTTCCGCCGCTGCGAGACGTTCTTCGGCGCGCGCCCGCTGTTCACGGCTTGCCGCCAGTTGCTGAATGGCAAGGGTCGCCGACTTGTCGAGTTCGGCCTGCGCGGCCTCGGCCTCGGCCAGAACATCAGCCGCCTGCTTGCGAAGCGCGTCGGCTTGCGAAAGCTCGTTCAACAGGGCCCGGCGGCGGCTCTCGATCTCGTCCGGCGCTTCCGCCAGCGCCTCGGCTTCATCTGCCGTTTCCGCGCGACGATCATTCAGCGCCGCTATATGGCGGTCGGCATTTTCCGCGCGGGATTTCCAGTTTCGCCGCTCCAGCGCAATCATTTCCAGTCGCCGCTTGCGGGCATCGGCTTCGCGCCGCAATCCCTCATAAGCAGCGCGTGCCTCAGCCAGCGCCGTGCGGTCTGTCATGACCTCATTGCTCAATGCGGCAAGCCGTTCGGCAATCGCATCGAGATCCGGCATTTCGCCGAGCCGATCTTCCGCTTCCGTAACACGAATCTGCGCTTCTTCGAGATTTTCGGTGAGATGCGCCTTGCTGTCTTCAAGGCCGGCACGGCGTGTCGCGAGCTGTCCCGCCGCACGCTCTGCCGCAGCCAAGGCTTCGCGCGCTTCGTCGAGCTTGCGCTGGTTTGCACGCCATTGATCGCGGGCGACGCGCTCCTGCTCAATGGCCTCGCGAACACCAGCTTCGGTGCGCTGCACATCCTGTTCCGCCTGCTCGGCGCGCTTGCGGGCGGCAACGGCTTCCTGTTCAAGCTCCGCCAACCGGTTTTTTTGCGCCAGCCGCTGGGCCGCAGGTGTCGGCGCATCGGCGCTCGCCGTGTAGCCGTCCCAGCGCCAGAGCGCACCGGCCTTGCTCACCAGCCGCTGGCCCGGTTGCAACAAAGCTTGCAAGCGCTTGCCCTCACCGTCTGAAACGACTCCGACCTGTGCCAACCTGCGGCGCAATTGCTGCGGTCCTTCCACCAGCCGATCCAATGGCGTCACGCCTCCCGGTAAAGCGGGATCGGCGTTAGCAGCAGGATTGTAGGCCCAGTAAACCGGTGCGCGCTCATCGCTGGCTGCGTCGAGGTCTTCGCCAAGCGCTGCGCCGAGAGCGACTTCGTAGCCCTTCTCGACACGCAATTCTTCCACCACTGGCGGGAATTGCCCCGTTTCACCGGCATTCAGAATGCGGGCCAGCGTCTGCGCTTCCGTTTCGATACGGTTCAGTTCGGTGCGTGCTTCGCTCAAGGGCTGGCGGCTGGCCGCTTCCGCCTCGCGCGCGCTCGCAACAAGCTCTTCCGCGCTGGCTACCATTTCTTCGGCCATGGCCAGCGCTTCCGCGCAACGGTCGACCACGATGCGCTTTTCCGCCGGATCGAACAAACCGCCGATCTGCTCCGCGACAGCGGCAATATCACGCTCGATTGCTTCCATCTGGACAGCCAAACGGTCGCGGCGGTCACGGGCCTCCTTCAAGGCCCGCTCGATCTGTGCACGCTCAGCGGCAGCTTCCGCACGTTCAGCCGTCACGCGGGACAATGCAGTCTCGCTGTCCTGCAAGCGAATTTCCGCTTCCTGGAACAGCGCATGCAATTCTTGATCGCGCTCGCCGGATTCTTCGGCGGAAGCGATCAGTTCCTGCTCCTCCTCATCGAGCCGCGCCAGAATATCGGCATTTTCGCGCATCATTTCTTCTTCGCGCGCAATATCGGCGGAAAGCTGTTCAAGACGTTTTATCAACTCAGCCCGGCGGGCACGGAGACGCTCGCCTTCCTCATCCAGCTGGGTCCGGGCTATGGAAAGGCGCTGCAACGCGGCAGCAGCTTTCGCCTCGGCCTCGCGCAGTTCGGGCAGTTTGTGCGCGCCGACAGCCTGCGCTTTAGCGGCATTCATCTGCGCCTGCGCCATGTCGCCCACGGCAGAAGTTGCCTGCGCCAGCGCGCTTTGCGCCTCGCCTTCCTGCATCTTTGCCTGCGACCAGCGCAAGTGCAGAAGCGCGGCCTCCGCCCGGCGAATGTCAGCGGAAAGCGCCTTGAAGCGGTTTGCCTGACGGGCCTGTCGCTTCAGGCTTTCAATCTGGCTGCCAAGTTCGCCCACCACGTCGTCCAGACGCTCGAGATTGGTTTCGGCGGCACGCAGACGCAGTTCGGCCTCGTGGCGGCGCGTATGCAGGCCGGAGATGCCGGCGGCTTCTTCAAGAAGCGCGCGACGGGCCTGCGGCTTTGCCTGAATGAGCTCGCCGATACGCCCCTGCCCGACCATCGAGGGCGACCGTGCACCTGTCGACTGATCTGCAAAAAGGAGCTGCACGTCCTTGGCGCGCGCTTCCTTGCCATTGATGCGGTAGACTGACCCGGACTCGCGTTCGATGCGGCGCGAAACCTGCAGCTCGTCAGCGTCATTATAGCTGGCTGGTGCGGTGCGGTCCGAATTGTCGAGGAAGAGCGTGACTTCCGCCGTATTGCGTGCAGGCCGCGTGGCGGAGCCTGAAAAGATAACGTCATCCATGCCTGAAGCGCGCATGTTCTTGTATGAGTTTTCACCCATCACCCAGCGCAGCGCTTCGACCAGATTGGATTTGCCGCAACCGTTCGGACCGACAACGCCGGTCAGCCCGCCTTCGATAACGAACTCCATTGGCTCGACGAAAGATTTGAAGCCGACAAGTCGCAGCTTGGAGAAGCGCATCAGCAAACGCCTCCCGCTATCATCCCGGAAACGCAAAAAGCGGGCGCAACGAAGCGCCCGCTTTTCGACCTGAAAAACGGATCAGAGAAGCTTGTCGATGATTGCCGACATTTCGTCAACCGAAAGCGCTCCAGCGTATTTTTGTCCGTTAATGAAGAAAGTCGGCGTTGCACTCACGCCAAAATCCTTCGATCCACGCTCCATCGTAGCTCTCACATCATCGAGAAGTTGCTGGTTCGTCAAGCAAGCCTTGAAGGACTCCTGTGTAAAACCGGCAAGTTTTGCAATTTGCAGGAGAGCCGCTTCGCCGTCTTCGGCGGTCGCCCATTGCTGCTGCTGTTTGAAGAAAACGTCGATCATCGGGAAGTAGCGGTCTTCCGGTGCGCAACGCGCCAGCATGAAAGCGGCTGTCGCGCGCGGATCAAACGGAAACTCGCGGAAGATAAGCCGCGCTTTGCCCGTATCGATATATTTTTCCTTGATTTTCGGGAAGGTGTTGATCGTGAAATCGGCGCAATGCGGGCAGGTCAGCGATGCATATTCAACGATGGTGACCGGCGCGTCCGCCTTGCCGTAGACCATATCCTTGAGTTTGCCGGGTTCAGCAATCTTGGCTGCATCGACTGTACCTTCCGGACTACGCTGCTGCGCATTCGCGCCACCGGCAAAAGCCAGGCCGGCAGCCGCCACTCCAGCAAGAGAAATAACGTGTCTGCGATTAAACGCTGCAGGCATCCGAATCATCCAGTCCTGTTTCAATAGTTGACTTCGACATACAATCTAAAGCGGCAGGTCGCACTTCGCTAGACCCACAGCGTTCACATGAAAGTCAGCACCTTGCATTTTTTGTCTTCATATTTGCGACAATAAACGGGGGTGCCGCTTACAAACTGCTGAAAGCTTGCATCAAATTTATGGCGGCCAGCACAATTCAATTGCCCCTCCCATCCTTTCGCCCGGGAGTCCGTTTCTCTGCGAGAATGTTCTTGCCCAACCGGGCAAGTGCTGCCCGAAGCGCATCGTCTTCGATAGCGTCTGTCGCCTTGTCGATACGCCGTTCATCAGCGGGTCCCAGTGGCGCCAGCCGCTTGACCCGGCGCTTGGCGGGAATGACCGGCGGTTTCTGCTCGATACGAATGCGCCCAATCGCCGAGAAACCGAGAAATCCGTTGATACGGCTGATGATTTCGCCTGTTTCGTGCTGCACTTGCAAGGCTGCGAAGCCTTCGCACGCAATAATCAGCGTTGCTGGAGAAAACGGATCGTCCTCATGGAGACGCCGCGGCCAGATAATGCGCAACGGGCGCGAGTTTGCGCCAATGGCGGGACCGACGATATCTTCCCATGACTGAAGCAAGGCGAGATTGATACCGGCGCGCTTCTGCAACATCGGATCGACCAGCCCCGAAGCCATATCTGCCAGCGGCCTGAAGCCGCGCCTGGGTGTTTGTTCGCTCATCGCGCTCCATTATAGCCGCGAAACCACTCCACAAAGAAAGGAATACCCTGCTCGAGCGTGGTTTTCGGGCTAAAGCCAAGGTCGCGGGCAGCAAGTGTAATGTCGGCATAGGTGCGCGGCACATCTGCAGCGGGCATGGGTTCCAGCTTGCGGATCGCTTCCTTGCCGGTCGCTTTCTCGATTGCGGCGATGAAATCGTTGAGCATCACCGGCCGGTTGTTGCCGAGATTATAGACCGGCTCCGTATCTTCCGGCCTGTCGAGGATGCGTCGCACCGCGCCAACCACGCCGCTGACGATATCGTCCACGAAGGTAAAATCCCGCTGCATTTCGCCGTTGTTGAACACACGGATCGGCTCTCCCTTGAGGATCGCCGACGTAAACAGCCAAGGCGCCATGTCAGGACGTCCATAGGGCCCGTAGACCGTGAAGAAGCGCAAGCCAGCGGAATGGAGCTTATGCACGTGGCGGTAGGAGTAAGCCAGCAATTCGCCTGAGCGCTTTGTTGCAGCGTAGATCGACACAGGATGATCCACGGGATCGCTTTCGGAAAACGGCACCTTTTCGTTTGCACCATAGACCGACGACGAACTGGCATAGACCACAGGCGGACGCTTCTCCAGCCTCAGCGCCGTTTCGAAGACCGTGACCTGACCCTGAACATTGGCAGAAATATAGGCCGAGGGGTTTTCGATGGAATAGCGTACGCCTGCCTGTGCCGCGAGATGCACAATGACATCGGCATCACGGTCAGTCCCAATCGCGGCATCGAACGCTTCCGCATCCGAAATATCCGCCTTTGCGAACCGGAAACCTTCACGCGTATGAAGCCTGGAAAGGCGCGTTTCCTTCAGGGCGACGGGATAATAATCGTTCACATTGTCGATACCTATGACCTGCCAGCCCTCGTCCAGCAGACGTTGCGCGGTATGGAAACCGATGAACCCGGCGGCGCCCGTTACGATCGCTTTCATGCAGTTGATTTCTTTCCCAAAACACATGAGGTGAGCCCCGCACGCCGTGCCGCCATGATGCGCCTCGATGCCGCCGCGTTGAGCACTGCAAGGAAGAACATGGTCGAGGATATTGTCACTTCGTGCAACAACGGATTGTGCAACATGCCGTAGCTGCCACACACGAGGGCAAAGTAGATCAAGGCTCGCCGCATCGCCCAACTGTCGGCGGTTCGCCACAAATAGACGAAGATGGAGATGAAAGCACCCGCCATGAAGATGAGACCGACAATGCCGTCGTTCAGCAATTCATCGAGCACCGTATTGTGAACGTGGCGAAAGCCTTCAAGCATCCCAGCCTTGTCGCCAGCTTCGGCTCTCACATAGTCCATCTTTGAATAGGAACCGACACCCGTAAACGGATGCGCCGCGATAACATGTGACGCACTTCTCCACATGACCTCGCGAATGTCGGCAGAAACTTTATCCTCCCAAGCAGCGGCATGTCCGGTATCGTAATATTCAACCATTCCGGCAAAACGTTTGGAAATGATGCTGCCAACGGGTCCAACCACGACGAGAGCCGCCATTGCCGCAAACAGTACCGCATAGGCAGCTCCTTGCTGCCTGATACTGAAACGCTTCAGGAAGATGAGAATTTCCACGGCTGCGAAAATCGGCAACACCACGATGACTGCCCGGGTCTCGGACGTCAAAACCGCTGCGAACCCAAAGACCAGCCATTGCGGACCGTTCGGCAAGTAACGCGAAGCCGCACGCAACGGAATTGCGGCGGAAATCGCTGCGACCGCGGCGACAAATGCAAAGACAGCCTGGTTGCCCCCGACGCCTATACGCCCCCCGTCTGTCACAGAAAGATAAAGCGCGACTATTACGGCGAGCAGCGTCCCGGCACGCGCGCCAAGCACGTAGGCGCGCAGAGGATCCCTGACAAGCACCATTCCCGAACCGGCGAAAGCGAAAATCGCAATCAGCAGCGTATAGCCGATCTGCCGGTTATCGCTGAAAGGCTCGCCCCGAAGCAGGATCAGACCCAACGACCAGACCGCATATAAAATTATGAACCAATAGAATTTCCTGGCGAACGTGCGCGTAGTCGCGTGACGTCCGCAGGCGAGATAAATACCGATGCAAGAAAATACAAAAAGTATCAGCGGTCCAAGGCCGACGCGAATGGGCATGGCCGCCGATGCCACTGCAAGTACCCCGGAATCTATCCGGCGCCGCAGGAGAAAAGACTTCTTAAAATAACTCAAACTCTGTCCTCTCGTAAGCTTTTCCTGTCAAAAGAGTAAGCGATTCGTCGGGCATAGTCTGTCGCTCGGAACAGAAGGGTACTTATCCTTTTGTATGCCGGTAAACGCTTTTTGGCGTAAGCTGAGCGCCCCTGAGCGATAGTGGAAATGGCTATATTCGAAAACTCGACGACCGGCTTGTCGCTTGTAAAAATCTGGTACGCGCCAGCCCATCCTCTTTCCAATGCGACATCATAAGGAAGCCGCATCGGGCGAAGCGCTTTGAGCAGTTTCGAGGCGCCTTCCCGGGTGACGACATAAGCCGCGGAACTTCCAAGCGGCCCATGCAAGCAGCGACCAATTGAAAACTGGCCATCAATACGCCGGAAAGCTTGAAAAGCAGCGGTTCGGTGATTGACAAGCTTTACCGCGTCCCAGCCTGTTATTTTTGTCAAATGCGTCAGAAATGGTTGAAACGAAGACGTAAAAACGATGTCGTCTTCCGCAATGACAGCAAAAGGCTCGGGCGCATCGGCTATGATTTCCAACGCCCGTATGTGGCTGAAATAACAGCCAATTTCAGCCGGCATGGCGATTTTGCCGTGCAAGCAGCGGAACCCCGCTTCATCGAAATCTGCAAGTTCATCCGAAGACAGCAATTTGCCCTCGACGGCTTCCACGCGTCGGAGCTCGATTGAAAGCTCGTCAGCATTGGATTTCAGCCTGTCCCAACGATCCCGTGACCGCGCAAGATTGATGACATAGACAGGTACGGACTGGTTCACTTATTCTCTTTCCACTGGCGCAGGCCCGGAGACTCACGGGCAATTTCCAAGCATTAGCCTTTAATAAGCACAGCAATGTTTCTATCAATTGTAAAAATAAGGCATTAGAGCGGCTCCGGTTAATAGGGAATGACGGACCGTTCTCTCTTCGCATTTAAGCATTATCCGACGCAAAACCGCTTCGCACTTTTGCTGGAAATGTTCTAATCAGGATACCGTCCAACTGTTAACCGATGCCATTCTCATGCTGAATTCTACCAAATCCGATCGAAGCACAAAGCTTTTGCACTGGTATGACCGGCATCATCGCGTATTGCCGTGGCGCATCAGCCCGTCCGAACAGGCGTCCGGCATCAGGCCTGATCCCTATCGGGTGTGGCTGTCCGAGATCATGCTTCAGCAGACAACAGTCGAGGCAGTCAAGTCCTACTTTGTAAAATTCATTGAACGCTGGCCCACCGTACAAGCCATGGCGCAGGCGAGTGAAGACGACATTTTGCGGGCATGGGCCGGGCTTGGATATTATTCACGGGCACGCAACTTGAAAAAATGCGCTGACGCCGTTGTCCGGCAGCATGACGGCAAGTTTCCGGACAACGCCTCGGCATTGAAGGAGCTGCCGGGCATCGGCGACTATACGTCGGCAGCAATCGCTGCAATCGCCTTTGGCGAAGCGGTCGCAGTCGTAGATGGCAATGTGGAACGTGTGATTTCACGGCTTTATACAATCGATGCGCCCCTGCCTGCGGCAAAACCGGAAATCCGCGCGCTCATGGGCCAGCTTACTCCAATCGACAGGCCGGGAGACTTTGCGCAGGCCATGATGGATCTGGGCGCGACCATATGCACGCCGCGGCGTCCGGCTTGTGCGATCTGCCCACTTAACGGCGATTGCATGGCGCTGAAATCCCGTGACCCGGAAGAATTTCCAGTAAAGGCACCCAAAGCGGAAAAGCCAATTCGCACGGGTGCGGCATTCATCGCTATCGCGGAGGATGGATCGGTTTTCCTGCGCAAGCGAAGAAACGAGGGACTTCTCGCCGGGATGACCGAGGTTCCGGGCAGCCCATGGACTGCGCGTGTCGATGGAGACACAACGATCGATGCGGCCCCCTTCCCCGCACCCTGGACGGCTTCCGGTTCGATAACGCATGTTTTCACGCATTTCGAGCTGCGGCTCTCCGTCTATCGTTCGGAAAATGTCAGCAAGGCTGCCTCCACGGACGGCTGGTGGTCCCGCCCGAACGAGCTTTCGGGTGAGGCATTGCCAACCGTCATGAAAAAGGCGATCACCGCTGCCATACCCGAAGCTTTCAAGGGGAAGAGGAAAAAACATTGAGCAGTCCCGTCAGGCATATCGTCTTCGACATCGGCAGGGTTCTCATCCATTACGACCCGGAACTTGCCTATCTTGATCTCATTCCCGATGCCTCGGAACGACGTTGGTTTCTGGAGAATGTCTGCACGGGCGCATGGAATATCGAACAGGATCGCGGGAGGACCTGGCAGGAGGCTGAAGCGTCACTGATCAATGCCTATCCAGAAAAAAGCGCCCACATCCGTGCGTTTCGGCAAAACTGGCACCGCATGGTGCCGCACGCCTATGATGACAGTGTCGAAATTCTGCGCGGTCTCATCACAAATGGTCACGACGTCACCATGCTGACGAATTTTGCTTCCGATACTTTCCGTGAAGCGCAAGGCCGGTTTCCATTTCTCAATGAAAGCCGGGGCGTCACCGTATCCGGCGATGTCCGCATGCTGAAACCGGATCGAGAAATTTACGATCACCATGTCGCATCATTCAATCTCGATCCGGCGGCTACCGTTTTCATCGATGATACGATGCACAATGTGGAAGGTGCCAGGCAGGCGGGCTGGCAGGCCGTGCATTTTACGGGCGCGAGCAAACTTGGCGCTGATTTGAAAGCGCTGGGTCTCGCTTTCTGACCGAAAACAGCGAGAGCGCCCGAAGTCGGTGCTTCGAGCGCCTCACTATCAGACTATGCTGGAGGCCGTCCGATAAAGAATTAAGAGCGCTGATCGGCCAGACCGCAACGCGCTCTAAGCGCCTGCTACTGCCATCTGGTCGCGGATAACCTTGCGCAGCGCATCGATTGGCTTCAGTGTGCCGTTTTCCTCGTAGTGCCAGAAGGTCCAGCCATTGCAGGCATCAAAGCCCTGGACCTTTGCACCGATGCGATGGATCGAACCGGCTTCACCGTTGGCGGCCAGCGTGCCATCGGCCCGCACAATGGCGGCAAAACGGCGACGTTCGTCGCAAAGCACCGTGCCGGGACGAAGAAGACCGGCTTCAAGAACGCTGGTGAATGCCACGCGCGGTTCGGCCCGCTTGCCGGTCATCACGGTGAGTTCAGCCTTGCCGAGCGGTTCGACAGCATCAATGCGCGCGGTCGCCGCATCGATATAGGTCTGCTCGCGCTCGATGCCGACGAAATGGCGTCCAAGACGCTTTGCAACCGCGCCCGTCGTGCCGGAACCGAAGAACGGGTCGAGAATGACGTCGCCGGGCTTGCTGGATGCCATCATGATGCGAGCGAGCAGCGCTTCCGGCTTCTGGGTCGGGTGAACCTTGTCACCGTTTTCATCCTTCAGGCGTTCTGAACCGGTGCAGATCGGAAACAGCCAATCCGAACGCATCTGCACATCGTCATTGGCGGCCTTCATCGCCTCATAATTGAAGGTATAGCCCTTGCCCTTCTGATCCCGTGAGGCCCAAATCAGCGTTTCATGGGCGTTCTGGAAGCGACGGCCGCGGAAATTCGGCATCGGATTCGTCTTGCGCCAGATGATGTCATTCAGAAGCCAGAAACCGAGGTCCTGCAATTGCGAGCCGACGCGGAAAATATTGTGGTAGGAACCGATCACCCAGATGGTGCCATTCGGCTTCAGGACGCGGCGGCAAGCCATAAGCCAGGCGCGTGTGAACGCGTCGTAAGCCTGAAAGCTCTCAAACTGGTCCCAATGATCGTCAACCGCGCTCACCATCGACTGGTCGGGACGATGCAGATCACCGCCCAACTGGAGGTTATATGGAGGATCGGCAAAAATCACGTCCACGGAATGATCCGGCAGGCGTTCCAGAGCAGCGACGCAATCACCTTTGATGATGGAGTCAAGCCAGGCGGTACGCGGAGCCTCGATGGGCAACTCATGCGCAAGATGTACAAGAGACATGGGATACTCGATTACCTGTGGACGCAAAAACTTGTCCTTATGGTTACCGGGTAGGGTAAATATGCAGTTAACGCCAAGTGATTGAAATCGTAAATCTTTTCTTAACCAGAACAGAAAGCCCGCGGTTCCGGGCTTTTCACGCTCTATTGCCCTCAACAATTTGCCGACTGTCATCTTAACGCCGTGATCGCTGTGCAATGCTGTTTCTGACCGCTTGCGCCTGATAAGGCTTGGTTATTCCTTTTTGCCTATAATCGGCAGTACTTCTGAATTTGCGTGGCGGGCATGCGAGCCGCCCGCTTGCCCGGTGTTTTTATGATGAATATCGCTGAGTTGCGACATAACCGGTATTTGCGGGTTTTATTCGTACCCTTCCGCACGCGCGCGCTGGTTCGCGGCAGCGAAATCGGTCTGGTGATTGCCGGTGCGGTGATCGGCATCATTTCAGGGCTCGTGGTCCCCGCCATAGGCAGCATTTCGCAATGGATGCACCAGGCTATCTTCGCACTTGAGCCCGGTGAAAAATTGAGTTCCGCCGCATCGCTGCAACCGAGCGCCTATATTGCCCCGCTCGCCGGCGGCATTCTTATGGGGATCGTGATCTGGGTTCTTGCGCGATGGCGCAAGCGCCCGATCGTGGACCCGATCGAAGCAAACGCGCTCCATGGCGGGCGGCTGTCGCTCACGGACAGCTTCATCCTCGTCGGTCAGAACCTGATTGCCAACGGCTTCGGTGCATCGGTCGGACTGGAAGCAGCCTATACGCAGCTTGCGAGCGGTTTTGCCTCCCGCATCGGCCGGGCACTCAAGCTTCGCCGCGCGGATTTGCGGACCTTGGTTGGCTGCGGCGCTGCTGCAGCCATCGCGAGCGCCTTCAATGCGCCTCTGACCGGTGCATTTTACGCATTCGAACTCATCATTGGCGTCTATTCCATTGCCACGCTGACCCCCGTGGTCGTGGCGGCGATCACTGGCGCTCTGGTGACACAAGCAATCGGCGGCGCGCCCTTCATTATCGATATTGGCCAGATAAACGACATCACGCCACGTGATTACGTTCCCGCGCTCATACTCGGTTTCTTCTCGGCAGGCATCGCCATCCTTATCATGCGCGGCGTGACCTTTGTCGAAAAGGTCGCGCGGCGCAGCGTGGTGCCCAACGTCATGGCCCCGGCAATCGGCGGCGCCATCGTTGGAATGATCGCGTTCGTTTCGCCGCAGGTTCTGGCGTCGGGCCACGGAGCACTTCACCTCGATCTGAACGCGAACATCACCATTCCGGCGCTCCTGCTCCTGATCTTCGCCAAATCGCTCGCTTCTGCGGTCTCCATCGGCTCTGGCTTTCGCGGTGGACTGTTCTTCGCATCGCTGTTTCTCGGCGCGCTGACGGGCAAGCTGTTTGCAGCCGTGGCTGGCGTGGTGTTGCCAGCCGGTCTTGCACTCGCGCCAGAAGTCTATGCCGTCATCGGCATGAGCTCGCTTGCTGTTGCGGTCGTTGGCGGCCCCATGACCATGACCTTCCTGGCACTGGAACTTACCGGCGATTTTCCGATTTCCATGCTCGTGCTCGGCGCTGTCGTCTCGTCCTCGCTGATGGTGCGAAAGACATTCGGCTACTCCTTCGCCACATGGCGCTTCCATCTGCGCGGAGAGGCCATCCGGTCCGCCCATGATATTGGATGGATACGCGACCTGACCGTCAACCGAATGATGCGCCACGACGTGCGTACCGTGCCGATCGATACCGATATCGAAACATTCCGCCATGATTTTCCGCTCGGATCGACCCAGCGGGTAATCGCGGTGGATGCCGAGGGACGGTATGTCGGCATGATCCCGGTTCCGGAAGTTTACGCCGACAGCTTCGATACATCCGATGGCGAACACAGCATCCGCGAGCTTCTCAAATATCAGGATGAATTCCTGCTGCCTCAGATGAACGCGAAGGAAGCCGTTGTCCGCTTCGACAGGGCGGAAAGTGAAGCTCTGGCCGTGGTGAACAACGCACAGGAACGCAAGGTGCTCGGCCTTCTAAGTGAAGCCCACACCTTACGCCGCTATAGCGAAGAACTGGATCGACGCCGTCGCGAAGTGTCCGGAGAGGTTTGAAATCGAGCGGACCCGATTTGACGGCGTGGCCATAAAGGTGTAGCTCAACCCGCTGTTCCGGCTGCTGCCGGTGCCCACTCCTCCCAATAAAAAGGCTATGATCATGGCGGCACCGTCCCTCATCATTTTCGATTGCGATGGCGTTTTGGTGGATTCTGAAATCATCGCAGCAGAAGTTGAGTCCGCTCTTCTCACCGAAGCCGGTTACCAGATTGCCGCCGATGAGATGGCCGAACGTTTTGCCGGCCTGACCTGGCAAGATATTCTTCTGACCGTTGAACGCGAGGCGGGGATTCCGCTTTCAGCGTCGCTTCTCGATAAATCCGAAAAGATTCTCGACGAAAAGCTCAAGAACGAAGTTCAGGCCGTTGATGACATTGTGGAAGTGGTATCGGCGTTGAAGCTGCCGAAATGCATCTGCTCCAATTCGACCAGCCATCGGCTGGAAAGCATGTTGCGGCGTGTCGGTCTTTACGAGCTGTTTGCGCCCAATATCTTTTCGGCGAAGGAAGTCGGCACCAAGAAGACCAAGCCCGCGCCAGATGTGTTTCTTTATGCGGCCAAGCAATTCGGCGTCGATCCGAAGGACGTCATCGTCATTGAAGATTCCGCACATGGCATTCACGGCGCACGCGCCGCTGGCATGCGGGTGATCGGTTTTACGGGCGGCGCTCATACCTATCCCGGACATGCCGACAAGCTGACCGATGCCGGAGCGGAAACGGTCATCCATCGCCACAAGGATCTGGCGAGCGTTATCGAAGCCCTGTCTGTCTGGACCGATGCCTAATTATATGATCCGACGCCTGGCTTAACGTCAGGCGGCGGTTCGCTTGTTGCGCCCCTTGGGCGGGGCATTGAGAACGGCCAGAAGCTCTTCGGCTTCACTTTCAGAGAGGCCGATCAGCAAGCGGGTTCCCATGATGACGGGTTCGCCGGTGGACGTGTCGAAGATCGCCCAGGTGTCCGTCGGTTCAAGAATGCGTTCATATTTCTGTTTCATGAGAACACACTAGCCCAAACCTGTTGCCATTCATTTCACGCGGGCAGTTGCATTTAATTAGAATTTTATCGGTCTGCATTTATCCACAGCGTCGGCCCGGTCAGGCTTTTTCCTTCAACCTTTTGCCGCGCTTCCGTCCGGCTTTCGATGAACGCCCCAACAGCAGCGCAACCGCATCGCCTGCTGGCAGAGGTTTTCCATAGAACCAGCCTTGCGCCGTCATCGACGTGTTCATTTTGCGAAAATAATCGGCCTGCGCTTCCGTTTCGATACCTTCAACCACGATACCAAGACCGTGCTGCCGCGCCATCGATATGATCTCCGGAACGATCGACACCATATCTCCGTCCGCGCAGACGGTGCGGGTGAAGGCCTTATCTATCTTGATCGCATCGATTTGCAGCTCGCCCAGATAGGAAAGGCTTGAGTAGCCCGTTCCGAAGTCGTCAATGTAAACCTTGTGTCCATGCTCACGCAGTTGCCTGATGCCTTCCGACGCCTTCGAGAAATCCACCGCCGTTCGTTCGGTCAACTCAAGTCCGATCTGACGGGGATTGACGCCCGCACCAGCCAGTTTCGCCCGGATGGATTTCTGAAACGCAGACGCCTGAACATCGCTCGCAGTAATGTTGATATTGATCTGAATATTCTGGTTGAGGCGCAGCAAATCCCCCATGTCGTCCAAAACCCGGTCCACGACATAGGCCGTGACCCTTCCTGCCATGCCCTTTTCCTCCGCTTCGGCAATAAATACGTCAGGCGGAATCATGTCTCCGGTATGCAGCTGCCAGCGCAACAGTGCCTCGAAACCGGTGAGTTTGGCGTCCTCCACATTGACTACCGGCTGATAGACCACCTCCAGCTGTTTGGCATTCAGCGCCTGATTAAGCATGGAAGCCAAAGGCTGTTCGCGATTGTGGTAAGCAAACCAGCCCAGGCCAAGGGTCGCTCCAGCGAACAATCCAAGACTGGTGGCGAAAAAGGATTTCCACCGGGCGGACCGGCTGGACTTGTCTATTTTCGCTTCAAGAGCGACGCAAATACCCGTTTTGTCGTCGCAGCGATATTCCTTGATGGCGTTGCTTAACACATCGTATTGCCGTCCGAGATTGGTGAAATCGGGAGTTGGATAATCGCCGGAGCGATAATCATACAGGCGCGCGAAATGCTTGCGTTCGGCATCCCGCATATACACGGCAAAGCTGTATTGCGGTGTGTGCAGCAGGTCGAATGCAGCCGAACTCAAAACAACGTTTGCTGCGCCTTTACCTATTACGAAGCCACGGCTGCCCGGCGTGATCAGGGATCGCTCGCCATAGACATAGGTGCCGTCCTTCAAATTGATATCGGCAGGGGAACGCTTTGGTTGATCCTGAATATAGCTGAGAAGCGTCGAACAAATCAGGCGATCATCACTGAGCCGGCCTATATCCTTGATATGATATGCGGAAAATACCAGCTTGCGCAGATAGGCCATTTCTTGCGCCGAACACATTTCAAATGGCGAACGGTTGGCCGCGTCGATTGTATCACGGGCCGAAGTGCCGAGACGGCTAGCATGAACAAGCAATGCGGACATGTAGATATCCATGTGCCGCTCTTCATCCATTATTCTAAATCTATTTCCCACCCACTGGCCGAAAGCCGCGCCGAGAAACAGCGTTAAAAGCAAAATAAGCGGAAAAGGTTTCAGCCTTTTACTGCGATCAAATCGCATGTGATCCTTGCCCCCAAAGAGCGGTCCCTGCTTTAGCGGAAACGTCGAAACCGCCCTAACTGTTTGTTTCACATCTTTGTCGGAAATGCTCTAATAAATCACAGTGTGCTTAGAGGCTTATCGCCTCTATTCATTGTTGACGCGATAAACCCAAATATCGGAAACCATAACATGAAATAAGTATTCAAATGAATACATGTGAAACTGTAATTAATACCCTATTAAAATTAAAATACGCTTCTATATCGGTGTCATTTCATTAATAAATAAGTTAACTTTAATATAGACGGCAAAATATAGCGAGTTCCATAAATTCCAATTTAAAAGGGCGCGCCGAGATATGCCTCAGCGCGCCGCTTCAACGAGTTCCTGATCACACGGCGTCTATCGCCGCAGCTCCTACTTCGTATTGTAAGGCCCTTCGTCGAAACCAACGAAAATCTGGATATTCTTCTGATCCGTCATCGGCACCGTGATTGCCTTGTCGTTGAAAACAAACTGCGTTGCGCTGCCTGCATTCGCTATCGTCACCGCCTGCTTGTGCAGCTTCGAATAGATCACCTGATCACCCTGACGGACAGCGACACGGATCGGCATGGTGATGGTGCCGTTCTTGTATTTTGGACCGGGAACAACCTTGCCCGCCGCAGCGACATCGATCGTCATGGTCCCGGCGCCATACTGGCAAGCGCGGGTGGTGTCGGTCAGCGCCGCCTGATAAATCACGCGTGCCGGATCCTTGTCGCCGCCCTTTTCATATGTGTTGAAGAAGGCCGTGCCGTCTCGCAGCGTCACCGAGGGGCAGAAAGCGCGAAGCTCGGATTCCTTAACGCGCTGATCGCCGGAAGCAGCGGACGCGGTCAAGGAAGAGCCTGAGGCTCCGTTGGCGGCCTTATCAGTGCCACTGGTCGTGCAGCCTGCGAGGGCTGCGAGCAAAACCGTTGCAAAGACTGGAAACAACGATGAACGATTCTGTGGTGCTGTTTGCATAAAGCGGGCTTCCCTGCACTGATCAACCTGTCTTCTACATCACACATGCGTGTAGCGCGATGGTGTTTTCCCGTTTTTTGCTCCCGAGAGCAACCCCATCCATATCAACATGCTTTAAAACCTTGCGGCTTTTTTAGGGAGGCTCTATTGCATTACGCGGCTCAAAACCGCGCCGATCTGAAATGAAGGCCCAAGAAATGAAATATGTAAGCACGCGTGGGGAAGCACCCGTTCTGGGATTCAGCGATGCATTGCTCGCCGGTCTGGCTCGGGATGGCGGTCTCTATCTGCCACAGGATTATCGCCAGCTTTCGCCAGAACAGATCCGTGAGCTGCGCGGAAAATCCTATGTGGATATTGCGCTGGCGGTGCTCACTCCTTTTGTCGATGGCGAAATCCCGCATTCGGATTTCCGTCGCATGGTGCATGAAGCCTATGGCACTTTCCGTCACGATGCAGTCTGCCCACTGGTCCAGACTGGCGCGAATGAATTCGTGCTTGAACTCTTCCATGGCCCGACGCTTGCCTTCAAGGACGTGGCCATGCAGCTTCTCGCTCGCATGATGGACTATGTTCTGGCACAGCGCGGCGAACGGGCCACCATCGTCGGGGCCACATCCGGCGATACCGGCGGCGCGGCAATCGAGGCTTTCGGCGGCCGCGACAATACGGATATCTTCATCCTGTTCCCGAACGGCCGCGTATCCCCCGTGCAGCAGCGCCAGATGACGTCATCGGGTTTCTCAAACGTCCATGCACTTTCCATCGAAGGCAATTTCGACGATTGCCAGAACCTCGTGAAAGGCATGTTCAACGACCTTCAGTTCCGCGATGCGCTTTCGCTTTCGGGCGTGAACTCGATCAACTGGGCGCGCATCATGCCGCAGGTCGTCTATTACTTTACGGCGGCGCTGAGCCTCGGCGCACCGGATCGCGCCGTATCCTTTACGGTACCGACCGGCAATTTCGGCGATATTTTCGCAGGCTACGTCGCCAAGCGCATGGGATTGCCCATCGACCGGCTGATTATAGCCACCAACGATAACGACATTCTCTCGCGCACGCTCGAAACCGGCGCGTATGAAATGCGCGGCGTCGCACAGACCACCTCGCCGTCAATGGATATCCAGATTTCCTCGAACTTCGAACGGCTCCTGTTTGAGGCGCATGGACGCGATGCAGCAGCTTTGCGCGGCCTGATGGAAGGCCTGAAACAGTCTGGCGGCTTCACGATCTCTGAAAAGCCGCTTGCGGCAATCCGCAGCGAATTCTCCGCTGGCCGTTCCACCGTTGAAGAAACCGCGGAAACGATCAAATCCGTGCTTGAAGCGGACGGCTACCTGCTCGACCCCCACTCGGCAATCGGTGTGAAGGTCGCTCGCGAAAATCAGTCTAGTGCGGCGCCGATGGTTGTTCTGGCAACTGCACACCCGGCCAAATTCCCCGATGCGGTTAAAGCTGCCAGCGGCGTCGAACCGCAGCTTCCAGCGTGGCTTTCTGACTTGATGCAACGAAAAGAAAACTTCACAGTTCTTCACAACGACCTGAAAATCGTGGAAGAATACGTTCGCCGCCATTCGAGAGCTTAAAAAGACCGGGCTCCGAGACGAGAACCAGAGCGGGAATGCAGGGAGCAGTTTGCTTATGGGTGTTGAAGTAACGCGTCTTTCCAACGGATTGACGATAGCCACCGATACGATGTCCCACGTTGAAAGCGTAGCGCTTGGAATATGGGTCAAGGCCGGGGCACGAAACGAAACTGCCGACAGGCATGGCATTGCTCATCTTCTCGAGCATATGGCGTTCAAGGGAACCGAAAACCGCTCAGCCTGGCAAATTGCATCGGATATCGAGAATGTCGGCGGCGAGATCAATGCCGCCACCAGCGTCGAGACCACTTCCTATTATGCGCGCGTGCTGCGCAATGACGTACCCCTGGCCATCGACATTCTGTCAGACATCCTGACGGCCTCCAAATTCGATGAGGCTGAACTGGAGCGCGAGAAACAGGTGATCATGCAGGAGATCGGCGCGGCGCACGACACGCCCGACGATATCGTCTTCGACCGTTTCACCGAAACAGCCTATCGTCATCAGCCGATTGGACGCGCTATTCTCGGCGAGCCTGAAACGGTCATGTCTTTCACCTCCGACGATCTGCGCCAATATATGGACGAGCAGTACAGTGCCGACCGTATGGTTGTGACGGCTGCTGGCGGCGTGGATCACGATGCCTTCGTGAAGGAAGTCGAAAAACGCCTCGGCGGTTTCCGCGCCCATAATACGGCCCCCACGCTCGACCTCGCCCATTATGTCGGCGGCGATTTCCGCGAAAATCGCGAACTCATGGATGCGCAGGTTCTGATCGGCTTCGAGGGACGCGCCTATCATGTGCGCGATTTCTATGCTTCACAGCTTCTTTCCATGGTTCTCGGCGGCGGCATGTCCTCGCGCCTGTTCCAGGAAGTGCGCGAGAAGCGCGGGCTCTGTTATTCCGTCTATGCCTTCCATTGGGGCTTCTCGGATACTGGCCTGTTCGGGATTCACGCCGCAACGGGTCGCGACGAACTGGTGGAACTCGTACCGGTTCTGATTGATGAACTGCACAAGGCTGCCGACTCCATCAGCCTGGAGGAAGTGGACCGCGCCCGTGCCCAGTATCGCGCAAGCCTTCTCATGTCGCAGGAAAGTGCTGCAAGCAGAGCCGGACAAATCGCGCGTCAGTTCCTGCTTTATGGCCGTCCCGTTGAAAACAGCGAATTGATGGACCGTCTCTCGCTGATCACACCACAGCGGCTTACCGATCTGGCCGGACGCCTGTTCCTCGACAGCAAGCCCACTATCGCCGGCGTCGGACCAGTTGGACGACTGATGAGCTTCGATGGGCTGTCGGATGCACTTTCGACCAGCGCGCATGCGAGGAAAATTGCTGTCTAAGGGAATAAGTGAGTAGGGGAATAGGGGAGTATGTGACGTTGAACATCTTGTTTTTCCTATTCCCTTATTCCCCTACCCCCGTACTCCCCTAAGGCTGTCATGATCGGCCTGCCCTTCCGTAGAAGCAATCCCGCCGTCTTGCGTGGACAGCGCATTTATCTGCGCGAGCCGATGATGAGCGATTTCGCCAGCTGGGCCAGCCTGCGCGAGCAAAGCCGTGCCTTTCTCACGCCGTGGGAGCCGACCTGGCCCGAAGACGACCTGACCAAGAGCGCTTTTCGCCACCGAATGCGCCGTTTCCAGGATGAAATAGCAGCCGGAACCGGTTATCCGTTTTTTGTGTTTCGCAACAGCGACAACACACTTGTCGGCGGCATAACGCTCGGCAATATCCGGCGCGGCGTAGGCCAGAGCGGCATGATCGGCTACTGGAGCGGCGCGCCCCATGCCGGCAAGGGCTATATGACGGAAGCGCTGTCGCTGGTTATCCCCTTCGCATTCGACCAACTGCGGTTGCACCGGATTGAAGCAGCCTGTATCCCTCACAATGTGCGCTCGATACGGCTTCTCGAAAAAGCCGGATTTGAGAGAGAAGGACTGTTGCGTTCCTATCTCAAGATAAATGGCTTCTGGCAGGACCACCTGCTTTTTGCCCTTATAGAAAGCGACAAACGTATGACGGATAGCCGCATGATCAGTAGCAAGGTTGGACGCTCGTGACGGGTTTTGCGGACAAGTGGCTTTTTGCCGGGGTGCGGTTTCTGGCATTGATGGTTTTTCTGACCGTTTCGGTCATGCAGGCATCGGCCATCGAACCAATCAAGATTTCCAAGGAAGATACCGCCCTCGACCTCTCCCGCGCTGTCGAACTTCTGCGCAACAAGGGTGAAAGCGTACAAGTGTCGACAGCGCCCGGTCCTGACGGCATTGTCCGCCGCATCGAAGTGCAGGCCGATCAGAACAGCAAGGCATCCGGCGACTGGGCCGCTTTTTCGATTGCAAATCCGACCGATGAACAGATCGATCGCCTGATCGTGGCTCCGCATTTCCGTCTCGTCGGCTCCGGCGTTATCTGGCCCGATCTCGGTTCTCCCCGCATTGCATCGATCACGCCGAGCGAGGGTTTCGCGCTCGACCGCCAGCCAAGTGCCGATGCAGACGTTTTCCGCATCACGCTCAATCCCGGCAGCGTCATCACCTTCGTGGCCGAACTGTCCTCGCACAACCTGCCCCAGCTCTATCTCTGGGAGCCGGAAGCCTACAAGGATGCGGTCAATTCCTACACGCTCTATCGCGGCATCCTGCTTGGCATTTCAGGCCTGCTGGCCCTGTTCCTGACCATCCTTTTCGTCGTCAAGGGAACCTCATTGTTCCCCGCGACCGCCGCGCTTGCATGGGCCGTTCTGGCCTATATCTGCGTGGATTTCGGCTTCTGGAACAAGCTGATGGAGATAACGCCGGGCAATGAGCAGATATGGCGTGCCGGCACCGAAGTGGCGCTCGCCGCCTCGCTCGTGATTTTCCTGTTCACCTATCTCAATCTCAACCGCTGGCACGACCATTTCAGCTATGGCGCGGTGACATGGGTATTGGGCCTGCTGGCCCTTGCGGGGGTTGCCGTTTTCGATCCGCCAGTCGCTTCCGGCATTGCGCGCATCTCGCTGGCGCTAACCGTTCTGTCCGGCGTCGCCATCATCGGCTATCTCGCCGTCAAGGGATATGATCGCGCCGTCATGCTGATACCAGCCTGGCTTCTCACCCTGATATGGTTGCTGGGTGCGTGGATGACGGTTTCGGGCAGCCTCGATAATGATATCGTGCAGCCTGCTCTTGGCGGCGGCCTTGTCCTGATCGTACTTCTGATCGGCTTTACGGTCATGCAGCACGCCTTCGCAGGCGGAGCGCTGCAACAGGGTCTTCTGTCCGACATGGAGCGACAGGCTCTCGCCGTCATCGGCGCAGGAGACATTGTGTGGGACTGGGACGTGCCGCGCGACCGCGTGGTGACGGCACCCGACATCGCCAATTATCTCGGCAATACCGCCAGCAGCCTCCAAGGCCCGGTGCGCAACTGGCTTCCCGCCATGCATGCCGATGATCGTGACCGGTTCCGCTCGACGCTCGACGCCATTCTGGAAAACCGGCGCGGACGCATCGGCCAGATTTTCCGGCTTCGCGCCAATGACGGTCACTATCACTGGTACGCGCTTCGCGCCCGCCCGGTCATCGGCTCGGATGGCGAAGTGGTGCGTTGTGTCGGAACGCTCGTCAATGTGACGGAGCAGAAAAAGGCAGAAGAACGCCTGTTGCACGACGCCGTGCACGACAATCTAACCGGCCTTCCAAATCGTGAGCTGTTCCTCGACCGGCTCAGCAATGTCATGAACATGGCCCGTGGCGAGAGCAATCTCCATCCAACCGTGTTCATCATCGATATAGACCGCTTCAAGCAGGTCAATGACAGCCTTGGCATGTCGGCAGGCGACACGATCCTCCTGACGATCTCCCGCCGTCTGGCGCGCCTCATGAAGCCGCAGGATACGCTCTCGCGCCTCTCGTCCGACCAGTTCGGCCTGCTGCTGGCCTCCGAAAGCGATCCGGGGCGCATCGCCTCTTTCGCCGAAGCTCTCCGTCAGGCCGTGCGGGCTCCGATTGCCTATGCGAAACGAGAAATCGTTCTCACATCGTCCATCGGCCTGATTACATGGACAAAAACGGCAACGACTGCCGAGGACTTCGTGAAGGACGCCGAGCTTGCCATGTATCAGGCAAAGCGTTTCGGAGGCGATCGTATCGAGCCATTTCGTCCGGCATTCAGAGCCATCGGCAGCGACAAGCTTCAACTGGAATCCGATCTGCGGCGTGCGCTGGAGCGCGACGAGATCAGCCTCGTCTACCAACCGATCGTCAAGCTTGATGAAGGCACCATTGCCGGTTTTGAAGCCCTTATGCGCTGGGAACACCCGCGACGCGGTGCCATTTCACCGTCCGAGTTCATTCCAATTGCCGAGAATTCCGGCCTTATCATCCAGCTTGGCCTGTTTGCGATGCAACGGGCTGCGGAAGATCTTTTTGCATGGCAGGAACTGTTCCCGAAACTCGACCTTTTCGTTTCGGTCAATCTGTCATCCACGCAACTCATCCGTCAGGATCTCATCAATGATGTCCGTTCGGTGCTTTCCCGCATTCATCTCAATCCGGGCAGCCTGAAACTCGAACTGACCGAATCCGTCCTGATGGAAAACCCGGAACAGTCCACGCATGTCCTTGCCCGCCTGAAGGCGATGGGCATCGGCCTGTCGCTTGACGATTTTGGCACTGGCTATTCCTCGCTCGCCTATCTGACACGCTTCCCATTCGATATCATCAAGATCGACCGGTCCTTTGTGAAAGGGGACCAGCCACAGAAAGCCACGCTGCTGCGCTCCATTGTGAGTATGGCGCACGATCTCGGGCTTGCTGTCGTTACCGAAGGCGTTGAAAGTGAAAGCGACGCGCTTCAACTTCGTCAGATGGGTTGTGAATATGTGCAGAGCTTCATGTTCGGCCAGCCGACGAGCAGGGACGAGGCGACCCGCATGATCCGCGAGCAGCTGGATGCCGCGGCGGCTTGATCAGGCAGTAGGGCAGAGAAGGATATGGTGTTGGCGCGGTCGTCCGCAATCAAAACATATTCCCCTACTCCCTTACTCCCCTATTCCCTTAACATACTGCCTTACTCCCTTAAATCAAGCATGACCCGCGTCTGAGACAAGCCGGGACATATCGATACCCATATGGAGCATCAGGCGTGAATACTTGCCTTCGATATCGCTGTCGAACAGCATGTCGACCGGTGCATCGCAGGTAAGCCAGCCATTTTCGGCAAGTTCCGCCTCGATCTGTCCCGGCGCCCAGCCGGAATAACCGAGCGCCATCAGTGCTCGGGACGGCCCCCTGCCCCCGTAAATGGCGCGCAGAATATCGACGGTTGCCGTGAGGCAAACGTCCTCCGAAACAGGCATGGTGGAGTCGACCATGTAGTCGTCGGAATGCAGCACGAAACCCCGCGTGCTATCCACGGGACCGCCATTGCGCACCATCATATGCTGCGCGCGATCAGGCAGAATAATCAGTTCATCTTCTTCTATGACGCCGATCTGTCGCAACAGGTCAGGAAATTCGACCGGTTGAAGCTGGTTGATGATGAAACCCATCGCGCCCTCATCGGAATGGGCGCAGATATAAACCACCGACCGGGCAAAACGCTCGTCGCTCATTCCAGGCATGGCGAGCAGGAATTGCCCGTTCAGAAAACCCTGCTCCTTGTTCGGCGTTCTGTAGATCGTCATGAACATGAAGGTAGCAAGACTGCGTAAAATAACAATGGTCATTTATTTCGTGCCAGGATCGGAGTTCGTTGGAATTCTGTCCCGAGGGCGAGCCGCCGCGACGCCATCGGCCAAACGGTGCAACAGACCCGGCAATATTGGACTTGAAGCGACTATCGTTTCATTCCATCTTCTGTCCATGGACATCCGAATTCTCGCCCTTGCACCGCTTTTGCTGAGCTCGCTAGCGCTTCCTGCGCTGGCTTCCACTTCCGATTGGACAGAAACGCCCGGCGGTCGCGTGCGTGTCATCATTGAAGATAAAGCCACCAGCGATGCGGGCGGCGAAGAGCGGCGCGGCGCCCTGCAGATCGAGCTGAAGCCCGGCTGGAAAACGTACTGGCGTAATCCCGGCGATGCAGGCGTTCCACCCCAGATCAATATTGATGGCACAACCAAAGCGCAGATCGATTTTCCTGCGCCGGTGCGGTTTGGCGGCAACGATGAAGGCGGTATCGGCTATAAACAGCCCGTTTCGCTGCCGGTCGTGTTTCACCTGGCCTCCGCCGACACGCGGCTAAAGGGTCATGTTTTTCTCGGTGTCTGCGAGAAAATCTGCGTTCCGGTGCAGGCTACGTTCGACTTCCCCCTCGACAAAGACGGGCAACAGGCATCGCCGCAGGCGATAGCTGCCCGCACAATCATTGAGACCGCATTCGACCGGCTGCCGAAACCTGCAACTGCGGCGTTCGGCATAAGCGCTGCAAAGCGTGAAGGCGACAGAGCCGTCTTCCATCTCACCGTTCCCGATCCCACTGCGCCTGCCGAACTGTTCGTTGCCAGCGATAAGATCAGACTCTCCGAAGCCGTTGCACTGGAAAAGGACCGCTTCGCAGCAAAGATGCACGGGGAGGCAGCCAATGCCATCATCGACTATACCATCGTGCAGAATGGAAAAGCCGTTTCGGGTCAGGTGACGCTTGATTAGTGCTTTGCGGCTCTTTTGAAATTGTCCGACGATCCGTTGTCGGTTTAATTATGTGCCCGCGCTTCGCGGAGGAGACTGGAGCATTTCCGAAAAGCGTGAAACGGTTTTGCGTTCGGAAATGCGGAAAACAAAGAGATAGAGCGGTTTCAACGATTCCGCTAAAATAGGACCGCTCTAGAATTTGACAACAGGCAGCGGAACAAAGGCCCTGCCCCGAGGAGAGATTAAATGACGATCAAAGTTGGCGACAAGCTGCCCGCAGCGACTTTCAAGGTAAAGACCGCAGATGGCGTCAAGGAAATGACGACGGATGAGGTTTTCAAGGGCAAGAAAGTCGTTCTCTTTGCCGTTCCCGGTGCCTTCACGCCGACCTGCAGCCTCAACCATCTGCCTGGCTATCTCGAGAATCGCGACGCGATCCTCGCGAAAGGCGTCGATCAGATTGCCGTTGTTGCGGTGAACGATGCCTTTGTCATGGGCGCATGGGCACAGAGCACCGGCGGCGAAGGCAAGATACTCTATCTGGCCGATGGTTCGGCAACGTTCACGAAAGCCGCCGGTCTTGAGCTGGACGCAACCGCCGGAGGCCTCGGCATTCGCTCCAAACGCTATTCCGCTATCGTGGAAGACGGTGTCGTCAAGTCCCTCAACATCGAAGAGCAGGCCGGACAAGCCGTGACATCAGCTGCATCGGCCATTCTCGAACAGCTCTGATAAGAATGGGCGGCAATGCCGCCCTTTCCTTGCAAATTCATAGCACTTTCAGCGATTTATGGCCGGCATATTTGAATGGCTCCATGCCTGCCCGGGCAAGTTCGTCGGCACGTTCGTTTTCCGGATGCCCCGCGTGCCCCTTGATCCAGTGCCAGTTGACCTTGTGCGGCTTGCGCGCTTCATCCAGCGCCTGCCACAGTTCCGCGTTCTTGACCGGCTTCTTGGCCGCGGTTTTCCAGCCATTGCGCTTCCAGCCCTCAATCCAACCGGAAATGCCGTCGCGCACATAGACCGAGTCCGTATAGAGATCGACTTCACACGGTTCCTTCAGTGCCGAAAGCGCCGAGATGGCCGCCATCAATTCCATGCGGTTGTTGGTCGTGTTGGCTTCGCCGCCCTTCAGTTCCTTGACATTGCCGTTCCAGCGCAGAATTGCGCCCCAGCCGCCGGGGCCAGGATTGCCGGAGCACGCGCCGTCCGTAAAAGCCTCGATCCGCTTCACGCAGCCGCTCCCTGCTGCTCAAGGCCGTATTCGGCGGCGGTTTGGATCTGCCTATGGAAGCGCATCTTGCGCACATATTCCATCGGGTCCTTCTTGACCACGAAGCTGCCTTCAGGAACGTTTAGCCAATCATAAAGCCGGGTGAGCATGAAGCGGATAGCGGCCCCGCGCGCCAGAACCGGCAGCGCATCAGCTTCTGGCACAGAAAGTGGCCGAACGGCATTGTATCCCCGCAGAAGTGCTGCCCCCTTGGTGCGATTATAGGAAAAATCCTTCTCGAAGCACCATGCGTTGAGGCAGACAGCGACGTCATAAGCCAGAATATCGGTACAGGCGAAATAGAAGTCGATAAAGCCCGAAAGCCTGTCCCCCAGGAAAAAGACATTGTCCGGGAAAAGGTCGGCATGGATCACGCCTTGCGGCAGATCGACGGGCCAGTTCTTCTCCAGGAAGTCCAGATCAGCTTCGGCCTCGCGGACAAGGCCCGGCTCCACCGTATCGGCGCGTTCACGCGACAGGTTCCACAAAGGACGCCAATCCGAAAGCGTCAGACCATTGCGGCGGCGCAGTGAAAAATCAGCGCCTGCCAGATGCATATGAGCCAGTCCTTCGCCAACCGCTTCGCAATGCTCGACAGTCGGGCGGCGCATCCACATGCCTTCGAGGAAAGTGACGATCGCGGCAGGCCGTCCGGCGAGTTCGCCGATTGTCGTGCCATCGCGACGGACCACGGGCTGCGGACATTCGAGGCCGCGGCTCGCTAGGTGCTGCATGAGGCCGAGAAAAAACGGCAGGTCTTCGCGATTGGTGCGCTTTTCATAAAGCGTCAGGATGAACGAACCCGAACTCGTATGCAGAAGATAGTTGGAGTTCTCCACCCCTTCTGCAATGCCTTTGTAAGATGTCAGTGTGCCGATATCGTACTGCTGCAGGAAGGCGCCGAGTTCGATTTCATTGATATCCGTATAGACGGCCATGCCGCTTATTTCCCTTGCAGTAGTTTTGGAATGCCAACCACCCGGTGTTCCCCGTTGACAAATGCCATGTCCTGCACCGTCAGTTCCACATCGCGAATTTCGCGATTCACAAGGAAGTTCTCGGTTTCGACCGTGGTTTCGGCCAGTTCGATTGTCACATTGAAGCGGGACTTGAAGGCGTCGATGATCTCATCGACGATGATTTCAGGCGCTGAAGCCCCTGCCGAGAGGCCTACGACCGATATATCGCCGATGCGGTCCCATTCGATATCGGCCGCACGCTGAACCAGCATCGACATGCGCGCCCCAGCCTTCTCGGCCACTTCAACCAAACGCTTGGAATTGGAAGAGTTCGGCGCCCCGACGATCAGAAACAGGTCGCACCCGGGAGCAGCGGACCGCACCGCGTCTTGCCGGTTGGTCGTGGCATAACAGATCGATTCCGCTGCCGGAGCCGACAGGTTTGGAAAACGTGCCTGCAACTCCTCGATAATGCCCGCCGTATCATCGACGGAAAGCGTCGTCTGCGTGACGAAACCGAGATTGTTCTCATCATCGAAATGGCAGTTGCGCGCGTCCTCGACCGTTTCGATCAGCGTTACCGCGCCATCAGGCAGTTGCCCCATAGTGCCAATCACTTCCGGATGGCCGGAATGGCCGATCAAAATGACATGGCGGCCAAGGCGCTGATGGCGCATCGCCTGTTTGTGCACCTTGGAAACCAGGGGACAGGTTGCATCGAGATAGAAAAGGTTCTTGGCTTCCGCGTCCGCAGGCACAGACTTGGGCACGCCGTGGGCGGAAAAGACCACCGGCTGATCGCGGTGTTCTGCGGGAATTTCGTCCAACTCCTCGACAAAAATCGCGCCTCGCGACTGCAAACCTTCGACGACATAGCGGTTATGCACGATCTCGTGGCGGACATAGACCGGCGCGCCATATTTCTTCAGCGCCAGCACGACAATCTGGATCGCCCGGTCCACCCCGGCGCAAAAGCCGCGGGGGCCGCAAAGGCGTATTTCCAGTGGTGATCGCTGATCGGTCATGATGCGTGCTCGCAAGTTGGGCTTGAAAGTTAGACTGGGAGTTGGGCTGCAACGAGGCCGTTGTCAACCCCTATAGCCTCTCAGCCTCCGTCGTCGCCGCCTCGAACGGAAATCCGCTCTCCGCTTTTCCTGGGAAAGCGATAGCGCCACAACCACGTTCCGACAACCCCTACCAGAGCCAGAGCGAGACCATACCATGTCACCGCATATTGCAGATGATTATTGGGAAAATCGATGATCGTCACCCCGCCTATGGGCAGACCGCCCGGGTTAGGCTTGCTGTCGGCGTCGATGAAGAATGGCACGACCTCCTCCAAATTTGGCAAACCGGCACTCGACCCCATCGCAGCCCAGTCCTTCCAATAGAAAATATTCTTGGCCGTATCGTTGTTGGGAACAAAGAATCCCGGCTTCGCGGATAATGGATCACGCGCCAGTCCGGTCACGCTTACCGGACCGTCAATCTGTCCCTCGGTGCGCGTTGCAGGATCTTTTTTCTCATACGGAACGAAGCCGCGATTAACCAGCACGAACCGTCCGTCCTCCAGCATCAGAGGCGTGTAGACGTTATAGCCGGCGGCCCCGTCATGGGTGGCAAGAAAATGTCGTTCTCCCTGATGCATGAAGGTGCCGGAGACCGTTACCGGACGGTATTCCACAGAGCCTTCCTGCCGGTAGATCTTTTCCATTTCGGAGAGCGGTAAGGGCGGCTCATGAACGCGCTGTTCTGTGGATGCGATCAAGGCCTCCTTCCACTGCAAACGTTCCACCTGCCATGTGCCGAGCGCCAGCAAAATGACGAGCGCTATGGCAGACGAGATCATGATGCCCCAGGGAAAGCGGCGCGACTGCTGCGCTGTTTTCATTTGCCGTCATCCTGTCGGCTGTCTATGCGGCCGGGAGCCGCCTTGTTGCGATACTGCATATTGATGAGGATGCCCTTCGCCCACCGCATGGCCACCAGGCTTAGAATGATCGCCAGCGGCACCCACAGGATGAAATGCACCCAGAGCGGCGGTCCAAAGTTGACTTCCATCCACAGTGCAAGACCGACAACGATGAAACCGATGATGAGGATGACGAAAGCCGCAGGACCGTCGCCGGAATCGGCAAAAGAATAATCCAACCCGCAAGCTGAACAGCGCGGAGCGACTTTCAGGAAACCGTCGAACAGCTTCCCCTCCCCACAACGCGGGCAGCGGCCAGCGACGCCACTCTTTACGGGATCGACCGCAGGATACGTATTCTGGTCCGACATCCGATTTCCCCTTGCTTCATTCAATAAACAAAAGGCGGCCATGTTGCCAGGGCCGCCTCCAAAACAGTTGATCCTGCGGATTAGCCGCCGTGCATCGGCGCGCCCCAGCCACCCCATACGTAGATGGCAAAGAACAGGAACAGCCAAACCACGTCAACGAAGTGCCAGTACCATGCAGCGGCTTCAAAACCGAAATGCTGCTTTGGTGTGAAGTCTCCACCAATGGCGCGCAGGAGGCAGACCAGAAGGAAGATCGTGCCGACGAGAACGTGAAAACCGTGGAAGCCCGTCGCCATGAAGAAGGTCGCGCCGTAGATCGAGTCCTTGAAGGCAAACGGTGCGTGAATGTACTCATATGCCTGCACGAAGGAGAACAGGATACCGAGAGCAACCGTAATCGACAGGCCGGTAATCATGCCCTTGCGGTCATTGTGCAGCAGCGCATGATGCGCCCATGTCAGCGTTGTGCCCGACAGAAGCAGGATAACGGTATTATAAAGTGGCAGGTGCAGCGGATCGAGAACCTCGATGCCCTTCGGAGGCCAGACGCCACCCGTAAATTCGGCACGCGCTACCTGATGCACTTCGTTCGGGAACAGGCTCGCATCGAAAAATGCCCAGAACCAGGCCACGAAGAACATGACTTCCGACGCGATGAACATGATCATGCCATAGCGCAGATGCAGCGACACGACACGAGTATGGTGCCCCTCATGGCCTTCCTTGATCGTGTCGGCCCACCAGCCATACATGCAGTAGAGCACGATTGCGAGGCCGATGAAGAAAATCCATGGCGTCACCACGTTGAGGCCAAAGAACGGCAGCTCACCGGCATTGATGTAACGCATCCAGGCAATACCGCCTACGGCAAGCACGAATGCACCCACGGAGCTCAGGAACGGCCAAGGGCTGGGCGCGATGATGTGATAGTCGTGATTTTTCTGATGGACGTCAGCCATGTCTCTCCCCGTAAATCCCCTTAGGGGCTCCTCTCTCGTACCCTATGCTTAAATCCCGGAAGGGGTTTCAAGCAAGTCTGTCTGCGACAAGCGGTAATCTCGTATCAGAATAAAACCGCTTCATTCTTTTGTCTTTGCGGCATTATGCACCGCGGCAGCATTTCGCTTTCCCTGAAACATCGAAATGCTCAACACTCTCAATTCAGCGCGCATCTTTTCCGAAAACCGTTTCACACTTTTCGGAACGCGCACCCGGCGTCAACTTCCGTTGCTTGAAGTTTCGGCCTTGGCATTTGCCACTGGCTTCGGCTTCTCGATCGGAAAGAATGTATAGGATAGCGTGATCGTCTTGACGTCCTTCAGATCAGGATCATTGACGATCTCGGGGTCGACAAAGAACACCACCGGCATCTCCATGTCTTCACCCGGCTTCAAGGTCGTGTCCGTGAAACAGAAGCATTCGACCTTGTTGAAATAGGCTCCGGCCCTACCCGGCGCAACGTTGAAGCTTGCGCGGCCATAGGTTGGCTCATCGAACAGGTTGCGCGCTTCATACTTGATCATGGTCGTTTCGCCGATGCGAACCGTGACCTCGCGCTGCATGGGCTTGAAATCCCACGGCAGCCCGTTGGCTGTGTTGGCGTCGAAACGTACCTTGATGGTCTTGTCGAGAACGGTATCGGAATATTGCTCGACGCGCTGCGTCGTGCCGCCATAGCCCGTAACCTGGCAGAAAATGCGGTATAGCGGCACGGAGGCATAGGCTGCACCGATCATGCAGACAAAGAAAGACAGGCATGCAAAAGCAATCGTCGCGTTCGAACGCTGCTGCTTTTTCAACTTTTGATCCTTCTCGTGCAGATCGGCCATTTTCTCCTCCAATTTCCCTCCCCGAACAGCCTGTCAGAGAGGCCGCACCAAAATATTGGCGCCCAGCTTCGCAATCGTGCCGACATAGACGAGCAGCACGAACAGCGCCAGAGCGATTGCCAGCCCCCAAGAGCGATTGCGCTGGGCTTTCTTCTGCTGTTCCGTCGGGACGACGAGTTCCAATTCGCTATCCACCGGCTTCTGTACGGCTTTATCCATTAGAGCACTCCCAAAGCAGCCAGCGCCTTCACGGCAAGGGTTTCGACGAGCAGCACGGCAAACAGTCCGGACAGGTAAAGCAGCGAGAAACGAAACAGCTTGCGGGCGGCTGCCAGCATTGCAGGCTGTGATCCGGCAGCCCACAGGCGCCATGCGTAATAGACGAAAGCCAATCCGAGCAGCGTGGAGACCGCGCCATAGACCGGACCCGCAAAGCCAAGCACCCAAGGGAGAACGCCGACCGGAGCCATTATGACAGAATAGAACAGCGCCTGACGCCGGGTCGAAAGCTCGCCCTTGACGTTCGGCATCATCGGAATGCGCGCCGCTTCATAGTCATTGGCCGAGAACAGGGACAGCGCCCAGAAATGCGGCGGCGTCCACAGGAAGATAATCATGAAAAGGACAACACTGTCCAAGGTGATTTCGCCTGTCGCGGCAGCCCAGCCGATCATTGGAGGGAACGCGCCAGCGGCACCGCCGATAACAATGTTTTGCGGCGTCGAGCGCTTCAACCACATCGTATAGATGACGGCATAGAAGAAGATCGTGAATGCCAGCAATGCGGCCGCCAGCCAGTTGACCATGAGGCCGAGCGTGACAACGGAGAATGCGGAAAGCGTGAGACCGAAAGCCAGAACCTGATTGGGTTCTATAAGACCTGCCGGGATAGGCCGGTTACGGGTACGCTTCATCACCGCATCGATATCGGCATCGTACCACATGTTCAGCGCACCGGACGCACCGGCACCGACCGCGATGCACAAGATGCTGATGGCAGCAAGGACAGGATTCATGTGCCCCGGGGCGACCACAAGACCGACCAGCCCGGTGAACACCACAAGGGACATCACACGGGGTTTCAAAAGAACAAGGTAATCGCGCGCAGTAGCCTCGGAGAGAGCGAGCGCGTCCTCAGTACCTGCGTTTTTTTCCACCAGAGACATTTTAACTTCGAAAACCTCGAGTTCACCGGTCCGAATCCCGCGCCCCCTACAGCGCAGATCGCACCACCATAACAATGTCCTCCCGGAAACCGTTCTGTCCCCTCGGAAATGCCTTGTTTGATGGCCGAACTTTTCGGCTACCGGCGACGGGCGGAACAGAATGCCGCCCGCTCATAGCATATTTTGTAAAGAAGGGCGAAGTCTTTTCCCGACTCCGCCCCATCGCACGATTACTTGATGCGCGGCAGCTGTTCCCACTGGTGGAACGGTGGCGGCGACGACAGCTGCCATTCCAGCGTGGTTGCGCCTTCGCCCCAGGGGTTTGCACCGGCTTCACGCTTCTTCGCGAATGCCTCGAAGACATTGTAGAGGAAGATCAGGACGGCGAAGCCCGAAATGTAGGAGCCGTATGACGACACCATGTTCCAGCCCGCATAGGCATCCGGGTAGTCAATGTAACGACGCGGCATGCCGGCAAGACCGAGGAAGTGCTGCGGGAAGAAGACCAGGTTCACACCGACGAAGGTGACCCAGAAGTGCAGCTTCGCGGTGAACTCGTTATACATGTAGCCGCTCATCTTCGGGAACCAGTAATACCAGCCCGCGAAGATCGCAAACACCGCACCCAGAGACAGCACGTAATGGAAGTGCGCCACGACGTAGTAAGTGTCATGCAGCGCGCGGTCGAGACCGGCATTGGCCAGCTGAACGCCCGTTACACCACCCACGGTGAACAGGAAGATGAAGCCGATCGCCCACAGCATCGGTGCGCGGAAGGTGATCGAGCCGCCCCACATTGTCGCGATCCACGAGAAGATCTTGATGCCCGTCGGAACCGCGATGACCATCGTGGCGAACACGAAATAGCGCTGCGTGTCGAGCGACAGGCCAACCGTATACATGTGGTGCGCCCAGACAACGAAGCCGACGACGCCGATGGCGACCATGGCATAGGCCATGCCGAGATAGCCGAAGATCGGCTTGCGCGAGAAGGTCGACACGATGTGGCTGACGATGCCGAAGCCCGGCAGAATCAGAATATAGACTTCCGGGTGTCCGAAGAACCAGAACAGATGCTGGTATAGGATCGGATCGCCGCCGCCATCCGGCGTGAAGAAGGTCGTGCCGAAGTTGCGGTCGGTCAGCAGCATGGTGATGCCGCCTGCCAGAACCGGCAGCGAAAGCAGAAGCAAGAACGCCGTTACCAGTACAGCCCAAGCAAAGAGCGGCATCTTGTGCAGCGTCATGCCCGGAGCGCGCATGTTGAGGATCGTGGTGATGAAGTTGATCGCGCCGAGGATCGATGAAGCGCCGGAAATATGCAGCGCCAGAATGGCGAAGTCGACTGCCGGTCCGGGCTGACCCGATGTGGACAGAGGCGGATAGAGCGTCCAGCCGCCGCCGGGCCCCCAGCCGCCTGCCGGTCCCGGCATGAACAGCGAGATGAGCAGCAGCAGCAGCGCAGGCGGCAGCAGCCAGAACGAAATGTTGTTCATGCGCGGGAAAGCCATGTCCGGCGCGCCGATCATCAACGGCACCATCCAGTTGGCAAAACCGCCGATCAGCGCAGGCATGACCATGAAGAAGATCATGACCAGGGCGTGCGCCGAGGTGAATACGTTGAACATGTGCTTGCCGGCATCAAGAGCCGCATCGCCCTCAACGCCATAAACCATCTGTGCCAGACCATGGAAAATCTGGATGCCTGGCTCCTGGAGTTCGGCACGCATCGCGATGGACAGTGCGCCGCCAATGATACCGGCGATGATTGCAAAAATCAGGTACAGGGTACCGATGTCTTTATGATTGGTCGAGTATACCCAACGAACCCAGCCGTGCGGCTTGTGGTCGTCGTGGGCACCATGCTCGTGAGCTGCTGTGCCAGCCATGGAATTCGCTCCCGTTTTTCAA
>Ga0182737_1000634_pt1 | contig 45757 bp, 58 predicted proteins | sample eDN5th30CBELigOP_FD_128878 | JGI IMG/M metagenome (GOLD analysis project Ga0182737, IMG submission 128878) | Enriched Organic Plus compost microbial communities from Emeryville, California, USA - eDNA 5th pass 30_C BE-Lig OP (version 2) (version 2) ...
CGTTTTCTGCGTCGTTTATTGCCGGGGCAATTCAGTTTGCGAATACTGTGGTCTGGAACGGTACGATGGGCGTGACCGAGACGCACAGCCTGTTGGATGCGGTAGGGCCGTTTGCGCACGGTACCGAAACGATAGTTGAGTCGATGCTTGGCCGTCATGGGCATAAACCCTTTACCGTGGTGGGTGGCGGCGATACGGTTGGCTACGTCGAAGAGCAGGGATTGGTTGATGCATTTGGGCATGTCTCGACCGGTGGCGGTGCGAGTATGGAGCTAATGGCTGGTAAGACCTTACCGGGCATTGCAGCTTTGAAGGATAAGCAGTAAAGTTAGACTAAGATGAAAAAGTATTTGATTGCCGGCAACTGGAAGATGAATCTCAATGTGCATGATGCCAGTTTGCTGGTGCATCATCTCAACAAATCAGTCAAAAACCACCATGATGTTGAAGTAGTGCTGGCACCGAGTCTCATCAATATCCAGCCATTGAGTCTGCAAATCGATCGGCGCAAATTTCGTCTCGCTGCACAGAATGCCTATCACCAGGATTCGGGTGCTTGCACTGGTGAAGTTTCTTTCACGCAGCTGCGCGGGCTAGTGCACTATGTCATTATTGGTCACTCGGAGCGTAGGCTGTATTTCAATGAAAGTCTGGAGACCATCCGCGACAAAGTATCAGCGGCAATCCGCAACGATATTGCACCAATTCTGTGTATCGGCGAGACACATACCGAACGTCGAGCAGGCGAAACCAAGCAGGTATTACATGACCAACTGACGACAGCTATCAGTAACCTCACGAGCGATGATATGGAAAAGCTCGTTATTGCATATGAGCCGGTTTGGGCTATCAGTACATTTGGTGGCGAGCTCGCAAAGCCGACAGATGTCAAGAAGGCACTTGATTTTATCCGAATGCAGATTGCCGAGTTATATGGTCGCAAGGTCGCCAAGTCGGTTCGGATACTGTATGGTGGCAGTGTTGATGATCAAATCGCGCGCGGCTATCTTGAAATAGAGGGTTGCGACGGTGCGCTTGTCGGCGGCGCGAGCCTCAAGCACCATAAATTTGCTGGTATAGTGGCAGCAGCACATGCACTGGCGCGTGAGAAACATAAAGATGACTGAGAAAAAGAAGGCAGCTAAAAAAGTGACAACTCCCAAGAAAGCAACTGAAGAAAAGGTCTTCGACGTAGCTTCCCCAGGTAAGACAGTGGCATCTGCACATAGCAAGCCGGTCATAGTCACAAACCGATCTGTGGTGCGTGACCCAATGGTCACACCGCTATCTAATGACAAGACCGAGGCAGGGGCTGAGCAGCCAACCGAAGGTGGCTCGTCGGGTCCCGATGAAACGCACGGTGGACCGATGCCGAAGATGCGCATCGAGCCACTGCACGCTGACGTGAAGCCAGAGGTCAAAGCTGCGACTGACGAAGCTGAGGATACGCCACAAGAGGCTACAGAACAGCCTGCCACAGAAACGACCGAGGAGACCCAACCTGAGGCAAAAGACGAGAAACCGGAAGAGAGTGATAGCGATGATGAGGATGACGAGTTCAGTGAGCTGAATGCTGACGCTAAAAAGGCTAAGAATAAAGAGGCCGAAGCTGCAGCGGCTGCCGAGCAGAAACGTCGCGAAGAGGCTGAGGCGGCAATTGCCAGCAAGCAATATTTTGTGCCGATCAATGCAGTGCAAAAGCGCCGCTCAGCCCGTACGGCCCTAGTTATCTTGGCGATAATTATCTTACTAACCGTTGGCGTGTTGGTTGTAGCGGATGCTGGTATAGTCGACATCGGCATGGACCCGCCAACAAACTTTATCGCTGACTGATATATCTGTTAACAGTGCAAAATTTGGTACAATAGCTTGATGGCTACCATGCAAACCGACGAGCTTTTGGTGGGGTTAAATCCTGAGCAACGACGAGCGGTCGAGACTACCGAAGGTCCGCTGCTTATCCAGGCTGGTGCCGGCAGTGGCAAGACCAAGACGTTGACGCATCGCATCGCGTACATTATTGCGACAGGCAAGGCGACGCCCTATAACATTCTGGCGGTTACATTCACCAACAAAGCGGCCAAGGAAATGCGCGAACGGGTGGCGGAGCTGCTCGGCAACAGCGCCGACAACCGTAGTTTCATGCCGTACATGGGTACATTCCACTCGATTTGCGTACGACTACTGCGCCAGGATGGAGAACACATTGGAATCCCGCGTAGCTATGTCATTTTTGACGAGAGTGACCGGCAAACTGCAATCAAGCAGGCCAGCAAAACACTACATATCGACGAAAAAGCGTTCCCAGCACGCGTATTGGCCGGCCTAATCAGCAGCGCCAAGAACGATCTGATCAGCCCGCAAGAATACAGTGCCATGGCCGCAAGTCCGGCCCAGCGTGCTGCAGCGCAGGTGTATCCGCTCTACCAGCAGGCGCTTCGCGACGCCCAGGCGTTGGATTTTGACGACCTGATTGCCCGGACTGTTAGCCTGCTCGAAAACCACCGTGAAGTTCGTGAGAAGTGGCAGTACCAGTTCAAGTACATCATGATCGACGAGTACCAAGATACGAACGCTGCCCAGTACAAACTCATCAAGCTACTCACCGGCGAGGCTCGAAACATCGCTGTAGTTGGTGACGACTGGCAAAGCATTTATAGCTGGCGCGGTGCTGACTTCCGTAATATTCTGAACTTCGAACGCGATTACAAAGACTGTACGGTTATTAAGCTCGAGCAAAATTACCGGAGCACCAAACACATTTTGGATGCGGCACACGCCATTATTACTAAGAATTCGCAGCGCTCCGACAAGCAACTCTGGACCGAGGCTGGGAACGGCATGCCAGTGGCAATTTTGCAGATGGCAAATGAGCGGGCTGAAGGCGAGGCAATTGTCCGCCGGGTGCGCGAGGCTGTCGATAGGGGCATCCGTAAGTATCAGGATTTTGCGGTGCTGTACCGCACCAACGCCCAGAGCCGTTCAGTAGAAGAGACATTTGTCCGTTATGGTATACCGTACCGGGTAGTTGGTGGTACACGGTTTTATGACCGCAAGGAAATCAAGGACCTACTAGCGTATCTTCGTTTAATTTTCCAGCCGGAAGACCGGGTGAGTTTTGAGCGCATTGTCAATGTGCCCGCTCGCGGTATAGGTGCAAAGTCACTCGAAACATTTTTAGCATGGCAACGGCTGGAGAAACTGAGCCTGCAACAGGCGCTTGATAAGAGTAGTGAATGTACAGAACTGACGCCGCGCGCGCGTAAGGCACTGAATGAGCTTGGCGACATGCTGGCAGTGTTGCGTGAACTAGCAACAGAAACTACGCCTGCAGCACTGATTGACTCACTGGTGCGCCAGCTCGATTACCTGCGTTATCTCGATGACGGCACGCCGCAAGGCGAGTCGCGGCAAGAAAACGTAAAGGAGCTGCTGAGTGTTGCCCAGGAGTATCAGGATGTAGGACTCGATGGCTTTTTGGAAGAAGTCGCTCTTGTGAGCGATCTTGACCAGGCCGATTTGCAAGGCAATGCTGTAACGCTCATGACGCTACACGCCGCGAAAGGTCTTGAGTTTCCGGTGGTGTTCATGGTGGGGCTTGAGGAGACGATTTTCCCGCATTCGCGTGCGCTCTATGACCAGTCGGAAATGGAAGAAGAGCGCCGGCTTTGCTATGTCGGCATGACTCGCGCCCGCGAGGAGTTGTATTTGCTATACGCTACCAGCAGACTGCTGTATGGCGGCGTGCAGCACAATGCACCGTCGCGGTTTTTGAGTGAAATTGACAGCGAGTTTCAGCCAGAGCCAGCCGCTTTTTCGTTTGAGCCAAGCTTTAGTGACGCGCAGTCAACATCGCAAGCCGCATATGATGAGCCGCGGTACGTCCCAGAATTGAACGAAGGCGACAACGTACGGCATCAGGTCTTTGGCCAAGGTACGGTGGTAGAGCTCGATGGCGAAACAGCTACCATCTACTTCAAAGGCAAAGGTGCCAAAAAACTAAACATCAGCTTCGCCCCACTGGAGAAGATATGAACGAGCGAGGGAAAAGAGCAGCCGGAGCAGCGAATTCATTTCGCTCGCCGCGCGATGAGAAAAACCGTAGGTTTGTCTCATATGAAAGTAAAGGTGCCAAAAAACTAAACATCAGCTTCGCCCCACTGGAGAAGATATGAAAAGATTTCTCGAACCACTAGGGATTATCGCATTTTGGCTGAGCTGGCCGGCGCTAGTGATTTACCTCAGGCTTGCCGAGCGGTCACGTGTCGTAGTGGTTGCCGGCGGAAAAGTACTCCTCGTCCACAACTGGTATGGTTCTGGCGACTGGTCGTTGCCGGGGGGTGGTATGCACAAGCATGAAGATCCAGCACTCACAGCTACCAGGGAGTTGCATGAAGAGGTGCGAGTTGATTTGGGTATCGACCAGCTACGTTTTTTGAAGAAAAATGTGTATCGCCACAAGGGTTTTCGCTATACCTGCTACTACTTTGTAGCAGAGCTGCAGCAAACAATCACGCTCAAACCTCGGTTTCCAGAAGTGCTCGATGCTCAGTGGGTGCCGCTGCGTGAGCTGCATAACTACCGACTTGCGCCGGACGTCGCGGAAGCTTTATCGGCTAGGGGCGCTTTGTTACAATAAGCACAGACTTTACCTCTGGTTTAGACCATAAATTTATCGTATGTCGAAACGCATCAAATTATTCAAAAAACAGTACGTGCGTGTACAAAGTCGCCGGGCGCGAATGATCAAGCGGTTCCGCAGACATCCAGCATTGCTTGTGCCGACCGTAACATTTGGCGTGCTGTGCGTGGGCTTGGTTGTCGCACTGCTCATTATGAGTAAAGGTGATAATCCCGCGCCAAAACTACTAGCTCGCAATTCACAGATAGTGATACTAAACGTTGATAAAACTGAGCGGGTTATTCCATCAAGCGCCAAGACGGTTGGCGAGCTGCTGAAGCGCCTCGATGTCAAAATTCACGAGGGCGATGTCGTGGAACCGTCGCTCGATACCGAGATAGTAAGTGATAACTTCCGTGTTAACGTATACCGTGCGTTGCCGGTTACGATTGTTGACGGCGACACCGAAACCCGCGCACTTAGTGCAGCTGCGACGCCGCGTAGTATTGCGCGCCAGGCTGGCCTCGAAACATACCCGGAAGATATTCTTCGGCTCGACCCAGTAACGGATTTTGTGACCCAGGGGATGCTCGGGCAGAAACTCACCGTCGACCGGGCCACGCCCGTAAATGTCAATCTGTATGGGACGCAGCTGGTTGTGCGCACACAGGCAAATACGGTCGGCGAGTTCCTAAAAGAGAAGGACATCAAGCTCAAGGATGGCGAAACCGTGCAGCCGAGCGTTACCACCAAAATTAGCTCAACAGAACCGATTTTTGTAAACCGCAAGGGTATCCAGGTGGAGACGATTACTGAAGATATTGCAGCAACTATCGAAACAGTAGAGGATCCGAGCCTTTCGTTCGGAGTCAAGGCCGTAAGACAACAGGGTGTCCCTGGTAAACGAGTCGTGACGTACCAAGTCAATACCGAGACTGGCGAACGTACAAAATTCAATGAAATCGTAATTCAGCAGCCAATCCCACAGATCGTCGCGCGCGGTACCTACATCAATATTCCAAATGACAAACAATCAGTCATGGCAGCTGCTGGCATTAGTCGGAGCGATTTCAGCTATGTCGATTTCATCATCAGCCATGAATCACGCTGGAACGCCGCTGCACTCAACGCCCGCGGTTGCGGTGGATTAGGGCAGGCTTGCCCCGCATCGAAGCTTGCGGCTGCGTGCCCGAACTGGCAGCGTGATGCAGTCTGTCAGCTTAAGTGGTTCACCGGATATGCCGAAGGCCGTTACGGCAGCTGGGCAGGCGCCTACAACGCCTGGCAAAGCAAGAGGTGGTGGTAGTGCAGACTTCACCAAAGAAATCACTAGGACAGCATTGGCTACATGATGGACTGGCGCTTGAGGCTATGTTGGTAGCGGCTGAGGTCAAAGCAGGTGACACCGTGCTCGAAATTGGTCCTGGGCTCGGCACGCTCACTGAACGCATTATCCGTATTGGTGCAGATGTGCTGGCAGTGGAGTTCGACCAAGAGTTGCTCGCAGGATTGCAAGAGAAGTTTCAGACTGTCGAACCAACTAAGTTCCAGGTAGTGCAGGGTGATATTCGTACATTTGATTTCAGTACCATGCCCGAAAATTACAAAATTGTCGCAAATATTCCGTACTACCTCACTGCTAACCTCATGCGTATACTTGCCGACGATCACACTCATAAGCCCACACACGCTGCACTACTCATGCAAAAGGAGGTCGCCGAACGGATCAACGAACGACCGGGCAACATGTCATTTCTCACAGTGCTGACGCAGTTTTATTACGAAACCGGGCTCGGCATGCTTGTCCCGCCCGAGCTATTTACGCCGCCTCCAAAGGTCGACTCCCAAATCCTTATCTTAAAGCGCCGTGAAGCACCATTGTTTACAGACGTAGACACGAAAGATTTCTTCAGGTTAGTCAAAGCTGGCTTCAGCGCCAAGCGCAAAAAGCTTCGCAGTAGCCTCAGCGGTGGCTTGCGTATTACGAAACCAGAGGCCGAGGCACTACTAGTCAGGGCTAGCCTCGACCCAAACCTCCGCGCCCAGGCCCTTTCATTAGACGATTGGCACAGTCTTTATTTGGCTACGAAAGATTAAACCAAGCAGTAACGAGCAGTAAGGCATGAGCGAGCCGCCGCCAGTAGTACTTTAGTGACCCTCGGTGCGCATGCAGCTGCCAGACAAGCACCGAGTACCCCACTAACAGTGGTGCGGTTAGTACTGGTGCAGCCCGTGCAAATATCAGATACAACTGCAAAATTATACCGACACCAGCCAATGCGAGCGCGAGCCGCCGCGTAGCGCGAACCCCATGACAAATTAGTGGAGTAAATGTATGAGTTAAGCGGTCACCTTTTTCGTCACGATAATCTTTTGCGAGCAGCCCAGCTGCCGAAAACACGACAAGTACTGCCGTAGTGAGCCCATGCTGCCAGGCTAGCGTGGTCTGTTGGGCAACTCCAATTAGCAAAGGAAGTGCACTGTAGCACGCTGCTAATGCCCAAATACCCCACACGCCTCGAGCCTTCAAACGGATTGGTGGTAGCGAATAGATGATACCGACCGTAAGGTAGCACAAGCACAATAATGTGCTGATAGGTTGTGCTAAATATTGAAGCAGTACTGCCGATACGATAGCCAGACTACCGCAGTAAACCGCGAGTACCCTGCGCGAAATATTGCTCGTTGTAAGCGGGTTTACATCTAGTTTATTTGCACGGTCTGCCTTTAGGTCACAAAGATTATTGAGCACCGCACATATTGCATACAGTACGACGATTAACAGATAGAGTACAACACAGGTTGCTGTTGAGCGCTGCTGGCCGGTTGCACAGTAGGCGATGACAACGAGAACGCCAGAATACACTGCGTTTTGCGGTCGGCTTAATGCCGCCAGCCGCATCCCGAGTAGCGCAAAATAGTTACTCCAGTGACGGATCATGCAGTGAATGTGTAATCATAGCAATAAATAAAGCTGCAGGTAGTACGGCAATGCCGAGCAGCGTCAGCCCCACCCAGCCGAGGATACGTAGCACGCGGTTCAGCGGTGCAAACATATAAATAGTATTCGCAATATACAGCAGGAGAGATGCCGCCAGGATTGCTATTCCTCCTAGGAAAACACCGATCATGAAGTGGTTTTCGGTAGAGTTATAGCGTTCTATACCATTTTGATTACCTGACCAGGCTGCTACTACAAAGAGTGCAAATGCACATGCCAAAAAAACGAGCTGAGTTATGACGTTGCGTTTTGCCGCATAGTGTCGCCAGAGATAGACAAGCTGAACCACATAAATCGCAAGTGCTGCAGCCAAGGCCACATAGGATGCCTGAAGGCCGCCGATCCAGTTATCACCCCAAAAGGTACCAACCACACAAAGCGCGAAAACAATATGCAGGTACACAGGGTACTTTTTGAGCGGCTCCTCTTTGGGCGGCGAAGTTGTTTGGCTGTTTTGAGGAGGTGCTAGTAAAGGAGTTTCTGGCGTTGATGATTGATTTGTAGGCTCAACGTTTTTGGTGGTTTTTTCTTCGTCAGTAGACTGCATGGGAGGTCCTTTGGGTATGACTATAGCATAGTTGACCTTTAGGCAACGAAGAGTATCATAAGCGTAAGGAGTACGTGCATGTCAGCTCACAAGACCACTACCACACTGCATCATCTTGTTGCTCTGCTGTCCCGTGAGTCTGACCAGTTATTACTCGAGCAACTTGGCATTGGCCTGTCGCAATACAAAATTCTCACGACACTTCATGAACATCCGCACGTCCAACAGCGGGCGATTGCCGCTGCACTTGGCCAAACAGAGGCAAGCATCAGCCGCCAAATTAAACTTCTCAAAGAGAAAGGGATGCTGGTTTCGCCGCGTAACCCCATAAACCGGCGCGAGCACATCGCCGACCTTACAGCGCGCGGCCTGCGTATTATCGAGGCCGCCGAGGCAATCCTCGATAATTATCATCGGACATTCTTTTCAAATCTCAATCAAAAACAGCACAAACAGCTTGATGAGCTGCTGGGTAGCATCCATAAATCAGTTTGTCAGCTCCAACATTGAAATAATCCATTGTTTTGTTGCGAATAGTGCTACAATCAAAGCATAAGCAGGAACAAACATATGAGAGTAAGCAGTCAAAAGGGATTTACATTTATAGAAGTAATGCTTGTGCTGATTTTCGTGGCTGTCATAGTATTCGCGGGGTACTACATATAGTCAAATTCCTGTAAGCAGCAAAGGGAAAGTCGTCGATTAAAGTCCTTTACAAATATTCACAAATGTTATATAATTAAAATATAAGGAGTTAATCAACATGTCCCTGCGTCACAATATGGCAATTGCAGCTTCAGCAGCAGCACTGACAGCCCCTTTAGTAGAACAGAATGTAGCCGAGGCGCGCCCAATCGATACAACTACTCTCCGTGTTGGCGAGACGGGCAATCCAGAAGGCGAACGTGGCTCATTTCAGGACTGTGCGCGCGAGGCCTTTACTGGTACAAATGTATATGTGGACGGTAGACAAATAAGTAAAACTACTGGCAAATATGTCTTGAAGCTAAACGCGCAACCAGTGGAAGTCGTAGGCTCAGATGACGAATCTAATGAGTCACAGTACTGCGAGGGTGTACGACGTATCAGTACGAAAATCAAAGTCGGCAAGAAAGCAGTTGGACAGCTTACTGCTATTGGCAATGCTCTTGTCTCCTATGAAGACGGGCGTGCACTTCCCCTGAAATATGTTAAAAACCGCGTAAAAGTGTCGGCCGAGACAACGGTCACTTACACTGAAAATGGGGTTACGGCACGGCGCAAGAAGCCAACCGAGTGCTTAATCTTTTACAGGAATGGTGATGGCTCCTCTGGGAGGAGCCCAGGGTGCTCAGCCAAAACACCGAGCTCAAAGAAGCGTCCAGAGCCTCCAGTCACTACTGAAGGCTAGAGGGTTCTATTTTACGAAAAGCATTAACATTATTGACAAAGTGTGATATAATATAGAGATGGTGGCAATTGAGCCATCAGATACGAGGGGCTGAATTTTAAGCTCGACGTTGGACTTTATCGGTTAGATCAGCAGGTCGCTTGTCAGCGTTATAGGCAAAACCTAACAAATGCAGTTTCAAACGCATTTAAGCGTGCAGCTCAGACTGTAGCGAGTCTTTTCGCGGCTCCTCAGCTCGCTGTCGCAGCACGTGTAGCTTAATTACTACACAAACGCTCAAGTCGACATCAGATAGACTGAAAGCGTTTCATATCCATCTGATTGCCCGGGTGCTGTGACCCATAGTATTCGGTAAGACTTAGGGTAACCAGGAATTGCCTTTTGGTCATTCATCAGCAATTCTTGGCAAAATTTAGATGACCTAAGCCTGTAGACGACTAATCAAGATAAACTAGCGGACGCGGGGGCAGTACCCGCCAGCTCCACCAAAAGTGCTCGAGGAGGAACTCGAGCTTTTTTGTTGGAAATATTTGGTATGACAAATGTGTGAAGAAATCAGAATCGGTACTGACGAAGATTTTGTTAAGGCGCGTTATGATCTCGAAAGCGGCTGTTTCGTGATGACCGATTTATTTGTAGGCTCTCGTCGTAGAGATGGTATTGGCTCTGAGCTTGTGCGTTCGGCATACCTCAAAGCTCGTGAACTTGGCGCTACATCTATCTTGGCTAGTATTACTTCGCGTTCTGGCTACGAAACCGTACGCAGTGTATTTGGCGATGAGTCAGTTGAAGTAACAAGATTAGGCAGCCTGGAAGAGCCGGATCAATGTGGCGCGACGGAAGCTGTGTTATGCATTGAACTCGCAGATAACAGGGAACCGGTATCTGCTGGGCATATGTCCAGCCAGAACGTTTCAAATGGATAAATGTATTATTTCAGAATCTGGATAATGAGGTTATCGCATTCGGTTTGGGCGCTGGATATGGCCGCGATCATTCGCTCAGGTTCAATAGTGTGAAGCCCAGGTTTTTTGAGTGGATCCGCAATCAGGAAATTACCTGACCCGTCCACGCCGTATATGACAATGCTGTGGTTCCATGATTTACCGTTCACGTCATCAAACTTATCATTCATGTCAGTCTTGCCACTGCCGTACAGCGTACTAAATGCTATTGCAGGCAAAACTGGTCCTTTCTCAAGTAGTGAATAGAGCAGGGCGGTGCTAACATACGGCAATATCATGAGATCGCCATCGGTGTGCAGGTAGTCAATATAGGCTTGGCGGAATAAATCTGACCAGATATCGTCAAGCCCAGGTGCTGGACGTCCTCCCTTGCTTACTTCTAATCTCTCGATGATATGCGGTCGATCCAGGCCTGCCCATGATTGGTCGATAATGTGGGTATCGAATGTATAGAGCGAGACTTTGTAGCCCTGAGATGCGCACCATGTTGCGAGATGCTGGTTGATGCTGCCGGCATCGTTCCCATCCTTGTCGAACACGTGAGGGGTTTCTTTTTCTAGTTCGAGCGGGGAAATCGATTGGCCAAGTCGTGCCAATATCATCGAAAGTGCGGTTTGGCTGCAGGTGGTAAGTGTGGGTTGGTACTGATGAGTAATCTTATGATCAATCGCTTTCATGAGCTCAAGTATACAGCTTGGAGGTGGAAAAATATTCACTGACTTATGCTGCGACCTAAGAGAAAATAAAAGCAGAACAAGGAGAAACAAGGATGAAACGTAGAGGAATAGGCTACGGTGCAACGGTTGCCTTGGCAGCAGGGGTGTTCGCTGCTGGCTGGGAGCGACAACACCCCGATAAGGTGCCAAGTACTGGCTGTGAAGCATTGAAGCCAAGCGGCGAGACGGCAACTATTGTGAGCTACCCGCTCGGGAAAATCGCCGTCCAGTTCCAAAAAGACAAGCTATTCAATAATCAGGTAGAACGAACTATTGGGGACGTGACCTTAGGTGCTGGCATATATACATTACATGTGCCTGGACTGCCGGAAAACCTCGATAATGACTATACAGAATTTAGGAATACGGATGCGATGGTAATGGTGGAAGCGCCGAAACTTGGCCTGGTCGGTATTACCGGTGCCTGCATCGACACCAAGGGCAGAAATGTAACCCTGCCCACAGCTGAAGAGTAGCCACGCTCGAAGTGCTGTGATGTCTGTGTCTGGACGAAGAAACTAGGCTGGTATACTGTTAGTGCGCGTGAAGAAACAAAATACAACCAAAAGTAAAAGCACGAACGACGTATATTTATTGGATGTGCTCCTTTTAGTATTAATGCCTGTCATTGCAACTTTAGTCACGCTCAGGCTTGATATAAATTTTGTAACTGCTTCGCTGTTATTTTTTGGATTGCCTGCGGCCTATTTGAGTGTTCGCACATGCCAATATGTGCCAAGGGCTGCGTTATTCTCGTTGGTTGCAACCTGTGGCTGCATCGTAATCAATTATTTTGCGATACGTGACGGCAGCTGGTACGTACCCGAGACGGCATTCGGCTTTCGTTTTCCTGGTGATATGGTGTTGGATGACATGCTATGGGCATTCTTGCTAATTTACCTGGTCGTGATGTTTTATGAGCACTTTTTCGATAAAGGACGTCACGCAGTTGCAGGTAAGAGCCTAGTATATTTCGTATTTCTAGTACTTGGGCTGCTCCTACTGTTCACGATGTTACAGGCGCTGGTGCCTAGTGCGTTGCATTATTTTTATCTAAAGGCAGGGGTGATTTTACTGCTTTTGCCAGTGGTCGCGTTGTCGGTAGCTTTTCCAAAGTACCTGTCTATTGCACTTAAAACATTTCCTTATTTTTTTACGCTCAGCCTGCTCATGTTGCTGGCGGGACTACATAACGGCTACTGGGTGTACCCTGGTGAGCATTTTATTGGATGGGTCTCTGTTTTTGGGCACAAAGTGCCTGTTGAAGAGATATTATTCTGGATAGCCTTGTTTTCTACCGCGGTTATTATGTATTTTGAGTTTTTTGATGATAACAGAGCCAGGCTGCCCCAACGATTAGCAAGGAAGCTCCACCTGAGGCACTAGCAAGCGCCGCCTTCGCAGCATTTTGTCTTGAAGTTACAGGCTGGGCATATAAAATGGGCGTGTTCCGGCCGGCCTGCTGTTCTATGCGTGGATGCTGGGGTATCTGGTACCAAAGCTGGAGCTAGGCGTAATGTTTGTTTCGCTGCTCTCAGCAGCTATTGGGCTGCAGGTGCTAGCAGGCGTCGTACCAGATGATGCGAAAACGTGGCGGAGCAAAGTGCACCGTATTGCTGCCTACGGCGAGGCAGTGCTATTTGTGCCATTGAGTATACTGCTCATATTATCTCCTGTGGTATCTGCGATAGGCTCAGCTATCGGTATATTGGCGCTCGGCTATTTTATTGTTTCGATATTACTTTACGCGTTTGCCCCAAAATCACAGGAACACTATCTTACTTTTCAAGCGCTCTACATCGTTGCATTTCAGGTACAAACTTTAGTAGCGGCGTATACAGCATAGCCACCGGACGCGATGTGACAAAATCGCTTGTGGTTATTTTGTCTACGTGCTTAAATATGACTGACAATAACAAACACAAACATGCGTCGCCGGTTGAAAATCAGCTCTATCCTCTCCTCCGCCCTCCTCGTTATGGCAGCAGTTCTTTGTGTAACCGCCCCACATGCCACAGCCCAAAGTACCCAAACAGCCAGCTTCTCCATAGCGGGGGGTAATTACTCGGTTGATGGTGTCTTCCCGGTAAAAATTTACGAGGATAGTGGCGCGACAGATGTCAACCTCATCGCGCTTGAGCTGCAATATGATCCGTCAAAGCTTGAGCTTGTGAGCGTTGACCCACCGTCGTCGGGTCTCATGAACTTCCCGGCATCACCCGAGCTGAAACCCGGGTCTGCTTTTATTAGCCGGGCGAGTTCGTCATTTGGAGTAGTGAGCGGTAAGTTGTTGTTCGCAGTTGTGAATTTCAAGGCACTTACTACTACTGGTACTACGTCATTAATGCTTGGTCCACAATCTCAGATATACTCTGCGCTGAACTCTGAAAACATCTGGGACGGTAATAGCACAGGTGCAACTATTTCGTTTGCTCCAACAATCCCTGAGAGTAAGCCATCACAAACAACCACTGCGAAGCCGAACCAGTCTGTAGCGAATGCGGCAAAATCCAAGACAAAACCTACTACAGTAGCTGCCAGCGCTACCGAAACTGACGTCAAGGACGCTACAGTCGAGCAGCCCGTTACCGTTTCCATTATTGGCACGGATACACAAGGCACGAACGTAGCCGGAATCGTGATTGTTGCGCTCGTTGCTGCAGTGGCTGTGGCGTTCGCGAGTGCGCTCGTGCTGTGGCAGAAACACCATCTACAGCACCGTAGACACAAAAGGAGGAAACATGCGTAACCAAGAAGGAATTGGGCTGCTCGCACTAGTGCTCGGCATAGTAATCCTGGGGCTTATCGGCTGGGGTGCCTTTGCGTTGTATACCGGGAATAGCAAAGAAGCAGCTGACGCTGGCCAGCAGGCAGAGCAACGAGCCGAAGAACTAACAGACAAGCACAATAACCGCAACAGTACGCTTGAACGAGCGATTGATCTGCCAGAAGAATAGAGAGATTATGACCTTAGAACAACTTGCACTAGATATCTAATTGACGGTTCTTGCGCCGGGTGTGTAGCATGTGCGCAAATGTTGCGCCGAGCGACGACAATGCTACAAGTTGCAGTGCCTGGGCTGGACCTGTCTTTGGTAGTTCCTTTGCAGCCGGTACGGTTGCCGCTGGCAGTACCTGGGCTTGTTGCTGCTGTTGTGTAGGCGCAGGTTGCTCTTGTTTTTGTTCCTGGGCTTGCTCTGTTGGGGCAGGCGGTGCTTGCTGTTCTTGCTGCTGTTGTTGCTGCTGGACAGTTACATTTGTAATGTTGGTCGCGATGGCAACGGGTGCTGGTGCTGGCGGCTGAGGCTGTTCTGGAGCAGGTGGTTGTGGCTGAGGTGCTGGCGGAGTTGGTGTGGGCTGTTCTGGAGCAGGTTTTTCCGGCTTGGGAGGCTGCTCTTTTTGCGTAGTCATAACGGGGTTGCCGCAGCTCGCAATAATGGCGTGTTTCATAGATCCGTCTTTATTCAGCACCACAAATGCTGGTAGTGATTGCTGTTGGAATGAAGCACCCGGTGAGCGTACATAAAAGGTAACTCCCTTGTGAGTGACTGTTTTGCTGCCTGCCATATTCACGCGTCCGGCAGTCAGTACATTGGTAGCAACTTCTTTGCCGTCAACTAACACGCGGCCGCCTTTAGTAACCTTGCCGACAACAGCGTTCTTTGTCAGATTGCGCATATTCCAATCGCTGATGCCGAAGTATTCATAGATAGCCTGTGCATCGGGTGACTTATTGTACTTGGAATGAATTTCAGTGGTTGTCTTGCCGCCACAGTACAGCACAGCGTTTGTGTCACAATCTAAGGGAGTATCGACGGTGGCTGCGTTCGCGGTAGGTACCAGAATGGTGCTACATACAAGTGCAAGCAAGGATAGGACTATAATTCCGCCATATAGAATTTGTTGCGCGTAGTGCCGCAGGGCTGATGTCATACTGAACCTCCGATTATCTGTTGCTCTCCTTATCCTAGGCTGCGCCCACACGCGTTTCAGTAAGGTAGTTCACAGTTTAAGACAAAAACCCTTCGTATTGCAAAAAATGTTTAGCATAAGCAAGATATTTGCTATGCTACAAATAGAGTATTTGACACAACAGTAGGGGCGAGGGTATGAAAGTAAATATTTTCAGCAAATCAGGTAAAAACAATGTGGTTATTGCGCTTGTAGCAGCCGTGTTACTCATCGGTTTGTTTGTGGTACTCCGGTCGGCTAATAGCGAAGCGCCAGCAGCGGTGCGGGAGTTTAACCTACAGATACAAAACGGTAAGCTCACTGATGATATTGATGCCCTGGCGGCGTATGAAGGGCAGACGCTGATCTTCAATGTTACAAGCGATTCAGACGATGAATTTCACATTCATGGCTATGACGTAAAAGCCGAACTCGAAGCGGGCAAGGCGAGCCAGCTTGAATTTAAAGCAGACAAGACCGGCAGGTTTGAGGTAGAGGCGCACAAGGCTGGCCAACAGCTGACAGTTCTCGAAGTTAAGCCCAATCCGTAATGGAACTATTACTACACTTTGCGCACGCTTTTGGTCAGACGTATACCCTGCCGATTCCGCTCTGGCTGTTTCTGTTTGGCGCGGCGGCGAGCATCGTCGTTTCGTTTGTCATAATTTCGTGGTTTGTTGATGCAAAGCCACGTAAGGCGGTATCGTATAGTGTAGCGGCTCCGATCGGCTGGCTGATGCCGTTAGCTAAAGTCCTGGGCGTGGCTGGCTTCTGGCTCATGATTTTTTCAGGGCTATTATCTGTCGGGTCATTCAGCCTCATCATAATCAGTTTTTGGATTATTCTGCTCATAGGACTTACCTATGTGGTGGCGCTATTCGGTGATGTCTGGCAGTATATCAATCCGTTTCGAACGATGTTTGAAGGGCTTGAGCGCGTCCTCAGCCCACAAAAGAAGCCGCTGTTACGCTACCCGATGAGATGGTCATACTACCCGGCACTTGTCTGTTATGTGGGGCTTATATGGCTCGAGTTGCTCTCGGGTGGGCTCGGCATTATACCCGATGCGCTTGCCTATATTTTGCTGGCATACGGAGCGGTGACGATTGTTGCTGCTTGGGCGTTTGGCAAAGATATATGGTTTCGCTACGGCGAGTTTTTCTCAGTGTTTTACGCGGTGGTGGCACGGGTTTCAAGTGTGGTTATCGAGCACGGTAATGTATACCTGAGACGTCCATTTGCAGGCATTAGCTCAGGTGAGGCAGTACGGTTTAGTGTGTTGCTGATTGTGTTGTTTATGCTGGCTTCGACCGGTTACGATACGCTTCGTGAAACGAGATTATTCCGCAGCATCGCCGAGGCGGTACTGGGTAGCGTGCTGCAGGTGAATGGAATATACGAGCTTACGTGCCTTGGCGTCCTGACGACGGGTTTGTTAGCGTTGTATCTGGGTAGTGTGGCAGTGATGCGGCGGATTACTCCTACAAAATACAGTACGTTTGAGCTTGCGAAACGGTTTGCATTGACGCTGCTGCCAATAGCGGTTGGGTACCATATGGCTCACTATTTCCCGCTACTGTTTACCAATGGCCCGCTCGTGCTCAATTATCTCGGCGATCCGTTCCAATTCGGTTGGAATATTGCCGGACTCGCAGACGCCGATTTTAGCCCCGGACCATTCGATGCTGCCAAGGTCTGGTATGCCCAGGTCGGCCTTATTGTCGGCGGACATATAGCAGCGCTGTATGCGTCGCACCGTACGGCTGCCCAGCTTTTCCGTGGTCGGAGGGTCGTGGTGCGTAGCCAGTATGCTATGACAGTCTTGATGGTGGTATATACTGTCGCGAGCCTCTGGATTTTAACTCTGGCGCTCGCAGGGTGATTTAGTGTTTGCGGGCGAGTTTGCGTTTGCGGTACAGCACGACAAGCGTACCGTTGAGTAGTACTGTGATGGCGAGGCCGCCAAGCATACAAGGGACTAACTTATTGATACCCAGGATGTTCTCGAGCAAGACAGCAAAACCGTACAGGCCGGCTGCTGAAGCAGCGATACTGAGGTAGGTTGCGCACAAGAAGATGCGGCCACGACGACGTACCAACTGGCGGCTGCGACGGAAGGCTGTGTGATAAGAATTTGGTTGTTCAAACAGCATGACATATGGCGCCAAGCTGCAACGGACTAGTACGTAGAGGGCGCCTAAGGCTGCAAAACCGCCCGCGTATGGTACGTATTGGAGTGCTTGTTCGAGGTCATTGACGCCTGCGGCTGCAATGCTCAAAAGACTGCCAACAGCAACCAAGAGTATCGGTACAGCAAGCCGTAGTGCTATCAGTACCCAAACTGTTGAGACACGGCCGGCATGACGGAGGGCGTTACGTAGTGTGGCACGGACAGAGCGGTATCTCTTGCCGGTCGCGCCTTCCATAAGAGCTATCGAGATGGCGTTGAGCATAAATGCCAGTACCCATATGCCGAGCACACTCAGTGTACCGAGTGCAGCAATGCTCAAAGGCAACATGCCAAGGCCAAGCTTTGAAGTGCCTTCAAGTGCTGTCTGGAAAAACAGGAGCAGTAAATCGGTTGCGGTAACTGCAAAGCTGTAGCCGATGACAGCGGCGATAATCAACGAAGTAATAAAAATATCCTCGTTTTTGCTGGCGGCCATGCGAAAGTCACGGCCTGCATTGGTCAGGAAATATTGGCGACGGTAGGTTGCAATTATCTGGCGCTTAGTGTGGCGGATCTTCGTCTTGAGAGTTTTTCCGGCCTTATGGCGTGCCATACTAAACTTCCGCTGCAAAGAGCGGCTGCGTAGTTTAGGAAGGTTATAGACTAGGTCTTGTGTACTCATCGTTGCTCCTGGGGTAAGAGAGATGAGCATAAACGCCCACCAGACACCTCATTATTGAGCATTATATCATAAAATTACTAATAAATCAACTATTCTATACTCTTTTTCATTAAATTTCTAATACTTCACCATTTGATTGAATGCTCTGTGAAAAAGTTCATTGTTTTTACGGTTGTCCTTTCTGACAATGAGGGTGTAATTACGGGGAGGGACAGCGAAATGAGATATCGAGATATGATTCATATGGTACAGCAAATGTCGGGCTCGTCTGACGAGGAGTCGACAGATGCGTTGCAATTTATGGTAGAGAGCGTGGCGGTGCACTTGAACGAAGGCGAGCGGAAGGAGTTTGCGTCGCAACTGCCGCAGGAGCTGCAAGACATCGCCCTGACGGTGCTGCCGACATCCGACAATATTCGTGATAATATCATTGAGCAGTACATGGAGCTCGAAGAGGTGGACGAGCATAGTGCGATGACGCAGATTAAAGCGGCCTGGAATGCGCTCAAAGAGGCAATCAGCGGCGGAGAGATAGAAGATATCAAGTCGCAGCTACCGAACCAAATGGTCGGCATTCTGAAGTAGATAGTGGCCGAAAAAGTCTGTGTGATATCGCACAGAAACAACGAAATATATTTTCTAAAATACAAATCATACGTAGCAATAACGAGGAGGTATATGGCTCATCCGGAAGCAGGAATTACACCTGTTACACATGAAACTTTTGCGCAATTTTCTTACGATCCAGAAGCAAACGTACTTTCCGTACGGGCATTAACTAGCAATGCCTCACGTCAAGAGGGTATGCGTTATGTAGACGAGACAAACAAGGTTAGAGGATTAGACTGGTACAGTGATAGCACTCGGCTCCAAGCTGATATCTTGGTGAGTGATTTCATGCGCGGGGCGCCTAGACAAGAAGGGACATCTACAGCTGGTAGCATCCTGGCTATCGTCGAAAAAGTAAGTAGCTTGCACAGGGATAAGGATGTAGATCTAACACTTGGCTGGATACCCAACACAAAGAACAACAGGCCCTCGGTAGAAGTATACCCAAGCTTTCAATACTGGCTTAACCACGGACAAAATAGCCATAAGGAGGCGTTATTACATGCGCAACGGATATTAGACAAAGATATTGATCCGCAAGCTGTAGGGATGAAGGGGTTGTTTGTCGCAACCTTGAGTAGACTCAGAGGAAAAGAGCGGTCTCAGCAGCCAGAACTACGCTCACAAAACAAGGGAAGAGTGTATATCAGTCAAGGAAAAGGGTCGAGATTTAACTTGGTGAGGAGCCTAGAAGCAGCAGGCGCTGCAGGTCATAGCAAGCGATCGGCGAACGCCAATGCGGAAGTTGACTGGAATATAGTACGAGTAAGCCCGGATGACGCCATTTGTGAACCGGTCAGGGCTAGAGCAGTCCGAGTTGGCGAAAATCATCATGCACTTTACCGCATGGATACTATTGCCAGGACCGATGATCAGCGTTTACAGATTGCCCTAGTACTTGGAGTGCTGGCTCGGTCGGCACATCAAGCAAGCAAAGGTAACGAAGCAGAGCTGCTCTTCCAGGACGTTGAATGGGTCGATCGCCCAACAGATCTGACAGTGTACATTGGCAAGTAGCAGCGGTGTAAAAAAGCTCACTGCTGTTGGACCGGAATGCGTGCACAATAGGGTCAGGCTAAACGGAGGCACGCGCTTATGGGCTATAACGAAATGGTACAGCGGGTACGTAAGTACTCTGATCTGACTCACGAGGAAGCACAGGAGGTGCTTGAACTTATGGTGCTGAGTCTCAGTACGCGGCTCAATGACCAGCAGCGTAAGGCATTTGCCAATGACCTGCCTGAGCATTTGCATGATTTGGCACTCATCGTGCGCGGTACTCAAGGTGATTCCCGGAAGGATCTAGTACGACAGTTTATGGATTTACAGGCTGTAGATGAGCCGAAGGCTCGCCGGCAGATTACTGCCGGTTGGAAAGCGCTGAGTGATACGATTTCGGGTCGCAAGCTGGAGTTGCTGCGCAAGCAATTGCCGCCGCAAACAGCAGCAGTTTTGCAGTAAAAGGAGGGAGATATGACACATTACGGCGAAGAGTTTGAGGATACGCACGAGAGTATGCGCTTGCATCGACGGGAACGGCGCTATAACGGTCATAAGCTTGCGGTTGGAGTCGGCCACAATAAGCTGCAGCGGGCGGGGCGTAGCGGTTCTGCCAAACGCGACAACAAATTAAAGTAAGAGAAAGCGAGCAGTATGACAAAGTACGACAAGAAGGCCCAGGAGAAAGTCCACAAAACCATGCACGAACACAAGCATGAAGGCAAATACAAAAACCGCAAACAGGCAATTGCTGCTGGTTTGAGTATGGCCAGGAAAGAAGGCAGCAAGGTGTTAGAGAAGTAATCTGTTACCATTAGGTAATGGACGATGAACAGGTTTTGCCCTGCCACGGCAAACTAAGTTTTGATACCGAAAAAGAGGCGCAGGCTACTGCGGTAGTGGCCAGGCACCGTTATGGTGGGCAGCTGCATCCCTATCTGTGTCAGCACTGCGGCCTATGGCACCTGTCCAGTAATTGATGTAATTTAAAGCATAACCTTGACTTACTAAGGGCAGAACTTCTAGGCTAAAAGCATGCTCAGTAAAGCAAAGAAATTCGCGGGCAAGACGGGACTTTTTGATTTCCGCAAGGACCGCACAGTCACGGCAGATGGTGTTGCGCCAGCGCGGGCGTATATTGACGCGTACTGGAAAAAGCTCGAGCGTAAGCACACCAAAGATGATGAAAGTTTGCTTGGGTTACCAAAAACCTACCTTGTGCCGGCGAGCGAAGATGGCCACGAATTTGACTTTGACGAGATGTACTATTGGGACAGTTACTTTATGGTGCAGGGCATGCTCGATGCTGAACACAAAGAACTGGTCATGGGCATGCTCGAGAACTTGGAAAGTATGTTCAAGCGCTTCAAGGTGATACCCAACGCGTCGCGGACGTACCTGATGGGGCGGTCGCAGCCACCGTTCCTGACCAGTTTTATTTTTGACGTATACAACACCTACAATCCAGGCCGTGACTGGCTGAAAGAGCACATCGAGGTGGCCAAGGAGGAGTACGAAACAGTATGGATGGGCACCGCCAAACCGCACTGGCGTTTGGTGCACCAAGGCTTGAGTCGGTACTACGACATCAATATGCTGCATGATCTGGCTGAGGCCGAGAGCGGCTGGGATATGACACCACGCTTTGGTCGCAAGGCGCTGAACTACCTGCCGGTTGACTTGAACGCACTGCTCTATAAGTACGAAATGGATTTCGCTAAGGCTGCACGGCTATTTGATGATAAGCGCGAGATCGCGAAATGGGAAGTTGCAGCCGAAACACGTGCCAAAACTATGAACGAACTGATGTGGGACAAGACCCGCGGGTTGTACTACGATTATAATTACGTCAAGAAGCGAAAAGGCAATATCAGTTCGCTGGCGGCGTATTTCCCGATGTGGGCCGGCATGGTTGACGGCCAGCAGGCGCAGCTGATGGTCAAGGCGCTCAGGCGGTTTGAGAATAAGGGTGGACTCGCTACGACCGATGCGCTGCCACTATCGCAGATGGTGCCGGGTGCGTTGCCGACGCAGTGGGCGCATCCGAATGGCTGGGCACCATTGCATTTTATTGTGATTAAGGGTTTGCAGCGCTATGGTTACCACCAGGATGCACGCCGAATTGCGATGAAGTGGCTCAAGACCAATCTTGATTGGTTCAACGAGCACGCAGTGTTCCTCGAAAAATACAATGTCGTCACGCCCGACAAACCGCCAGTAAAAGGTGTTTATCCGTCACAAACAGGCTTTGGCTGGACAAATGCCGTATTCGAGCGCCTATGCCAAGAGTATATCGATAAGCGTTACCCCGAAGCCCACAAGCTGTAGCGGCCATTGCGAAATCACATCTGTTACGGTACAATATTAGTCCAGTGTGGCTCTTTAGCTCAGTTGGTAGAGCAGAGGCCTGAAGAGCCTTGTGTCCCCAGTTCGAGTCTGGGAGGAGCCACCAGGAAAATACCATCACCCTTTGGGTGGTGGTATTTTCTTTGTGCCCCCTTTTTCAGACTTGAACTGGATTGCCCGAAGGGCCAGCTCGATAATCAAAGCCATGCACAGGGGCTTGCTCCGAGCATGGCTGCTGCATTATACAGAGTAGTCTGAGATGAGTGTACTTCTCACTTGCAAAAATCACCCCTGTTACGTATAATCGTTGGAGTTGCCTGACCTGTCAGGAAAACAGCCTTTAGTGATTATCTAGGGGTCCCCGAAATGAGAGGATTCATTTTGGGGTAGAGGAGAAGCATAGGCATACGTCGAAGCTTTTGCCGGTTGAGGCAAAACGAGACTTAGCCGTCAGCTTCGACGAGCGGGTGTAGCTCAGTTGTTTAGAGCGCATCCTTGCCAAGGATGAGGCCACGGGTTAGAGTCCCGTCACCCGCACCACGGAAAGAGTCCCACTTTTGTGGGGCTTTTTTCGTGGTGCGGGAGAGATTCTAGCTCCTGGCCGAATAAATCAGAAAATAGCCAGGGTTGCCCTTGCGTTTGCGAAGCAAAACGTCAAGGGCATAGAGTCCCCTCACCGCACCAACTATTTCTAGCAATACTAATCTGTAAAACATCGTGAAAATCTGTGTTTTTTCTTTGTGCCCAAACGAGACTTTAAAATAAGTAAGAAATATTGACAAAATAAAACGTAAGTAGTATAATAAACAATATGGAAAGAATCCCATGTGAAAGCCCGGGCGGCAGACCTATTATTGCAGTCATTGGTGAAGTCTTTACAGAAGATGAAATTGTTTTAATGGAACGAGCGGCTGCAGAGCTTAATCTTACTGAACCCTCACCTAAATACACTGTTGTTATTGACAGAGACAACTCTTTTGCAGCCAACGGAAGCAGACTACCAGAAAATACTTTTAGAGTCAGAGTAGAAGGTAGTTGGATAGAAGAAAAAGATTTAGATCCACTTTTTGACCGTATGGAAGAATTAAGAGCTGAACCTAGCTCTTAAATAACTGCCCCGACAAATTAAACAGATTCACGATTTCTTTTAGCTTATAAATATCGACATTGTCAGGAGGAGCGGCTAGAAATATGCCAGCTATTCGGCACCACGAAAAGAGTCCCACTTTTGTGGGGCTTTTTTCGTGGTAGGGTAGAGATCCTAGCTCCTGGCCGAATGCGTCAATTAATTTGCCAGGTGACTATAGACAGAACGCCGGTTTTATAGTACATTTTCCGTAAATATTCTCCTTTGACATCATGAAAAGCCACGAAGAAATCGGTAACCCACAACAAGTGGATGTTATCGTGAGCAACTACCCTGAGGCAGCAGTAGATTCTATTGTCTGGAGCTCAGGTGTTTGCAATGTGGTGGGGCTGGTTGACACCTCTGAAGGACTTCGTTGCTTTCGTTTCCCACGTACTAAGGAAGCGCAAGTTTCGCTGGCCTACGAGTGTCAAATCCTAGGCCATATCGATAGGCATGGACCTCTCTCTGTTGCAACACCCGTACCGTTAATGTTGGCAACTGACCACTCGTATGCGATTATCTCAGGCCTTACTGGTCGAGTGTTGCAGGGTGACGAGCTGAACCAGCTGCCAGAATCTCAGCAGGTAGCAGCAGGCAAGGCAATAGGAAAATTTATAACTGAACTTAACGATATAATTCCAATTTCAGGGATGCCAGGGGAAAGTCGTCTGCGCAAATCGTTACTTGACGATCATGCATGGTATAGCAGAATGTGTACGTGGCAAGATGGTGTCATTAGCCCAATTTATGACCGTTTTTATAAAGCCTATAGTCAATCACGCAAAGACGGCAATACTCGTAACGAGGTTGTTATTCATGGTGACTTACACTACGGTAACTTATTGTTCGGGGATAATAATGAACTTACCGGTGTCATCGACTTTAGTGAGATTGGGCTAGGTGATGTACACCAAGAACTTCGCTCGGTCTATCGTACTGGCGGTCGGCTTGTACTCGAAGCTGCGATTGATACGCTAGGCGAACGCTTTTTGCCGATTGATATTGAGCAAATTGCGTGTCAAGCCACCCTGCATGAGCTGGCAATTATAATAGAGCGAGCCTCAACGCAGCGACTACATGAAGCCCGTGCAGCCTTGGCCGATCTTGCACTTAGCAGGTGGCTAGGGGACATGTGGGCTGGCTTGGGCCAATTTGAAACCCAAAGCTAAAGTGCACCTGTATTGCGATAGAAGTTAGACCATTCCATATTTCCAATGCCCTTGTACTTGAAAAACGTCGCAGTAATCGGTTTTTTTATTTTCATTCAAACCAGACGCTGAATAGAAGTGCTAATATACCTACATGGAACCCAGCCAACCAAATCTAAAGAGGATGGACAATATCGGCATCGTGGTGGAGTCGCTTGATGATGCCATCGCTTTCTTTACGGAGCTTGGCTTGGAGCTTGAGGGACGTATGATGGTTGAGGGCGAGTGGGCTGGACGCGTCACTGGACTCGGCGACCAAAGCGTTGAAGTTGCTATGATGGTTACTCCTGATAGACACAGTCGGTTGGAGCTATCTCGTTTTGTGAGACCTAAAATTGTTGCCGATCATCGCAATGCGCCAGTTAACACGCTTGGTTATTTGCGTGCTATGTTTACTGTAGAAGATCTTGATGACACCGTGGCCAGGCTGCAAAAACACGGCGCTGAGCTTGTCGGCGAGGTCGTGCAATATGAAGATGTGTATCGACTGTGCTACATGCGCGGCCCAGAACATATCCTGATTGGGCTAGCGGAAGAACTGAATACCAATTGATACACGGCCTCCCTTTGGTGCTAAAATTTGAAAAGGTATAACCTAAAAGAGAGGGGCGATGTGATGGGTAAATACGTAGACGGATTTATTTTGGTGGTGCCGGAGGGCAAAGAGGAAGAATATAGAAAAATGGCCGAAGAGGGACGCGATTCCTGGATGCGGCATGGCGCGCTTCAGTATTTTGAGTGCAGGGGTGATGACCTGAAACAGCAGGAAATGGGTGACAAAAAGTCACGGGCATTCAAAGAAATGGCTGGCGCAGACGAAGAGGAAAACGTCTGGTTTTCATTCATTGTGTTCGAGTCAAAAGAGCACCGCGATGAAGTGAACGCAAAAGTAATGGCCGAAATGAATGAGGCTTATCAGGACGCAACCGACTTTGAAATGCCAAATGACATGCAAAAAATGGCCTACGGCGGTTTCGAGGCAGTAGTTGAGGGTTAGGTGAGGCGCAGTAGCCGAAGTTGCTCAGCAGCATTCCTTTAATGTAGCGCTGGATTGCAGTTCTCGTCTGGTATCATGGGCTTATGAAGAAGGCGGCGTTGTTTCATGGGACTGATGGGACACCTCATGACCACTGGTTTCCGTGGCTAAGTGCAGAGCTGAAGCAGTATGGCTACCAGGTGTTTGCGCCTGAGTTGCCCGAGAACCACACGCCAAACAGAGATATATACGAAGCATTTCTAAAAAAATCTGGGTGGGATTTTGCTGACAATGTGCTGTTCGGACACTCGTCAGGGACGACTACTATTCTGAACCTGCTGATGGCAAATTGGTTCCCAAACATTAAGGCAGCAGTACTGGTCGGTACGTTTTTGAACGAAAAGCTGACTGCGGCAGCCGATTGGTATGAGCCAGGGCAATTTGACGGCCTATTTGTGCAGGAGTTTGACACAGAAAAAATTAAACGCAAATGCCCGAAGTTCATCTTTGTACATGGTGATAATGACTATGCCTGTGACTATAATGACGCCAAAGATTTTTGCAGCAGGCTCGGCGGTAGTTTCATCACAATACAAAATGGCAGACATCTCAGTAGTAGTTCAGGCATAACCGAGCTACCTCAAATTATCGATGAAATGAAAAAGCTTGAACTACTTTAGTGCATAACTACACCCTTAACACCTACTGGGTTGCTAAAAACTCCCGCTGAGCTTATGCTTAATGAAAGAACATTTAGGAGCGAGTATATGTCTTTTATTAGCAATCAAAAGGGCTTTGGGATATCAGGTATTCTGGTAGTTGTGGTGGCGCTGGCGATCATCGTAGGTGCAGGACTTTTTGTTTATATTTCCAGAGACAGCAGTGGAGATGGTAAGTCCAAAAAATCTGACTCAAGCCAAGAAGCGCAGTCTTCGAAGGTGGAGTTGGGAGAGCAGTATATTAGTCAGGATGGTTATGCTTTTAAGTACCCATCGTCTTGGGAGTTTTTTAGTCCCCCTGCAACAGACTTAATCCCTAAGGATCTCAAAGAAGAAACAAATACACCGATACTGCAGATGCTTTATGAACCATACAGTGGTTCTCCCAAAGAGTATGCGGAAAGCAAGGACAAGGTGAGTTCAGGTCAAGAAAAAACTATAAATGGCCATAAGGCGTTTCTCTATGATGTAAAAACAGAGGATGTGCAATATCGAAAGTACGTGGTCACAAATGGAAGTAAGGCTATTGCATTCATGTTCCGATTGGCGAGTGCCAGAAGTAACGAAGCTCCTGCAAGAGATTATTCAAAATACACTTCCGAAGTCGAAGCTATTGTAGGGTCTTTACAGTTCGTCCCGACTGAGATGTTGGACTACTAGCCTTGGCTCACTATCACGTAACCTATTGACGAGTTAGCATGTAAAGTCGGCCACGATAAAGGCATGGACTATAGTCCAAAAGTAAGAATTACTGCAACATTCAGCGCTGTACGTGGGTATAATAAAGGCGATGTTTAAAAATAAGCGCTTGCGACTCGCGGTTACCTTAGTTCTCATTCTGGGATGGTTTGGTTTTGCGTCGCTGGGCGGGCCGACGTTTGGTAAGATTTCTGAAGTTTCATCGAACGAACAAGCGTCGTTTTTGCCGGCGAGCGCCGAATCGACGCAGGTGCAACAATTGCAACGTAAGTTTGAGAATGGCCAGGCTATCCCTGCAGTTGTCGTTATCGAGTCCACAGACAAACTCAGCCCTGAGGCTGTAAGGGATTTCGCCGTACTTCAGAAAAAATTAGCCGATGTAGCGCACGTGCAAGGCCCAGTAATTGGCCCGATTCCGTCAAAAGATTTTAAGGCACTTGAATTTATTGTGCCGGTCAAAAGCCAGAGCGAGCTTAAGGATGTAGTAGGTGAGCTCAGGGGTGTGGCGCAAAAGGATTTGACGCAAAATACCCAGGCATATGTGACAGGGCCTGCGGGGCTGAACGCCGACTTGGTAGGTGCATTTGGTGGTGTCGATGGTATCTTGCTCGCTGTAGCGTTGACGGCGGTATTTATTATCCTTGTGGTAGTGTACCGTTCGGTATTATTGCCGGTTTTAGTACTACTGAACGCGGTGTTTGCGCTAAGTGCGGCGATACTGGTGGTGTACATACTCGCCAAGAATGACGTGATTCAGCTCAATGGGCAAAGCCAAGGCATCCTTTCCATTTTGGTAATTGGCGCTGCAACCGACTACTCGCTCTTGCTGGTAGCGCGCTACCGCGAAGCGCTCGGCAAGGTTGCTACTAGATGGGAAGCGATTCAACAGGGAATTAAAGGATCGTTTGAGCCGATTCTCGCTTCCGCTGCGACAGTCGTATTGGCACTGTTGTGTCTACTGTTTTCGGACCTGAATTCCAATCGTAGTCTTGGCCCAATTGCGGCAATAGGGATTGCATTTTCGTTTCTGGCAACACTGACATTTTTGCCTGCACTACTCGCGCTGTTTGGCCGTGCAGCATTCTGGCCATCAAAAATTGCTGCAAATCTGAGTAGTAAAGCAGTCAAAATACGGACTGGCCATGAGGATTTGACTGGCATATGGAAACGCGTTGGCGAGGTGGTGGCGACTAGGTCGCGTCAGCTGTGGATCGGTATCGTAGTCGTATTGTTGGTTTGTTCGTTTGGGCTCATACAGTTGAAAGCCAACGGTGTGCCGCGTACGGAGTTGGTGCTATCTGAATCAAACGCTGCTGAAGGTCAAAAAGCGATTGCCCGGCACTTTGATGCTGGCGCAGGTTCGCCCGTGTTGGTTGTAGTACCGCAAGAGGCTCTGGGCGCAGCGGTCGAGACACTGCAGGCGAACAAAAAGCTGGCCGACATTATGGCGTACAGCGAGCGTGGTCCAAACAGTAACATTGACGGCGCAAAAACTATCGATGGCAAGATGCTCTTAAGTACTACACTCACGGTTGACCCCTACTCCGACGAAGCCGAGGCGGTAATTCAGGATTTGCGTCGCGAATTTACAGACCGTGATGGTGTACTAGTCGGCGGCACTACTGCTATCACGGTTGACACGACTGCTACTGCAAAACGTGACCTCAAAGTTATTGTGCCGCTTGTGTTAGTGATGATCTTCATAGTGTTGGCGTTGTTGCTTCGGGCGCTTCTTGCACCGCTGCTACTCATTCTGACGGTTGTGCTAAGCTTTGCCGCGGCACTTGGTATCTCTGCGCTCGTGTTCAACCACATTTTTGGCTTCCCGGGCGCAGAAGCGGCTGTACCATTATTTGGGTTTGTATTCTTGGTCGCGCTTGGTATCGACTACAATATTTTTCTCGTCACCCGCACTCGTGAAGAAGCGCTGAAGTACGGCACGCGGCCTGCCATACTGCATAGTCTTGGCAAAACAGGCGGCGTGATTACATCAGCTGGCATCGTACTCGCCGCCACATTTGCGGCGCTCGGCGTCATCCCGATATTGTTCTTGGCGCAGCTCGCGTTTATCGTTGCGTTCGGTGTATTGCTCGATGCTCTCGTTGTACGTTCGCTACTCGTGCCGGCATTATTCTACGACATCGACTCAAAAGTCTGGTGGCCGTCCCGCAAAATTACAAAATAGCCTGCCCATTGCTTCACTCTGTGTAATTAGTGGTACTATGAAGCCATGAAACAAATCCTCGACCTCCCTAAAAACATGGAAGTCAGCGAAGTAATCATCAACCGAAAGAAAGCGAAATAGCGATATCATGCCTGTGCTTGCAGTTTCTGTAGCGGAGTTGTACTATCCAGTTATATTTAGGAGGAACCATGGCATCATCGGAAGAACTCGTTGATAAGTATTTAGCGCAGCGTGAAAAAATCGAGACAAGATACAATAAAGATTTACGCGCTTACCGTTTAAGTATTTTAGGTGACGACAGATTGCCAGATCTCGAAAGAGGTGTACTGGGTATGACCGGTGACCCGGAGATACTACATAGATTCCTAGAGCTCAATGCCAGGTTGGTCTCACACATCGGCCAACCCTTAATAGTAGTTGAAAAAATTGGTACTGAGCGCAGCAGACAGAATGATTCTCGTATGCAGCGAGTGTACGAGGCAACAGGGGGTGTTATCTTGGGAGCTGTGCAGACTAAGTTTCACTATCAATTTGGAAGCGAGGAGCGAACTGAAAGAACAATAGACACCGTATCATTTGAGGTGCCTGTATTGCCTGTCGTGTCGTACTTGAGAACTGAGAATACCTATGGTCAGAAAATAGGAAAGCTTTACGTGAATGGTCAAGAAGCAGAAGGTGATCATGAGCGCAAATCAGGGTCGATCAATATTGGAGGTATCCATAAAGACTACAGTCATCCGGTTGACCAGGCGGATTTGCGGCCTGGTGTGCCTACAGGCAGGGGCGAAGAGTTGTTGATTGGCCGACGTGAGATATATAGTCGAATAGCCGCGGAGGAAATGTATCATGTTGCACTTGCTCCACTGTTAGATCAAATTGAAGCAGAGAAAGACAGAGCAGCAGTATCTACGGAAGTAGCCTCGATATCATAAACAAAGAGGGTTAAATATGAACAAGTGCAAAATTTCAGTCACGTTGCCGGAGGATAAGGCGGATGAGCTTCGGCAGGTGATTGGCGATGCGGTCGGTGGTAAAGTTGGTAACTATACGCACTGTAATTTCTCAGTGAAGGGTGTTGGCAGGTTTTTGCCTGTAGCCGGTGCAAATCCGGCAATTGGGCAGGTTGGTGAGCTCGAAGAAGTTATTGAAGAACGAATCGAAATCACTTGCGACCAAACACACCTCAAAGCGGTCGTAGAGGCTATCAAACAACACCATCCTTACGAAGAACCTGCGATAGATATCTATAAGCTAGTAGATCTATAACAGGGGGAAAACTTGACAAAGTAAAACATAAATGCTATAATGAAAAGATAGGGTTACGTTAGGGCGCACCGAGGCGCTCTTTTTATTTTTCTCTGTTATGATTGAGCAATGGCACGGTACGGTTTGGCAACGATTTTTGAGGAACATGCGGTTGGGTATGAGTTTACATCTGCTGACTTGCCGTTGCATTTGACGCATATTGATTCGTTTGAGACAGAGATGAAACCTAGCGAGCTGATTAATAAGCTCAGCGTGCTGTTAGAAAACCAGAGGGCATTGACCGTCACGGCTGTGGCAGACAAGATGTACGGTCCAAATAAAGATATCCCAGTTACTGAACTAGAGCTGACACCAGAACTGAAGACGCTTCATGACACGCTGGTAGGATTTTTGAGTGACGAAGGCATTGTGCTCAGAAATCCACAATTTAATGGTAGTAATTTTACGCCCCATGTCTCTGTGTACGGCGAGAAGCGTGTAGCGGTTGGTCAAGATGTGGTTATTAGTGATGTATCTCTTGCCACGAAGGTGAGTGACGCCGAAGACGCCAACCGCCGCGTGCTCGCAAACTTTATGCTTTCCTGAAAAAGAAGAGCACCCGAGTATACTGAGAGTATGAGCGGGCATATTGTATTTCAACGGGTTGAGGGTTTGGCGCTGTGTGTGGCAGCGACTGCCCTGTATTTCCATAGCGGCTATAGCTGGGTTTCGTATGTCCTGCTGCTGTTTGCGTTTGATATTTCGATGGTCGGATACGCCGTTAATGCACGTGTTGGTGCGGTTACGTACAACATAGGGCATAGTATGATTGGGCCGTCGCTGCTTGCAGTTCTGTATATATTTCAACAGAGTGATCTCATTTTGGGGCTCGCCTGTCTGTGGTTTGCACACATTGGTATTGACCGGGCGCTCGGCTACGGCCTCAAGCTCAGTTCAAGCTTCCACGACACCCATCTCGGCAAAATCGGCAAGTAGCCAGCACGATTACATCATCTGTCTGTTATGATTAGGGCTATGAGTGAATCTGATGAAGAAACTCAGGCGCGCTGGCGCGCAAATGCACCGAAGAAGATTGTAGCGGTTAAGTTGGTGATATGGTCTAATGATGGAAATGTGTTGCTCGTAAAGCCGACGTATAAAAAAGGCTGGCAATTCCCAGGAGGCGGAGTGGATTTGGGTGAGGCTCCGGCTGCAGCGGTAGTGCGCGAAGTGCGAGAAGAACTCGGGTTAAAGGTAGAAGGATTGGCTTTGAAGCAAGTAGGCGTGGCGTTTCAGTCCGACAACGACGCGGTGTTGGTGATATACGAATTGCAACCGCGACTACCAGAAGGTAGTGTGTTTACAGTTCAGGAAGGCGAAATAGAAGCGTATAAATTCTTCAGTCCCGAAGAAGTCCCACAGCTCATCAGCGACTACTATGCCGATTTCTGGGAAGAGTATACCAGTGGTTGAGATTACGTATTTTGTGCATGGGACTACTACCGACAACGAGCGGGAATTGGCTACTGGATGGCTGCCGGGCGAGCTGTCTGAGGTGGGGCGTGAACAGGCGCGAGCGCTGGGCGAGCAGGCCACGCACCTAAAATTTGATGTGATATTTTGCTCTGATTTGCACCGCGCGGTTGAGTCAGCCGAGCTAGCGTTTGGCGGTGTGTACACAATTATCCAGGACAAGCGGCTGCGCGAATGCAATTACGGTGACCTAAATGGTACGTCGGCGCTGGCATTCAAAAACCGTTTGGTAGATTTTGTTGAGATGCCGTTCCCGAACGGTGAAAGCTACAAGGATGTTGAGGCGCGGTTGGCTGATTTTGTGGCGTTTCTAAAGGCCGAATACGACGGAAAGCATGTCGGCATCGTGGCGCACCAAGGGCCGCAGCTGGCGCTTGATGTTATCCTTAGTGGCAAAACCTGGCAGCAAGCAATCGACGAAGATTGGCGCAACACAAAATCCTGGCAACCCGGGTGGACGTACGAGATTCAGTAGCCATACGCAGCAAGACACTGTTGCATAGCGCTAGAGTTACTCGCACCATGTTGACCTAGAATCGCATTGCAATTACTGTAAGCCTGCTGGTAAGTGAGGGAAGGTGTATTAGTTGATGACGAAGGCTTTGGCTTTGTCCCTCGGTAAATCGTTTTGTCATATGGAGGGGAGGTAAAATCAGGTGGCTTATAGCCTGTTGAGTCGGCAGTACAGGTTTCTCTATATCCATCTCGTCCGCCATACTCCTCAGTCTCACCTACGTAAAGGTACGATACATCAATATATTTAATCTCATATGGAACAGGTGTTTTTGTGCACACCGGTGCCATGTATGGTTTGATTACCGGAGTATTATTTGAAGTGCTCTGTGAGGGCTGAGACTGAGTAGTCCTCGCTGGAGTGGCAAAGTGTTGCACTACAATAAGCTGTTTGCCGTTATCGATATAATCTTCGCTCTTGCATGTGCCGAAGCCCACCTCAGTGTATTCGCCTAGCAAGTTTTCTCTATGCCCTTCGCTGTTCATCCATCCAGTCACGACATCAGTTTCACTGGCGAACCCGTAGGCCAGGTTTTCGCCTGCAGTATCATACGAGTAATTTACTTGATTAATAAAGTGCCAAGGTTCGCGTCCATCCGGATCGTTGTGTGACCAATAGTTTTTGGCTACCATGTCTTGGCATTTGCGAAGAGCGCTTTCATTCAGCTGTGGGCTTAGCGTCAGGGCTGACTTACTGTGTTTAGTTCGCTGTTCGTTTGTTGCCTCCCATAATTTCTCGGTTGTAAATTCAAGACCTTCAAAATAATCCTGGCTACCTGCTAGTCCTTCCGGGCTATTGAACTCAATGTCAGACTCGTCAAGACGACCTAACAGAAAGACAGTTACCGCAAGTACCAACAATATTAATGGGATGGTTATGTGTATCGACTTGCGTGTCCAACGAAATATTGTGCGTTTTGTCTTTCGCAGGATCACAGCAATAGTACCTAGTAGCAAAATCAGCAAAAGAGCGGACAGTGTCACTGATGCTACCAGATCTCCTAGGCTCTTTGGGTTGTCCACCGTCCAAAGACATATAGTAATCGCAACGCCCAGCATCCCTGTAGCTGCTAGTACAAGTCCTTGCCACAGTATCTTCTGTCCCAGTCTCTTTATGCTACGCCTTGACTTGAGTTTCTTTAGGTTCATAGGATTTATGCAAATCATAGCATAAACAAGTTTTAAGCAACTCGTAGAAAAGGATAATTATCTAGTGTAACAATAAAAATTTATTGTTTTACGATAAATTTTGTGCTATATTCTGTGGCAGGTTAACGTAAAAGGAGCCTGCACTATGAATATGAAAAGTGTTATCAAGCCTATTTTGGCGGCAGAATTGGTGCTGCTGGTGCCGCTGCTGGCTATGGTATTTTCGTGGGATGGCTGGGACTGGAAGCCGCTTGATTTTGTGCTAGCGGGCGTGCTGCTTGCGGGTATAGGTATTGGCGCGCATTTAATCATCAACGGAATAAAGCAGGGCTCGAAGCAGCTGATACTCGGTGTCGTGTTGGCGGTGCTAATGATACTAACCTGGATAGAGCTGGCGGTTGGCATATTCGGCACGCCATTTGCTGGAAGTTGAGGTAAGATAGCAGTATGAAAGAAAAAGCGCTTCAGAAGGGTTCGACGGTTTTTTTGAGGGCGGCCGTGCTGGCTATCGGTGGCATCGTGCTGGCGCTCTGTGTGTTTGCGCTGCCGGCGCTGTGGACTTCAGTAGACGGCGACAAAGAGTACGGCGACATCGCCTATGCATTTTACTGGATTGTGGGGCTGCTATATGCAGGGGCAATACCGTTTTTCTATGCGCTATACCAGTCGCTCAAGTTGATAGGCTACATCGATACAAACAAGGCGTTTTCAAAGGCGTCGGTGCGGGCGCTCAAGCGTATCGCGTGGTGCGGCGTGGTGATTGCGGTATTGTTTGCAGCGATGGAGCCGTGGCTGTATGTGTGGGCAGAGCATGACGATGCGCCGGGCGTCATACTATTTGGCATGATTATCGCGGGTGCGTCGCTGACGATTTCGGTTTTTGCAGCAGTGCTGCAGCGTTTGCTATCGCAGGCCATTGATATCAAGAAAGAGAACGACCTGACGGTTTAGTGCCATGATTGTGATAAATGTAGATGTGATGCTGGCAAAGCGCAAAATGAGCGTGACGGAACTAGCCGACAAAGTGGGCATCACCATGGCAAATATGTCAATCCTCAAGACTGGCAAAGCCAAAGCCATCCGGCTCAGCACCCTCAACGCCATCTGCGAAGCCTTGGAGTGTCAGCCTGGCGATATCTTGGAATACCGCCCAGACAACGAGTGCGAGTAGGCTGAGATTGTTTGCTATGATAAGTACATGAAACAGGGACTTATCGCAGTTGGCGGGGCATATGTTGATATCAATGTGCCGCAGTTTCCGGTGCCTGAGGAGGGATTGCAGCTCGAGACGGAAGTGGTCGGGCATCAGTATCGAGTAGAGCCAGGTGGCTCGGCGGTAAATTTTGCCCGGCTGTGTGCAAGTATGGGAATTCCAACCACGTTTGTAGGTAAAGTTGGGCAAGATGCGATGGGTGAATTGCTGGTGGACTTACTTAAAAAAGCGCATGTTACACCAGAGCTGGTGCATGCAGCTGACGTTTCGACTAGTGTCAGCTTCAATATGGTCAATGATGATGGTAAGAGTATTATGGCGGTGGCCGGTACGGCCAACCAAGTGCTGACTGCCGATGAAGTGTACGAGCGGGTATCAAACATGCTATCAGAGGCTGAATATCTGTGCATTGGCGGGTGTTTCAAGCTGAAGCAACTGATGCCAGCATTTGAGCGACTGGCGCACGATGCACAAGCTGCTGGTGTGCGTATTGTGCTTGACCATGGCCGGCTGAATAGCGGGGTGACTGCAGAAGAAAAAGAAGTTGTGAAACGACTCGCATTAGCAGCTGATGTCTATATGCCGAGCACGGATGAGTTTATGCAGCTGTGGCAGGTTGATTCTGTAGCGGCAGGGCTGGCGATGATGGCCGAGAAGGGTCGCGGCGTAACAGTAGTCAAAAATGGCAGTGATGGCGTAGTGAGTTTCGTAAACGGCGACGTGGTAAAGGTGCCGGCGTTTGCGGTGACTCCGCTGCATACGGTTGGTGCGGGGGATAGTTTCAACGCTGGTTTTGTCGCGGCGCAATTACAGGGTAAAGATCTGGTGGACAGCATGACCTATGGGTGCGCCACTGCGGCACTGAAGATTTCCCGTGAAGAACTGCCTACGTGGCAAGTAGTCGAAGAGCTTATCGGCACATAAACAACCCCCGCGAGCGAGGTGCGGGGGTTGTTGGGGTTAGTTTTGTATTAGCGCTGCGATTGCCAGTGCTTATGAGAACGGTGCGAGACGTCCTTTTGCTTTGTGTGCTGTGTTTGAGCATCAGCGTTTCGCTTTTGTGGGCGGTGCTTTTTATCGTAGTGCTTCCATGGCTTCACCTTGTCATTCGAGCGCTGTTGAAGCTGTGTTTGCTGGCTTGACTGAGCCCGCTGCTCGTCGGTTTGCCACTGCCAGTTGTTCTGTGAGGCTTCCCAATTCTGCTTGCGGACCCATGCGTTTACCCATGCGCGCCACTTTTTATCGTGTGCGTGCCAGTGGCCGTGCTTCTTGGCCCAAGACGCGCGTGCTTTGTTGTGGCAGGCATGCTTGTGGCCTTGCTTGTCTTTGACGACCAGTACTTCGCCGTCGTCAGCGCTGACATAAACGACCCAACCGTCAGCAAAGAAGACTTTGTACACGGTCTCGGCGCCAAGCTTCTTGACCTTGGCGGCAACCACTTCGACGCCTTCATGCTCTGCGGCTGCGATACCGATGGCAGTCTGCAGGTCTGCAACCGTCGGCTGCATACTTGTGTTAGTTTCGTCTGGTTCGGTGGTGACATCGGTTGGTTCCGGTGTCTGCTCGACCGGTGTGGTATCTACTGGGATAACCTCAACTGGCTCTTCAACCTCGACCGGCGTATGAGTCTCCTCTGGTTCGACCGGAGTCTGTGTGACTGGTTGCTCTGGCTCGTTTTCATTGGCATAGGCATTGATGCCAAGCGGCGCTGCGACCAGCATGCCAATAACCAGGCCGATAGCCAGCATTTTGCGGCCGTCCTGGGTTTTTAATGCGGTGACTTTAACCATAAATATTAGTACCCTCCTTTTTATGGACAAAATATGTAACGAAATTGGCATGGAAACGTTACATATTTTGTGAAGGAAACTGCACATTAATGCGCAGCAACTGGTATAAAAGATACTATGCGCAAGAGGGAAAAAAGGTTTGCCGCCATGTACACAGATTATGCAGATGACATTTATCGCTTCCTGTTTGTGCATGTGCGCGATGTGCAGCTGGCCGAGGACCTTACGGCTGATACGTTCACTAAGGCCTGGAACCAGTTTGGTTCATTCGACGGAAACCATGGCCGGGCGTGGCTGTATACGATTGCACGCAACTGCCTGACCGACCACTGGCGCAAAAAACGGCCGGTACCGCTGGATGAGATTTTTGAGGTAGCCGATACACGGCCGTCGCCCGAAGAACTTGTCGATAAGAAGTTGCGAGCGCGTCAGGTTGTCAAGGCCATTAGTGGATTGCCTGAGGACATGAAGTCGGTCGTGACCCTTAGGTTTTTCCAAGGTTACTCGGTGCGTGATACGGCAAAGGCGCTTGAGCTGACCGAGGCTAATGTACGCGTGATACAATATCGGGCATTAAAGAAATTGAAAGGAGTGCTGGCATGAGCAAACAAAACCGCAAGCTCGCGCGTGAGCTGCGAGCGTCTGGGGCGACCGAGCAAGAAATTGCTGAACTCACCCGGGTTGCCGAACGGCTTGGTACGATTCGTGTACCTGGTCTGTCGGATGCTGCGCGCCAGCGGATTGCGAGCCGACTACCTGTTGATATCGAGCCAGCACAGCGTTCGCGTCGCATGCCAGTGATTTCCCTGAGATGGTCAGCAGCGGCGGTAGGGTTTGCGGCGATTGCGATTGTGGCGACGGCGGTATTATTGCCTGGTACGCAGCAATCTTCGGACAATGACGCACAGCAGGCACATGAAGTGTCGGAACCTAAGAAGCAGACGGAACAAGAGCAGCTGAAACAGCAACTTGATAAGCACACCGAGGAACTTAAACAGCTTGAAAAGCAGCCCACAGCCGATCCGAAAGAGCTTGAAAGAGCCAAGGAGCGGGTACGACGCGACCATAAACGCTACGAGCAGAGCCAAAAGCGAGACTGGAATAAGAATCAGAAGCAGCAGTTGCCGTCTCGCAACGACAAGTCATATCAGAGGAATGATAGGTCGTCCGATAACAAGCATCGTCGTGACGAACCTCGCTCGCACTGGCGATAACTTTAGTATAAGCATGTTATGATGTGCTCATGAAAGTCGAGCGCCCTCGGCTTGCACGTCTTGGGTTGATTATTATTTTTATGTTGACTGTGGCTGTAGGGTGCGGCTTATATGCCTACACCACATATGTACGTTCAAGTAACAGAGTTGAAGCATGTAATACAAAGGACAGCGTCCGCATGTGCGTGTCTGTGCCCAAAACGAAGTTTGCGCCAGACGAGACAGTATCTATTACGACTACAGTTGTAAATACCGGCGAGCACGACGTGACGCAGATGTCAGGTGATTGTGACGATAATCCAACGGTGTATGTAAACGAAGAAGTTGTGAGCGATGCACTTGTATGCCCCGCGATTTTGCAATATACGACTATCCACGCCGGTGAAAGCAAAAAGTTTGAATATAAGCTGTCAGCCTCGAAGCTGCATCAGGATGAGAATATCGTATATACTGGATGGGCAGGATTTAGAAGCGGCCAGGTGACGATATACGGAGAGTAGCTGGTTAGACAATAGCTACAGTAGCGTGGACCAGTAGTACCAGAAATGCTCAAGTAGGATGGCGAATATAATGAGGTACCACACTGTAAGTATGCGGGCGTGGTGAGTTTGGACGAAGCGCGAGGCTGGCTGTAGGCTGTGCGGCAACTGGAGGTTACGCTCACGCAGGTTGTAGACGGTGATATACCAGAAGGTTGGGATGGTAACCATCCAGACTGCGAAGCACCACGGACAGATGGCACCGATGCGATAGACTCCTTGGAAAAACAGGTAGTGCATGAAGATGACTCCGATAGTAGCGGCGAGCTGTGCGCCGAGCCAGACCCAGCGCTTTACGCGGGAGCCACTTGCGAGTAGCGCACCGAATGTTGCGAGCGTAGCAAAGGCGATGAGCCCAAATATGGTGTTTGGTACACCGAGTAGGCTGGCTTGTTCGGTTTTCATGACCGAGCCGCAGCTTAGTATCGGGTTAAGATTGCAGCCTGGTTCGTAGCCTGGGTTTTGGAGGATTTGGATTTTGTCATAGGTGAGAATGAACGAGGCGATAGAGCCGACGATGCCGGCGACAATGAGGATGTAGGGAAGGGTGCGCTGTATGGAAAGCGAGCGAGCTTGTTCCATAACAGGCAAGCTCCTACTTCCTTGCTCGCAGAACGCCAGCGGCAGCGAGCAATGTGACGCCGAGCGTTGCAGTAACGACAGCGGCTACGCCGGCAACTTTACCGACTAGACCCATGCCATAGCCGCTGGTGAGTAAAATTCCGCGCAAAGTTTCACCCTGGAAGAGTGATTGTTTTTGCTGCTGCAACTTTTGGTTGTCAGGGTCTTTTGCAGCGGCTGCGCTGACTTCGGCGTAGGATTTACCGCCAGCGATGTCGTGCAAATGCCGACCGATGTAGCCGTTGGCGTAGGCCTTGGCTTCTTCAGGAGTGTCGACGAGTTGTCCGGCGTATTTTTGTAGGTCAGGATATTTGGCCGGGTCGAGTGAGGGGCTGCCTTTTTTGGGGAAGTAAATCTTTTGCGCGGCCAGCTCGCTACTGACCATATCGGACACGAAGTTGTGTGCCCAGAAGGCTAAGCCGCTAATTGCGAGCAGACAGACTGCCATAATTGCAGCCAAATACATAAAAATCTCATTCTTAAGACGAGCTTCTTTTGATTTTGCCATGGTTGTTTCCTTTGTAATTGTTGCTGTTACGAGTAATTATACAGAAGTAAGCATAACAATTATGTGACCCGCATCACATACACAGGAGATGATTTAGTAGCTGGATGCTTTTTGGAGGGCGGTTTCGAGTTTTTCGAGATCCGGTATACGGACGACATTGCGTGAAAGCTCAATCAGTTCGTCGGTCTTGAGTTTTTGCAGCTCGCGGTTGATGGTTTCACGGCTAAGGCCGGCACGGGCACCGAGGTCTTTTTCGCTGAGCCGCACAGTGTAAGTGCCATTTTTATGCTGGGCGCCGAAACGCTTTGCTTCAATCAGCAGCTCGTATATGACACGGCCTTTGGCATTGCTGGTCATGAGGTGGGCGACTCTGCCGAGCAAGCCATCTAGCCCGCGGTAGACTCGACTTAGTAGGTCGTACAAAACGTCCGGGTTGTCTTTAAGGAAGGCAACGGTTTCGTCCACTGAAGCTAAGTGCACGGTGATATCTGTCTCGGCTTCAAGTACGAACTGTGATGGGTTGCCGTGCATGGCATGCGACATTGGGAAAAAGGCGGGCGGCTTGAACATATTGACGATGACCTCGTCGCCACGGTACGAGATAGCGTACTGTTTCACAGTGCCGCTTACCAGATGGTAGACGTACGGGACTTTTTCGCCGGCGAGCACCAAAATCTGGCCTTTTTTGTACTCCCGCTCGGGGTATTTTGCAAAGTGTGCAGTGATTTTATCACTGACCGTCTGGTCCATATGTACGACTATAGACGGGCTAAGGAGTTCGCGCAAGTGAAGAATAAAGGTGTTTGAGCTACATCGTCAGAGGCTAACTAAAGGGGTTATGCTAAAATTTACCCTATGAGGACAAGTTAAACAGGATACCGGAAAGAAGGTTATGGTTGCGGGCTGGTTCAGGCCTCTTCTGTTGGGCATGCACCGGAAAAACGTCGGTGCTGTATCATCACGCCCGAAGGTTTTCGGCGCCCTTTTACTTGGATTTGTTCTTGTAGGTTTGGCGGTGTTTACTAATGTCTTCTTTGCCCAAGCAGCTGTGTGTGATCGTACTGCAACAGATGGCGAGTCTTTGGATGCCGAGTTCGCTGCTGCCACGCCCGGTGAGACTATATGTTTGGCAACTGGGGATTATGAGATATGGCATGGTGGTAGCAAGGCAGTTACGATCACTGCCCAGGAAGGTGCAGCGCCGGAAATATTTCTGTATCTTGTCACCGGTGACAGCGATTTTACGCTCGATGGTGTAACGATTACAGGTGGCACGATTACCAATGACACCCACGACATTACTATCAAAAACTCAGCAATTACTGGACAGATAATATTCTATAATCTCGAAAACAGCGGTATTCTCCTCGACAATAATACGCATTTGAACATTAACGAGTGCGGCGGCTGCTATGGCGGGCGCGTCCATATTGGTCATGACAGTGGCGAGCCATCGGGTGTCACAATTCAAAACTCTCTGTTTCGCGGTGGCTCGGCGTCAGGTATAGAGACGTCAGTCCAGGCGGTGATCAGGAACAATGAATTCGATGGGCTGCGTGCGATAACACTCAATTACTATGCCCATGAAGCACATGTTGTGGGTAACTATATCCACGACGGACCTACCGGGCTGGTCGCATATAACGGGCTGAGCCATGCGTTAATTGAGAATAATGTTATTGGCACATCGGGCAGGGCAACTGCGATGGAGATTGGCTCCGATGACAGCTCGATTATTAGACATAATACATTTATCCACCGAACTGGCTGCGGCGACGGGAACAACCAGTGCGGAGAGTTATCGATTGGCGGGAGTCCGGGACAGGACGATGGTTTCGGTACCGTAGTAACGGACAATATTGTGACCGGCATTTTCGTGCGTGATGATGCCACGGTCGCGCTGCAAGCGAACAATCTTGTGCGTCACAGTCCTGGACCTGATGATATCGTTGGCGTGCCAGTGTTTGTGGGTATGCCCAACCCAACCGCACTGAAAGGTTATGTGTCTGCGGACGTGTCGCCTAGCAGGAATGCTGCATCGGACGGGAAAGACATTGGCATCAACCTGGACGAGCCGTTCAGCGACACTACCCCACCTATCGTTTCTATCTCGAACCTCTCAAACGGTGATACGGTGTCCGGGGTAGTCACAATTGTGGCTGATGCACGGGACGATACAGGCATACAAGATGTGTCGTTTATGGTAGACGGACAAGCTATCGGCACGGCGGATGTCCTGAGCCCGTTCACGGAACAATGGAATACCTTTATCATTCCGGATGGTAAGTATACGTTAACAGCCGTGGCAAAGGACGTTTTTGCTCAGACGACAACTTCTGCGAGCGTTACGGTAACAGTTGATAATAGTGGTCATACGCCTGCTCGGAGTATTTGGCAACCGTACGATGTGCCTGGCATCACAGCCCAAAACGATCCAGAGCCAGTGGAGCTTGGCCTGAAATTTCAGAGTGATCTCGCGGGCACCATTGACGGCGTGCGATTCTATAAGGGCGCTGGCAACACTGGTACGCACTTAGGACGCCTATGGGCGACAGATGGGACATTGCTTGCATCGGTAGAGTTCACAAATGAGACGGCAACTGGTTGGCAGGAAGCACTCTTTGATGAACCGGTTGAGATTGAGGCCAATACCACGTATATCGTGTCATACTATGCACCGAACGGTTATTACTCGGTGGATGTGTCGTTTTTCTCATTGGATGACGTATATAACTATCCACTCCGAGCGCTGAAAGAGGGAGTTGACGGCTCTAATGGAGTCTTTAAGTATGGCTCAGGTGGCGGGTTCCCGGAAGACGCGTATAGTAGCAGTAACTACTGGGTTGACGTCGTATTTAGTCCGCCGCCTGATACGACGCCGCCAACAGTTTCGATTACCCTGCCTGCGCATGGGGCTACTGTGGGCGGTGGTACGGTCATCGCAGCGAATGCGTACGACAACGAGGGAGTAGTCGGCGTTCAGTTCCAGTTGGATGATATTAACTTAGGTAGCGAAGTTACTTCGCCGCCCTATCAAATAAGCTGGGATACGACTACCGTAATTGATGGGACGTATAAGCTAACTGCTATGGCGCGTGATGCAGCAGGTAATATGGCGACATCCGGCCCTGTCACGGTCATCGTACAAAATACTCAGCCGCACCCAAGTGAACAAGGGGATGAGCCAAGTACAGGCTTAGATAATCAGATGGGTATGACAAATAATAAGTCGCAGCCGCGTATACCTAGGACGACCAGTCGCACGGCAATTCCGAGCCAAGAACCAAATACAAATAGCTCTGAATCACATGAAGCTGGTATACCACCCGAAACATATTCACCTCAAGACTCAGCGAAGGAGTTTGTAGAAAAAATAGACCGCCAGCCTGAATCGCCCGTCGCGCCGTGGGTGCTTGCTGTGTCGAGTACTGTTTTCGCTATAGCAACAGGCGGGTATGTGCTGCTCAGGCTGAAGAGGCCAGGGCTGTAGCGGGTTTCGATTCATTATGTCTCTGTTGCTGTCTGGGCTGTTCGTGCAGTTCTGGTATGATAGTTGGATGGTTATAACGATGTGTGGGTCCATCAAGTTTATGGACGAAATGATTGAACTACAAAAACAACTGGAAGCAGCAGGACATACGGTATATATGCCGATCAAGGCCGACGGCGTGGACTACTGGGCCGAAGACGGTACGAGCCGGGTTGAGGCAAAACGCGAGCAGGACCTGATTAGCAAGCATATGGACAAAATCCAAAAGTCAGACGCGATATTGGTTGCGAACTATACAAAGCGGGATATCGAAAATTATGTAGGCGCGAACACATTTGCTGAGATGATGTACGCCCACTATGTGAAAAAGAATATTTACATGCTCAACCCGAAACCGGACCAACCGTACATTCGAGATGAGCTTGATTCCATGGACATTGTGTTGCTTGATGGTGACTTGTCCACGTTGACGCAAAAACCGTAACAATTGCTTACTGTCCGGTCCTTACTCTTTGCTGTGCTTTGCGATTGCGGTTTTTGATGTGGCGCTCTCGGTTACGGACCAGTTTTTCATACTTTCTGTTTTCATGCTTATTGCGCCTGATGCGTCTCAGTTGCTCTGGGGTAAATTCGGTGATCGGACCAATATGTTTTTTGCCATCCTTGTTGATGCAACTATCGTCGACGAAGCCCCATTTACGACCATGAACCATAGCTGCGGAGCCATCTTTACTGGCAAGTCGTGTGGTGGCTCGCCAGCCGACTTTTATGCCCTCGTGGTCGACAATTGGCCAACTAAGGCCGCCCCTTCCTTTGCCGAGTACATTAAAGACTGATGGTTCTGCGGTCGCAAAATTAGCGTATAGTACGGTTTCTGGGCATCGTGCAAGTACGAGATGTTTTTTAGGGGCTGCACCCCGACAGCCTTCCATGTCGAGAATTTCTGGACAGTTAATGGACCGGTACACATGGAAGCGTTGCTGGGTTAAAGGGTAGTACTGGGCTGAGCAATAATTTACTACGTCTTGTCGGATTTTGGTGAGCGGCAGTGTACCGACACGGATGTAACCACATTTGTAGATGCCGTCTACGAGGACTGCAGCATAAATCCATTCCTGATCTGGGTGACCACCGTCAACAATGGATGCGACTGCGTTGCTGCGGCACGCTTTGCCAAGGTAGAGTTCGTCCTTGCCGCGGCGTATGGTTGTACAGGGTCCCTTAGGCTGTCTTGGTTTTCTGTCTGCAAGCATAGCATTTGTGGCAACATTACCGACTTGGGCAGCGTATTCCTGGAAATTCATCGGAGGCTCAGTCTCAACTGAGACGACCAAACCAGCCATTTCAGCGGCTGCAACAGGCTTGGAAGTGTCGGCTGAGCTTACTTCGCTGGGGCTAACCAGAGCAGCAGCTGCAATCATGCCGACCAAACTTGCAGGCAGGATTTTATCACGGCGTTCTGGTGTGATGGGGTTGATCTCCTGAGGCCTCATGTTTGCAACATTATTGCAGGGATTCGATGATATTAAAATCTTAATAATTCTGTAAAATTTTCTACATTTCGCAACGCTTGTCCTAGGTGTTCAATATTGGGTATACTTATCTGAGTCTCATCGGAAATAAATTTGTGGGCAAGCCTGCAAATTTAAGAGGAAGGGCCAAACTATGACTGGGGCTTCTGACGAAAGTCAAAGCGAGATGTAGGTATTGGCTTTGATGTGGCGCCTTGGCGGAGTGGTTACGCAGCGGTCTGCAAAACCGCGTACACGGGTTCGAATCCCGTAGGTGCCTCCAGATTTATGACAGACAAACAATACCTCGAGTTAGCAGTCAAAGTCGCTGAACAGTCCACTGAGCCTGTGCCGTGCGGTTGCGTGATAGCCCGGAACGGTAAGATTATAACCAAGCAATATAACTCACAGCGTGCTGACGAGGTAGCCGTGCATCATGCCGAGGTAAAGGCGGTCTACCAAGCAAACCGCACATTAAACTCACGCAAGCTCGAGGGTGCTACAGCATATTGTACTTGCGAACCATGCGCGATGTGCCTGACCGCATTGTCGTATGCCAAAATTGAAAGGATTGTTTTTATAAAACATATGAAGGATTTGTTTCCTGATGATCCGCAGTCAACTCTGGATTCTGAGGAGTTTGTGAAATCGCTGAATTTTGTACCCAAACTTGAGCAGCTCTTGCTATAATCTGAGCAGACGAGGGCGAGTGGCGGAATTGGTATACGCGACGGACTTAAAATCCGTTGGCTGAATAAGTCTTGTGGGTTCAAGTCCCACCTCGCCCACCAGCTTAAGAAGACCCTCAATGTGCAGGGCCTTTTTAGTTTCAGGTAAAGAAGAACGGGAAATCTGCAGGATAATGCAAATAGACGATTGCCAAGTGCAAAACCAGGTCGACTGTCAGGTGTATTGCGAGGATAAATAGCAGTGATTTTGTCTGCTTGAAGATATATCCCTGTAGCAGCGCGAACAAGTAGATAACAAACACGCACCAGCCAATAAAGGCGAGCGTATACAAGAACCCGGTAAACAACACGGCTTGGGCGAAGTTGGCAGTCCAGAACGGGAAATGTTGCCGTAGTAGCGCTAGCACAGTGCAGACAAAGAACAGCTCATCCCAGATGCCGACGAGGTTCAGTCCGATGTAGGCCTCAAGCCCGGGCCAAAAGCCCGGTGGAAACTGCCAGTTTACGTACGACCCAGTGTCACGCAACATAAAAGGTATCAATAGCCAGGCTGCCACAAAGATAAACAGCAAATACAGCCACCGCCGACCGTTCCAGTGGCGGTCGCGGAAATTTGGGAACCGAATTGATTTTTCGCGGTAAATGAGGCGGGTAATGACGAGCGGCAAAAACACAACTGAGCTGAGACCAATTGCCATTGGAATTGCATCCGGCACCTTCGTCGTCGTGCCGATAGGTGTGATGCTTAAGATAAACAGGCATAAATAAATTAAGATGAAATGTCTACGGAATTTCGGTGAGGTCACCTGAAGTAGCAGTGTGCCGAGCC
>Ga0182737_1000637_pt1 | contig 45748 bp, 48 predicted proteins | sample eDN5th30CBELigOP_FD_128878 | JGI IMG/M metagenome (GOLD analysis project Ga0182737, IMG submission 128878) | Enriched Organic Plus compost microbial communities from Emeryville, California, USA - eDNA 5th pass 30_C BE-Lig OP (version 2) (version 2) ...
CCCAGTGGAGCGACGTCGAGGCGGGGTCGCTCCCATACGGTGCCCGCCGCCGGCTGGGAGTGGCGATCGGGCTGGCGACCGGCCCCGACGTGCTCTGCCTCGACGAGCCGATGGCCGGCCTCGCCGATGCCGAGGTGACCGAGATGGTGTCGGCGCTGACGGCAGTGCGCGATCACCTCGATATCACGATCATCTTGATCGAGCACCGGATGAACGTGATGCTCGCAATCTGCGATCGCTTCCTTGCCTTGGACTTCGGCAAGGTCATCGCTGTGGGTGACCCGCACGAGGTCGCCGCGCATCCCGCCGTGGTCGAGGCATATGTCGGCACCGGGAGGACAGTGGTGGACCATGCGGAGTGACGCACTCACGATGGACGCCGTCTGCGCGTCCTACGGCCAGGGGCTCGTACTCGATGACGTCACCATGTCGTTTCCGGTGGGCAAGACGACCGCGATCTTGGGCGCTAACGGTGCCGGCAAGAGCACCACGCTGAACATCATCGCCGGCACGCTCAAGCCGATCGGAGGACGGCTACTCGACCACGACGGCAACGAGCTGACCTCTCGTTCCGGACTCGTCAGACCGCGTGTCGCGATGAGCCCCGAGGGTCGGCGTCTCTTCGGCCAGATGACGGTCGAGGAGAACCTTCTTCTGGGCGCATTCAAGCTTCGTCATGCACGCCCGGCTGCTGACAAGATGGCCGAGATCTTCGATCTGTTCCCGCGCGTTGCTGAGCGGCGGCGGCAGTTGGCCGGAACGCTCAGCGGTGGCGAACAGCAGATGGTCGCCATCGGTCGAGCCTTGATGCGTGAGCCCGAGATCCTGCTTCTCGACGAGCCGACACTCGGCCTGTCGCCGCGGATCGCCGGGACCGTCAGCGAGATGATCGCGCGGATCGCCGGCGAGGGGCTGACCATCGTTCTGGTCGAGCAGGACGCGGGGATGGCCCTCACGTTGGCCCAACGCGCTTACGTCCTGGTCAACGGACGGGTCACGGCTTCGGGCGCCGCGAAGGACATGGACCCCGAACAGATTCTCAACACCTATTTCGATACCGACTCTGAGAAGAGGCACTGACCAGTGGTGAAGGCAAGCTATGTCGATTTCCGGATCCGGCCGGCGGGGGAGGGAACAAGCGTCGACCTGGAGGGAACCGACAGCGAGGGCTACACGCGCATCTACGGCACGGCGTTCACAGCGGGACGTTCGTTGAACCACCTCATCGACGAGATGCAAACCAATGACGTCATCGGTGTCATGCAGGCTGAGTGGGAGGACGGCGATCCGATCGAGGTCAATCTGCAGGTCCACGACGCGTTGAAGGCCCATCCCGATCGCCTGGTCGCCGGCATCGCGACCACCGATCCGCGGCTGCCGAATGCCCTGGAGATCCTCAAGCATGCGCACGACGAGCTCGGCCTGCGGGGGTGGAACTTCCAGCCGGGCTTCCTCAAGGTCGCGGCCACCGACTCGTCGGTGGCGCCGATTCTCGAGTACTGCCAGGACAACGGCCATCCGGTGACCATTCACTCCGGCATCAACTTCAGCGAGACCGGGCCGATCAGCCTGGGACACCCGGGAGCGGTCTGCGAGATCGCCTGCGCATACCCAGGCTTGACGATCGTGGTCAATCATGGCGGCTGGCCGTGGGTCACGGAGACGCTTGCGGTGTTGTGGAAGCACGACAACGTCTACGCGGACTTCGGTGCCGTAGCTCCCAAGCGCATGGTGGGTCCGGCGGGCGGCTGGGAGCCGGTTGCTCACTGGATGAACACGATGATCGCGGACCAAGTGCTGCTCGCCTCGGACTGGCCCATGATGCGGCATGAACGACTCCGTGCCGAGCTTGACCTGCTTGGCCTGAGCCCAGAGTCGCTGGACAAGTACACACGGCTCAACGCGGCCCGGTTGATCGACCAGTTCTGGGGCACCCATCTGCTGGCGTCGCTCTCGGCCGGTGTGGCCTGATGTCCGCAGAACACGTGATCGTGAAGCGGGTCGATGACCTGCTCCATCTGACGCTCAATCGCCCTGAGCGTCTCAACGCGCTCAGCGACGACATGCTCGACCAGCTCACCGACGCCTTCGGCGGCGTCGACCGTGACATGGTGGCCGTGGTGGTCGAGGGAGCGGGCCGGGCCTTCTGCAGCGGCCACGACCTCAAGGATGCTGCGCGTCTCGGACCGCTGAACACCGTCAGCGCGCGACGAGTTGCCGAGCGCATGCAGGCGGTGGCGAACGCGATGCGCGACTGCCCCGTGCCCATCGTCACGCGGGTGCACGGCTACGCGATCGGCGGGGGCGCCGAAATCGCCTTGAGCGGCGACATCGTGCTGGCATCGAATGACGCCGTGTTCCAGTTCACCGAGGCCGCTGTCGGGCGAGTGGTCACGAATGGCTTCACCAATCTACTTCCGAAGACGGTGGGACCTGTTCGCTCGAAGGCGCTGCTGATGCTGGGGCGGCCTGTGACCGGACCCGAGGCCCAGGAGTGGGGCCTCGTGACCGACGCCGTCCCGGCCGAGGCGCTGGATACGGCGATGGACCAAACGCTGAACGGTCTTCGGGCGCAATCCACCTGGGCGGTGTCAGCAGCCAAGCGACTGGTCAACCGAGGACTCCAGGCCAGTTTCGAAGCCTCTATCGAGTTCGAGATCGGCGCGGCGATCGAAGCCGAGCTCGGCGACGACGCGTCCGCATCGGCCGACTCGTTCGCACATTCCTAAGACCCAAAAACAGAAAGAGAGATCATGCCTGTCAGCGATGCCCTTGAGCCCGATCGGATCGGGCCGAGCATGTTCGACCTCACAGGACGCCGCGTCGTCGTGACCGGTGCCTCCAAAGGCCTCGGACGACAACTCGCGGTCGGCTTCGCCGCGTTCGGTGCCACGGTCGCATGCGTAGCGCGCAGCGTCGACGGTCTGAAGGAGACCGAGGCGCAGATCCGAGCGCTGGGCGGCGAGGCGGCTGTGTACGCGGTCGACCTCAGGAGTCCGGACAACATCACCCAGACGATCGAGACCATCGCCGACGATCTGGGCGGGATCGACGTCCTGGTCAACAACGCGGCCGATGACCATGACTCGCCCATCGAGCAGACCAGCCGCGAGGTCTGGGAGCGCGTGACCGACCTCAACAGCCGCTCCGCCTTCCTGCTCGCTCAGGCCGCCGCACCCCATCTGCAGGCGTCCGGGGGATATGGAAAGCTGATCAACGTCGCGTCGATCCTCGGGACCGTCGGTATCCGAGACGATAGCGCCTACATCATGTCGAAGCATGCGCTCATCGGCCTGACCAAGTCACTGGGGCTGGAATGGGCGCGCAAGGGCGTCCAGGTCAACGCGCTGTGCCCGGGCTTCATCGTCACCGATATGACCTCGGCGGCGTTCAACGACGAGGCTGCCAGCAAGTGGATCGTCCAACGCACCCCCCTCGGCCGCTGGGGACAGACGACCGACTTCGTGGGCGCCGGCGTGTTCCTCGCTTCACGTGCGTCCGACTTCATGACCGGGCAGACGATCGTCGTCGACGGCGGCTGGACGGCCCAGTAAAGGAGCTGAGATGACTGACGAACTGAAACCCAAGCTGGCGCCGGCGCTCGAGAGGTTCACGGTCGAGGACGGGCCCATGACGGTCGAGCTACGGAGCGCGGGCCAGGGTCTGAAGCACATCGGCGGCGGCATCATCCGCTTCGATCAGGGTGGAAGCGGCCAGCCCTGGAAACTGCCGTATGAGGAGATGCTGCATGTGCTCACAGGCACCTTGCGGCTCCGGTTCGGTACCGAGCAGCTGGTTGCCGTCCCCGGGGATGTCGTGACCGTCCCGCGCGGCGCCGAAGTCGCCTACGAAGGCGATCCGGGAACCACCGCGTTCTACGCGCTCACTCCGGCGGACTGGTACCGGGACCATCCCAACGGACTCTGATCGTTAGAGCAGCGTCGCGAGCGGGAAGGCGGCCGGGGTCAGCGGGTCGAACCCTGGCCCTGGCCGAGCAGTTTCGCGACCTTCCGCTTGGTCGATCGCGCCTCGCCCAGGAGCGGGAGGATCGGATACACGTGCTGCATGCCGGGCGCTTCGGCGTAGTCGATCCGGCCGCCGGCAGCCCGGACCCGGTCGACCAGTTGGCGCGAGTCGGTCACGATGATGTCGTGCGATCCGGTGAAGACATGCATCGGCGGCAGGCCGGTGAAATCACCGAACAGCGGGCTGACTCGCCAGTCGTCCGTGGGCAGATCGCCCGCGTACGTGCGCCCAGCGTCGAGCAGATAGTCCGGTCGCGCCATGAGATCGAGCGACTTGAGCGCCTCCTGGTCGGGGTGACGCAGTTCGACATCGAGCCAGGGTGCCAGCAGCACCAGCCGTGCGGGGAGCGCGGTACCGGCGTTCCGCAGGTGCTGGACGGCGGCGACGGCCAACCCGCCACCCGCGGAGTCGGCGAAGACGCTGAGGTTCTCGGCCCCGAACTCCTCGACGGCAGCGGCGATGACGGTGGCGGCCCTCGGGACGAGCTGCTCGGCGGTCTCGCTGGGAGCGAGCGGGCAGATCGGAACCAGGCAGGTGCTGCCCGACCCGCGCGACAGCTCCATCACCAGCTCCCACTGCGCCGCCGTGATCTCGGAGATGTACGAACCGCCGTGCAGATACACGAAGGCGCCCCGGGCGTCGCCCGGCGGCGTCACGCGGTAGACCAGAGTGCCGTCGACCTCGCCCTCGCTGATGTCGAGGTCGCGTGCTGCCCGGCCGATCGGCGGGAGGTGCGGATCGGGGTTCTGCTGCTTGGCGCTGACGTACTCGGCGACCGTCTGGATCCGGCCGTCCCTGCGCCCCATGCGGCGCAGTACGTAGTGGACCAGGTGGCGTCGCGGATCCAGGTACACGTCGGACCTCCAACTCTCTCGGCCGGAGGATCCGGTCTTCACGCAGCATGTAACCACGTCGTCGGCGATCTATCTCGATTCCTGGCACGACGCGGCGACCCGGCCCGATGGGCCATCACGACAAGTCGACGCGCCGGCGGGACCGGACTGATGCGCTACGTCAGATCGACGACGTCGGCACCGTCGGCGGCGCGCTGCACGGCCCTGGTGCCCTCGACCGCACCGGACTTGCTCGCATAGCCCTCGCCGGTCGCGACGATCTCGCCGTTGCCGGCCTTGAGGCGGAAGCGGAACTCGCCCTTGGCGTCCTGGTAGATCTCGAACTTTCCGGCCATGGTGGTGCTCCTCGTTCAGGGGGATGGGGGACGGAAGCGACGCTAGTCGCAACGCCGCCCACTGAACAGAGCCCTTCTCGCCACTACGCTCGACACATGCACCGGATCTTCACCACGAGCTTCGCGTCGGTGTACCCGCACTACGTGACCAAGGTCGAGAAGAAGGGCCGCACGCGAGCCGAACTCGACGAGGTCATCATGTGGCTCACCGGCTACGACGGCCCGGCGTTGGCTCAGCAGCTGGAGTCGGGCGCCACGTTCGAGGACTTCTTCGCTGCCGCCGATCTCAACCCTCGGTCTGCGTCGATCACGGGCGTGGTCTGCGGCGTCAGGGTCGAGAACGTCGAGGACCCGTTGATGCAGAAGATCCGGTACCTCGACAAGCTGGTCGACGAGTTGGCCAAAGGCAAGACGATGGCCACGATCCTGCGGACATGACGCCGCCATGACGCCTCAGTAACATGACGCCGGTGACGATGTTGACGGCGGCGCGTGGATGGCTGCGGAAGCGGCTCCTGCGCTGGGCGATGCGGAACAACACGTCGGGTCTGCCCGACATCACGACCCTCCGCAAGGTGCCCGAGCACTTGACCTACCCGATCCGCCGCGACGGCGTCGACCCGGTGGCCGAGCTGCGCGAGCAGCGCGAGCAGGATCCGATCACGCACCTCGGCGACGTGCTGGGGCTCGACCTGTGGCTGGTCACGGGTTACGAGGAGGCCAAAGGGGTCCTCGCCGACTCCACGTCGTACTCCAATGACATGCGCCACCTCCTGGGCACCCGGCCGCGCAGCGATGCCGAGGGCATCGGCGGCCTCGGCATGACCGACGCACCCGATCACACCAAGCTGCGCGGGTTGTTGACTCCCGAGTTCACGATGCGGCGCCTGCGCCGCCTCGACGACACGATCGACGACATCGTCGACACCGCACTCGATCGCATGGAGGCGGCCGGGCCCGAGGTCGACCTGGTCGACATGTTCTGCTTCGAGATCCCGTTCCGAGTCATCTGCGACCTGCTCGGCATGCCCGAGGAGGTACGCGAGGAGTTCCACGCGCTCGGCGCCGCCCGATTCGACGTGTCCGAAGGCGGAGCCGGGGCGTTCGGCGCGGCCACCGAGACACGCACGTTCCTGATCGAGACGGTCCGGCAGCAGCGGGCGAACCCGGGCGACGGACTGCTGGGCGAGATCATCCGCACGCACGGCCACGAGTACGACGACGTGGAGCTCGGCGGCCTGGCCGACGGCCTGTTCCTCGGTGGATACGAGACGTCGGCGGCGATGCTGTCGATGGGTGCGTACGTGCTGACGCAGAATCCCGAGGCCTACCGCTTGCTGCGCGAAGGTACGTCCGATGAGGTCGACTCGGTCGTCGAGGAGCTGCTGCGCTATCTGTGCCCCGTCCAGGTGGCCTTCCCGCGGTTCGCGCGGGAGGACCACGAGCTCGGCGGACATCACATCGCGCAGGGTTCGATCGTGCTGGCGTCGTTGTCCGGCGCCAATCGTGATCCGAAGTTCGTGCCCAAGCCCGAGGAGTTCGATCTGATGAACGCCACGACCAAACATCTGGCGTTCGGGTTCGGCGTGCACCGCTGTGTCGGTGCAGAGCTCGCGCGGATGGAGCTGCGGACGGCGCTGACCGGCCTGGCGCGACGCTTCCCCGATCTGACCATGGCCACCGACGACCTCGCCGACCTGGGCTTCCGTGATCTGTCGGTCGTCTACGGCGTCGACAGGCTGCCGGTGCGCCTCGCCTCGTGAGCGTTCGACGATGACCGACGGCCCTGAGAGCACCCGCACGGTCGTCATCGCGTTCTGTGCCAACGCGGCCGTCGCGATCGCCAAGAGCGTCGCTGCCGCGATCACCGGATCGGCCGCGATGCTGGCCGAGGCGGCGCATTCGTGGGCCGACACGGGCAACGAGATCTTCCTGCTGGTGGCCGATCGGCGTGGCCGGCGGCCCCGGGACGACCAGCATCCGCTCGGCTACGGTCGCGAGGCCTATGTGTGGTCGCTGTTCGCCGGCTTCGGGCTCTTCACGGTCGGTGCCGTGGTGTCGATCGCCCATGGCGTCCAGAGCCTGCGCGAACCCGAGACCGGCGGCGACTTCGTCATCAATTACCTGGTGCTCGCCGCGGCGTTTGTGCTCGAAGGCATCTCGTTCGTGCAGGCGCTCGGACAGTCCAGGCGGCTGGCCCGAGGCCGCGGCATCACGGTGCGCCGGCTCGTCTACCGCACGTCTGACCCGACGTTGCGCGCCGTGTTCATCGAGGACCTGACGGCATTGATCGGGCTGGCCGTCGCGGCCGCGTGCGTCTTCCTGCACCAGCTCACGGGCGAATCGATGTACGACGCGATCGGCTCGATCGTCGTCGGCGCGCTGCTCGCGGTGGTGGCCGTGTTCCTGATCCAGCGCAACCGGGAGTTCCTGATCGGCGAGGCGGTCGACCCGCAGTGGCGCGAGCAGGCGCTACGGTTGCTCGCCGACGAGCCCGACGTCGAACGCGTCACATACCTGCACCTGGAATGGGTCGGACCCGGCCGGGTCTTCCTGATCGCCGCGGTCGATCTGACCGGCAACGACGACGAGGCCCACCTCGCCGCCCGTCTGCGTCAGCTTGAAGACTCCCTCGAGCAGCGGCCGATGGTCGAGGATGCGGTCCTGACACTCTCACGGCCCGGAGCACCGTCGCTCGTCTGAGCGTGACGTGTAGCGCCCGCCTGCATGGGTACGCCTGGATGGTCCGACCACACCGACGAGAGGTAGGAGCACGATGGGCACCGTCACCGAAGCCATCGACGTCGATGTCGACGTCACCACCGCCTACAACCAATGGACCCAGTTCGAGACCTTCCCGCAGTTCATGGACGGCGTCGAGCGCATCGATCAGCTCGACGACACACACCTGCACTGGGTGACACAAGTCGGCCCGGTCACCCGCGAGTTCGACGCCACGGTCACCGAACAGGTACCCGACGAGCGGGTGGCGTGGAAGTCAGTTGACGGGCCCGAGCATGCCGGCGTCGTCACGTTCCACCGCCTCGACGACCAGCAATCGCGCGTCACCGTGCAGATGGACATCGACCCGGAGGGCTTCGTCGAGAACGTCGCCGACAAGGCCGGCGTCCTGGACCGCCGCGTCAAGGGCGACCTCAAGCGGTTCAAGGACTTCATCGAGAGCCACGGTGGCCAGGAGACCGGTGCATGGCGCGGCGAGGTGCCGCGGCCGTGAATCTCGAGTGAGGCGGTGGGCGGGCTGGCATGATCGGGTTGCCGTCTCGACCCAGGAGTGCAGATGCCCGACACGCCCGCCGCCGCCTCGCCCACCGGACCGTCCGCCACCGGACCATCCCACATCGGCCCGGGTCGTCAGCGTCAGTCGGCGATCTATCGCGCCGGACTGAGCGGGCTTCGTCCGGCCGTGCCGACCGACTTCGCCGCGCTCGAAGAGGCCGCGCGCAAGGCATCGAGCCCCAAGGGCTGGGCCTACGTCGCAGGGGGCGCCGGTGAGGGGCGCACGATGCGCAACAACCGCGAGGCCTTCGACCGCTGGGCGATCGTGCCGAGGATGCTGCGTGGCGTCGGCGCACGGGATCTGAGCACCACGGTGCTCGGAACCGACCTTCCGGCGCCGTTCCTATTGGCACCGGTCGGGGCCGGTCAGCTGATCGACCCGGATGCCGACTTGCTCACGGCCCGCGCTGCCGCCGCCACCGGCGTGCCGTACGTCTTCACGAACCAGGGCGGCACACCCCTGGAACACACGGCCGAGGCGATGCGAAACAGCTCCGGGGGCGCCACGCCGCACTGGATGCAGCTGTACTGGAGCGTCGACGAGGGCCTGGTCGACAGCATGATCCGGCGAGCAGAGGCCGCGGGCGCGGGAGCACTGGTCGTGACGCTCGACACGACGGTGCTCGGCTGGCGACCGCAGGACCTCAACCTCGGATCGCTTCCGTTCGCGCAGGGACTGGGCATCGGTCAGTACACGTCCGACCCGCGATTCGGCGAGATCGTCGCCGAGCGGGTGCGCCGCGCGGCTGAGCCGGGCGCACCGCAGGGTGAGAAGCCCAAGGTCAACCTGGCGGCGATCCGTTCGCTCCTCTCGATCACGCGGAGCCATCCGGGTGGCTTCTGGTCGAATCTGCGGTCGCCGATCCCGCGTGCGTCCGTCGAGACGTTCCTCGACATCTACTCCAATCCGCAGCTCAGCTGGGATCACGTCGCCACGCTCCGCGACCGCACGTCGCTGCCGATCGTCCTCAAGGGCATCCTGCATCCTGACGACGCGAAGCAGGCGTTCGAGCTCGGCGTCGACGCCATCGTGGTGTCGAATCACGGCGGACGCCAGGTCGATGCGTCGATCGCGTCCCTGGACGCCCTCGTCGCGGTCCGTGATGCTATCGGACCCGAACCGACCGTCCTGATGGACAGCGGCATCCGCACCGGCGCCGATGTGTTCATGGCGCTCGCGCTGGGAGCCGACGCGGTGCTGCTGGGCAGGCCGTACATGTACGGCATGGCCGTCGCGGGGCAGCGCGGCGTGGAAGAGGTCATCGCGAACGTGATCGCCGAACTCGATCTGACCATGGCGCTCACCGGCGTCGAGGCCGTCGGCTCGATCACCCGCGGTCATCTGGTGGACCGACGCGGCTGAGGTACCGTGGTCGGTGCACGAGCAGATCAGACGAGGAGTGCGAAGGATGCGCACGGGAAGCGGGGCGGCACCGATGGCCACCTCCAGTACCTGCTGTTCCGCCGGCTGACTGCGTGAGTTCCCGCGGGCCGGCCAGTCCAGCCTGCTCTCTCACGAAAGTCATCCACTCATGCATGCACTCACCGAACGACAGCTCCGTTCCTGCTTCGTCAACGCCTCCAAGGGCGAGATCACCAAGGCTCCGATGCCCGACCTCGACACCGTCGACTGGGACGCACTGGACCTCCTCGGCTGGACCGACCCGAAGGCCCCTCAACGTGCCTATGTCGTGATACCGGCCGGCGACGGACCGATCGGTCTCGCGCTGCGCACCCAGAGCCGAGGCCGACCTCGGCCGGCCGTGTGCGACTGGTGTCAGGATCCGAAGGCCACCGACGGCGTCGTGCTGTACGCAGCGCGCCGAGGCGGCTCACGGGGCCGTGACGGCAACACGATCGGGGCGATGGTGCACGCGGATCTGTCCTGTTCGCGGCACGCCCGTCGCCAGCCGACGCCCGAGGAGCGTGGCCGCGATCCCGAGCTGTTCGTCGCGCTCAGGATCGAGGGATTGCGCGAGCGCGCAGCACGGTTCGCCGTCCGGGTCCGCGACGGCGTCTGACGCCCGGACCGGCCCCCGGTCCTCGCCAGGCGGCCGCCGGTCGCCGGTGGACGTCGTGCTATCGGCTCGCGCGCAGCACGACGCAGCAGCGACCCGCGGCCGGGTCGAGGACGGGATCGGTGTCGGCGCAGTCCAAGCCGTCGCACACGCCCGTCACGAAGTCGAGATTGACTGAGCAGACGAACTCGGTCTGCTCTGACGCGGCGCGGTGGAACGGACAGTTGCGGAGAGTCACCTCGCCGTCGCCGCCGTGGGGCTCGTAGCCGCTGTCGGCCAGTGCCTCCACGAGCGTCTCGGTGCTGGCCGGACCGGCGTCGCGCCGCTGGTCGCCGAGAGCTCGGCCCTCGGCGTACGCCACCTTCCGGGCCGCGGTAGTGGGGGACTGGCCGAGTCGCTCGGCCTCGACGATGGCGCGGGCGAGGATGCGGCTGAGCAGGTCGTAGTGACGTGACGGCAGCGCGACACTGATCTCACGATCGGCGCGGCGGTACAGCTTCGAAGGCCGTCCAGAGCCCGGCCCGGTGCGATCGGTCAGGCGGCGGAACTCGACCTCGAGCAAGCCCGCGTCGGCGAGCTTGTCGAGGTGGAACTTGGCGGTGTGCAGGGCGACACCGGCGGCGGCGGCGGCCTGCTCGCGGCTCATCGGCTCACCGTGCTCGGTCACGACGTCGTACAGACGGCGGCGCACCGGCTCGTCGAGGCAGGCGACACCGGCGATGTCACTGGGTCGAGCATCCGGTGCGGACATGTCTAAAAGATAACTCACTTGACGAAAGAACCGAAGAGGAGTTCTATCAGATAAAAGTCCATCTGTTAGAAAGGCTTATGCCATGCCCAGCCCGTCCTCCACCTCGCCCACGGTCGGCCGCCGCGGCGCCGACGAGGCGTTCTTCCTGTTGCGCACCGTCTTCACGGTCGCGCCGATCCTGTTCGGTCTCGACAAGTTCGCCCAGGTTCTCAGCGACTGGGACTTCTACCTCGCTCCGTGGATCAACGACCTGGTGCCCGGCGATGCGCACGACGCGATGATGATCGTCGGCGTCATCGAGATCGTCGCGGGTGTGCTGGTCGCTGTCGCGCCTCGTATCGGCGGCTATGTCGTCGCGCTCTGGCTGGCCGGCATCATCGTCGACCTGGTGACGCTCGGCGACTTCTACGACGTCGCGCTGCGCGACTTCGGCCTCTTGGTCGCGGCGCTCGCGCTCGCCCGGCTGGCCGGGGACCGCACCGCCTGACGAGTGGCGCACACTGTCCCGCGAGTTGCGCAGATTTGCTGCTCTCCGAGCGAGAAGACGACAAACTTGCGCCACTCGCGGGGCTGTTGGGCGGAGGTCAGGGGAGGGTCAGGACGATCTTGCCGAACAGATCCCCCTCGTCCATCGCCTTGAACGCCTCCGCGGCTTGTTCCATCGGAAGTTCGCGGTCGATATGCGGACGCACGCCGGTGGTCTCGAGCATCGTGATGAGAGCCCGCAGTTCATCGGTGGTGCCCATGGTGGAACCGATGATCTGCAACTGCAGGAAGAACACCCGGGTCAAATGGGCATCATCGGGCTGGGCACCGGACGTCGTACCGCACATGACGACGCGCCCACCGGGGCGCAACGACTTGATCGAGTGATCCCACGTGGCGCGTCCGACCGTCTCCATCACGGCGTCGACGCGCTGGGGCAGACGCGCGCCGGGTTCGAAGGCCTCGGATGCTCCCAGCTCGAGTGCGCGGGCTCGCTTGGCCGCATCGCGGCTGGTGGCGTACACCCGGATCCCAGCAGCGCTGGCGAGCGTGATCAGCGCCGTCGCGACGCCACCACCGGCACCCTGCACCAGAATCGTCTCGCCCGGCAGCACGGCGCCACGCACGAACAACATGCGGTACGCCGTCAGCCAGGCCGTCGGCAGACAGGCCGCCTCGGCGAACGACAACGACGCAGGTTTAGGGATCAGATTGCGCTTGGGCACCGCCACGAGTTCGGCGAAGCCGCCGTCGTACTTCTCGGTGAGCAGCGATCGTTGCGGGTCCAGCGATTCATCTCCGCGCCACTCGGGGTCGCAGATCAACCCGTGGACGATGACCTCGTTGCCGTCTTCGTCGACTCCCGAGGCGTCGCACCCCAGGATCATCGGTAGCTGGTCGGCGCGCAGGCCGACACCGCGAAGAGTCCACAGGTCGTGGTGATTCAACGATGCCGCCTTGACCCTAACGGTGGTCCAACCGTCCGGCGCGACCGGCTCGGGGCGCTCGCCCACCACCAGTCCCGACAGAGGATCATCAACGGAGAACGCGTTGGCATAGACGGCAAGCATGGTGGGAGTCATCTTCCGGTCAGGAGTGGTGACGCGGCGGTCCTGCGTACGGACGCCACACGGCCCATGGGGGATTCGGGCGGAGCCATCGCATCACACGTTGCGACGGTACGCACCACCGACCTCGAAGAAGGCCTCGGTGATCTGGCCGAGCGAGCAGACGCGGGCGGCATCCATCAGGACGGCGAACACGTTCTCGTCGGTCGTCGCGGCCTCCTTCAGGCGGGCCAGGGCCGCCTCGCCCTCGGAACGATGATCCTCGCGGAACCGCGTCACGCGCTCCAGCTGGGAGGACTTCTCCTCCTCGGTGGCGCGCGCCAGCTCGATCTCGACTTCCCGCTCCTTGGGATGGGGGTCGAGGAAGGTGTTGACGCCGATCAGGGGGAGCGAACCGTCGTGCTTGCGGTGCTCGTACAGCATCGACTCGTCCTGGATGCGTCCACGCTGATATCCGGTCTCCATCGCGCCGAGCACGCCGCCCCGCTCATTGATCGCGTCGAACTCGGCGAGCACGGCGGTCTCGACCAGATCGGTCAGCTCGTCGATGACGAACGAACCCTGCAGCGGGTTCTCGTTCATCGCCAGGCCCCATTCGCGGTTGATGATCAGCTGGATCGCCAGGGCGCGACGCACCGACTCGGTCGTCGGCGTCGTGACGGCTTCGTCGTAGGCGTTGGTGTGCAGGCTGTTCGCGTTGTCGTAGATCGCGATCAGTGCCTGCAGCGTCGTGCGGATGTCGTTGAAGTCCATCTCCTGCGCGTGCAGCGACCGGCCCGACGTCTGCACGTGGTACTTCAGCTTCTGCGATCGTTCGTTGGCGCCGTACTTCTCCTTCATCGTGACGGCCCAGATGCGGCGGGCGACACGGCCCATCACCGAGTATTCCGGGTCCATGCCGTTGGAGAAGAAGAACGACAGGTTCGGCGCGAAGTCGTCGATGTCCATGCCGCGCGCCAGGTACGACTCGACGTACGTGAACCCGTTGGCGAGGGTGAACGCCAGCTGGCTGATGGGGTTCGCCCCCGCCTCGGCGATGTGGTAGCCCGAGATCGAGACCGAGTAGAAGTTACGGACGCCCTGCTCGATGAACCACTGCTGGATGTCGCCCATCATCCTCAAGGAGAACTCGGTCGAGAACAGGCAGGTGTTCTGGCCCTGATCCTCCTTGAGGATGTCGGCCTGCACCGTGCCGCGGACCGTCTGCAGCGCCTCGGCGGCGCTGACGCCACGTTCGGCGGCCTGGTCGATCGCGGTGTTGAGGAAGAACGCGAGCACGGTCGGCGCCGGGCCGTTGATCGTCATCGACACGCTGGTGGTGGGATCGAGCAGGTCGAATCCGTCGTAGAGCGCTTTCATGTCGTCGAGCGTCGCGACCGACACCCCTGAGGTGCCGACCTTGCCGTAGATGTCGGGACGCTCGGCCGGATCGCGACCGTACAGGGTGACCGAGTCGAAGGCCGTCGACAGCCGAGTGGCCGGCTGGCCTTCGGACAGCAGCTTGAAGCGGCGATTGGTGCGGAACGGGTCGCCCTCGCCGGCGAACATACGCGCCGGGTCCTCGTTGTCGCGCTTGAACGGGAACACGCCCGCGGTGAAGGGAAAGTAGCCCGGCAGGTTCTCGCGCCGGAACCAGCGGACGAGCTCGCCGTGATCGGTGAACTTCGGCAACGAGACGCGGCGCACCTGATGGCCGGACAGCGAGGTCCGGGTCAGCTGGGTGCGGATCTCCTGGTCGCGGACCTTCACGACCTGCTCGTCGCCGGAGTACGACTCGACGACGGCGGGCCAGGCCTGGAGTTGCTTGCGCGTCTCGAGTGGCACATCGGCCTCGGCGTCGTTCGCCAGATCCGTGACGGCCTGGGACGCGGGGCTCTCGTCGGGCAACTCCGCGGCGACCTCGGCCAGCCGCTGGGCCCGCGCGGCCTTGGCCGCGAGCACGTCGGTCTGGGCGTGATAGTCGCGCACGGTCTCGGCGATCTCGGCCAGGTAGCGGGTGCGGGTGGCCGGCAGGATCTGCGCGATGCGGGTCGACCGCTTCCCGGACACGGGTGCCAGCACGCCCTCATCGACGCTGAGACCCTTGTCGGCGAGCAGCGCCCGCAGATGTTGGTACAGCGCCGTGACGCCGTCGTCGTTGAACGTGGCCGCCGACGTGCCGAACACGGGCATGTCGTCGGGCCCGGAACCGAACGCCTCGCGGTTGCGGACCAGCTGGCGACCGACGTCGCGCATCGCATCGGCGGCCCCGCGGCGCTCGAACTTGTTGATCGCGACGGTGTCGGCGAAGTCGAGCATGTCGATCTTCTCCAGCTGCGACGCTGCGCCGAACTCCGGCGTCATGACGTACAGCGACGTGTCGACGAACGGGATGATCGCCGCGTCACCCTGGCCGATGCCGGGAGTCTCGACGATGACCAGGTCGTACCCGGCGGCCTTGAGGACGTCGGTGACGGCGGACAGGTACTCAGGCAGTTCGTGGGCGCCGCGGGTGGCCAGTGAACGGAAGAAGACCCGGTCGCCGTCCAGCGAGTTCATCCGGATGCGATCGCCCAGCAGGGCGCCTCCGCCGCGTCGGCGGGTCGGGTCGACCGCGACCACGGCGACCCGCAGCTTGTCCTCCTGGTCGACCCGGAAGCGGCGCACCAACTCGTCGGTCAGCGACGACTTGCCGGAACCGCCGGTGCCCGTGACGCCGAGGACGGGCACGTGGCGTGCGGCGGCTGCCTCGGCGATGCCGGGCAGCGCGTGGCCGAGTTCGGCGCCGGTGATGGCGCGTGCCACCGCCGAACGGTCCCCGGACACGACCGCGTCGAGCGTGGTCTGCTGCTGCTGCCAGAGATCGACGTCGCAGTCGCGGATCAGTTCGTTGATCATGGCGGCCAGGCCCATCTTCTGGCCGTCCTCGGGGGCGAAGATGCGCACACCGCTCTCGCGCAGTCGGGCGATCTCGGCCGGCACGATCACGCCTCCGCCTCCGCCGAACACCTTGATGTGCCCGGCGCCGACCTCGTCGAGTCGCTGGACCAGGTATTCGAAGAACTCGATGTGACCGCCCTGGTACGACGAGACCGCGATGCCCTGGGCATCCTCCTCGACGGCGGCATCGACCACTTCCTGGACCGACCGGTTGTGGCCGAGGTGCACGACCTCTGCGCCCTGCGACTGCAGGATGCGTCTCATGATGTTGATCGCCGCGTCGTGGCCGTCGAAGAGGGCGGCCGCCGTGACGAAGCGGACGGGGTTCTGCGGCCGGTGCAGTTCAGGCATGAGAGTCCTCGATATTTAGTGGGAAGCGCAATAGTAGGATACCCAACTATCGGAAGATGTCGCTAGTCTGTGGTCATGTCAGAACCACGACTGCCCTTCGACCCGATCGAGCGGGCCGGTGAGTTGTGGGACGAGCATTTCGGCGATGCCACGGCGATGCGGCTGGCCACCTCGGTCATGCGCGTCCAGCAGTTGATGATCGGTGCGCTCGACGCGGCCTTGAAGCCGTTCGACCTGACCTTCGCGCGCTACGAGGTGCTGGTGCTGCTGACGTTCAGCCGCACGGGCGCCCTACCCCTCAGCAAGATCGGCGAGCGGCTGATGGTGCATCCGACATCGATCACGAATGCGATCGACCGTCTCGAGGCCCACGGCTTCGTCGAGCGGGTACCCGATGCGACCGACCGGCGGCGGACCTTCGCGTCACTGACATCGGCGGGGCAGAAGGTCGTGACCGAGGCGACGCAGGTACTGACCGGCATCGACTTCGCTGTGACTGGCCTGTCCGCGGCCGACCAGAAGGAGGCCTACGAGCTCCTCAGGTCCCTGCGTGCCGCTGCCGGTGACTTCGCCGGCTAGGTGCCGCGGTCGAGTCAGAGCTCGATGGGCTCGATCAGCGAGGGGCCGTACCAGGTCAGAGCCCGACCGCTGACCAGTCGCGTCGGGGTGTGGGCGAACGCCTCGGGTCCGTCGTCGGGGGTGAAAACATAGGGCTCGTCGGGAAGCAGCACGACATCGGCGCCGGCCGAGTCGATGTCGGCGAGATCGACGTGGGGATAGCGATCCGGGGAGCCGTCGAAGGCGTTCTCGCAACCGAGCCGGCGCAGCAGATCGCCGGTGAACGTGTCGGACCCGACGACCATCCAGGGATCGCGCCAGATCGGCACCGCCACGCGACGCGCCACTTCGGGGAGCGGACCGCACCACCGTTCGCGTGCGTCGCCCAGCCACGCGGGGCGTGCCCATCCGAGGGCGTCGAACAGGCGCTCCATCGACTCCACTGCCGCGGGGACCGTGCGGATGTCGGTGACGTAGACCGTCACGCCGGCATCGCGCAGGCGCTCGACGTCGAGCGCGCGATTCTCCTCCTTGTTCGCGATGACGACGTCGGGAGCGAGCGCCTCGATCGCGGCGCGATCGGGGTTCTTGGTGCCGCGCACTCGCGTGAGCTGGAGATCGGCCGGGTGGGTGCACCAGTCGGTGGCGCCCACGACCGCCGTGCGGTCGACCGAGACCAGCGCTTCGGTCAGGGAGGGCACGAGCGACACGACGCGTCGCGCCGGACGGGCGAGCGTGACGGGAGCACCCAGGTCGTCGGTCGTCACGTGTCCACGCTAGTGGCCGGCGTCAGCTCGCGGCGCGCCGCAGTTCGGCCGCCATGTGTTCGATGACGACCTGCAGTCCCTTCAGGGGGCGCACCATCACGGTGAAGGAGTCGATCCTGTCGTCACGGTTCCAGCCGATGATGTCGACGCCGTGCACGCGCAGCCCGTCGAGCTCGGTGGTGAACTCCAGGACGGCCGAGTCGTCGCCGTGCCAGGTGCGGTGGTACTCCAACCCGGGGCCGAGCACGCGGATCGCCGCGCTCAGGTACGCGATCGTGACCGCCTTGCCCTCCTGCGGTGTGTGGATCGCGGGGGAGCAGAACACGGCGTCGTCCGCGATGAGGTCGGCGAGGCCGCTGGGATCGCGGTCGGCGGCGATGCGGTGCCAGGCGTCGAGAGCCGGGGCGGTCGTCATAGGGATCACTCCAAGGATGTGGCGGGCTTCACGTTGATCGTGACACGCGCCTGTGATTATATGCAACTAGTTGCACTGCGTCGTCAGTGGCGCGGCATCCATCCGGACCGTCTCGAGGAGCACCCATGGCCCTGCCCGACATCCTGCGCCGCCCGCTGACCCTGCCGGTCGTGGGCTCGCCCCTGTTCATCGTGTCCGGCCCGGAGCTGGTCATCGCGCAGTGCAAAGCCGGCGTGATCGGCTCCTTCCCGGCGCTCAATGCGCGCCCGGCACCTGCGCTACGTGAGTGGCTCGAGCGGATCGAGGCCGACCTGGGCGAACACGATCGGGAGCATCCCGAGCAGCCGTCGGCACCGTTCGCGGTCAACCAGATCGTGCACCGCTCCAATGACCGTCTCGAGGCAGACCTACAGGCGTGCGTCGACTTCCAGGTGCCGATCGTCATCACGTCGCTCGGGGCTCGTGAGGACGTCAACGAGGCGGTCCACTCCTACGGCGGCATCGTGCTGCACGACGTGATCAACGACCGCTTCGCCCACAAGGCGATCGAGAAGGGTGCCGACGGTCTCATCGCGGTCGCGGCCGGCGCGGGCGGGCACGCCGGCACGCAGTCGCCGTTCGCGCTGCTGCGCGAGATCCGGCAATGGTTCGACGGCCCGCTTCTGCTCTCGGGTGCGATCGCTCACGGCTCGTCGATCCTGGCGGCCCAGGTGGCCGGCGCCGATCTGGCGTACGTGGGTTCGGCCTTCATCTCGACCCATGAGGCCGATGCGGCCGACGGCTACAAGGACATGCTGGTCGACAGCGCCGCCGCCGACATCGTCTACAGCAATCTGTTCACCGGGATCCACGGCAACTACCTGCGAGGCAGCATCGAGGCGGCCGGCATGAACCCGGACGATCTTCCGGTCTCCGATCCCTCGGCGATGGACTTCGGCTCAGGCGGCAACACTGATGCCAAGGCCTGGAGGGACATCTGGGGTGCTGGTCAGGGTGTCGGCAGCCTGCACCGCCGCCAGTCGGTGGCCGATCTGGTCGCCCAGCTCCGCACGGAGTACCAGGAGGCCCTGGCGATCCCTGTCTGGACCGGCACCGGCGAGACCACCCTCGCGAGTCACTGAGTGACTTGTTGACGTTGAGGAGTGACTCGACGGCGCGTCGCTCAGGCGCCGAAGCGCCGCGGCGCTAGCGTCGGCCGCATGGACGCGATGGAATGCGACAACTGCGGCGCCACGATGCGCTGGGAGACCTCGCATTCGCGTTGTGATCGCTGCGGGTACATCCGCCCGTGCTGCGAAGGCGCCCCGGTGACGGCCAGCTGCGTCGTGCCGCCCCGCACCTGATCAGATACAACCGCTCACATTTGTCCGTGACCTGAGACACGTTCAGCCGTTGTACCTGGCGTGATCCCCCTGGTTCTGCTGTTGCTCAGCTCTGTCGTCGTGTTCGTTGGCATCGGTCTGGCCGCCATGTTCGCCATGCGCGCCAACGAACGCCGGGTCGAGAACGAGTCGCGTGGTGTCATCCAGCGCCGGGTCGACGACAGTATGCGCCCCGGCGTGACCGGCAGCTACGAGCGGACGGTCTGAGCGTGCCGTTGGATCGCCGCGGCTTCCTCCGCCGCGGTCTGATCGGAGCCGGTGCGATCGTCGGCACCCAGCTGCTCGGCCCGCTCGCGGCCCACGCCGTCGCGCCGGCGCGTACCGCGGTGCGTCTCGCGCGTTCGACCGCGACGGGCACGATCGTGCCCACCGATCCGAATGCCGCCGGATACCGGTTGCTGACGGTCGGTCCGGCCGAGGAGCACGTGCTGCGCGAAGGCATCGGCATCGAGGCCGTCTCGGGCCGTGCCGGTCGCCGCAAGCACGTGCTGTCGTTCGTGCAACTCAGCGACATCCACGTGATGGATCACCAGTCGCCCGCGCGCCTCGAGGCGTTCGACAACCTCGTCGGCGGGCTCGACCTGACGTCGTCGGCCTACCGGCCGCACGAGATGTTGACCGCCCACGTGGCCGAGTCGATGGTGCAGGCCATCAACGCACTGCAGGTCGGACCCGCGCTGGGCCAGCCGCTCGAGTTCGCTATCGAGACCGGCGACAACTCCGACAACTGCCAGCAGAACGAGATCCGCTGGAACATCGACATCCTCGACGGTGGTCAGATCACGCCCGACAGCGGCGACCCGACCAGGTACGAGGGCGTCATGGGCAATGACCCGTTCTCGTTCGACAGCGACTACTGGCATCCCGACGAACCGGCCACGGGCCGTACTGATGCCTACAAGTCCAAGCACGGGTTCCCGACGGTTCCAGGTCTGCTCGATGCCTCGCGTCAGACCTTCACGGCTCAGGGACTCAAGCTGCCCTGGTACACCGTGTTCGGCAATCACGATGTGCTCTGGCAGGGCACGTTCCCGGCGAACACGCTGATGATCGATCTGATCGGTACCGGATCGCTGAAGGTCGGGTCGCTGCCGGTCAAGGTCTCGACCGACGCGCTGACCGGCGCCTTGGCCGGGTCGGCGCCCGATCCGGCAGCGCTGCTCAGCATCGTCAACCTGGGGTTCGCGCGATTCGTGACAGCCGACAAGAGTCGCAAGCACCTGTCGGAGAGGGAGGTCGTCGAGGCCTACTTCGAGACGACCGGCTCTCCGGTCGGGCACGGCTTCACCGACGAGAACCGACGAGATGGCACGACGTACTACACATTCGACGTCGGCGATGTGCGCATGGTCGTGATGAACTCGTGCAATCCGAACGGCTACTCCGACGGCTCGCTCGACAAACCGCAGTTCGACTGGATCAAGCAGACCATCGACGCGACGACCGACAAGGCCGTCATGCTGTTCAGTCACCACACCTCGGACACGATGGGCAACCCGCTGCCGTTGACCGGCCTGGACTTCAACATCCCTCGGATCTTGGGTGGCGAACTCGTCGAGTACCTGCTGACCAAGCCGAACGTGATCGCGTGGGTCAACGGGCACACCCACAAGAACCAGATCTTCGAACATCGGCGCACGGACGGCTCGGGCGGCTTCTGGGAGATCAACACGGCGTCGCACGTGGACTTCCCGCAGCAGGCGCGCGTCATCGAGATCGCCGACAACGACGACGGAACGTGGTCCATCTTCACGACGGTGCTCGACCATGCGGCCGATGCCCGCTGGGATCAGAAGATCGACAATCCGCTCTCGCTGGCCTCGCTGTCACGCGAGCTCGCGGTCAACGATCCCCAGAACGACATCGACGCCCACCGAGGCGTCAAGGAGGCCCGCAACGCGGAGCTCATCGTGCAGGCGCCGAAGATCAAGAGCACGGTGCTCCCGGGCGATGACGGTTCGAACGGCGCGTCCGGCGATCCCGACGGATCGGGCACCGACGGTGGTTCAGGGAACGGCTCGGGTGCCGCCCCAGTGTCGAACGGCGGCTCCTCGGCGTCGGGCGCAGCCGGATCGAGCGGGTCCTCATCGTCTGACGGCGGCAGCAGCCTGCCGGGTGCGGGTGCGCCCGCGGGCATGTTCGGGGCCGCGGCAGCCGGTGTCGCGGCCATCGCGGTCGGCGAGACGTTGCGCAAGCAGGCGCAGTGGTCCGAGGCGGTCGACCAGAACTCGGTCTGACCCGGCCTCGTCCACAGCCAGTCGCGGGCAACCCTTCACAGGCGGCCCGGAATCGGGCAGGATGCCAGGGCAGCTTGTCTCGGGAAGTAAGGACCATCGGGGGATGGAACAACTGGCTCCGGCGTTCGCCGACCGCGTGCGCGACCTGGTGCGCGAGCGTCGTATCGACCCGCGCACCGACATCGATGCGGTGCGACGCGCGGCCCTCGAGGTCATCGCCGAGCACGACCGCCGCAGCCTGACGGGTGCGGTGCGGCCGGTCGAGTTCCCAGATCAGGTCGTCGACCAGGTCCTGGCCGATGTCTCCGGGTTCGGGCCATTGCAACAGTTCCTCGACGATCCGGCGGTCGAGGAGATCTGGATCAATCAGCCCGACCGGGTCTTCGTCGCGCGCAACGGCCGGTCCGAACTCACGCCCGTCATGCTGACCTCGGAGCAGGTCCGTGAGCTCGTCGAGCGCATGCTGTCCACGACGGGGCGCCGCATCGACGTCAGCCAGCCCTTCGTCGACGCCATGTTGCCTGGCGGGCACCGGCTGCACGTGGTGCTCGACGGCATCACCCGCGGCTTCTCGGCCGTCAACGTCCGCAAGTTCGTGGCGGCCGCCCACCGGCTCGACGACCTGATCGCCCTCGGCACCCTGGACCGACCGGTCGCCGACTTCCTCGATGCGTCAGTGCAGGCGGGGATGAACATCGTTGTATCGGGCGGCACTCAGGCCGGCAAGACGACACTGCTCAACTGCCTGGCCGCGGCGATCCCCGGCCGCCAACGGTTGATCTCGGTCGAGGAGGTCTTCGAGCTGCAGTGCGGACACCCGGACTGGGTCGCGATGCAGACCAGGCAGGCGGGGCTGGAGGGCACGGGCGAGATCGATCTGCGCGCTCTGGTCAAAGAAGCGCTCCGCATGCGACCGTCGCGCATCATCGTCGGTGAGGTGCGGGCCGCCGAGTGTCTCGACCTCCTGCTTGCGCTCAATGCAGGGCTCCCGGGCATGGCGTCGATCCATGCGAACTCGGCGCGACAGGCGCAAGACCGAGACCACTAACAGCCTGCTCGTCCGTACTAACTCTTGTGTATCCGATGACGCGAGGCGAACGTGACTTCATGTGAAAAGCATATAATGTAAACGTTCGTTTTGTGTATGAGATGAACCAAGAAGGGCTGATTGAACGGCGTTGTGGTAGATACGAGCAGTTCGGTACGTCGCGGCTCTCATTCGATGGGCGCACTAACCAATTTGCAACTCGACCGGTGCAGGGTGGCATCATGCGTCTCTGCTCAGATGTGTAATTCTCTTCTTAATCAGACGACATGATGCTGTAGCATTCATTTCAATGTCTAACGATTGGAATTGGCATGGCGCGCAAGAAGATTGAAGTATTCATCGATGATCTCACGGGAGATGAACTCGATGAAAAGGATGCAGTGGTTCTTTCAGTGACGGTTGAGGGCAAGAAGCTCGACTTGGACACCACCGAAGCGAACAAGGCCAAGGCTGTGCGTCGTGTGCTGGCTGCGCTCAACCAGTTGCCTCACCAACAGGTGAGCAAGCAAGAACTCGTGGCTTGGATCAACGACCAAGGGCTGAAGTACGAGTCGGGCTCGAACAAGGGCAAGGCCATCAAGCTTTCTGATGATCTGCGCGGGCGCATCGCAGACGAGCTGGCTGAGAAGTACGACGCAGCCCACCCTCAGTAGGTATCAGGTGACGGCGCAATTGTTGTTCCGCGCGTCATCGACGACCTGTCCGACCATTCCCGTAGCGTGAGTGTCACTAGCAGTCAGGAGCCATGGAGTGACCAAGCAAGAACTGAACCTCGACTCGATCTATCTAGGCGACTGCCTGGAGTTGCTGAAGGCAACGCCGGACGAGTCTGTGGATTGCATCGTCTCGTCCCCGCCGTACAACATCGGGAAGGCGTACGAGAGCCGACAGGTTCTGGCCGACTATCTCGAAGGCCAACGGCTGGTGCTTGAGGAGTGCGCTCGCGTTCTGAAGTCCTCCGGGTCGCTCTGGTGGCAGGTCGGGTCATACTCGAACAAGGGAAGTCTCATCCCTCTCGACGTGCGGTTCTTCCCCATGCTCGAGGACCTAGGTCTGATTCCTCGCAATAGGATCGCGTGGGTACGCCAGCACGGCCTTCACGCCAAGAACAAGTTCTCGGCACGGCACGAGACTATTCTCTGGTTCACGAAAAGCGACGACTACAAGTTCAACCTCGACTCGATCCGCGTGCCCCAGAAGTATCAGAACAAGAAGTCCTGGCGGGGAGACAACAAGGGGGAGTTGACCTGCAATCCCCTCGGCAAGAACCCGGGTGACATCTGGATATTCCAGAACGTGAAGCACAATCACGAAGAGCAGACCATCCATCCAGCCCAGTTCCCAGAAGACATGATCGCCCGGATGGTGCTCTCGACGACAGACCCGGGTGACATCGTCCTTGATCCCTACATGGGCACAGGCACGGCAGCCGTGGTGGCGCGGGACCATGACCGACACTTCGTCGGAGCCGAGTTGGACAAGGACTACTGGTCCGTTGCTGAGCGTCGACTCAGTGGTGAGCCCGATGCTGATGGTGTCTTCCCCAACCTGAAGACGCTTCGTGCCTACTGCGATCGGACTGGCGCTGACCCGAAGACCTTCCGTTTCGATGTGCAGACTGCGAAGTTCGCGTCAGGTTCTGGTTCGGGGAAGAGGTTCTCCGAGGAGCATCATCTGGCGGAACTCCAGGCGAGGCTCGAACTCGAAGAGAATGCCTTCGCTGACCGTCTCCGGGGCACTAGCGATGGCCTCCCAGACATAGAGAGGTACCGCGTTGCTCCGGTGGTTGCGCAGACGCTCTTTGATGAGGAAGCGGGCTAATACAGGGTCATTGAGTAGTTGCCGTATTGGCCCGGACGGCCCCACTTGATCCGAAATGTTCGCTGCTCAGTGTGATCGGGATAGCGACCGTATCGAGCGTTGTAGGTGTTCCAGTCGACATCGATCTCTCCTGCGCCGATCTCGAGGCCTAGCCCGACCAGTCGAATAGGCATCTTGAACACACCCAGCGTAGTGACGGTGTTGATCTGAGCGAGAGCTTGCTCGTAGTAGAGGGTGCTGTTGGAAGAAGGGAAGGTCCCGCTCTTCGTCACGATTACTAGCGCATCAACTGCGCCGCTGAGTCCCCGAAGTCGCTCGCCAGACTGGTACACCGCTTCGCTTCGGATGATGTTGTTCCATAGGAACGGATAGTTGCTGAACTGCCACTCGGCCAGAACTACACCCTTCCCCCCGTCCCAGTCCTTGCCGAACGGTTGCAGGCTCGGGGGGACAATGACGTTGTGCCATCCACGGAGTGATGCTTCGTAGGTGAGGCGCGCGTTGGTGGCCTTGGGGTCGAAGATTGGCTGACCGACCTTGGATGCCTGATCGCTCGCCTGCAACTGCGGCCGAACGGCGCTCAGGACTGCATGGAGTTCGACCCACCGCTCTTGCCCGGGGCCGTCGAAGTATTCCTGCGCTCCGTTGAAGTCCGCAGTCCAGTAGTCCACGCGCATGGTCCTCTCCCTAGATGCGTGGAACGGTAGCAGCCAAAGGTCGCCTGTGACCGCCTGTCCCAATGAGCGCCGTGAGACTGGCGGTCAATAGGGCAACTCAGGGGGAGCGGACGGAACGTAGGAGACGACCGAGCTTTCACCCACCTGTAGGTCAGGATGGCCTGCGTCTCTTCCTGGTCGATGAGTGCGACGTAACACCAGACGACACCGCTTCGTGATTGCGAGCCGATCAGCAGACCCTGACAGGTGACGTTCGGGGACTCATGCATCCACACGTGCCGGACTATTCGCTGACGCTTCGGCCTGGTGTGAGTGGCCGGCCTCTTGACCATATGAAAAGACTAGAACATGTGTTCGAGCGATGATGAATCTGTTCGAATACCAGCCGGAAATGATGGGTGTGTTCACGAATCATCGAGGTCGCGATGATGGTCCCGGTGGTCTTCCTGGTACTGCCGGTCACTGTCGTCTTCGCGTTCTACCCGGGCTGGGTCGGGCTGCACCTGACCTCCGGGGGCTGATGTGTCACATGAACGATCGGGGGGATCGAGAGATGAAGCAATGGAGTCGTCACCACGACGAACGGGGCGATGTTCCCGGCTGGGTCATGATCACGGTCATGTCCGCCGGGCGCGAGCGTGGTGCGGCGGTCGTCGAGTACGTGCTGGTGATGACGCTCCTGGTCCCGCTGGTGCTCGGCATCATCCAGGTCGGGCTGGTCCTGCACGTGCGCAACACTGCCGCCGCCGCCGCGTCGGAAGGGGCGCGTGCCGCCGCACCGCTCGACGCGTCGCTGGCCGATGGCGTGGAGCGCACGCGGGGGATGATCCGCGATTCTCTGAACGATCGCTATGCCGCCGACGTGCGCGGGTCATTCGCTCAGGCCGATGGCCTGGGGGTGGTGGAGGTCGTCGTCCATGGCCAGGTGCCGGCGCTCGGCCTGTTCGGGCCCTCCGTCTCGTTCACTGTGCGCGGGCATGCCGTTCGGGAGGCGGTGCCGTGAAGCGCGAAGCCGGCACGGCGACCGTCGAGTTCGTCTGGTTGTCGATCATCCTGCTCGTGCCCCTGGTGTACCTGATGGTCTCGGTCTTCGAGGTGCAGCGCGCCGCCTACGGAACGGCGGCAGCCAGCCGGTCGGCGGCCCGTGCGTTCCTTCAGGCGCCCGATGTTGCCGCCGGTGAACTGATGGCCCGGGCCGCGGCTGATCTCGCCTTACAGGACCAGGGCGTGGCGGGTTCGACCTTGCGCATCAGTTGTCTGCCGACCTCGTCGGACTGCCTCCAGCCGGGATCGTCGGTGCGTGTCCGGATCGAGGTCGTCCAACGGCTGCCACTCACACCATCGGTGTTCGGCGACGATCTCGGAAGTGTCACGGTCGACAGCACGCACACCCAGCCGTACGGCACGTATCGGGAGGCCCGGTGACGACGCGCCGCGGCGAACGCGGTGCCGTCACGGTCATGACGATCGGCCTCTTCCTGGCCGTCGCCCTGCTCGGTGTGGTCGTGATCGACGCATCGCATGCGTTCCTCGAGCGTCGCGAACTGGACAATCTGGCCGACGGAGCCGCGTTGGCCGCCGCCGATACGCTCGACGAGGACGCCTTCTACACGTCGGGTGCGGTGCGGGTCGATGCTCACGGCACGCGTGCCATCGTGGCCGACTACCTGTCCGGATCCGGGGTGCGTGTCGTCACGGTCGCTGTCATCGACGGCCGCATATCGGTGCGCCTCGAGCGGGTCATCGACCTCGTGCTCGCCCCGCCCGGCTTCCCGGTGCGCACGACGATCGTCGCCGAGGCGTCATCGGAACTCAGGAGCGCAGCGGGCGAAGGATGATGCCCGGCCGCCGACACGAGGTCGTCGACCGGGTATCAGTGAGCGAGCCGCTCAGTCCTCGCCGCGACCCAGGATCGCGTCGTGCACCAGGCCGGCGATGGCCGCACCGACGATCGGCGCCACGATGAACGCCCATACCTGGGTGAGCGCATCGCTGCCGGCGAACCAGGCGACGCCCAGCGAACGCGCCGGGTTCACCGACGTGTTGCTGATCGGGATGCTGATCAGGTGGATCAGCGTCAGACCCAGACCGATGGTCAGGCCGTCGAAGCCGACCGCGGCCCGCTTCGCCGAGACGCCCAGGATGATGATGACGAACAGCGCCGTCAGCAGCGCCTCGGCCAGCAGCACCGAGCCGAGCGAGAAGCCGCCCGGCGACCGGTCGCCGTAGCCGTTGGAGGCGAACGCGCCCTTGGCCGAGAAGCCGTCGACACCGTTGGCGATGATGTACAGCACCAAGCCGGCGACACTGGCTCCGATCACCTGGACGACGACGTACCCGGGCACGTCCTTCCAGCTGAAACGCTTGGCCACGGCGAGACCGACCGTGACCGCCGGATTGAAATGACCACCGGACACCGGACCGAACGCATATGCGCCGGTCAGGACGGTCAGGCCGAACGCGAGTGCGATCCCGGCGAAACCGACTTCTTTGCCCGCGAAGATCGCGGTGCCACAGCCCCCGAACACGAGCCAGAACGTGCCGAGTGCCTCGGCACCCCACTTCTGAGCCTGCGTCGGGGTAGAGGTGAGTGTGTTCATGCTGAAAACGCTAGGGCCGCCGCGCGACGATTCGCGGCACCGTGGCCTCGGGGCGTTCGACGTGTCCCGGTAACCTCGACAGGTGGCCACCGACTTCCCCGAGCAGATCAAGTCCCTCGACACGACCCTGACGTCGATCGAGAAGGTGCTCGACCTGCCCGCGATCAACGCCGAGATCGCCGATCTCCAAGAGCAGGTCGGCGCACCGGATCTCTGGGACGACCAGGCCAATGCGCAGCGTGTCACGGGCCGGCTGTCGGCTCTGCAGGCCGAGGTCGAGCGGGTCACGGGTCTGCGCCAGCGGCTCGAGGATCTCGAGGTCCTGGTCGAGCTCGCGCAGGAGGAGGGCGACGCCGGCTCGCTGGCCGAGGCCGAGGCCGAGTTGGGCCGACTCCACGCGTCGATCGAGAGTCTCGAGGTGCGCACCCTGTTGTCGGGGGAGTACGACGAACGCGACGCGATCGTCACGATCCGCTCGGGTGCGGGAGGCGACGACGCCACCGACTTCGCCGAGATGCTGCAGCGCATGTACCAGCGCTGGGCCGAGCGCCATCAGTATGCCTACGAGGTGTACGACACGTCGTACGCCGAGGGCGCGGGCATCAAGTCGGCCACGTTCGCCGTCAAGGCGCCCTACGCCTACGGAACGCTGTCGGTCGAATCGGGCACGCATCGCCTCGTGCGCATCAGCCCGTTCGACAACCAGGGCCGACGCCAGACGTCGTTCGCGGCCGTCGAGGTCGTGCCCGTCCTGGAGCAGACCGACGAGATCGACATCCCCGAGGACGAGATCAGGGTCGACGTCTACCGGTCCAGCGGTCCCGGCGGACAGAGCGTCAACACGACCGACTCGGCGGTGCGGCTCACGCACATCCCGACCGGTGTGGTGGTGAGCTGCCAGAACGAGAAGAGCCAGCTGCAGAACAAGGCCAGCGCGATGGTCATCCTCAAGGCCAAGCTGTTGGCGCTGAAGAAGGCCGAGGAGCGTGCCCAGCTCGACGAGCTGCGCGGCGACGTCGCGGCTTCGTGGGGCGACCAGATGCGCAACTACGTGCTGAATCCGTACCAGCTGGTCAAGGACCTGCGCACCGAGTACGAGACGGGCAACACGCAGGCGGTCCTCGACGGCGAGATCGACGAGTTCATCGAGGCCGGCATCCGCTGGCGCCGCAACAGCGAGAATCACTAGCTAGCCGCGGGTTACCAAGTTAACTAGGTACACCGTCACTCACCACGGGGAAATTCGCCGTGGTCGGTGGCCGTTTGCCGTGGCCAGTGGGTCCAGGATGCGATTCACTCGACGTGTGGCCACCGAACCTCACACTCTGTCGTCCTGCGTCGTCGGATCAGTATGAACACGACAACTCGGCGCACCATCTTGGGCGTGACGGCGGTGATCGGCCTGTATGTCGGCGTATGGGCCGTCGCCTTCCCGCAGTCGTTCTACGACTCGTTCCCGGGGCTCGGCCTGATGTGGATCTCGGTCGACGGTCCGTACAACGAACACCTGATCCGCGACGTCGGGGCCCTGTACGTCGCGCTGGCCGCCGCGAGCATCGTGGCAGCGGCCAGCCACCGGGTCGAAGGAGGCCGCGCGGTCGGCGTCGCCTGGCTGGTGTTCTCCATCCCGCACCTGACGTATCACGTGGCTCATCTCGACGGATTCGCCGTCGGTGAGTCGATCCTGTTGATCGTCTCGCTGAGTCTGACGGTCGTACTGGCGGTCCCGCTGATCGCCCCCGCGCGCCGTCACGAAAGGACATCGTCATGAAGATCGCAGTCGCCGGAGGCACCGGTGTCGTCGGACACCACGTCGTCGACCTGGCACGAGAGGCGGGGCACGAGGCCGTCGTCCTGGCGCGTTCCACCGGGGTCGACCTGGTCGCCGGTGCCGGCGTGGCCGAGGCGCTGCACGGAGTCGCGGCCGTGGTCGACGTGGCCTCGGTGCAGACGCAGGACGCTCGGAGGTCCCGCGAGTTCTTCGGCACCGTCACGCGGAATCTGCTCGCCGCGGAGCAGGAGGCTGGCGTGGGCCACCATGTCGCCCTGTCGATCGTCGGCATCGATCGTGCGCCCGGCGGCTACTACGCAGGAAAGGTCCTGCAGGAGGAGTTGGTGAGCGCCGGCGGCGTCCCGTGGACGGTCCTGAGGGCCACCCAGTTCCACGAGTTCGCGAGCCAGATCCACGGCGCGGTCGCGCTGGGTCCGATCACCCTCGTGCCCACGATGCGCAGCGAGCCGATCGCGGCCCGAGAGGTCGCTGAGCGATTGGTCGAGCTTGCGTCGAGTGGCCCGGCAGGTCGCGTCGCCGACCTGGGAGGACCGCAGGAGCGACGCATGGCCGACATGGTGCGCGCGTACGCCCAGCGCATCGGCGACCGCCGCCGCGTGGTGCAGGTGCCTCTGCCCGGGATCCTGGGCCAGGGGATGCGCAAGGGCTGGCTCATCACCGGTCCGGACGCCGACCACGGCACGACGACCTTCGACGAGTGGCTCTCCACGGTCGACCACAGCGCGCGGTGACGCGCCGATGACCGAGCCGGGGCCGTCGCTGACCGAAGCCCTCGACGAACGTGACCAGCTGCTGCGGACCGCGTTCCGGTTGATGGGCACGCTCAGCGACGCGGAGGACGCGGTGCAGGAGGGCTATGCCCGCTGGTTCCGGCTCACCGACTCCGAGCAGTCGCAGATCCGCAGTCCGGGCGCCTGGCTCACGACGGTCGTCAGCCGGATCTGCCTGGACCAGCTCGGATCGGCCCGCGCCCGGCGTGAGCAGTACGTGGGTCCGTGGCTGCCCGAGCCACTGCCCGACGCCCTGACCGATCCGGCCGACCGGGTGACACTGGACGACGAGGTGACGTCGGCGGTCATGGTGGTCCTGGAGTCACTGACGCCGGCCGAGCGCGTCACGTTCGTGCTGCACGATGTGTTCGCGCTGACGTTCGACGAGGTCGCGGCGGTGGTCGGCCGAACGCCGCAGGCCTGTCGCAAGCTGGCATCGGCTGCCCGGGCGGACATCCGTGAGCGGCGGATCCGTGAGGCGAAGCCGGCCGATCACGATCGCGTGGTGCGGGGCTTCCTGGACGCGTGCGCGACGGGTGACATCGACCAGCTGCTGCCGTTGCTCGATCCGAACGTCACCCTGCGATCCGACGGAGGCGGGGTCGTGCGGGCGGCTCGCCATCCGGTGCACGGAGCAGATCGCGTCGCACGGTTCCTCCTGGGTCTGCTGTCCAAGGAGCCGTCGCTGACCGCCGAGCCGGCGACGATCGAGTGCCGTACCGGGGTCGTGATCCGCCGAGGCACGGATGTCGCGGCCGTCGTGACGTTCGGGGTCAGGGCCGCGATCGACGAGGTGTGGATCGTCGTCAATCCGTACAAGCTGACAGCCTGGCGTTGAACCCGTCGGTCCTCAGCGTCAACGAGTGACTCGTCAGCGGGTCGTGCGGGCGGCGGCCTCGACGCGGTCGTAGTGGGCCTTCCAGTCCTGGCCCGCGGGCATGTTGGTCGCATCGGGGCGCAGGCCTGCCGCGCCGTCGATCAGCTCGCGCACGATGTCAGCGTGCCCGATGTGCCGGTTCAGCTCGGCCGTCATGTGCAGCAGGATCTGGCCCAGCGTGACGTCGGCCCGCCCGTCGGGCCACCACGGCACCCGGCCCGCCGCGTCGATCGGCAATTCCGAGAGGGTGGCGTCGCTGTGCGCCCAGGCCCGCTCCCACAGTCCCAGCACGTCGTCGCGGGACTCGTCGGCCGGGCACCACAGGTCGACCAGCAGATCGTCCTGCTCGTACATCCACAGGACCTCGTCGAACGGCCGGCCGAAGACATGGCCGAAGTATCCCGCCGAGGTGGCCGCGACGTGTTTGACCAGCCCCAGCAGATTCGTGCCGGTCGGCACCAGCGGGCGGCGTGCGTCGTAGTCGTCGAGACCCTCGAGCTTCCACAGCAACGCCTCGCGCCCCTGATGCAGGTAGCGGACCAGATGCTGCTTCATGTCTGCCATGCTCCGACACTTTCACGCTGGGCCGACATCGTCGAGCCGGCCCGATCGAGGTGGCACTGCAGCGTGGCCTCCGCCGGATCTGGGTCAGGTCTGCCTAGACTCGGCCGAGTGATTCGATTCGACAAGGTCACCAAGACCTATCCGGGTCAGAAGCGCGCAGCGCTCGACGCGGTCGATCTCGAGATCGAGAAGGGCGAGTTCGTCTTCCTCGTCGGCGCGTCGGGATCGGGTAAGTCCACGTTCCTGCGGCTGATCCTGCGCGAGGCCCGTCCCACCACCGGCCGGGTGTTCGTGGCCGGCAAGGAGATCAACAAGCTGTCGAGCTGGAAGGTGCCGAAGCTGCGCCGCCAGGTCGGCACGGTGTTCCAGGATTTCCGATTGCTGCCGAACAAGACCGTCAGCGAGAACGTGGCGTTCGCGCTGCAGGTCATCGGCAAGCCGCGCGCCGAGATCGAACGCCTCGTGCCCGAGACCCTCGAACTGGTCGGCCTCGACGGCAAGGGCCACCGCATGCCCGACGAACTGTCGGGCGGTGAGCAGCAGCGCGTCGCGGTCGCGCGCGCCTTCGTCAACCGGCCGATGATCCTGATCGCCGACGAGCCCACCGGAAACCTCGATCCCGCCACCAGTGTCGGCATCATGAAGCTGCTCGATCGCATCAACCGCACCGACACCACCGTCGTGATGGCCACGCACGACTCCTCGATCGTCGACCAGATGCGCAAACGCGTCATCGAACTCGACGGCGGACGCGTCGTCCGCGACGAGGCGCGCGGCATCTACGGCTACCAGAACTGAGGAGATCAGAGTGCTGACGTCACTGCGTGAGCTCCTGCAGAGCATGGCGCGCAACAAGTCGATGACCATCTCGCTGGTCGTGACGATGACCGTGTCGCTGCTGCTGGCCTCGCTGGGCCTGCTGATGCAGATGCAGGCTCACCGCACCGAGAATTACTACGGCGACAAGCTGCAACTGCAGGTCAACCTGTGCACCAAGAACTCTCCGGCCGAGACCTGCGTCAGCGGTGCCGCCGACGACGCACAGAAGTCGGCGATCCAGGACGCCCTGCGCACCAACTCCGAGGTCAAGACCTACGAGGTTCGCACCCCGGCCGATCAGTACGAGACCGCTCGGGCCCGCCTGACCCAGTCCGAGACTGGTCGCAAGCAGCTGGAGACCATCGGGCCCGACTCGTTCCCCGAGTCCTATCTGGTGACGCTGAAGAACGCCGACGACTACGACTCTCTCAAGAGTCAGCTGGGCGGCATGGACGGTGTCGGTGGTGTCACGTCGTTCCGCGACCTGCTCGGTCCGTTCTTCAAGTTCCTCGACACGATGCAGTACGCGGCGCTCGCCGTCGCTCTGCTGCTGGTGATCGCGGCGATCCTGCAGGTGTCCAACACGATCCGCATGGCGGCCTATGCCCGGCGGCGCGAGATCGGCATCATGAGGCTCGTCGGCGCGTCGTCGTGGCACATCCAACTGCCGTTCGTGCTCGAGTCGCTGCTGGCCGCCCTGCTGTCGGCCGCGCTCGCGGCTACCGGCATCGCGCTGTTCACGGTCTTCGTCGTCTACGGCTATCTACGGCCGTCGCTGACCAATGTCACGACGTGGGTCCGCTGGAACGAGGCGTTCGTCGTGATGGGCGTGACCACGGTGCTGGCGCTGCTCCTGGCACTCGTGCCCACTCTGGTGATGACGCGCAAGTACCTCGACGTCTGAGCGACCCTGCCCGTGTCGTCGCTGACACGGCCGGAGACAGCCTCCTGCAAATGTGACGAAAGTGACGTAAGGTACAGGAGGTAAACCTTCTCGCTCCGAACGGGGCGTCTTCCCCGAGGGTTGGAGTGTGAACGTGAATCGGATGCGCACCGTCGTCCTGGCGCTGCTGGCTGCTCTCGCGCTCATCATCGGCTTGACCGCACCGTCGGTCGCCGACGACAAGGGCGATCTCAAGAAGAAGAAGAGCGATCTCAACAGCAAGATCAAGGGCGCCAAGGCCGATGCCGATCATTCGTCCAAACAGCTGGCCAAGGCGCAGCAGGCGCTGAAGTCGGCCAAGTCGGCCCTCGACGCCGCCGAGGCCGAACTGGGTCGCACCAAGGGTCAGCTGGCGGTGGCGACGGCACGCGACACCGAGATGCAGCAGAGGCTCGACAGCGCGCAGGCCGCGCTGTCCGTGTCGGTCCAGCAGTTGTCCGACGGACAGAAGGACCTGAAACACGCCGAGGAGGTCGTGGCCGAGTTCACGGTGCAGTCGGTCCAGGAGGGCGATCAGGGACTCCGGGCGTTCAACGGGCTGCTCAGTGGCGAGTCGCCCGAGGACTTCACCGAACAGATGTCGATCAACGGCTCGGTCGGCGAGGCGCAGGTCGCCAAGATGCAAGAGCTCGATGCATCGCGCCTGATCCTGAAGCTCAAGCGCGACGAAGTGCGCCGCCTGCGCGACGAGGTCAAGCAGGCCCGCCAGGAGGCGGCCGAGAACCTGGTCACCCAGAAGAAGCTCAAGGCCCAGGCCGAGGAACAGGCCACCGAGGTCGGTGACCTGGTCCAGGCGCGTTCGAAGGCCGAGCGTGCGGCGAACAAGGCACTTCAGGCCGATCTAGCCCAGTTGCGGCAACTGGAGGACGACCGGGCACGTGTGGCGGCCCAGTTGGAGGCTCTGGCACGCAAGGACCTGGAATCTGGTGGCGCCGGAGTCGGCGGCGACGGCGGCGGCACGCTGTCGTATCCCGTGCGCGGACCGATCACGTCACCGTACGGCTACCGCCGCCACCCCATCACGCACGTCTACAAGCTGCACGACGGCACCGACTTCGGCGTGCCGTGCGGTACCCCGGTGCGTGCGGCCGCGTCGGGCACGATCATCCAGCAGTACTACAACGGCGGCTACGGCAACCGGGTGATCCTGAACAACGGCATCATGCGTGGCAAGAGTGTCGTGACGACCTACAACCACCTCTCGCGGTTCATCTACCGGGTGGGCACGCACGTCAAGCGCGGTCAGGTCATCGCCTACTCGGGCACCACCGGTTATTCGACCGGATGCCACCTGCACTTCATGGTGCTGGCCAACGGTGCCACGACCAACCCGATGGGCTGGCTGTAACGTCGAGTGGCGCATCTTGTCCCGCGAGTGGCGCAGCTTCGTCGCTTTCGGCCGGTGAAAGCAGCAATTTTGCGCCACTCGCGGGGGCGTGGGGCGGGTCGATTAGGCTGATGGAGTGCCTAAGGAGACCGGCCAGAAGATGGTGGCCCAGAACAAGAAGGCACGCCACGATTACCACATCGAGGACACCTTCGAAGCCGGCATCGTCCTGACCGGCACCGAGGTCAAGTCGCTGCGGGCGGGGCGTGCCTCGCTCGTCGACGGCTTCGGCGAGATCGACCGCGGCGAGGCCTGGCTGCTCCAGGTGCACATCCCCGAGTACACCCAGGGCACGTGGACGAACCACGAGACACGGCGTCGCCGCAAGCTGTTGTTGAACCGGTCCGAGATCGACAAGATCGAGCGCCGCACGTCCGAGAAGGGCCTGACGATCGTGCCCCTGTCGCTGTACTTCAAGGACGGCCGAGCCAAGGTCGAGATCGCCCTGGCGCGCGGCAAGAAGCAGTTCGACAAACGTCACGCGATCGCCGAACGCACGGCGAACCGAGAGGCCGAGCGTGAACTCGGCCGCCGGCTCAAGGGTCGCTGAGGCGCGTCAGTCGCCGTACAGGTACGCCTCGGCGGTGCCAAGGAAGAGCTCGGCGCCGACCGGTAGATCGCCGAGGGCGGTGTCGAGGATCACGTGCACCGCGTGCACGCGCGCGCCATAGCGGTCGCCGGGGAGCCGGGTGATGGTCTGCTCATTGAGGATGACGGTGCCGAGCCCCGGCACCTCGTACCGCGTGTTCGGTGGAACCTTGACGGGAACCGACACCGGATGACTGCCTTCCAGCGCCACCTCGCCGAACGCCACGTTCGCGTCGATCGTCGGTTCGGCGTAGCCGTCCTGCCGCAGGCTGACCGAGGACGTGATGCCCTCCAGGACCAGACCGGTGCTGATCTCGACACGCGAGACCTGTGCTTCGACGTAGGCGATCCGATCGTCGTTCCACGGGCTCCGCGTGGAGCTGCGGGTCAGGACGTTGACGCCCGCGACGTCGAAGTTGTGAGGAATGATGCCGTTGCCGATTCGCACGGTGTGGTGCTCGGGATCCTGCCAGTCGCCGAGGTACTCGACACCCAGCGTCGCCGTCTGCACGCTCAGCAGGTCACCGACCTGGGTCTCGAGATACGCACCGACGGCACGACCGCCGATGTCCGAGGGGTAGGTGGGCTGGGTTGGAGGATCCGGCACCTCCAGGTCGACCTCGATCTCGGTGATGCCGTCGAGGATCGGTGACAGCTGGGTGATCGGCATCGGGATCGGGATCAGCTTGCCCAGCAGGCCCAAGGTGAGCAGATTCTTGCTCGGCGGCGGTGCATCGGCCGCCGTGGCAGGCGAGGAATGGCCGATCGTGAACGCGGTCAAGGCCGCGAGGCTCAGGACGATGCGTGCCGTGACTGGTCGGCGCATTCGATGACTCCTTGCACCCCGATTCGACATGTCTGTGACTGTGACAACGACCACCGCCCCGGAAAGTGACGTCCTGATGCGACCGGGACAGCCGTGGCGCAGCGAGCCGTCCGGCGTTCGGTACCTAGAATCGGGCGCGTGGCCGATCGCGTGCAGGAGACCTGGTCAGATGCCGACGTCCCGGAGTACCTCGAACGGCTGGGAGTGCCGGGTCTCGTCGACGTGCACGTGCACTTCATGGAGCCGTCGATCATGGCCAAGGTGTGGGCGTACTTCGACGCGGCGGGCCCGAAGCTGGGGCGTGAGTGGCCGATCACGTACCGCGGCAGCGACGACGAAAGGCTCGCGCGCCTGCGGGCTCTCGGGGTGAAGAGGTTCTCGGCGCTGTCGTACGCGCACCGGCCGGGCGTGGCCGCGATGATGAACGACTGGACCCTCGGCTTCGCCGAGCAGCACGCCGACGTGCTGCGGTCCGCGACCTTCTTTCCCGAGCCCGAGGCGCCGGCCTACGTCGCCGACCTGATCGACCGAGGCGTCGACGTGTTCAAGGTGCACGTCCAGGTCGGCGACTTCCCGCCCAACGACCCGCTGCTCGAACCGGTGTGGGCACTGCTCGCCGAGGCGGGCACGCCGATCGTGCTGCACGCGGGCTCAGGGCCTGCACCAGGGAGGTTCACCGGCCCCGCGGCGGTCGCCGACGTGCTGACCCGCCATCCGGATCTGGCGTTCGTGATGGCGCATCTCGGCGCTCCGGAACTCGACGCGTTCGCCACGCTGGCCGAACACTACGAGCACGTCCGGCTCGACACGACGATGGCGTTCGTCGACTTCTTCGCCGACAGCCACGTCAGCCATGAGGCACCCGAGGGCTACCTCGAACGGCTGGCCGCGCTCCAGGACAAGGTGCTGTTCGGCAGCGACTTCCCCAACATCCCGTACCAGTACGCCCACCAGATCGAGGCGCTCGACCGGTTGGGGCTGGGCGACGCATGGATGCGCGCGGTGCTGTGGGAGAACGGCGCCCGACTGTTCGACGTGACGCCATGACGACCCGACTCGCGTCGCCGGAGGGCCGCTGGATCCTGGCCACCACGATCCTCGGGTCCGGCATCGCGTTCCTCGACGGATCGATCGTGACGCTGGCTCTGCCGGCGATCGATGACGACCTCGGCGCCGGCGTCGCGGGACTGCAATGGGTCGTCAACGGCTACACGCTGGCCCTGGCTGGTCTGATCCTGGTCGGCGGATCGCTGGGCGATCGGCTCGGGCGTCGCAGCGTGTACGTCGCGGGGGTGGCACTGTTCGCCGCCGCGTCGGTCGTCTGTGCCGTTGCCCCCTCGATCGAGGTCCTGGTAGCCGCACGGATCGTCCAAGGCATCGGGGGAGCGTTGCTGACCCCGGGCAGCCTGGCGATCCTGTCCGCCACCTTCGACGATGTCGACCGAGGCCGCGCCATCGGTCTGTGGTCGGGCATGTCGGGCGTCACGACCGCGATCGGCCCGCTGATCGGTGGTTGGCTGGTCGACCACGCGGGATGGGAGGCGATCTTCTGGATCAACGTCCCCCTCGCGGCGGCCGTCGTCGTGATGGCCCTGCGGCACGTGCCGGAATCCCGCGGCGGCCGTGAGCGGCTCGATGTCGTCGGCGCCGCGTTGACCATGGCGGGTCTGGCGCTGCTCACCTGGGGCCTGGTCGAGGAGTCGTGGACGTGGGGGCTCGTGGGCGCCGGTGTGCTGGCCGCGTTCGTCGTGCACCAGGCCGTGACGCCGCACGCGCTCGTGCCGCTGCACCTGTTCGCCGACCGGGTGTTCACCTCCGCCAACCTCTGTACGTTCGCGATCTACGGTGCACTGGCCGGCTCGGGCTTCCTGCTGGTCCTGCAGTTGCAGTACGTGGCCGGGTTCAGTCCGGTCGAGGCCGGGTTGGCGTCGATCCCGGCCACACTGATCATGCTGCTGTTCTCGTCGCGGGCGGGTGCGTTGGGCGTGCGGATCGGGCCACGGTGGCCGATGACCGTGGGTCCGCTGGTGGCCGCGGCGGGCCTGGCACTGTGGCTGCCGATCGACGAGTCGACCAGATTCCTGACCGGGGTGCTGCCGGGTGCCGTGATCTTCGGCATCGGGCTGACGACACTCGTGGCTCCGCTGACGACCGCTGTGCTCGCCGCGGTGCCCGAGGAGCGCACCGGCATCGCATCGGGCATCAACAACGCCGTCGCGCGGAGCGCATCGCTGCTGGCGGTCGCCGCGATCCCGCCGTTGGCCGGCATCACCGGGGCCGATTTCGCCGATCCCGATGTGTTCGCCCCCGGATTCCGGGTCGGCACCGGGATCTGCATCGGCCTGCTCGTCCTCGGAGGAGCACTGGCCGCCGCGCTGCTGCGCGCCCACGACACCGAGGACGCGCAGTAGCGCGATCTGCCACGGGCGACTGAACCCACCGTTGTCCCGATGCGACGATACGGGCGTGACGTGGCGTGGATCACGTCGTTGGTTTCGGCATGAGACGACTTGCGACGCTCGTGATCAGCCTCGCCGCGGCAATCTTCGCCCTGCCGGCGATTCCGGCTCAGGCGGCTCCCACGATCGACTGGCTCTGCCGGCCGGGTCTGGCCGACGACCCGTGCGAGATCCCGCTCGACACCACCGTGGAGCAGCAGGACGGCAGCTTGGTCGTCGAGACTCCCGAGCGGCTGCCGATCGAGGAGCGCCCGGTGGACTGCTTCTACGTCTACCCGACCGTGAGCAGCAAGCTCAACGCGCCGGCGGTGGCGACGCCCGAGGTCAAGACCATCGCCAAGTACCAGGCTGCGCGGTACTCGTCGGTGTGCCGGACGTACGCGCCGCTGTACCGGCAGGTTTCCCTGCCGTCCCTGGTGTTCGGTCCGCTCGGCAGCGCCACGAAGGCCTACGAGGACGTCCTGGCGGCGTGGAAGCAGTACCTCGCTCAGGACAACGACGGTCGCGGCGTCATCCTGATCGGTCATGGCGAGGGTGCAGCCCTGCTGCGGAAGCTGGTCCAGGAGGAGATCGACGACGATGCCGCGGTGCGTGACCGGCTGGTCGCGGCGGTGCTGCTCGGGGGCAACGTCTGGGTCGGGAAGGGCGAGTACGCCGGCTATGGCCCAGGCGACTTCCAGAACGTTCCTCCCTGCCTCAACTTCGGCGGAGGCGCCGTGCCTGGATGCGTGATCGCGCTGTCGTCCTATGCCAAGGATCCGGCCCCGCTCCTCTCGCCGTTCGGCAACTCCTACCTCGATCCGATGACACTGGCCTTCGGCCTGCACGGAACCAAGGACGGCTATGTGCTCTGTACGGACGTCCCGAACCTATACACCGGGCTGATCGGGAAGAACACCTACCAGCGGATCACCGTTCCGGTCGAACGGTTCGGGTCGGGCGCCGTGATCGGAGCCAAACAACTCGGGCAATACGCCCAGGTGTCCGGCGCGCAGACGACGTGGGTCACGACCAAGGACGCTTTCCAGGGGTACTGCACGCACGGCGGTCTGGACTTCGGACTCAACGTGTGGAGGTACTTCGAGGCGCCGTGGACCTCGCCGAACCTGCCGCCGCAGTGGCCCGTGCTGGGTGGGACCCACTACTTCGATGCCAATCTCGGGCTGGACGTTCAGGTCGCCGTCGTCGACAAGCTGACCGACAAGTGGGTGGCGTCGCACTGACACCGACCGGGAATCTCCGGCCGGCTCGGGGCGTTATGCTGGTCGTACAACTACAGAGGGGCTGATCGGTTTCGACTGCGGTCGTTCGGATCAGGTGAAGCGGGTAGAGAATCCCAGGTCATCTCTTGAACGTTCCTGGGAACCTACAAGTGCCGATTCCAAGCGCACTGACTTCGCCCTCGCTGCCTGACAGCGACTGGTGAAGGGCCGGCCCGGGAGCGTCTCCGTCCCGGATCGCCGGTCTCATCTAGGGGACTTGCTGATCACGTCGTGTCACCCGGCGTGATCGGGACAACTCGGTGACTGAGCCCGTCGGCAATGCGTTCGTCCAAGTGCCGGGGCCGAGAAAAGCGTCAGACGAACTGCACCCGGAGAAGCCCTGATGCTGCGTTGCAGGACCCGGGTTCAATTCCCGGCAGCTCCACCATCCTCGAGATGTGCGCCGTTCTGGTTCGTTTTCAGTGGTGAGAACGAACCAGAACGGCGCACATCTCGCTCTAGCCGAACAGTCGGTCGGCGCCGAACTTGAACCAGATGGCGGCGATGATCGCGACGTACCACAGCGCGATGATCAGGGTGCTCCAGTCGCTCACCAGGCGGGTGAACGTCGACCGCGGGGCGAACAGGCGCAGATTGTGCGCGCTGACCAGCACGAACAGGGCGATCATCATGGCCCATACGACCATGCACCACGGGCACAGCAACTCGATGACGTAGATGCTCTGGCTTTGCAGCCAGGTCACGAAGCCGATGCCGAACAGGACGCCCAACTGCAGGCCGCCCCAGACCCACCGCGGGAGTTCCACTCGGGCGAGCAGCACGACGCCGAGCGTCACCACGATCGTGAAGCCGATGATGCCGATGATCGAGTTCGCGAAGCCGAACGCGGCCGCCTGATCGGACTCCATGACGCCCGAACAGCTGACCCAGGCGCTGAAGTCGCAGTTGAGCGTCTTCTCGGTGCCGTCGACTTTTGCCTGCAGCAGCGTGATCTTGTCGATGGTCAGGATCGTCGCGGCCAGGAGCGCGATGGCGCCGCCGATGATCATCGTCAGATACGGAGGGCGCAGGTCGTCGTCGACCTCGACGACTTCGGTCTCGTTCACGTCCCGATGGTAACCAGCGTGTCCTCGCCCACACCCGTTGACGCCGGGCGGAGGCTGTGTCAGGCTCACATACCGAGAGTATGTGGAATCTGGAGGAACCCATGGCTGCAACGACCGCCACTGAGCACGTCGATGTCCTGATCGTCGGAGCGGGACTGTCCGGTGTCGGTGCGGCCTGGCGTTTGCAGGAGCAGCACCCGGGACGCACCTACGCGATCCTGGAGGCCCGCGACGCCATCGGCGGCACGTGGGATCTCTTCCGCTATCCCGGAATCCGCTCGGACTCCGACATGTACACGCTCAGCTATCCGTTCCGGCCGTGGAAGCACCGCAAGGCCATCGCCGACGGAGCCGACATCCGCCAGTACATCGTCGACACCGCCAGCGAGGCCGGCATCGACCAGCACATCCGGTTCGGCCACCGGGTCCGTTCGGCCTCGTGGTCCACCGACGAAGCCCGCTGGACCGTCACGTCGCAGGTCGATGGCGCCGAGGTGACGCACACCGCCTCGTTCCTCTACCTGTGCAGCGGCTACTACAGCTACGACGGCGGCTTCCAGCCCGACTTCCCCGGCGTGCAGGACTTCGGCGGGCAGCTGATCCACCCCCAGTTCTGGCCCGAGAACCTGGACTACGCCGGCAAGAAGGTCGTCGTGATCGGCAGCGGTGCCACCGCGGTCACACTGATCCCGTCAATGGCTGACGATGTCGAGCACATCACGATGCTGCAGCGCTCGCCCACCTATGTCACCTCGCTGCCTGGTGAGGACAAGCTCGCCCAGCTGACGCTGAAGACCCTGCCCGACGGCGTGGGCCACACAGTGAACCGGGCCCGAATGGCAGCGACCGCCATCGGGTTCTACCAGTTCTGCCGGCGGTTCCCGAAGGCCGCGCGCAGCGTGCTGCTCAAGCGAGCCAAGTCGTCACTGCCCGAGGGTTATGACATGACGCACTTCACGCCTAGCTACAACCCGTGGGACCAGCGGTTGTGCATCGTGCCGAACGGTGACCTCTTCAAGGCCATCCGCAGGGGCAAGGCGTCGATCGTCACCGACACGATCGAGCGGTTCGACGCGACCGGTGTCCAACTGGCCTCGGGTCAGCACCTCGATGCCGACATCGTGGTCAGCGCGACGGGCCTGAACGTCGTCACGTTCGGCACCGTCGAGCTCACGGTCGACGGCGAGAAGATCGACACGTCGCAGGTCTACGCCTACAAGGGCGTCATGTTCAGCGGCATCCCGAACCTGGCCTGGTGCATCGGCTACACGAACGCCTCGTGGTCGCTGCGGGCCGATCTGTCGCACCGGTACGTGATGCAGTACCTGAAGTACCTGGACCAACACGGCTACGCCTACGGCTATCCCGACGGCGCGAAGGCGCACGGCGACCGGCCGGTGCTGGACCTGACCTCGGGTTATGTGCAGCGCGCGCTCGGAGTGCTGCCCAAGCAGGGCGATAGCAAGCCGTGGACCGTCCGTCAGAACTGGATGCTCGACTCGCTCGACATGCGCAACACCGACATCGCCGAAGACATGGTTTTCGAAACCGCCAAGGCGGCCGTCGCGTAAGCCGCCAGCGGCGAAGGAGCGGGCCGGCGGCCGGTGGCTACGTCTGGCAGGCCGGGCACCAGAACGTGGTGCGCTGACGCGTGGGCGTGTCACCCAGGCTGCCACGGCTGATCGGACCGCCGCACCGGCGGCAGCGTGCTCGGTCGCGGCCGTAGACCCAGTTCTCGCGGCCCGGACGGGTGTCGCCGGTGAACGTGCGGCGTGCTCGGTCGCGGTTGGCCGTGATGACCTGGTGGGCCCGACGCACCAGCCGGTCGAGGTCGGCGACCTCGCCGACCGGACGCGTGGGAGCCAGGCCCTGCGTGAACAACAGCTCGTTGACGTATTCATTGCCCAATCCCGCCAGATGGCGCTGGTCGAGCAGGGCCAGGAAGACCGGTCGGTCGGGATCCCCGGAGAGGCGTCGCACGGCTTCGGCCGCGTCCCAGTCCGGTCCGAGCAGATCGGGGCCGAGGTGACCGATGACGTCGTGCTCGTGATCGTGCGGCACGATCTCGGCGATACCCAGCCAGAACCCGACGGCCTCGTGCGTCGCGGTGCGCAGCACGATACGTGCAGCGTGAGCCGGACCGCGCCAGGCGGTGCCGACCGGATGGACGTCCCAGCGTCCCTCCATCTTCAGATGGCTGTGGATCGTCTGGTCGCCGACTCGGATCAGCAGGTGCTTGCCCCTGCTCAGGACGTCGTCGACGGCCCGGCCCGAAAGATCGTCAGTGGCATGGGCCGGCACCCGGAAGTCGGTGTGCACCAGGATCCGGCCGCTTAGCGCCTCGCGGAGGCGCCGCGCGGTCTGCCACGCGGAGTCACCCTCAGGCATCGAACCGCAGCCCCTTGGGCGTGCGGTCGAATCCGGCAGTACGCAGGGCGTCGTGCAGCGCCGACTCGGTGACCGGAGCGCCGTCGACGGACTCGATGGTCAGCCGGGTGAGGTGTCGTGAGCGCACGAGGGCAGCCAGTGCCTCGGCGGCCGCGGCCATGCGATCGGGATCGGTGTCGAACGTCAGGACCTTGCGGCCACCCCGTTCGAGGTACAGCAGGATGCGGCCACCGTGGAGCACCACGAGGGAGCCGGCCTTGCGGGCCGGGCGATGCGTCGAGTCCGGCGAGGTCTGGGGCGGCCAGGGCAAGGCAGCGCCGTAGGCGTTGGCCGGATCGGTGGCGGCCAGTACCACGGCCGGCCCGGTCTGCGCCTCGGCCGCGGCGTCGGAGGTGGCACGCAGACGGTCGATCGTCGAGGTGGCGGCGAACTGTGCAGCTCCGAGCGATTCGACGTAGTAGCCACGCAGGCAGGTGCCGTTCTGCTCGAGTTCACGCAGCACGCGATAGGTCGCCGCGAAGCCGCCCGGCACGTTCTCGGTCATGACCGAACCTCGGGTCACGACGCCGTAGCGGGCCAGCATGGTCTCGGCGCGAGCGATCTGCACGGCGGTGGCGTCACTGACGCCGAGGTGAGGGTCGACGGCGAACCAGCGCCCGCTCCCGGCGGGTGGCCCCGCCGCGGTGACCCTCAAGGATGAGCGAGCCGTGCCGGCGGCCCTAGCCCGGCGAGCGCGAGGAGCTCGGGCCGCGGCACGGTGGGCCCCGCCGCGACCGACGAGCGACCGCAGCGGTGCGAGCGTGTCGTTGCTGACCTGTCCGGCCCACACCAGGTCCCAGAGCGCCGCGGTCAGGTCTGCGTCGAGCACCGTTTCGTCGACGGCGCGAGTGACGGTGTCGCTGAGCTGGCGGAACAGGAAGGCTCCGCCGCCGCTCAGCGCGTCGATGACGGCCTGGTGCAGCGATCCGTCCCCGGCGTCGGCCGGGGGAACCTCGAGGACAGAGGGGAGCACGAGGTCGGCCGGATGCAGGCGCACCCAGCCGTCGTGACCGGGCAGACTGCCGGCACCGGTCCACACGACCTCACCGGCCGCGAGCAGCTCGTCGAGCATGGCGGGTGTGTAGTCGCGTACCCGTGACGGGAGGACGAGCGACTCCCAGGCCGAGGCGGGCAATGACACCCCGGCGAGCTGATCGATGACGCCGAGGACGCCGTCGACACCGCGGGCGGTACCGCCCACGCCCTGCCAGGCGGGAAGGAACGCGGCGAACGCCACGGTGTCGACCGGCTCGACCTGCTGGCGTGCTGCCGCCAGCGACCGTGAGCGCAGGCGCCGCAGCACCTCGGGGTCGACCCACTCGTCGGCGGTGCCCTGAGGGTGGCCGGCCGGCTCACGGTCGGGCCTGAACCGGCCCGCGACCAGCCGGCGGTCATGGGTCAGTCGCTGCAGGACCTGCGTCGTGACGGCCACGCCCAGTCCGAGCCGCTCGGCGACGTCGGCCGCGGTGAACGGGCCGTGGGTGCGGGCGAATCGCGACACCAGGTCGGTGAGCGGATCGGCGACCGATTCGAGATGGGCGGCGGGGATGCCCAGCGGGAGGACGACGCCGAGCGCGTCGCGCAGGCGCGACGCGTCCTCGACGACGGCCCACCGGGTGGCGCCTGCGATCTGGATCTCGACGACGCGACGCGAGGTCGTCAGATCGGTGAGCCAGGCCGACACGGTCGGCTCGTCGGACGTACTGCGCTCGACGACCTCCTGCGTCGTGAGCGGGCCGAGCAGGCGGAGCAGGTCGGCCACGCCTTCGGCGTCCTTGACGCGTCGATCGACTTCTGCGTCGCCGGTAGACGACGGGCCGAGTCGCTGCAGATCGCGTTCGGTGCGCGCCACGACCTCGGGGTCGAGCAGCTGGCTCAGATCGGTGCGGCCGAGCAGCTCGGACAGCAAGGTGGGGTCGAGGCTCAGGGCGGCCGCGCGGCGTTCGGCCAGCGGGGAATCGCCCTCGTAGAGGAATGCCGCGACGTAGCCGAACAGCTGGGTCTGGGCGAACGGAGACGCCTGGGTCGTGGTGACCTCGTGCAAGGACACCTCGCGCGAGGCGATCCGGCGGGCCAGATCGGTCAACGACGGCAGGTCGTACACATCCTGCAGACATTCGCGAGCCGTCTCGAGCAGGATCGGGAACGTGGGATGCTCGCGCGCGACATCGAGCAGCTGGGCCGCTCGTTGACGCTGCTGCCACAACGGGGCGCGGGTGCCGGGATTGCGGCGGGGCAAGAGCAGAGCGCGGGCGGCGCACTCGCGAAAGCGCGAGGCGAACAGCGCGGATCCGCCCACCTCGTCGGTCGCGATGCGTTCGAGGTCGTCGGGGTCGAACACGAACAGATCGGCGCCCG
>Ga0182737_1000638_pt1 | contig 45723 bp, 45 predicted proteins | sample eDN5th30CBELigOP_FD_128878 | JGI IMG/M metagenome (GOLD analysis project Ga0182737, IMG submission 128878) | Enriched Organic Plus compost microbial communities from Emeryville, California, USA - eDNA 5th pass 30_C BE-Lig OP (version 2) (version 2) ...
GACTTGAATGCGTAATGGGTTGACTATAGAACTGATATAATAATTTTATAGAATAAAATGGCTAGGCGCCCCTGTAGGCGTTCAAACATGACTAAATGTCAAAAGTTTGAGCGTATGCAGGGGCTCTGCTTTTGAACAATAAACTAAAAAATAGTATTGAATATGTTTTCATAATGATGAAATTGATTTAATAAAAAGAGCCTACGAATTTGTACGCGATGAAATCTCTCATTCATGGGATATTCAAAGCTCGAAAATAACATGCACAGCCTCAGAAGTTTTACTGTTTAAAGAAGGAATCTGCTATGCTAAGCCTAACCTGCTCTGTGCTCTATTAAGAAGCAACGGGATTCCAACTGGATTCTGCTATCAACGGCTAACGATTGGTGACACTGCTGAAAGCGGCTTCTGTATTCATGCATTGAATGCTGTGTACATTGCTTCACTTGGAAGATGGAATCGCTTAGATGCAAGAGGGAACAAAGCAGGGGTTCAGGCAAAGTTTTCGTTGCAAGAAGAAAGATTAGCATTTACTGTTAGGAAAGAAGTGGACGAGATCGATTATGACATCATCTATACTTCGCCAAATGCAACAACAATGGAGACATAGAAGCGCAATATAGATTGTAAATACATGTATTTGCAGGATCTTCCTACCGACTTAGTTTAAGCTACTCAGATTTTCCTAGCAACAGTTACTTAACTGATCTCAATCAATGGACAGTAGGTAGCATTTCTGTTCAATTCCAGCTTGTATCGCAGCAACTGTCTGCTCAATGGTATGATTACTGGTATCAACAATATGAGCTTCATAACGTTCCAAATGATTGAATTGAGCCCACATCGTTTCCACTAGCGATATATTTGTTTGTTCGTCTAGCTTCTCACGATTAATCGCACGCAACAATGTTTCTTCTTTCGTTGCTCTCAAGATCATATAATGTACCTCGTACTGCTCCTCCACTGCTTTCTGCCAAGGCTTTAAAAACCAAGGTCCAACTATTCCATCAATAATAACTTCATAACCACCACGTGCGAAACGTTTGGCCGCTTCCAAAAAAGCTTCTATGACGATAGAATTTTGTTCTTGTGCTTCAGGTAAATATGGAGGGATCACTCCATTTTGAATATATTGATAGAAATCATCCGTATGCATATGGACCGACTTAGCTAAATTCGATTGTTTGGCAATAATTGATGCAGCAGTACTTTTTCCAGTTCCAGGAGAACCAGTAATAATAATTATTCTACCTAATTTCATAGTAATCTCCTTATTAATAGATATTTCTGTACCTATAAATATAGATGAGATTTGTTGTGAAATCGAGAATAAGCTTGAAAAAATTCAGAAAAGGTAAATACATATGAGATCAGAACAAGAAATAATGAACACCATCCTTTCTCTAGTAGAAAGGGATGAACGTATTGGTTGTATTGCATTTGAAGGCTCTCGTACCAATATCAATATTGCCAAAGATGAATTTCAGGACTATGATATAACTTATTTGGATAGTGATTTGGATTCATTTATAGCTAGTGATGAATGGCTTCGACAATTTGATCATCTCATCATGCTGCAATAGCCAGAGGAGATGGAGCTATTCTCAGCTGAGGAGATAGGTTATTGTTGTTTGATGACAATTGATGATTATAGTAAAATTTCTCGTTTAGAGAACTGTCCTTAGAAGTTTTGGAATTACTAGCTACTGAATATCCTCCTTATGCTATCAATATAATTAGTACATCAACAAAGGAGTAATCTTATGTCTATTTCAGAAGTAAATATTGATTTGTTTAGAATGATTAATGATTTGGGGAAAGAGCTTACAGCATTAAATCCTATTTTCGTGTTTATCGCCGAGTATACAATATATTTTATAGCATTATGGCTTATTCTATTATTATTTACTCGCAACAAAATGAATAGAGTAACCGTTCTATGTGCACTTATTTCAGTCGTATTTGCAGAATTGCTAGGGAAGCTAGTAGGACAATTACACTTTAACTATCAGCCCTTTGTAGATTTAGCTGATGTAAATAAATTGATTGAGAAGGAAGTAGGTAATTCCTTTCCAAGTGACCACACGATCATTTTCTTCGCAGTTTGTGTGACGCTGTGGATGTTTAAAAAGGGCTGGGGAGCTTTATGGCTAGTGCTTGCAATCTTGGTCGGAGTTTCGCGCATCTGGGTCGGTGTTCATTATCCAGCAGATGTTGTCACAGGCGCGATTATTAGTGCCATCGTGGCGATTGTTGTTTATACGTTCGTACCAAAATTAAGCTTTGTTCGTAAATTAACAGGGGCGAACGAAAGAGGCTAAGTGATGTAGAGAAGGTGTAATGAGGGCACCTTCTCTTTTTTGTGCGCACATAATAAATTTATAAGCACTCACCTTTGCTACAAACTGCTCTGAGGTTTGAGCGTTAGCTTAGAATGAAAATTTTCTAATAACTTTTAATACAGGACTTTCCCCTACATGATTAGGGAAGGTCCATTTTGTGGTATCATAGTATAGTGAGATGTTTAGGAAGGAATTAGTTAATAGAATGAGGTGCAGCTTCCAATGAAAAAATGGATGTTAATTGATGGAAATAGTATTACATATCGTGCGTTTTTCGCTATGCCGCCTCTTACGAATTCTTCAGGCATGCAGACAAACGCGATTTATGGTTTTACAACAATGCTGCTGAAGCTGCTTGAAGAACATAAGCCGACACATATATTGGTTGCATTTGATGCTGGGAAAACAAATTTCAGACATGAGCAATTTGATGAATATAAAGCGGGTCGTCAGAAGACTCCACCAGAACTTTCTCAGCAATTTCCACTGCTTAAGGAATTAATTGCAGCTTTCGGTATTGCACAGTATGAGATCGCTGGCTACGAGGCTGATGATATAATCGGAACACTTACTGCGAAAGCAGATCAACAAAACATCGAAGCACTTGTTATTTCGGGTGATAAGGATATGCTTCAGCTTGCTTCCTCTAATGTAACGATTGCGGTTACTCGTAAAGGCGTTAGCGAGGTGGAGCTTTATTCACCAGCGACGATCGATGAGAAATACGGCTTGAAGCCAGAGCAAATCATTGATCTTAAGGGATTAATGGGCGATACCTCAGATAATATCCCTGGCGTGCCTGGAGTTGGTGAGAAGACAGCACTTAAGCTGCTGCACCAATTCCCGACTGTAGAAGAAGTGCTTGCTAATTTGGATGCACAAAAAGGTAAGCTGAAGGAAAATCTTACGAATCATCAACAATCTGCACTTATGAGCAAGCAGCTTGCTACCATTTTCCGTGAGGTGCCAATTGAGCTAACGGAGGAGCAAATTACATACAATGGCTACGATTCAGCTAAGCTGGCAGAGCAGCTTGCGAAGCTGGAGTTTAAATCGCTATTAGAACGTCTTGATGTTGGATCTGCAAGTGGCTCAAGTGAAGAGGAGGCGCAACAGGCGCTGGATGCGATTACTATCCATCAGCTTCATGAGGATTCTTCCTTAGTGGACAAGCTAATGAGTGCATTGTCAGAAGAGCAAGCAACTCATGGACTATATATTGAATGTATAGGTGAAAACCCGCATCACGCTTCACTAGAAGGAATTGCACTGGCGGTTGGTGAGGATGTCTATGTATTGTCACATGAGGCATTAGCAGAGGAAGCATACGCTCCACTTAAGTTATGGCTAGCTGATGAAAGCATCCCTAAGTACGGCTATGATCTTCATAAAGTTGAGCTTGTGCTGCATTGGCATGGTATTAAGCTTGGCGGTGCGCATTTTGATGTTCAGCTAGCCAGCTATTTATTAGATCCGACGGACGGTAATCAGCTGCTGCATACGATTGCTGAGCGCAATCAATTATTTGGATTGCCAGCTGATGATGAAGTATATGGTAAAGGGGCTAAGCTGAAGCTTCCTGAGCAGGACAAGCTATTTAAGCATTTGGCTGTTAAAGCGAGTATTGTGAAGCAGCTTGTGCCGAAGCTTAACGAGCAATTAAAGGAGACCTCTATGGATTCCTTATATTATGATCTTGAAGGGCCACTCTCCCGCATTCTTGCTGCAATGGAGCAGCAGGGTATTAAAGTGGAGCGTGCTGAGCTTGAGCGTCAAGGCGTGGAGATCGAGCAGGCGTTAACTACGATTACGTCGGAAATTTATGAGCTTGCTGGAACAGAGTTTAAGATTAGCTCGCCGAAGCAGCTAGGTGAGGTTTTGTTTGAGAAGCTTGGCTTGCCAGCGAAGAAAAAGACAAAAACCGGATACTCTACTGACGCTGAGGTGCTGGAGGAGTTAGCTCCGTACCATCCAATCGTGCCGCATATATTAAATTATCGACAGCTGTCTAAGCTGCAATCGACATATATCGAAGGCTTATTAAAAGAGGTTCGTGAAGAGACTGGGCATATCCATACCTATTATCGTCAAACGATCGCGGCAACAGGGCGCTTAAGCTCTCAGTTTCCAAACCTACAAAATATTCCAATTCGCTTAGAGGAAGGACGTAAAATTCGTAAGGCGTTCATTCCTTCTGAGCCTGGCTGGACAATACTGTCTGCTGACTATTCGCAGATTGAGCTGCGCGTGCTTGCCCATATTTCGGGCGATGAACGCTTGAAGGAAGCGTTTATTCACAATCATGACATTCATACGAAAACAGCGATGGATGTGTTTGGGGTTAGTGCGGAGCAGGTTGACGCAAATATGCGTCGTTCTGCGAAGGCTGTAAACTTTGGAATCGTGTATGGAATTAGTGATTTTGGTTTGTCGCAAAACTTAGGCATTACACGTAAAGAGGCATCTAAATTTATTGAGCAGTATTTTAACGTGTTCAGTGGTGTGCGCGCATATATGGATAATATCATTAAGGAAGCGAAGGAAAACGGCTATATCGTTACGCTGCTTGATCGTCGTCGTTATGTGCCAGATATCCATTCGTCGAACTTTAATATTCGTTCCTTTGCAGAGCGTATTGCGATGAATACGCCGATTCAAGGCTCGGCAGCAGATATTATTAAGTTAGCTATGGTGCGTATGAATGATGAGCTGATGCAACGTAAGCTTAGAAGTCGTATGCTGCTGCAGGTGCATGACGAATTGGTTTTTGAGGTTCCACAGGATGAATTAGAGCTAATGAAGAAATTAGTGCCGCAGGTTATGGCTGAGGCGATCAAGCTTGATGTACCGCTTGTTGCTGATGTAAGCTATGGCGACACTTGGTATGAAGCAAAGTAAATGTAGCTAGTAAGTGGGTAGAGGTGAACAGCATTGCCAGAATTACCAGAGGTAGAAACGGTCACAAGAACGCTTAGAGAGCTAGTTCAGGGGAAACAAATTGAGCGCGTTCAAGTTTATCTTCCGAGAATTATTCAGCGTCCAGCAGACATCGAGCAATTTTGTGATGCGTTAGTTGGACATACCATTATAGATGTTACTCGTCGGGGCAAATTTATTCGAATTTTGCTAGACGGCTTAGTGCTCGTTTCTCATTTGCGAATGGAAGGTCGCTATGGCGTCTATGAGCAGCATGAGGAATTAGAAAAGCATACGCATGTCGTGTTTACCTTTACCGATGGTACACAGCTGCGCTATAAGGATGTACGTCAATTTGGCACAATGCATTTGTTTAGTGAAGGCGAGGACTTAAACGAGCTTCCGTTAAAAAAGCTTGGCGTTGAGCCGCTTTCTGAGCAATTTACAGCTAAGGTGCTGCGCGAAAAGCTGCAGCACCGCCAAAGTAAAATTAAGCCGCTATTGCTTAATCAAGAATTGATTGTAGGACTTGGGAATATATATGTGGATGAAGCGTTATTTGCTGCTCGCATTCATCCAGAGCGAAGTCCGTCATCACTAAGTAAAAGTGAATGGAACAAGCTGCATAAGGCAATAGTTGAGACATTAACGTCAGCAGTTGAAGCTGGCGGCTCGTCGATTAAGTCTTATGTCAATGGGCAAGGGGAAATGGGGATGTTTCAGCAGCAGCTGCTTGCCTACGGTCGTGAAAATCAACCATGTTCAGGCTGTGGCACATTGCTAACGAAGTTTGTCGTTGGCGGCAGAGGCACGCATATTTGCCCAAAATGTCAGAAAATGAAATAGGTTGACTAGTACCTACAATTCACGCTTCTTCTTCACACTGCATATGATACGTTACGTTTGTGGGCATTCGTCTACAGCGGATCGTAGAGGTGCGGAAGGAGAAGAAATATGTTATTGGCTCATTTTGCTTCTGTAGCAGCTTTAGCTATAGCTGTTAGCCTTGATAGCTTTGGTGTTGGAATTACTTATGGTTTACGAAAAATAAAAATACCAGTGCTATCTATACTTATTATTGCGATTTGTTCTGGCCTTGTTATTGGCTTGTCGATGCAGGCTGGTAGCTGGCTGTCCACGCATATATCGGTTACTGCTGCAAGTCGGATTGGCGCAGTTATTCTTATTGTCATTGGAATATGGGCGTTCTATCAGTATTTTCGTGGCTTGCAGGAACAGAGGGAGAAACCGACAGACTCTTCCACAGAAGACAATGTGAATGTATCGGCGTATTATGAGGATCGCGAGCAAGAAGCTGTTGAAGGAATGCCTAACGTCTTTACGCTTGAGCTCAAACGTCTCGGTATCGTTATACAAATATTACGTAAGCCGCAAACAGCAGATTTTGATGCTTCAGGTACAATTTCCTCATCAGAAGCATTTATGCTTGGTATTGCCTTGTCGCTGGATGCTTTTGGAGCGGGAATTGCGGCGGCGTTGCTAGGGCTGCATACAATTTATACACCGATTGTTATTACGCTATGCAGTGCGATATTTCTAATTGGTGGGACATTTCTAGGACGTAAGCTATCCCATTTGCCTATCATTAAATACGCAAGTGGTTTGCCTGGACTATTATTAATAATACTTGGATTGATTAAATTTTTTTGAGAGGTGAATGCAATGCTGATCGGATTGACAGGCGGAATTGCGAGCGGAAAAAGTACAGTCAGCGCTTTATTGGTGAAATATGGCGCATTGCTTGTTGATGCGGATCAGGTTGCCCGTGAAGTAGTAGAGCCTGGACAGCCAGCTCTACTACAAATTGTAAGTCAATTTGGCCAGCAAATGCTGCACGAGGACGGCAGCTTGAATAGGCAAGCATTAGGAGCGGTTGTTTTCTCTAATGCGGACAAGCGCAAGCAATTAGAAGGAATTACTCATCCTGCGATTCGCGCAAAAATGCAACAACAAATTCAATTGTACAAGCAGCAGCAGCCCGATGCATTAATTGTTGCTGACATTCCATTATTGTATGAAACAAAGCAAACTCATCTGTATGAGGGCATTGCAGTTGTATATGTACCAGCCACTGTACAAATAGAGCGCCTTATGAAGCGTAATGGCTTAAGTGAAGCAGAGGCGACGGCAAGAGTAAAGCTGCAAATGGATATTGAGGAAAAGAAAAAGCTGGCAGATTGGGTCATTGACAACAGCTCAACACTCCAGCATACTGAGCAGCAAGTGATAGAACTGGTACAGAGGCTGCGAAAAGAATGAGAAGGAAAAAGGTTTTTCGGAGACGACTGCTTTTGTTTACGATTGTTGTCATTATTGGTTTGTTATTTATCCAGTCTACTTGGATTAGTAAGCAGCTATATCCGATTAAGTATCAGAAGGTTATTGTTGATAAATCATATAAATACGATGTTGATCCGCATCTTATCGTTGCGGTAATCCGTGTGGAGTCGAATTTTAGGACAAGCAGTGAATCGCCCAAGGGTGCGGTTGGTTTAATGCAGCTAATGCCGACAACTGCAGAGTGGATTGTTGAAAGGTTGTCTAAGAAAACTATATCTGATGAAGAGTTAAAGCTTAATCCCGAGCTTAACATAGAGCTAGGCACATGGTATTTGGCGCATTTGCTTGAACGATATGAAGGCGATATGATTCCTTCAATCGCAGCATATAACGCTGGGCCTGGTAATGTATCCAAATGGCTTAAAGATCATACTTGGGATGGTCAGTATGATACCGCAGATCAAATTCCATTCGGCGAAACAAGAAATTATGTACAGAAAGTTATTTATTATTATAACAAGTATAAGGAATTGTATCCTGAGCTGCGAGCTTAAGGAAACTGCTTCCAATAACTTTGGCTGGACTGTGCGATAGCTGCACGTTTATAATAAATACAACGGGACTGTCCTTACAGGAAGAACAGCCCCATTGCTTATTCTGTATTAAAGCTATGCATTAACGTGTACCAGCTAAAGATTGCTCAGCGATTTGTACTAGACGGCGAGTAATGTAACCACCAATGTAACCAGTTTCTTTGGTAGTAACGTTACCATAGTAGCCATCTTGAGGAATCGCAATACCAAGCTCTTGTGCTACTTCAAATTTCATACGATCAAGAGCTGCTGTTGCTTGAGGGACAAGCAATTGGTTGCTGCTGCTATTGCTTTGTGACATTGTTTTTCACCTCCTTGCGGTTGGTAAATGTATTATGTGCGGTATTCGACATATTAATACAGGAATTGTGTGGAAAATTTTATATTAGGTTTCAACCTATATCATATACGAGGTTGAAGGAGGGTTAGAATTTTGAAATGTCCTTACTGTGATTACGCTGGAACTAAGGTGCTCGATTCACGTCCAGCTAATGAAAATAAATCGATTCGTCGTCGTCGTGAATGTGAAAGCTGCAGTAGACGCTTTACTACGTTTGAGATGATCGAGGAAACCCCGCTAATCGTCATTAAGAAGGATGGAAGCAGGGAGGAATTTAGTCGAGACAAAATTCTTCGTGGTCTTATTCGCGCTTGCGAGAAGCGACCTGTTCCTGTGGAGCGTTTAGAGGTCATCGTTTCCGAGGTTGAGAAGGAATTGCGTACAACGGCTTTAGCAGAGGTGGATAGCAGCGAAATCGGAGCTATCGTCATGAACCAGCTCTATCCAGTCGATGAGGTCGCATATGTACGCTTCGCTTCGGTATATCGTCAATTCAAAGACATCGATATGTTTATGAAGGAATTGAATATGCTGCTTTCGAATTCCAATGTACGGAACATCGATGACAAGTAGAAGCTATTATGATTATGGAGGCTGCTGAAGCTAGCACTCCATTTAAGCAGCCAAATAAAAAGGAAGTAAGCATTATAGTCGCGCTATAGTGCTTACTTCCTTTTATTTATTTTATTAATGGCTGTAACGTGACTGCTGCTTGCTTGCCGCTTAATTGAATGCCTGTAGCCGGCTTGCCTATTGCTTTCAGGTCATCAATGATTTGCTGCAGCAGCTTTTTTGCGAGTTCGCCTTGCTTACCGCTTAATTTGATAACAAGGTCAACCGGATGACCACTAGACAATAGCTTTTCGCATTGGTTTAACTTCGTATCATAATCATGCTGCTCAATATTTGGAGTAAGGCGTATTTCCTTACTTTTTTTTGGAGCTTGGTCGCCCTGTTTAAGCACAGACTTTGCCTTGCCACGAGCAACAAGCTGACATAGCGGCGGGCTTTGCATAATATTCGTGCAGACAAGATCAGCCACCTTTTCGTTCGCCAGCTTAAGTGCCTCCTTCGTAGCCATCTCGCCGAGTGAATTGCCATCAAGATCAAGCAGCTGTACCTCAGATGCTTTTATTTTTTCGTTCATTATAAGTGCCATTGGTTGCTCCTTAAAATCATGCTTGAGTTTAACTATTTAACAAATGATTAAGCTCGTCAGGCTTAAGTAATGCTAATCGCTTATTATTCAGATCAATAAGCTCCTTCTCTTGTAAATCGATAATAATTTTTGAAACTGTTTCGCGTGCAGCTCCAACTGAATCAGCGAGCTGTTGATGGGTAATTTTCATTGGAATAAGGAAGGTTCCATCCTCACGCTGTGTACCTACTTCCTTACCAAGATCAAGCAGACGACGAATAATGCGATGCTGAACATTGAGGAAAGTAAGATCATAAATTTGCATATTTGCTTTACGCAGTCGTTCCATTGTGTAATTAAGTAATAAAAATGGAACGGTGCGATCCTTCTCAACAAGACGCTGAAAGTCAGCCCGATGCAACGTATACGCTTTAACAGCCGTTAATGTTTCAGCAGTAGCAGAACGAGTTAGTCCTGGCTGCATTAAAGCCATTTCTCCAAAATACTCTCCCTTTGTCAAATAAGCAAGAGTGATTCGCTTCGCTTTATTGGAGGTATAAATACTAACCATACCTGTACGAATAAAAAATAATTGATTTCCCTCATCGCCCTCGTGGAAAATAATAGCTCCTTTTTTATAGGATTCCTCACGTATATATGGAACTAGCTGATCAAGTAACGCTTGATCAATATCTCTAAAAAAGGGAATTGACGCTCTTAATTTGCTCATATCTATTGTGCTCAATCTAATTCCTCGCTTCAAATTTATTTTTTTGTAATCTCAGTTACAGAATAAATAGCTAATTTTTGTTAATCTAAAGCTGGGAGAAGGGAATAGATCAAATAGAAAAGGAGGTATAAATCTATATATCCTTATGATAAACGATTCTATGATCGTTTATCAATCTATTCGCTGAAAATAGATACTGGTGAAAAGAGCTTTTTTGCTGTTGGGAGGCGGCGAAAAAGCTCTTTTCATTGTATTCTGCTAGAGTAACAGCTATTATTAATTAAGTGATAGATTACGAAGGGAGCAGTCGGATGAAGCCACTTGTATTTGTAGATCGACGGTTGCCTAATAAAGCGCAACGTTATTTAGAGGAGCATTGCGAGATTCTCACTTGGAGAGCTGATGAAACAAGAAATGAAGCCGCTCTCCGTGGTTATTTGTCAAATGTGGAAGGCTATTTGACAAGTGGATCGATGAAGGTGAATGAACAGCTGCTAGCGGCTGCGCCTAAACTGAAAGTGATTAGCTCCATGAGTGTGGGCTATAATCACTATGATCTTGAAGCTATGAAGGCTCGCAATATTATTGGAACACATACTCCATATGTTCTTGATGACAGTGTAGCAGATTTAGTCATGGGGTTAATGCTAAGCTGCTCGCGTCGGATTGCAGAGCTTGATCGATATATACGTAATGGAAATTGGCGAGGTAATGAAGGAAGAAAACTATTTGGTCTTGATGTGCATCATCGCAAGCTGGGCATTATCGGCATGGGACGCATTGGTGAGGCTGTAGCTAAGCGAGCAAGATATGGTTTTGATATGGAGGTTTCGTATTATACGCGCACGCGTAAGACAGAGGTTGAGCAGAAGCTGGGCGTGACCTATCAAAAGCTGGAGGAGCTGCTTGCTACTTCTGATTTTGTTGTACTGCTCACTCCGCTGACACCTGCTACGAAAGGACTAATTGGTGCGAAGGAGTTTTCACTGATGCAGCAACATGCTATATTTATTAATGCGTCTCGTGGTGCAACGATCGATGAGGAGGCACTAATTGCTGCTCTGCAAAATAGAGTAATTGCTGGTGCAGGGCTGGATGTGATTCTCGAGGAGCCGCTTCCACAGGATCATCCTTTCTTGAAGCTGGAGCAGGTTGTGATGACGCCTCATATTGCTTCTGCGACCGAAGCAACACGTGAGGAAATGGCATTACTAGCTGTTCGTAATTTGGTGAATGGCTTGTTAGGCTCGGATGATATTCATATTGTGCCAGAATTGAGACAATAACATAGAAGCTGAATATATTATTACATTATACAAAGCAATATATGACTAATGAGTAAGAGGGTAAGATTACGATGACAATAGGCATCTTTGATTCGGGTATGGGCGGATTGACCGTTTTAAGTGAAGCGATTCGCAGAATACCGACAGAGAATTATTATTATGTGGCGGATACATTGCATGTTCCATACGGTACAAAGAGTAAGCAGGAAGTACAGGAGTTCGTTGTTGCGACGATAAGTGAGATGATGAAGCATGATATCGATGCGCTTGTCCTTGCTTGTAATACAGCGACGAGCATCGCTGTTGAAATGCTTAGAGAGATGTATCCCTCCATCCCTATTATCGGGATGGAGCCTGCTGTTAAGCCAGCAGTTGAAATGAATGCCACTACTGGTCGGAGAGTATTAGTATTTGCAACTCCATTAACGCTATCTATGCCCAAATATTATGCCTTAGTGTCCAGAGTAGATGATAATCGAATCGTTGATTCCTTGCCAATGGAAAAGCTAGTGCCATTCTGTGAGGGAATGAAATTTCATGACGAGGAAGTCAAAGAATATTTTCTAGATAAGCTTGCACCGTATCCTTTAGAGCAATATGGGATGGTTGTACTTGGGTGTACACATTATCCGTTTTTTAGACCGATTCTGCGGGACATCTTACCAGAACATGTTGGTATTGTAGATGGCAGTGTAGGTACAGTACGTCGACTAGCTGCTCAGCTCCATCGCTATGGATTGGCGCGTGGAAAAGGCTCTGCCAAAGTTACTTTCTATAATACAGCCGAAGATGAGGCATACAATGATAAAATGAAGCAGGCGCTGAAATATTTACAAGAGCATAATATTTAACCGATGAAGCTGTTCAATGAACAGCTTTTATTTTTTTCTCAGAATAATTTAAGCTGGATTTAATTTACTGCTCGTATACTCAACCTTAGAAAGTAAAGGTTGAGGAGTGGTGAAGATGAAAACTGGGATGTATCAATGGCTAGGGGCATCGCTTCTGACAATTATGCTAATAACTAGTGGCTGTAGCCAGTTAACTGAGAAAAATAGCACAACTGACGTGACAACAAAACAGTTGCAGAATAGCAACGGCGAGATCGCACAAAGCCCCGTGCAGTATACTACAAGTGATCTTGATAGTTCTTGGGATGCAAGTAATGCCGAGAAAATTGAATTTAACGATAGCAAAGTTACGACAAGCGCTAAGCGCGGAGTATTTATTGAAGGCTCTGATGTGACGATCGCCTTGCCGGGTACATATGTGCTAAGTGGTCAATTAATTGATGGCGGAGTACATGTTAAGCTGGAAGGTGAAGGTGAAGTAAAGCTGGTGTTAAACAATGCATCGATTCACAATGAGGATGGCGCTGCCATCTATATCGAGGATGCAGGTAAAGCAATTATTACATTAGCGGAAGGTACTAGTAATACATTATCTGATGGAGAAACATATCAGCTAGCTGATGGTGCAGATGAACCAACAGGAACATTATACAGTAAGTCGGATTTAACGATAAATGGACAAGGCAAGCTATTAATCGACGCTAACTATAATAATGCAATTGTTGGTAAAGATAATTTATTGTTGGTCGATGGACAATATGAAATTCAATCGGTGGACGATGGCATTATCGGAAGAGATTTATTAGCGGTTAAGCAAGGCAGCTATACTCTTATAACTGATGGAGATGCCCTCAAATCAACGAATGATAACGAGGAAAGGCTTGGTTCAATCTATATCGAGGGCGGTCAGTTTAACATTGAAGCTGGTGCAGATGGAATGGACTCAATCGGTGACATCACAATTGCTGATGGCAGCTTAAGGATTAATAGTGGTGGTGGCGCAGAGGCTTCAGCCATCGATGGTAATAGTGCAAAGGCTATAAAATCTGCGGGCTTACTGCTCATTCATAACGGAAGCTTTGAGCTGAACTCGTACGATGATGGGCTGCATAGTGACAATAATGTAGAGATTTACGGAGGCTCATTTGTCATCAGTGCTGGTGATGATGGTATTCATGCTGATGAAGCTTTGAGTATACATGATGGTGTTATTACAATAAGGACCTCTTATGAAGGATTGGAGAGCAATGAAATCTATGTTCATGGTGGAACCATCGAGCTGAACGCTTCTGATGATGGTGTGAATGTGGCTGGGGGTAACGATCAATCGGGATTTATGGGGCGCGGAGGAGCTAGCTTTGGTGCAAGTGAAAATTCCAAGCTCGTTATAACTGGAGGCCAATTGAATGTCAATGCGAATGGAGACGGACTTGATTCCAACGGTAATATCGAGATGAGTGGAGGTGTAGTTGTTGTTAACGGCCCAGAGGGTAACGGCAACGGTGCACTAGATTATGATGGTACGTTCGCTATGACAGGTGGTACACTTGTTGCTGCAGGCAGCAGCGGTATGGCGATGGCGCCTTCTGCTGAGCAATCGACACAGGCTTCCATACTGATGTACTATCCAGCTACTCAATCAGCGGGTACATTAATGCAGCTTACAAATAGTGCTGGTGATGTGCTTGTCGCCTTCAGTCCCCTAAAAAGTTACCAGACTGTCGTAATTAGTTCACCAGAGATCGAAGTTGGAGAAAGCTATAGCTTATTAAGTGGTGGACAATCAGAGCTAATCGAAGGACTGGGATTAGGACAGATGACGCCGTCACAGCTTGGTACGGAGCTAGTTAGCTTTACTACTAAAGAGATCGTTAGCTATGTTGACGAGACGGGCTTGACCACAAGTAAGAGTGGCTTTGGTCCTGGCGGTGGCTTCGGTGGTCGCGGCGGCGGTGGCGTTAGAGGTGGTGCAGGTGGAACAACGCCATCAGGTGATGCAGCTAGAACAGTACCATCAAGTGATGAAACTGGAACAGTACCATCAGGCGGAGCAGATGGTGCTGGTGTACCTACCACTAGAGGTACTGGTGGATTTACCGATAATTAAGCAGGTGTTGTTTCGCTCATATAGGATGCAAGGTGACAAGTAAGGTCGTGTTATCTACCAATGGACCTATGTCACCTTGCTTTTTTATTTTCACAAACGGAAAAATTTACATATTGTTTGATTATTATTCATAGTGAATTTTTTTACCAATTGTGGTAAGTTGATATAAATGCTATTTGATAAAAAACATATTTATTCAAAAACATACTAAATTTGTAATTTTATATGATATTATTAGGCTATATCGCTAGTCGATGTTTTAATTTATATCGCTTAACGATGGTTATTACTGAAAGCGGTTTTATTAGAGGTTTGCGTAGCGGTTAACTATACTAGAGGGGGAAAATCGCATGCTTCATTTTATTAAAGGTCAATCACCGTCGAAGGTAAAAGCTATTGAAAATATTGAGTTTAATTTAGAGGAACAGCTTAACAAAAAAATGTTCTATATTCAATTACATAAGGAAGATATCGAGCGTGTACATTCGCTCTCTTCGATATTAGACGAATATGCTTCACATATTGCCAAAAGACATTTTGATATGATTTGTCAAATGCCAGAAACAAAAGTAATTATGGAACAGCATAGTTATGAGCAAAAATTTCTAGCAACATATGAAAAATATGTTCGTTCTATAGGCAAATTTGAGCCTAATGAACAATATGTGGACAATCGGAAAATGATCGGTAAAGTGCATGCTAGAATTCAATTGACTTCGGAATGGTACATAGCTTCATATGTCCGTTTCTATGAGGTGCTTGTACCTGCTATTATGCAGAAATTAGGCAGCAGTAAGGGAAGTGCCGCACTGGTGAGCTTGCAAAAGCTGCTTTCACTAGATTCGCAGATCGCTCTCGAAGCCTATCAAGAGGCTCATGAATTTAAATTTGTAGAAACGAACTCCGAAATTATTGAATCATTAATTGAAATTGATGAGGTAGGAGAATTACTCGATTCAGTCGATTATTCAATGGATGCAGCAACGAATATTAGCTCGGCAGCAGAGCAGCTAGCAGCTTCTATTCAAGAAATTGCTAAGCATGCGATCACCGTCGCTGAAAGCAGTGATGAGATGGTCGATTCTGCACGTCAAGGTCAACACACAATACAAGAAGCGCTTAACGGAATTAGCATGCTTGTTGAGGAAATGCGTGAGATAAGAAAGCAATTTACAAATCTTAACGAATCAGTTGCGCAAATGACCGATGTTGCTTCATTTATTAATGAAATTGCGGATCAAACGAGTCTGCTTGCGCTAAACGCTGCCATTGAAGCGGCGCGTGCGGGGGAAGAGGGTAGAGGCTTTGCGGTTGTTGCCAATGAGGTACGTAAATTGTCTGAGCAAACTAGCCGCTCGGTTGGACAAATTCAAGGCATGATTGAAAGTGTTCAAGCTACTGCAAATCAGGTTGATGGGATGACGGTAGCAATGGAGCACAATATGCTAGAGAAGGGCGAAACAGCTCATACTGCTGTAAGCCAGCTTGAAGACATTATCGCTGGAATGGTTGATATGGGGAGTAGAACCTCCAATATTGCAGCCATCATTGAGGAGCAAACTGCTGCAACGGACGATATTGCTAGTCGTACTAATGATTTATTAATGCATATTGGAATTATTAAACGCAATGCTACAGGAACAGGTCAAAAAGTTTACGATGTTAGCTATAAGGTAAATAAATTACGCAATGAGACACTTCGTTATATGGGTAAGCTTTCAGATGATTATATGGTACGTATCGTGAAGACCGATCATTTATTGTGGCGTTGGTGGGTATATAACAGCATTTTAGGTTATCATACATTAGATGCAAAGAAGGCTGGAGATGCGGACGCTTGTCGCCTAGGAAAATGGTACAGTAAAGTTTCTTCTCAAGGAAAGCTTAACCAGAATGAAGCCTTTCGTAAAATTGATGCTCCGCATCGTGATATACACAAAATGGTCGGTACAGTGGTAAGTTATATCGAATCTAATGACCGAGCTGCCGCTATCGAGCAGTTAAAGCAAATTGAAGATACCTCAGGTCAAGTGGTTGAAGCATTAGATAACTTGTATGTAAGTATGTCATCAAAAAGGTAGTGTACAGATACTATTTCTTCCACTATGATGTTAATGTAGGATAATATGCTTACGTAAAAATACATATAATGTGGGAGGTTTCATCTTTGAGAATTGGTGGAATAGAAGCAGGCGGAACGAAAATTATATGCGGGATTGGCGATGAACACGGGAATATTGAGAAAAAAATTAGCTTTCCTACAGAATCGCCCGAAATCGTATTCGAAAAAATATATAGCTTTTTTGCAGAAGAGCAAATCGATGCCCTTGGTGTTGGCACATTTGGTCCGATTGATGTTGATCGCAGCAGTGCAACTTATGGCTACATTACATCTACACCTAAACCGGGCTGGAAAAACGTTGATGTTCTCGGAAAGCTTAAGGAAAGAATTAATGTACCGATTGGATTTGACACAGATGTAAACGGCGCAGCATTGGCAGAAGCTATGTGGGGCAGTGCTAAAGGCTTAAAAAGTTGTGTATATTATACAGTAGGTACAGGCGTAGGTGTTGGCGTATACGTAGAAGGGAATTTGGTGCATGGATTGCTGCATCCAGAAGGCGGTCATATTCCTGTTAGACGTCATCCCAATGATAGCTTTGAAGGCGCCTGCCCGTATCACAAGGATTGCTTGGAGGGTGTAGCAGCAGGTCCAGCAATTGAAAAAAGATATGGAGTAAAGGGACATGAGCTAACACCAGATCATGAGGCATGGGAGATTGAAGCTTATTATTTGGGTCAAGCACTGATATCGACCATTCTATTATTATCTCCTCAACGTATTATTTTAGGTGGCGGCGTTATGCATCAGGAGCAGCTGTTCCCGCAAATCCGTAAACAGGTGGTTGAGAACTTAAACGGTTATGTTCAGCATGAGATGATTCTTCAAAATATTAATCAATATATCATCGCACCTGGCTTAGGTGACAATGCTGGATTATGTGGAGCATTAGCACTTGGACTGCTTGAGCATCAACGTAATTAATTTTTGAAACGAAAATTCTTCACCTTCGTATGAATAACTATGATGGAAAAGTTTGAGGAGGTATGAGAATGAGTATTTTTCAACGTTTGTTTAGAATAGGTAAAGCTAATGTTAATGCAGCGGTAGATAAATTAGAGGATCCAGTCAAAATCATTGATCAGGTGTTACGTGAGCTTGATGAAGATGTTGAGAAGGTTACGGGTGCAGTTACTTCACAAATGGCAGTTGAGAAGCGCTTCGAGCGTGAGCTGAAGGAAGCCGAGGAGCTAGTGGCTAAGCGTGATACACAAGCGCGTCAAGCGCTTGCTGCGGGTAATGAGGAGCTAGCTCGCGAAGCTTTGGCTGACAAAGCGAAGCAAGTGGAAAAACGCGATAAGCTACAAGATAGCTACAATCGTGCGAAAGCTACTGCAGACAAGCTACGTGATCAATTGCGTGAACTGAAAGAGCGCGTAACGGAAATGAAGGATCAGCGCAGCACTTTAGTTGCGCAGGCAGAAGCGGCTAATGCTCAACAAAAAATTAACAGCACTCTAAAAGGTGTTGGTCGAAATGATGTTGGTGCAACCTTCACACGCATGGAAGAAAAAATTCAAAAAATGCATGATGAAGCTGATGCAGCATTTGAGCTTGCTAATGAAGGTAAGTCATTGGATCAAAAATTTGCTGAGCAGCTTAAATCAAGCAAGGAAAATGCGATTGATGATGAGCTTGCTGCCCTCAAAGCAGAGCTGAATGGCAATAAGTAAGATCAAATAAATACTGACGCAAAGGGGAGAAGCCTGGTTATGTGTAACCCGGCTTTTTCTTATGGAGGCTTGAACCAATGAACAAAAAAAGCATAATTACCGCAGTTTCTCTCCTAATGTTCATGCTAACCTTCTTGCTAGCTCCTGTTGCCGGGGCATTGTCTCCTAATGGCACTTATATCAAGGATGAGATTGGAGCTCTGTCTCAGCAGGAGTTATCCCAGTTAAATGCAATTATTAGCAAACAAGAGATCAAGCTTCATGTAAATATTATCGATTCGCTTGGTTCGCAAAGCTTATCTAGCTACAGCACCAATCAGTTCTCTGACTGGGCATTGGGTCAAAAGGATGCACTGCTGATTATCGCGGACTCCGATGGAGAGGTTTGGCTAGAGCTGTTAGCGAACTCTAGGCTCGAGCAATCGTTATTTACGGCAAAGGATTTAGAAAAAAATGATCCCGTCTTATCATTCCTAGAGCAAAATTTTTATCCTCAGGCTGCAGCAGGGAACTATTACGGTGCAATTGAAGAGGTTATGGATGGATTAGTCTATTACATGGATGTTTATACGAAAAATGCTAGCTCAAATGCAATAAATGCAGGCGAGGTAACTGCCGCAACTAACGATAGCTCCATATATCCATTTCTTGTAATCATTGTCTTGCTTATTATTGCAACCGCAGTAATCGTTATTGTTGCTCGTCGCAATAAGCGTAAACAGACAAAAAAATTGCTGCTTCAGGTAGAAGATCATTATGAAAAAATATCTGAGAAGCTTCAAGAGCTAGATCAAGATATGAATGAGATCAAGAAATTTTCATTGGGTAAATCCAAGGAAATTATTGGCGATGTTGAGGATGACCTGTATGATTTGCTGCAGCAGATGTCACTTTATCCTGAGAAGTTTCGCGCATGGAAAGGATTGAGTGCATTTCAATTGCAAAAATCAGCACGAGAAGTTCAGGAGCTTGCCAGAACGCTGCAAGGAATTGAACAGACTGTAGCCGAGCTACAATCCGCGATCGATAAATATAAAAGCATTGAAGCTGCTGCGATTAAGCTGCTACAGCAATGTAAGGCAAGCTTTGCGAAGGGTCAGCAAGCTCTGCAAGCCATCGCTACAGACGCAGAAACGACACTTCAGGCTTTATTCCAACGTCAAACGGACATTGAACAGCTGCTGAAGGATATCGAAGCGACATTAGCGTTTAATCCGATTGAAGCAAGTAAACGATTGAACGAGGAAGAAGTTAATATTAGAAGCTGGGTAGATGATGTACTGTCTTATGAACAGCTGCTTGGTGGACTTAATAAGCTTCCTCAGCATATTGACGATACAAAGAAAAAGCTGGAGCAATTAATTGCTAACGAGTCGTTAACATTGCAGGAGATCTCTCCATATCAATGGTTTGACTCAATGAATGGACAACTACTTACGATTGAACGCTCATTAAAAATAGGCGATGTGCCTACCGCAAGAGAAAGTGCGAATCGGATTGAAAATTGGTTGAGCACGGCTTTGTCAGATGTAAAACGATCAATTGCTGCACGAGATGCGAATATTGAGCATATCGAGGCATTAGAGAAGGATTTATTAAGGCTGAAGTCAGGGCGAATGACTAAGGCAGGGCAAGTGTTAGAGCTTGTTAAGCGACAATTTGCTGAAGCTCATTGGCAGGAGGCAGAGCGCAAATATCAACAGCTCCCACAGCAAATTACTGCATTAGAGGGGCAAGTGAAGCAAGCTGCTCAGTACAACGAAAAGGGAGTACAGCGCTACTTAGAAGCAGAAGGCTTATTACAAGCTGCACAAAATAAGGTAAATGAGCTTGAAGCACACTGTTTAGAGCTAGAGCAGTTAAATCGTGAGCTTGAAGTAAATGTAGAGCAGCTGAAGCAGCGTGCTGCACAGTCTAGAATTAATTTTCAACAGGTGCACAACAATCTTCAGCGTCATCGTCTATCAGTAAACGGCGGCATGTCAGAAGGATATAAACGTGCTGAACAAAGCATTAACGCCATTGAGCAGCAGCTTTCGACTTTCCCGATTAATTTACTTGGCGTAAATGAGCAATTCAAATATGTCGAGCAATATTATCGACAGTTTAGTCAAATGGCTGAGCAGGCGATTGCAGATAAAATTGCAAAAGAGCGTGCAGAGCAGGAACGACTAAAGCAGCTAGCTCAAATTGAAATGATGCGTCGTATGTCTAATCAAAATCGTCATGGTGGAGGAGGCTCACGAGGTGGCGGATTTGGTGGCAGCGGCGGATTCGGTGGAGGCTCGCGCGGCAGCGGTGGAAGCTTCCGTGGCGGAGGCGGAGGCTCACGTGGCAGTGGCGGAAGCTTCCGTAGCGGAGGCGGCTCACGTGGCAGTGGCGGCAAATTTAAATAAGTAATATGAAAAACAACGCCTACTTATATGCGAAGCAGGCGTTGTTTGTTTATCCAACGAAGGAAAGGTGAGCCACCTCCAAGAATGACCCACAACCATCGAGGAAAAGGCGTAAATAAAAGCTACAGCGAAGGATTAGGGCGTTATGGAAAACGAAGAGTGCCGCCTTTAAGATCGGATGCTACAGTAAACAGATCGAATAGTGGCATCCGATTTTAAAAAGCGTGCTGCAATAACGCCCTAAACCGGAGCGCTGAAAACTACTAATATCGCCTTCCTCACCACAGTTGTCATTCTTCGCCTAAACTCGCCTTTCCGAGCTTTAACCGCAATATCCGCGCCACATTCCTATCAATAAGCTCCTCTTCCAGCGTCCCTTGCTCTACAGCTTCTACTAAGGCTTGGATGACCGCTTGCTGCTGTTTAGGCTCATGACCAACGATTAGCATCGTATTGCCCGCTTGAAGCGCTAGAACAGCCGCCTCGCCGATATCATAATGTTCGGTTATTCCTCCCATTACCAAGTCGTCACTAATGACTACCCCTTCAAAGCCTAATTCCTCTCGTAAATACTGCTTGATAATAATGGACGAGAGGGAAGCGGGATATTGCTCATCGATTTGCGGTAAATAGAGATGCCCTACCATGATCGCATCAACCCCTTGCTTAATCGCCTCACGGAACGGAATAAGCTCAAGCCGCTCCAGATCGTCCCAGCTTTTTTGGATAACCGGTAAAGAATAGTGAGAATCAACGTTTGTATCACCATGACCAGGGAAATGCTTACCAACCGTCACTACATAATCATTTAATCCATCAAGCATCGCCATACTATGTTTTACGACTGATTCTGCATCAGAGCCAAATGCTCGACTACCGATAACAGGATTGTCCGCATTATTATTAATATCAAGCACTGGTGCAAAATCAATATCAATTGAAAGCTCGGAAAGTGCTTCACCCATTTGCTGTCCCGCTAGTTTCGTTGCTTCAGTATCATCGAGCTCAGCCCAATGCTGTGCAGACGGGAATTTTTGCGGGAGACGATTTACTTTGCCGCCTTCTTGATCAATCGAGATCCAAAGCGGTATGCTGCCTTTTTGCGGCAGATTTTTTAAGTTTTGAATCAGCGAGCTTACCTGTGCATTACTATTAATATTTCGTTTAAATAAGATAATGTTACCGACAGCCTGTTCTGTAATTAGCTGAGCGGTTTGTTTACTAACTTTTGCATTGTCATCTTCAATGCCGATAATGAGCAGCTGACCGATTTTTTGCTGTATCGATAGCTTTTGGATTTGCTGATTAATATGTTGAGTAAATTCTTGTTCTGGAGTGTTTGTTTGCTGTGGTGTAGTTGATGCGTTTGGTTGTTCAGTAGCTGGCTGGTTAGTTCCAGTTGCAGTCGGTGATGTAAGCTCACCATTGTCATGGCTTTGCTCATTAGCTGAAGGTGTTGGTCGTAATGGCTGATCATTGTTGCTGCTAACAAAAGAATAACCAGCATAGATTAAAATTACAGCCAATATCAAAGAGAATAGATAAATCGGCCATTTCTTCCTTTTTCTCAAATTATTCACTCCTAACTCAACTTTCGTGAAAGTAAACATGGAGTAGCTTAATGAATAAAACTATCGGACTTCATGTGAGCGTAATGCACCATAAAGTCCGATGGAAGTGGTTGATTTAGTTTGTTACTTAAGCTTTGAATAGTGTTGCGATAGAACCGCCATTAGTAATAATATCGATCGCTTGCGAAATTAGCGGGGCAACACTTAATACGACAAATTTATCTGAATGTTCATCATCTAACAGGATCGTATCAGTGATGATCACTTCATTAATATATGGATGGTCCAGCTTTTTCACGGCATTGTCGGAAAAGAGACCATGAGTGGCACAAATATAAGCATCGTAAGCTCCTCTTTTATGAAGCGCCTCAACAACGTTTACGATTGTACTGCCTGTATCAATCATATCCTCAATAATAATCGGTGTCATACCTTCCACTTCACCGATAATATGGGTAATTTCTGATTTATTATGCGCAGGACGATTTTTAATCATAATCGCAAACGGGCAATTTAATAAGCCAGCCAGCTTTTCAGCGACTGTTGCACGACCAGCATCTGGCGATACAACAACTGGATTGACGATATTTTTTGCTCTCAGAGCATTAATAATAATATCTAACGCGCTTAAATGGTCAACTGTAATATCGAAGAAGCCTTGAATTGGGTCAGCGTGCAGATCAAGCGTAATAATTCTATTCGCTCCTACAGTTGTTAAAACATCAGCAACCAGCTTAGCAGAAATCGGCTCACGTGGTTTACTTTTACGTTCTTGACGAGCATATCCATAATAAGGCATGACGATATTGATGCTTTGAGCTGAAGCGCGTTTTGCTGCATCAATCATAACTAGCAGCTCGACGAGAAGCTCATTGACCGGATGAGATAGCGATTGAACGATAAAGATATCGCAATTACGAACCGATTCCTCATAGGATACGTGGATTTCTCCGCTTTGCTGACGAGAAATTACAGCTTTTCCTAGAGGGACTTGCAATCTTTCGCAAATTGCCTCCGCAAGCGGTTTATTTGATGAGCCTGAAAATACTTTTATTTGAGCCATAACATCCTCCAACTAATAGCACATTGCTAATAACTTTTCTTATGTAACATCATATCAAATCTATAATAGCTTCTCAAATATGTAGCTAAAATATAACTAGTTATAAAAAGTAATAACAGCCATGACGACATTATTGTCATGGCTGTTCATGGATTATTTCAAATTGACAATATCTACGTTAGGATCAACGTCAGCCTCATAATCAATGCCTTCTACGTTGAAGCCGAACAATCCGAAAAACTCATTACGATAGCCTTCAAGATCTGTTAGCTCGTACACATTTTCTGTAGCAATTTCTTCCCAAGCTTTAGCAACAGCGGCTTGAATTTCAGGGCGCATTTCTAGATCATCAATACGAATTTGACGCTTCTCATCTACAAGCACTTCACCTTCGCCATATAGACGATCAGAGAATAGGCGATACATTTGCTCGATGCAACCTTCATGTGTGCCAGCTTCTTTCATCACTTTATAAAGAGCGGAAATATATAGCGGCACAACAGGAATTGCAGAGCTTGATTGTGTAACTAGCGCTTTATTAACAGAAATAAAGGCACGTCCACCAGTCGATTTAAGCTGCTCGTTAAGCACATCAGCCGTTTGCTGAAGATCGTTTTTCGCAGCGCCAATTGTTCCGTCATGATACACAGCATGAGTAATTTGTGGTCCGATGTAAGAATAAGCAACAGTTGTTGCATCATCTGTAAGAACGTCTGCTTCTTGTAGAGCATCGATCCACATTTTCCAGTCCTCGCCACCCATAACCGCAATTGTTTGACGTAACTCATCTTCAGTAGCTGGTTCAATCGTTGCTACACTAACTTCGCCATTATGGAAGTTTACTGTTTTGTTAGAGTAAACCTCTTTAAGCGGCTTAATAACGGAGGAGAATACTTCTCCTGTTTTTGGATGAACGCGACGCGGAGACGCGATACTATATACAACTAGATCGATTTTACCAAATTCATTTTTAATTAGATCAATCGTTTTGTTTTTAATTTCATCAGAGAACGCATCTCCAACGATGCTGTATGATTTTAAGCCTGCTTCAGCAGCAGCAGCTTCAAATGCAGCGGAGTTATACCAGCCCGCAGTAGCTGTACGAGCTCCTTCAGCAGCTTTATCAAAATAGACGCCAATCGTATTAGCAGATGCGCCAAATGCGGACACGATACGTGAAGCTAGTCCATAGCCAGTAGAAGCGCCAACGACAAGTACATTTTTAGGTCCTTTTACAGGAGCTTGCTGCTTTACATAATTAATTTGTGCTTGAACCTGTTGTTCACAGCCAACTGGATGTGCAGTCGTACAAATAAAACCTCTAGATTTTGGTTGAATAATCATTTTTCAGATATTCCTTTCTATCATGTATTTCTCTAATAATGAATATCTAGTAGTACATTACTCTATTTTAACGATAAATGCTGAATAATGGAAGTTTAAATGATAGCAGGCTATCTCGTAGGCGAAGAGCTTGATCGGGATAGCCTGCGGCAAAACCTTTCACGACTAGAAGCGGTTACTGATTTGTTGCTGTGCAAGCTCAACAAGACGCTTCGTTATGTATCCGCCAATTGTGCCGATATCGCGAGTAGTCATATGCCCGTAATAACCATCCTGTGGCAAATTGATGCCTAGCTCTTGGGCAATTTCAAATTTTAATTGCTCAAGCGCCATTTTAGCCTCCGGCACGACAAGTCTACTTCTAGAACTCATAGCTATCAACTCCTTTCAGAGCTAGTATGAGTTCAATACTGGAACATTATGCATCAATTTCCTGTTGTATGTAGTGTAATAGTTTAAATGATTACAAATTCGGTAGTTGTGGCTTAAATGTGCCTTTGCTCGTTGCATACAACGTCCACCATTCGTCTCGTGTCATCTGCTGAGCTTGTCTAGCTGCGTCTTGACAAGCAAGGATACGCGAAGCATTCGTTGTTCCTAGCACGGGCTGAATAGATGCTGGATGCTTAATTAACCAAGCTAGCGCGATTGCTTCTCTCGTTGTTTGCTTTTGCTCAGCGAGAAAAGCGATATACTGTGCCGTCAGCTGCTCAGCCTCAGTTGCATGCTGAATGGACGTACTTGTTAGTCGACCTTGCTCTAGCGGCCCCCAAGCTTGAATCTGTATCTTCTCCAACTGCATATATTCCATAAGTCCATATTCAAAGCTGATAGCGCTTCCTTCGTTGCGATTATAAAGCAAGCCTTGATCAATAAAATGAGTATGGGTAAGACTCATTTGCAGCTGATTAACGATAAATGGTTCTTCGACCGCAGTACGAAGATATTTAATTTGACCGCTATGCATATTAGAGACGCCAAAATGACGAACTTTACCTGAGGCTTTCAGTGTGTGAATCGCTTCGGCAACCTCCTCAGGCTGTACCAATGGATCAGGGCGATGCAGCAGCAGGATGTCGATATAGTCTGTTCCTAGTCGTTCTAATATGCCTTCGACTGAAGAAAGAATATGCTCTTTAGAAAAATTATGGCGATTCGGCACTATTCCGTCACTTAATTGGATGCCGCATTTTGATTGAATGATCATTTCATCTCGTAATGAAGGACGAGAAGCCAGCAGCTTTCCGAACAATGCTTCTGATTTCCCTCGTTTATAGATATCGGCATGATCAAAAAAGTTAATCCCGATCGATAGTGCTGCATCTACAGCAGCTTCCAGCTGCTTCATATGCTCGTCCGTCGTAGGCTCAGCTTGCTCCCACGAGCCGGCAAATCCCATACAGCCTAATGCAAGTTGACTTGCTTCAATTCCCCAGTGATGCAGTGGCATAGTTGTCATAAGCGATCACTCCTTAAGTCGAATTTGCTTTCAAATTTAATTATAGCAAACTAGAACAAAAGAGTTGCCAAAAATAAAAATAAACATTATGATGTGCTTAAGGATTAATGTTTTTATGTTTAAATTAATATATTAATTAATCTAATAAAATGTGAGGTGCTGTCAGTATGGCAAACAATAAATTGACGATTAATGCGGATCAAACGCTTTCGACGATCGATCGTCAAATCTATGGGCATTTTTCTGAGCATTTGGGTCGTTGTATCTATGAAGGGCTATGGGTTGGGGAGGATTCTCCAATTGAAAATACAGATGGTATTCGCAACGATGTGCTAAACGCGTTGAAAGAATTGAAGATTCCAGGATTGCGCTGGCCAGGAGGCTGTTTTGCTGACGAGTACCATTGGAAGGATGGCATTGGTCCACGTGAGAAGCGTAAACGGATGATTAATACACACTGGGGCGGTGTAGTAGAGAATAATCACTTCGGTACGCATGAGTTTATGAGACTTTGTGAGCTATTGGAATGTGAGCCGATCATTTGCGGCAATGTCGGCAGCGGGACAGTACAAGAAATGTCTGAATGGGTAGAGTATATGACATTTGATGGCGTATCTCCGATGGCCGAGCAGCGTGCAGAGAATGGTCGAGAGAAGCCGTGGAAGCTTAAATATTTCGGCGTAGGAAATGAAAACTGGGGCTGTGGCGGTAATATGCGTCCAGAATATTACGCAGACCTATATCGTCGCTATGCTACTTATGTACGTAATTACGGCGACAATAAAATTTTCAAAATTGCTGGCGGTGCTAATATTGACGACTATCGCTGGACAGAAGTGCTAATGCGCGAGGCAGGACGCTTTATGGACGGATTGTCTCTTCATTATTACACCTTCCCAATTCGCTGGGAGCATAAAGGCTCGGCAACAGGCTTCCCAGAGCATGAGTGGATTGATACATTAACTAACACATTGCGCATGGACGAGCTAATTACACGTCACTCGGCAATTATGGATCAATATGACCCTGACAAGCGTGTAGCGCTAGTCGTAGATGAGTGGGGAACTTGGTATGATGTTGAGCCAGGCACGAACCCAGGCTTCCTTTATCAGCAAAATAGTATTCGTGATGCGCTTGTTGCGGCGCTAAACTTTAATATTTTCCATGATCATAGCGATCGTGTACGTATGGCTAACATTGCACAGATGGTTAACGTACTGCAATCGGTTATCTTAACAGAAGGCGATCAAATGATTAAAACGCCAACCTACCATGTGTTTAACATGTATAAGGTGCATCAGGATAGCAAGCTATTGCAGCTGAATTTACAGTCTGAGGATTATACGAGCAATGGTAAGAGCATTAAAGCGGTTAGTGCTACAGCTTCCTTAGATGGCAATGGTGTTATTCATATTAGCCTTGCCCATGTGAATCCAGAGCAAGCAACAGAACTAGAGATTGATTTACGTGGTCTAGTGAAGGAACAATTTAATGTAACGGCAACGACGATTACCGCGGATAAGATGGATGCACATAACACATTTGAAAATCCAGAGGCTGTTAAGCCGCAAAGCTATACTGATTACGAAATCAATGGACATAGCTTAAAGCTGAAGCTTTCACCGATGTCGGTGACGACACTAAGCATTGCGTAATTGGTGATGCTGATTCCCTCAGTGAATGGATGTGAGCGCCAATGAGTGAAACTACAGTAGGTAGAAGCTCTGCTTGCCGTGGCTGCGGTCCTCAATATGAAGTTACCGAGGCGCAAATCGATCGGATCTTACAGGCACCGATGTTCCGAGATGAAAACATTGTTGTTCCTGCTGAAGTCTACGAGCAGCGTTTAGACAGATGCAGCTCCTGTGAACATTTACTGCAACGTCAAACCTGTCAGTTATGCGGCTGTTTTGTAAGGGTTTCCGCTATGTATCGAAGCAAAAGCTGTCCTAACGTTAGAGCGCGTGGCTGGGAGAAGTACGCAAACTAACCTTATACAAAGCATTAAATTAGTGTTAAAATAAAAGCTGCTAGCTATCATGATGATGAAGCTGGCAGCTTTTTGTGATTTTTTTGTAGGTCATCACAATTGTTACATAACAAGGAGTAAGGTGGAGTCATTGTCCTATATTGAGCTAAAGCAGGTTAGTAAGCAATATCGGCGGCGTGGTCAAGTGACAGAAGCGTTGCATGAAATTGATTTGTCGATAGAGAAAGGGAAGTTTGTAAGCTTGATTGGCCCTAGTGGATGTGGTAAATCTACATTACTCCGTATTATTGGTGGGCTCGTAGAGCAGAATTGCGGTGAGGTGCTGATTGGTCGAAGCTCACCACAAGAAGCGCAGAAGCAAAAACAGTTTGGCTTCGTTCCGCAATCACCAGCGCTATTTCCGTGGCGGACTGTGCTGCAAAATATGCAGCTGCCGTTCGAGGTTAATCGTCAAGCAACTAAGCAACAAGCAGATCGTGAGGAGCTTGTTAAGCTATTGGAAATGGTAGGGCTTGGTGGATTTATTGATTCCTACGCCAAGGAGCTTTCAGGCGGTATGCAGCAGCGTGTTGGAATCGCGCGAGCATTTGGCTCTAGTGCACCAATTCTATTGATGGACGAGCCGTTTTCCGCTTTAGATGAGATAACTCGAGAAAAAATTAGCTATTTGCTATTAAATATATGGGAAGAGTATCAGAAGACGGTTGTATTTGTAACGCACAATATTCGTGAAGCGGTGCTGCTGTCTGATGAAGTGATTATTATGAGCCCGCGACCGGGGCGGATTCAAGCGAAAATAACGATTGATCTGCCACGCCCTCGAACTGCAGAGCTTGAGGAATCAGAGCAGTTTCAGCATTATATGTCAGACATCCGTTACCATTTACGTAAGGAATGGCAGATATAATTACAGAGGATAGAACAGGAGAGAAGATGTGGTGAACAAGGACGGCAATCAAACAGAGCGGTTACAGCCTGCTAAGGCACGTTTCTCTAAGCGCTTAAAGCGTTTTTACGTCAAATCTGCTTTTTGGCCTCCGCTTGCCGCATTTGCCGGTTTATTTATCGTATGGGAACTGGCAACGATTATTTTTCGAATTAATCCGATTACATTACCCCCAGCCTCGGCAATCACATTGGAGTTTTTTCAATCGTTTAGCTTTTACATCTCGCATGCTTGGGTGACCTTTTATGAGGCGGTGCTCGGGTTTATGCTTGGCCTAAGTGTTGCATTTATTATGGGGATTATGATGGCGCATTCTACGGTGCTGGAAAGAACTTTCCTTCCACTGGCTGTGCTTGCGAATGTTACGCCAATAATGGCAGTTGCCCCGTTATTTATATTGTGGTTTGGCTTTGGTACATTACCGAAGGTGCTTGTAGCGGCGATTATTACGTTTTTCCCAATGCTAATTAACTCGATTATGGGCTTTCGCTCAATCGATGATAACCACTATGAATATATGCGTTCGCTACATGCCAGCAAAGCAGAGATTTTTCTGAAGCTGAGACTGCCAAATAGCTTGCCGTATTTGTTTAGTGCAGCAAAAACATGCGTTAGCCTTAGTGTAATGGGGGCTGTAGTTGGCGAGTGGAGTGGGTCGAGCAGAGGGCTTGGCAATGTTATTATGATGTCGAGCAATTATTCACAGACGACGCGTATGTTTGCGGCGATATTTATGCTGGCGATCATGGGTATTGGATTGACTAATTTGATTCGTTATATTGAACGTAAAGTACTGCATTGGCATATGTCGGTTAACAGCTAGAATGGGTTACAGTGAATGAGCTAGTAGAAAGGGAGTAATGAAATGAAGAGAATGATCGCGCTTAGCTTACTGCTGCTTGTGTTAAGTGGCTGCGGCTTTACAACAAAAGAAGATAGCAACGAAGGCAGCGTGAACAATAGCAGCAGTAGCGAGCTTCCAGAGCTTGGCAGTGAAGAGCGTAAGCAGCTTAATGCAGAAGCTGGAGAAATTACATATATGACGGGATTTTATTACGCGGCATCACCGCCAGATATTCAAGTCTTTATTGCTGATGAATTGGGCTATTTCGATCAGCTAGGGTTAAATGTAAACATCGTACCTGGACTGGATGCAGAAGGAATGAAGTACGTTGCCGCGAACAAGGCTCAGCTAGCTAGTGCTGGTACACCGAGCCAAGTGATTCAGTCTGTAGCGCAAGGTGCAGAAATTAGTGGTATTGCGACCTTTGGTTCTGTTGGAACAAGCGCATTGCTTGTAATGGAGGATTCTGATATTTATAAGCCAGAGGATTTGAAAGGGAAGCAAGTAGGCTTTCATGGTGCATTACCTGCGAATTTAATTGCGATGCTGCAATACAACGGGATGAAGCTAGAGGATATTAAAGGAGTTTCAGTAGGCTACGATGTGACATTGCTTTCATCAGGCAAAATTGATGCGTTAACGGTGTACAAGTCCAATGAGCCTTACCAGCTTGAGAAAATGGGCGAGAAGGTACGTGTGCTTGACCCAGGTCAATTCGGTGCAGAAACATCGTTTGGCGTATTAACGGTTAACAATAAATGGGCAACTCAGCATCAGACAGCGGTTGAGGATTTTCTACGAGCACTACTGAAGGCACATCAATTTGCTGCGGAAAATCCAGAGCAAGCCATTGAGATGATTGCAGCTCGTTCGGAATCGTTATATGACAAGGAAGCAGAGCTAAATCGTTGGAAGGTAGAATTAGAGCTTCTAAGCGAGGCACAAGATCCTGCAGTCGGCATTGGCTGGCAGACGGAGGAGCAGTGGGAGCGCGAGGTTAAAATGCTACTCGACGCTAAGGTTATTGAAAAGCAGCTTGGCGCTGGCGATGTTATGAACAACAGCTTCCTGCAAGCCGTATACGACGGCCCGACGTTAATATGGCAGGATGCACAGTAGGATCTAGTGATAGGGTATGCATATTGCCGTGAAGAGGTATAAGGTACGGGAAGTTTAGTTTTTCACCCGTAGCGGGTACTGCTGAGGTTAATAGTTAGCTAGTGTATTAGAGTAAAAGTAAGGGATGCTGGGATTAAGTTAGCAGTAAGTGACTTAATCCCAGCATCTCTTTTTGGTTGCAGCCTAACCGCTCAAAGTATCATCAACGATATGAAAGGTTATGACTTTGCCATTATTGGCTGTTTGCAGCCAATGGGATGTTATATCGGAGGTTCAGTAGGACATTACGAAAATAGTACAGATATTCGAAAAATAATCGAGGCAACGATAGAAGTTATTGAGGAAGCAAGGATAAGTGGACTAAACTCGTTCACTATTCAATCGTACAGTGTAATGCGTCTGTAAAACGAAGAGTGCCGCCCCAACAAATGTGGCGGAGGATCAATGCGTCTGTAAAACGAAGAGTGCCGCCCCAACAAGTGTGGCGGAGGAGTAAAGTGTTCCGTTAACGAAGTGGGTCGCCTTTAAAGCCAGATACCACCTTAACCGTTCTTCAGGTATCTGGCTTTAAAAAGCGACATAAGGAATACTTTACTCCGGAGCCTTATGCCTCCACCACTCGATTAGTAGAGCGAATGACCTCTTGGTTCTCCCATAATAATTTGCGTAAATTCGATTTGGAGCCTTGAATAACAAAGTGCGGGATGCTGTTGCCTTTCGCAATTTCAATGCCTTCCCACGTTGCACGGTGCGAGGTCGAAGTTAGGATCATAAATAGCGCTTGCGAGCGGCTTAAGTCTGATGCGATGCGTTCAGGATGCTCACCGCCATCATGAACGAGCTCTGCGCCGGTTTCCTTCACAACAGCTTCAAACCATTTGCGTTGACCGCCAATAATCGTAATCATGCAATCTTGCAGGAATGGCTCGATTTTACGACGTTGATTAACTTTAGGACGTGCAGCCTCATTCTTTTTACGAGCGGGGTGCTGTGCCTCAAGCATATCACCAGGCAAACGATATAGCTTCGTTAAGCGCGCAATATGTCCGTCCTCAGCGACATTAAAGGTGCATGGATCACCATGCCCAGGCTTTTGAATTTCAATATCCTTAAAATGAATAGGAAAACGGTTACTATCATCGTTAATATCAATACAATACCATTTCTGATCTTCATCCAAATGAACAAAGCCATCAAAGGTTTGGATTGGAGAGTAGCTGTCATCCCCTTGGAACAGCAGCTCAATTGTATAATGATTCGCTCGACCAGGATGGGCGGTTGGTGTACATAGTACTTCAGCCTCATGCTGTAGTTCCAATTGCTGAACAAGCGACTCTGTAATATTGAATATTTCGCTGCCCTCTAATTCAATATAGCCCCCATGATCACGACGATAGAATGTACCGTAGCGCTGATTAGCTTGAGGTGCCTGCTGTTTATTCGTAATGACCTTAAGCTCGTCTTGAGATAACAATTGCTCAACGGCAATCGGTTTCTCTTCCTGGTTAATAGCTGACGGGGGAGAGCTGACGTTGCTTGTTTTCTCTTGCTGGAATTTATCAATCACCTCTACAAGCTCAAGGGCATTGCGCATTTGCTGACGGTAGTACTGACGCTGCTCATAGCTAGCATTAGAATCCTTCATAAGCTTCATTAATTCATTATTAGATTGGTCCAGCTCAAGGTGAAGCTGTTCGAGTAAGCTGCCAAGCTGTTGGTCCAGCGGTGGCTTGCTATTTAATAAACTATGTAATTCCTCTTGTCTTTGCTGTGCAAGCTGCTGCCAGTTGTTGCTCTGACGCTTACTATCTTCCAGCTCACGCTGCAGTTGCTCCAGCTGATTACTTAGCTTGCGGATTTCATCCCAGTTCTGTTTGTTCTGCCCTAATAAACTAGCACGTTCATTTAACCAACGCTCTTCATCATCTCTTCGACGTTGATTCATCTCTTGTTCAGCACGCTTTAGATTAGACACCTTCATATCATACATAGCAATCTGCTCCTTTAACAGATTAGCCTGCTGCTGAAGCTTCTCTTGCTCTTGCTGTAGCTGACGAATTACTTTGTCCTTTTGTACGCCTGCCAGCTCTAATTGTTGTCGTGTTGCCGATTCTTTGCTAATCTTATCTTCTAATATGGCAATCTTTTTATCTAATCTATGTTGGTCTAGCTTATTGTCTGATATGGCTTGAACCTCGATTACTTCGCTCGTTGCTGCCACCTCGGACTGCGCGATGGACTGTCGTTCCAGTTCAGTGGGATGCTCTGTTTTTAATTGTTCCAGTTCAGTGCGTATTTGTTCATAAAGCGCTTCGTCATCCGCTCGTTCTGGGTGGAAGTATAGGCTCCAAAATATACACCAATAGCCATGCTCATCAACTAGCTGCTGAAGCTGGGATTGGTAATCTTCTAAGGAAGGTGATTCTAGTAGTATACGATCTATTAAAAATAATAAAAGCTGTTTTTTTAGTTTACGATCCGTAGCTATTTTTTTTAGCAATAGATTAAGCTTTTTATAAAACAGTAGGTCGGGCCACTGCTTCAAATCTTTTCTTGAAAACGGTAATTTTAATGTTATGGCAAGCATTAACTTATCATAATTAGATAATGTTTTTACATATTGCATGAAACTGTTGAGTGGGAACGCTTGATGAATATGCAACTCAAGCCTCTCTCGGTAATTGATACGGTCACTCATTGAATGTATGCTCAAAGGATCACCTCTTCATCAATTTGTACTTTTCTTACTATAAAATTTATTCGACGTTAGACATATGATTCCTGTAGGTATATAGCCTTAAAATCTTAGAAGGGTCTATTGTAATATTACTGAATATGATGTCGAGTAGATGCACATTAAATCGAAAAGATAGATTGGCGGCATACAAATGAGAGTAAAGTGAAAGGAAAAGGCCTTTTGCAGTTTGCATTCTGTAGCTTGGAATAGCAGCTGCTTGCTGCAAAAGGCGAGGGTAAAGAGCTAGTTTAGTCTGACGACATTATTAAAAGTTAAAATTATCTGGATCAGAACCAAAACGGCGGTTCTGATTTAATGCGGAAATTTGCGCCATTTCCTCTGCACTTAGCTCAAAGTCAAAGATTTGGCTGTTTTCAATTAGTCGAGCTGGAGTCGTCGTTTTAGGGATCGTAATGACTCCGTTTTGAATATCCCAGCGCAATACAACCTGTGCTGGAGATTTACCATGCTTAGCAGCGATCTCCTTTAGTACATCAATATCCAAATTACCTTGCATTAGCGGGCTCCAAGCAGTAAGCACGATCGATCGTTGCTCACAGTATGCACGAAGCGGTTCTTGAGTTAGCAACGGATGATACTCGACTTGGTTAACAACTGGCACCAAGCTGCTTACAGCGGTGATATCATCGAGATGATGAGTTTGGAAGTTGCTGACTCCAATAGCACGAACTTGGCCTTTGCTGTAAATTTCCTCTAGCGCTCTCCAAGTATCAACATACTTTTGTTTAACTGGCCAGTGAATAAGCAGCAGATCGATCACATCAAGATCAAGCTTACGACGACTTTCATCGAAGGCAGCCAATGTTTTCTCATAGCCTTGCTCACTGTTCCAAATTTTTGTTGTTACGAAGATTTTGTCACGATCTACACCGCTTTTAGCAATACCGCGACCTACACCAGCTTCATTGCCGTAAACTGCTGCTGTATCAATCGCACGATAGCCCTTATCAATCGCTTCAGCGACAGTGCGCTCAGCAACATCATCAGGAACCTTCCATACGCCTAGACCTAGTACAGGCATTTCAATTCCGTTATTTAGCTTTACTGTTGGTATCATATTAACAGCCTCCTTCATGAATTAAAGACACATTTTCAGAATGGCTAACACATCTTCTTTTTGCAGCTTCTTAAATGAACCGATTGGACCGTAACGTACAGCCTCCTCAGCCATACGTTCAAGCTGACTATCATCAATATCGAATTGAGCAAGCGTTGCTTCAGCCCCAATTCGTGTAAAGTATTGGCGAGTTGCTTCAATTCCTGCTAGTGCAAGCTCTTCTGTTGATTTTCCTTCCGGAGAAATTCCCCACACACGTGTTGCATATTGCGCAAAGCGCTCAGGACGCTCCTTATAAACATATTTCATCCAATTTGGAAATACGATCGATAGCCCTGCACCATGCGGAATATCGTAGATGGCACTAATTTCATGCTCAATGCCATGAGAGGCCCAGTCATTTTCCATACCTACTGAAATTTGACCGCCATTAAGCGCCATCGTACTGCACCACATTAAGTTTGCTCGTGCAGCCTGATGCTGTGGATTTTTTAATGCTAGCTCAACGTTCTCGATTACCGTTTGCAGTATTGATTCACAGAAACGCTCCTGAAGTGGAGTATCTGGCGTCAAGCTAAAGTATTGCTCAAATACATGAGACATAATATCAATTGAACCATATACCGTTTGATTAGCTGGAACGGAATACGTTAATGTCGGATCAAGAATGGAGAAGCGAGGGTACACAAGAGGACTGCCAGAGCCACGCTTAAGCTTTTCATCCCAGTGACTAATAACCATATTTCCATTCATTTCGGTGCCTGTTGCTGAAAGTGTTAATACTGTTCCAATTGGAATTGCTGCTTCAATACGAGCTTTATTAGTGAAGAAATCCCACACATCACCCTCATATGGAACACCAGCGGCAATCGCTTTAGCTGCGTCAATAACACTGCCGCCGCCTACTGCCAAAATAAATTCAAGACCATGCTCACGTATAAGCTTAATTCCTTCATAGACGCTAGTTAAGCGAGGGTTGGGCTCGATGCCTCCAAGCTCGACAAAATGCACGTTTGCTTCGTTAAGCTGCTTGACAATGGAATCATATAAGCCAGAGCGCTTAATGCTGTTGCCACCATATACGAGAAGAACTTTTTTGCTATATGTAGCTGTAATTGAGCCAGTTTCACTTGATTTTCCATCACCGAAGATAATGCGTGTTGGATTATGAAAAGAAAATGGTAACATGTTAAGCCTCCTTTGATTAACTTTTTAGTTAGTGAAATCATAGTGGTTTCACACTTATTCATTTTATTTCAATAAAAATAGCATGTCAATGTTAGCGAAATAGTTGATATATTAACTTTTAAGTTATACAATGGGTTTCGTAATCGTTAAGTGCTGATCCCTTTTTATATAACAAGTGGGCAGTGCATCTGTAGATAAGGTTGGAGGCGTTACATGATGGAAGTTGCGGTTAATCAAGATAATTATGTCATATTAGAAAGCTTTTCATCCCCAACTAGAATTAAAATTATTGAGCTGCTCAATGCCCAGCCGATGAATATTACTGAGCTTTCCGAGGTACTTAACATTAAGCCGCCAATGGTAACCCGTCATATTCAAATGCTAGAGAATGCAGGTATTGTCCGTAGCGAGCTGATCGCAGGTAAACGAGGACAGCAAAAAATTTGCTATTTGCAGCTAGATCAGATGGTGTTGAATTTTAGAGGCTTACCGCCTGCCGCTTCAAAACCAGCACAGCAAAAATACGAAGTAGTAATTCCAATTGGCATGTATTCAAATTACGATGTGAAGCCGAGCTGTGGTCTTGCGTCTAATGAAGGGATGCTTGGTTTATGTGACGATCCTCGATATTTTGCTGATCCAGTCCATCGTGATGCAAGAGTCATTTGGTTTAGTAGCGGGTTTATTGAGTATAAAATCCCTAATTATATGCTGTTTGATGAATCGGTTAGTGGATTAGAATTTACGCTAGAAATTTGCTCAGAAACACCTTGCTCGTCCTCACACCTGCATCCATCCGATATTCTGTTTAGCATCAATGGTGTCGATGTTGCAGAGTGGACATTTCCAGGCAAGATGGATAAGGGAAGAGGGGTATACACGCCTTCCTGGTGGCATAAAGATATTCGTCACGGGGTGATGAAGCATATTCGTGTTACCGAGCAAGGAACCTATATTGACGGGCTTGTTGCTTCTCCTAAAACTGTACAAGAGCTTAATTTAACAGCTGGTGAAGAAATTGTTTTGCGGATTAGCAGTAAGCAGGATGCCAAGCGCTGTGGCGGGATGATGTTGTTTGGCAGCGGCTTCGGCAATTACAATCAAGACATTCAATGCACGATTATTTGTAAATGAGAATTTTGCAGCATTTCACACAAAAAGCGTCTTGTACTCGCAACAACGGGAGAGGTGGGAAAACCTAATCTGTCCATGTTGCTTACACAAGACGCTTTGTAATTGTTTTGCTTCAGCTTAGCGCTTTTGCTTATTGCGGTAAAGTGGAAGCGTAGTGCTCTAAAAATTGTAATGCCTTTTCATAGTTTGGAGAGTTTTGACGTATACCTGCATACAGCTTTGTATGCGAAATCGGTAAGTTTTTAGCAAGTTCGCTCTCTGTCAAATCAAGCATGTAAACATGCTCCTCGCCGACCACTTCACCCATATCCGTTTCCGCACCCTTAATTGCAAAACGACTATTGATGTACGGAGCTAGTGATTCAATTTCTTCTAGTGGTACATATAGCCCTTGTGGCATCGTCCAATCCTTCATCGCGTCATCGGCGATATAAACATCAGGTGTTTCTGTTGCCAGCATAACTAACGCTTTTTGCAGATAAGCAACCTGCATCGATGGATCTTCAGGCACTAAAATTAGCTCAATTTCAAATCGATTAAACTGCGGGAAATCGTTGAGCAGCTTCTCATTGGTTGTTTCATAGCGCTCGCTTTGAGTCGTATCGTAGTAGTTTCCGATAAAGGAAACGGATACATCAACAGGCGGCAAGCTTGCCAAATAACGTTTTTCCTCCAGCCTATCCATATAGGCAAAAATTCCGTAAATTAACGCAGCAATAATTCCGATTGCAACAAAGGTATGAATTTTATAATACCGCCAAAAATGATCGAACTTTTTAGCTTGTCCAGCAAATTTTTTGTATTTCCCATACTCTTGCTGTTCAAATTCCTCTGTATACTTTTTCGCTTCATAATCTAGTATTGCGCGATAAGCAGCCGTAATCTTATCAAAATCAAATGGTTCATTGTCCTCGACTGGTTGACCTTGCGATTCCATCTTCGTACGGGCGCGATGCTTACGAAGTGCTTGATTATAACGCTGTTCGACTTGCTCTTTACTTGCGAATGGTTCGAGCCCTAGCTCCTTATAAGCTTGTGTTATGTCTTCCATTATGTCACCTCTACCTTGAAATACATTGCTTATTGCATTATGTTTAAACAACCATATAACGATAGTATACGATATTTTACATAAGGTTTGCTGCATAATTTTTTGAAATTACTTATAATCGCCCTGCAAAGTCATCCATCGTACGGAAACTTTACTATGATTGTACGTTGTATGTCTCCGATGGTTGCATAATTGGCAGCAAATTTAGTTGAAAGGAATGGGCTAGCTTGTTGTTTGATCCTGTTGTTTTTGAAAATTTAAAGGTTGCAATGGAAAACCAACTATATGATATGGACAATCTCGATGAACGCATTATGATTATTGATCGCAAAGATCAACTCAATATGGCGGTAATGTCTCGTACATGGTCACTTACATTCACTTTCCCACATCTTATGCCAAACCCCTCTGTAAAGGCAGAGGTCGTATTGCATAGCTCGATTCAAGACTTATCGGATGAAATCTTGCAGCGTGAGGGAGCGGCGCCAGCTTGCACGTTGCTGTTGAAATTTACTTGTCCGGTGCAGCAGCCGAATATCACTTGTCCGCAAATTGAGCAGTTATTAACATCGATATGGCAAAGAGAGCTTGAACTTAAGCAAGTATTGTCAGCGACCTACGCTAGTGAAATGTTGACTAGCGATGCGAATGAGCAGTGGCAACCGCAATGTTATGAAAATGTAATCCATCTTCCATTCGACCGACGGATTAATGAGGATCAGATGGAGGATATCGAGCAATTGCTGGAGCATACCATCCTTACGCTTGAAGCACTGGATGAGCTATGTTATAGTAACTGTGACAATTGAACAACAAATCTGAGCTATGGCCTACAGTAGAGACATGTCTCAGGAGAGGTTCGCGAACTCCCTCTATAAAAAACTAACATAAGCGATTTCCAAGATTGGGATATCGTTGTTTTGTGTTCGGCGTGTGTTGCACATTTAGATGCAATACACGCCATTTTGTTTTGCATATGGCAAATGGGGTGTGTAGCTTCGACTTGTTTTCGATTGATCTTATGGAGATGAAGGTCAGGAGGAACGGTATGTTACAGCAAGAGAAAGCAGTAGTTGTGTTTAGTGGTGGGCAAGATAGCACCACATGTTTATTTTGGGCGTTGGAGCAATTTGCGGAGGTTGAGGTGGTGACCTTCAACTATGGTCAGCGTCATGCGTTAGAGCTGCAATGTGCAGCCGAAATCGCTAAGGAGCTTGGAGTAAAGCAGCATGTACTCGACATGGGCTTGCTCAATCAGTTAGCACCTAATGCCTTAACAAGAAATGATATCGCCATCGAAGCGAAGGATGGCGAGCTGCCATCGACCTTTGTAGATGGACGAAATCTATTGTTTCTATCCTTTGCTGCCATTTTAGCGAAGGGAATCGGGGCTACCCATATCGTAACTGGAGTGTGCCAAACAGACTTTAGCGGTTATCCAGATTGTCGTGATATTTTTATAAAGTCGTTGAACGTTACGCTTAATCTAGCGATGGACTATGAATTTGTGCTAGATACGCCGCTAATGTGGTTAACTAAAGCGGAAACATGGCAGCTTGCCGATCAATTAGGAGCCTTCCAATTTGTTAGGGAAAAAACATTAACCTGCTATAACGGGATTATCGCAGATGGCTGTGGCGAATGTCCTGCATGTCATTTGCGTCGTCGTGGCTTAGACCAATACTTAGCAACACGGGAGGGGCAATGATGCTACAGCAAATTTATCCGCAAGTGATGCATTCATTTGCTTATGAGCTAAATAAAGATTTTCAGTTTGCGGCAGCTCATTATGTTCCGTCGGATAAAGCTGGACAATGTCAGCGGGTGCATGGGCATACCTATTTTGCTAATGTGACTGTTGCTGGTGATGAGCTGGATGATACAGGATTTTTAGTGAACTTTTCTATTATTAAAAAGCTGATTCATGATCGTCTGGATCATACCTTGCTTAATGATCATGCAGAGTTATTTAGTAATTCTGATTCAGAGCTATTTCCTACGACAGAGGTTGTAGCGCGTAAAATATATGAGTTAGTTACTGAATATTTACAATCAACCGATAACAAGCCACATTGTGTGCAGGTGTTTGTGCGCGAAACACCGACAAGCTATTGTATTTATCGTCCTGTGAAGCTGCTGCGTGAGCTGCAAGGAGGTGTTGGTAAGTGACAACATCGATTGTTAAAGCTAACGAAAGCAGTAGTGAGAAGATAACCACCTCAGCAGCTCGTCCCATTCCAGTGCTCGAAATTTTCGGCCCAACGGTACAGGGGGAAGGGATGGTCGTAGGACGTAAAACGATGTTTGTACGTACCGCTGGCTGTGACTATCGCTGCTCGTGGTGCGATTCTGCCTTTACATGGGATGGCTCTGCGAAGAATGATATTCAGATGCTTACAACTTCGCAAATTATGATGCAATTAGAGAAGCTTGGCGCTAATCGCTACGATCATGTGACGTTATCAGGGGGGAACCCAGCTCTGTTGCCTCAGCTTGGCGAGCTTATAGCTGCGCTGCATGATGCAGGCAAGCAAGTTGCGCTTGAGACCCAAGGGAGCAAGTGGCAGTCTTGGTTTACAGAGATCGATCAGCTAACGATTTCGCCTAAGCCGCCTAGCTCTGGAATGGACACAGATTGGTATAAGCTTGATCATATTGTGGAGAATTTAATTCAGCAAGGATCACAGTTTTGTTTAAAGGTCGTTGTGTTTGACGAGAGGGATTTGAACTACGCCAAGCAAGTACATGTGCGTTATAAAGGGGTTCCATTTTATGTACAGGCGGGCAACGATCAGCTAACCGAGCAAGAACAGGCTCATTTATTGCCTCATTTATTAGAGCGTTATTCATGGTTAATTGAGCGGGTGATGGATGACGAGGAGCTCAGAGCGGTATTTGTGTTGCCGCAGCTTCATACTTGGGTATGGGGCAATAAAAAGGGCGTTTAGTTCTATTGCGAACGTCAAATACAAGTTAATTTGAGAAGGGAAGTTATTGATATGGCAGAAGGAAGAAATCAGGCTGAGCTAACAGGCATTACGTTATTAGGTAACCAAGGAACACAATATTACAGCGATTATGCACCTCAAGTGCTAGAAAGCTTCGATAATAAGCACCCTAACCGTGATTATTTTGTAAAATTCAATTGTCCGGAGTTTACAAGTCTTTGCCCGATTACAGGTCAGCCAGACTTCGCAACAATTTATATTTCTTATATTCCGGATATTAAAATGGTGGAAAGTAAATCACTTAAGCTGTATTTGTTCAGCTTCCGCAACCATGGTGATTTTCATGAGGACTGCATCAATATAATAATGAATGATTTGATTGAATTGATGAATCCGCGTTATATCGAGGTGTGGGGTAAATTCACCCCACGTGGCGGCATTTCCATTGATCCATATACCAACTGGGGACGCCCCGATACAAAGTATGAAAAAATGGCGGAATATCGCATGATGAATCATGATCTATATCCTGAGAAAATTGATAATCGATAATTAAAGTATATGAGGTTGCATATCTGCGTACGAATTGTATATAATAAGAACATGTGTTCGGTTATATAGCGTACCCGCTTTGGGAACGCTGTTCATATGGGCTTTTTATGCAGGAGGTGTAGCAATGAGTGCGCAGCAAAGTCAGCTTGATGTAAGAGTAGTAAACACCAATCCGACTTCGCATGCCCCACGATTACAGGGACATGAATCTGATGCTGTTAGAAAATATCTGTTGTTAGAGTTAGTATTACTTATTATTGATCATGATATTAAAGTGATTGGTTCATCCAAGTTCAAGCTGCCTAGATTGTACGAAACTGCATTGCGTGGAGTTCAGGATCGAGTGCTGCTTGATATGGCAAATTTGCGTCGAATGTTTCGAGATCATGGGATAAAGATGGTTGAGCGAACAAAGTTGTCTGAGGGGTTATTGGTAAAGTTTGTATGTCGAGGCTATCATCATGAGAAAATGTTGCTTTGGAGCGTTGTGAAAGTGGAATGTGAAGACGTATTAAAGCAGTATTTGTCTCAATAATTCGCAAAATGTTCATCATTTTGTCATAAAGAACAAAAAATATTCACAATTGCCTACTTTAGTAGTTGAGAAAAAACGGTATTGTTAGGTAATATAGATGGTAGACATTATGATATAGAAGGGGAGCAATTTGTAATGCACAAATGGATTATGTTTACGCTAGTGTCAATTGCCTCAATTATGGCAGTATGTCTTGTTGCGTTCGGCTTGCCAGACAAACCAGTTGATGAATCTGCTTCATTGCCAGAAGGTACAATTATGATGAACATCGTTGCCTCTAATGATTTCACGTTTAATCAGGAAGAGTTCACTGCAAAAGTCGGCGAAACTGCGATCATGAAGTTTTCAAACAAAAGCGGAATTCACGGCATTGATATTGCAGATCTAGGTATCTCAATGAATAAAGATAATGCACAAACTGAATACACGTTTACTGAGCCAGGTGAATATGAAATTATTTGTAACATCCCATGTGGTCCTGGTCACGCAACAATGAAAGCTAAGCTAGTTGTAACAGCTGCTTAATCGTTGAATCAGTACTTAAAAGTAAAAGAGCCGCTTGCGGCTCTTTTTACGTAGAGGTTGGTTTAAAAGCTGAGCTTTGATGACGATGCTAGGCTAAGAAGACTATTCGACGTCGAATATGGCATTCATCGGGAGCCTGCGGTGCGCGCGTACCAACAAACGTACGCTGTGCTCCTCGTTCCCTAGCTTCAAGCCATCTTCTTGGTCCTGAAAGCTCAGCTTTTAAACCTTTATTGGAAAGAGGTTGGTTTAAAAGCTGGGCTTTGATGACGATGCTAGTCTACGAAGGTTATTCGACGTCGAATATGGCATTCATCGGGGTATGCTTCCGATGTATGTTTCCTTTCAGAAACATTGTAGCGCACGTACCAACAAACGTACGCTGTGCTCCTCGTTCCCTAGCTTCGTGCCATCTTCTTGGTCCTGAAAGCTCAGCTTTTAAACCTTTATTGGAAAGAGGTTGGTTTAAAAGCTGAGCTTTGATGACGATGTTTGTCTTCGCTGTCTACTCGACGTCGAATATGGCATTCATCGGGAGCCTGCGGTACTCTCGTACCAAAAGCGTACGCTGCGTTTCTCGTTCCCTAGCTTCAAGCCATTTTCTTGGTCCTGAAAGCTCAGCTTTTAAACCTTTATTGGAAAGAGGTTGGTTTAAAAGCTGGGCTTTGATGACGATGTAATGCTTCGAAGACTATTCGACGTCGAATATGGCATTCATCGGGAGTCTGCGATGCGCGCGTATCAACAAACGTACGCTGTGCTCCTCGTACCCTAGCTTCGTGCCATCTTCTTGGTCCTTTGATGACGATGTAATGACTACGAAGAAAATCAAGGTTGTCGTGATAAAAGGACTAGGTTATCATTAAGGAAACACATATGAATAGTTTTGAGGAGGCAGTATCATTGATTACACATATCGTATTTTTTAAGCTAAAAGACAATTCTCCTGAGAAGGTTGAAGTAACCGCACAAGTGCTGCGTGATATGGAAGGTAAAATTGAGCAGTTAAAATACATCGAGGTTGGTGTGGACGTACTCCATTCCGCTCGTTCTTATGATATTGCATTGATTACGAAAGTTGATTCATTGGCTGATTTAGAAGCTTATCAGGTTCATCCAGAACATCAAAAGGTTCTCGCACATATGAATGAGGTTCGTGAATCATCCGTTGCAGTTGACTTTGAAAGCTAAGAGGGAAGCATTATGCGTGACGTATATGAAATGATGACCTATTTGATCGTCATCATCGTTAGCTGCTTTGTGATGGGAATAGCGCTAAAGCGAAAAGCAAAAAAAAGAATGAATGAAACCAACAATAGCGCTTCTGAAAAAGGTGGCGATAATTAATGTATTATGTTAATCAAGAGCAGATTGCTGTACGTTTGAATAGCATTCCTGCTTTAAGTGAAGCAATGAAGCAGCTGCAGGAGCAGTGGAACGGCGATATCATTCAGCAGCTTGCTCAGGAAAGAGCGCTACATCTGGCGATTGAAATTGTCACTGATGTAGGAAGCTATCTTATTGATGGCTTTTTAATGCGTGATGCAAGCAGCTATGATGATATTGTTGAAATTACAGCAGGTGAAGGTGTATATCCAGCGGAGATGACTCCATTATTGTTGGAGCTTGTTTCTTTACGTCGTCCGCTTGTACAGCAATATTTTGAATGGGAGTCTCAGCAGCTACATCCGTTGATGAAGCAGCTTCCACAATTACTACCGCAATTTAAACAAGCAGTAGAGCAATACGTCGCAAAAGAACTGATATGATATAGCTAGAAAGGTGGGCTGTTATGAAAGGAACTGGTTCGACTCGTGATGCCATACTTTATAAACTTCGAAGTCAAGGGCGAATGCAGATCAGCGTAATAGCCCACCAGCTTGGACTTACCGAAATGGCGATCCGAAGACATTTGCATGAACTGGCTAATCTAGGTTATGTAGAGGTCATTTCTATTAAGCAAGCGATGGGTAGGCCTCTTCATGCCTACGAGCTAACGGAGAAAGCAGAGGAGTTATTTCCTCGCAATTATCAATTGCTTACAGTCGATTTGCTTAGTGAGCTTGATGACGATCCTGATACGAGCCAGCTTATCGATAAGATGTTCCAAGGGCGAAAACGCAAGCTATTGCAGCGTTATTCTGCCGCAATGCAAGGCAAGTCGCTTGCGGAGAAGGTGCAAGAGCTAGCGCATATACAAGTAGCTGGCGGCTATATGGCAGAAGCGAGTCAAGACGAGCAATACTTCTATATCGAGGAGTACAATTGTCCGATAAAAGGCGTCGCTGATCGTTACTATCAAGCCTGTCAATGCGAGCTTGAGCTGTTCCAAGAACTGCTTGACGCTCCAGTTGAACGACTAGAATGCCTTGCAAAAGGCGGAGTAAAATGCAATTATCGTATTCATATGAAATAATACAGAGCTACAATGTGGCTACCGTATAGGTAATGATAAAGGTAGTTCAGTAAGTCAGTGAAGAAGCTGACTTACTGAACTGCCTTTTTTTGTGGCTTAACGTGTAATGGACAACAATGTCCATCATAGCCTAAGTAGAGATGATTCTCTAAAATAATGGACAGCGATGTCCTTTAGCACAGAAAATGATGCAGTATGAATTAGAAAATGAGCTCTTACGGACATGGCTGTCAAATAGAGCACCACAAATTGATAACTTGCAGCTAATGGTCATTGATGTCCATAAGATTCGGGATAGCTGCGTTCTGCAAGCGAAGCGAGCCGACTTTAAAGCCCACCGCATCAAAAGCTACAAACAACATCAATGAGATACTATCAAACCTCCGCGTAGGACTAGATCGTCCCGTTAACGGAGTGGGCTGTCTTTA
>Ga0182737_1000639_pt1 | contig 45649 bp, 39 predicted proteins | sample eDN5th30CBELigOP_FD_128878 | JGI IMG/M metagenome (GOLD analysis project Ga0182737, IMG submission 128878) | Enriched Organic Plus compost microbial communities from Emeryville, California, USA - eDNA 5th pass 30_C BE-Lig OP (version 2) (version 2) ...
AAGCTGCTGGCCCACGCCGGCATGGCGATCAGCGATATCGACCTGTTCGAGCTGAACGAGGCTTTCGCCTCCGTGGTGCTGCGCTACCTCCAGGCTTTCGACATTGACCCGGCGATCATGAACCCGAATGGCGGCGCCATCGCCATGGGGCACCCCCTTGGCGCCACCGGCGCCATGATCCTGGGCACGGCCCTGGACGAGCTGGAGCGCACCGGCAAACAGACCGCCCTCGTCACGCTGTGCATCGGCGCCGGCATGGGCACGGCCACCATCATCGAGCGCGTCTGACGCTGGTTGCGAGGCCACAGCCTCCGTACAGGAAAGCAGGAGACAGCCAATGAGTCTCAAGGAATTCCGCATCGACGTCGACGCCGACGGCGTTGCGCTCGTCACCTGGGATCAGCCCGGCGCGCCCATGAACGTCATCACCCTGGCGATGATGCAGGAGCTGTCGGCGGTGATCGACCGCATTGCGTCCGACGATGCCATCAAGGGCGCGGTGATCACATCCGGCAAGGACAATTTCTCCGCTGGCGCTGACCTCAACATGTTGCAGGGCGCCCGCGTCGAATTCGAACAGCGCGCCGCCAAAGGCGACCCGGAAGAGGCCATGCGCGTCTTTTTCGGCGAAACCCGCCGCCTGTCGCAGCTGTATCGTCGCCTGGAAACCTGCGGCAAGCCGGTGGCCGCCGCCATTCGCGGCCTCGCCCTCGGCGGCGGTTTCGAGCTGGCGCTCGCCTGCCACTACCGTGTCATGGCCGACGACGGCGCCACGAAGGTGGGTCTGCCGGAAGTCCAGGTGGGCCTGTTCCCTGGCGGCGGCGGCACGCAGCGCATCGCCCGCCTGATGGCGACGCCGGACGCCCTGCAATTCCTGTTCAAGGGCCAGCAGATCAGGCCGTCCATGGCCAAAACCATGGGCCTGGTCCACGAAACCGCCGCGCCGGGCGAGGTGATCGCCAAAGCCAGGGCCTGGATACTTGGCGGCGGCAAGGGCGTCGCCCCGTGGGACGTCAAGGGCTTCAAAAACCCCTCCGGCAAGGTGTTCTCGCCCGTCGGCATGCAGGTATTCCCGGCCGCCAACGCCATCTACCGCAAGGAAACCTACGACAATTACCCGGCGGCGAAGGCGATCCTGGCCAGCGTCTATGAGGGCCTGCAACTGCCGATGGATCTCGCCCTGCAGGTCGAGAGCCGTTACTTCGCCCACATCCTGCGCACGCCGGAAGCGGCGGCGATGATCCGTTCGCTGTTCATCTCCATGGGCGAGCTGAACAAGGGCGCCCGCCGGCCGAAGGGCGTGGAGAAATCAAAGCTGCGCAAGCTTGGCGTCGTTGGCGCCGGCTTCATGGGGGCCGGCATCGCTTATGTCAGCGCCCAGGCCGGCATGGAGGTGGTGCTGGTTGACCGCGACCAGGCCGCCGCCGACAGGGGCAAGGCCCATGCCGAAGCGCAGATTGACGCGCAGATCCGCAAGGGTCGCGCCACCGCCGAAACCAAAGCCGCCCTGCTGGGCCGCATCACCGCGACGCCCGACTATGCGGCGCTGGCCGGCTGCGATCTGGTGATCGAGGCGGTGTTCGAGGATCCGAAGGTCAAGGCCGAGGTGATCGCCAGGGTCGAGAGCGTGATCGGCGATGACGTCATCTTCGCCTCCAACACCTCGACCCTGCCGATCAGCGGCCTGGCGAAGGCTTCGTCGCGTCCGGCCAACTTCATCGGCATTCACTTCTTCTCGCCGGTGGAGAAGATGCTGCTGGTTGAGTTGATCGTCGGCCGACAGACCGGCGACAGGGCCCTCGCCACGGCCATGGATTACGTCCGCGCCATCCGCAAGACGCCGATCGTCGTCAACGATGCGCGCGGCTTCTTCGCCAACCGCTGCGTCGGCGCCTATGTCCAGGAAGGCCATCGCATGCTGCTGGAGGGCGTGCCGCCGGCAATGATCGAGAATGTTGGCCGCATGGCCGGCATGCCGGTGGGGCCGCTGGCGCTCAATGACGAGGTGGCGCTGGATCTCGGCCTGCGCATTGCCCGCGCCACGAAGGCAGAAGCCGGCGACGACGCGGTCGATCCCGACCAGCTGGCGTTGCTGGAAACCATGGTGGAAGGCGAGGGGCGACTCGGCCGCAAGAATGGCAAGGGCTTCTACGACTATCCCGAAAAGGGCCAGAAGCAGCTGTGGCCTGGCCTGGCGAAGTTGCAGAAAACCAGGCTTGATCCTGATACGCTGGACGTGACCGAACTGAAGCAGCGCCTGCTGGTCGTCCAGGCGCTGGAGGCGGCGCGCAGCTTCGGGGAAGGCATCGTCACGGACCCGCGCGAGGCTGACGTCGGCTCGATCATCGGCTTCGGTTTCGCCCCGTTCACGGGCGGCGTGCTGTCTTACATCGACGGCATGGGCGCGCCGGCGTTCGTCGCCCTGTGCGACCGCCTGGCCGCGAAATACGGCGAACGGTTCACCCCCAACGCCCAGCTTCGCCAGATGGCGAAGGACGGCGGCTCCTATTATCCGAAGCCCCAGGCCGTAGCCGCCTGAGGCAGCCTGATCCATAACCGGACGCAGGACGCCGCGGCGGGCAACCGTCGCGGCGTTATTTTTGAAGCCTGGATTTCAGTCGTTTAATCATGCTCCGGGCCGCCGTCCCCGCGCTGCTGTTCCACGGCGGCGCGCCGGGGCGGCTACGCCCATGCGGGTCGCGCAAATCATCTCCAGAAAACGCGCGGCGACGTCGCGGCGCGCCTTGCGCTTTATTCCATCCGCGCCCGCCACTGGGTCAGCAGGGCGCGCAGGGCCGCCGGTTTCAGCGGTTTGTGCAGCACGTGGGCGTTTTTCTTCTGCGCTTCCGCCCGCACCTCCGGCGAGCGGTCGGCGGTCAGCAGCACGGCGTGCAGACCCGGCCCCAGCCGCCAGCGCAGACGGGTGATCGCTTCCAGCCCGTCGCCCTCATCCAGATGGTAGTCGGCGATGACGATGTCCGGCGCGAAGCGGCGCGCGCCGATCACCCGGTTGGCCTCCTCCAGGCTGCCGCCCGCCGCCACTTCGCAGCCCCAGCCTTCCAGCAGGGCGCGCATGCCCTCCAGGATGGCCGGCTCATTGTCGATGGCGAGAATGCGCATGCCGGTGAGGGGCGTCGTTGGCGGCGGCGCCGGGCGGGCGGAATCCGGCGTCGCCACCGGCTCACGCACCGGCATCGTCACGGCGAACAGCGAGCCGCGCCCTGGCGTCGACGTCACGGACACCTTGTGATGCAGCACATGGGCGATCCGCTCGACGATGGAGAGCCCGAGGCCGAGGCCGCGCGCTTCGCGCATGCCCTGGTCGAGGCGCTGGAACTCACGGAAGATGAGGCGCTGTTTGGATTCAGGTATGCCAAGGCCCGTGTCGGCCACGGCGACGCGCAGCCGGTCGCCGTGACGGCGGCAGCCAACCAGCACCTTGCCGGAGGGCGTGTATTTGATGGCGTTGGAAATAAGGTTTTGCAACAGTCGTCGCAGCAGTCTCCGGTCCGAGCGCACATGCAGGGATGACGGCAGCACCGTCAGCTTCAGGCCCTTCTCGCGGGCCATCGGCGCGAACTCGCGCTGCAGCTGGTCGAGCAGGGGGCCGATCGGGAAAATGGAAAACTCCGCCCGCATCTGCCCGGCGTCGAGGCGCGAGATGTCGAGCAGCGCCGTGAGAATTTCCTCCACCGCGTCGAGGGAGCTGACGATGTTGTCGATCATCGGCCGGGCTTCGCCGGCCCCTTCCGGCCGCTCCACCAGCGCCGCTGCGTAAAGGCGCGCGGCGTTCAGCGGTTGCAGGATGTCGTGGCTGGCGGCGGCGAGAAAGCGGGTTTTCGACTGGTTGGCTTCGTCGGCGGCGGATTTCGCCCTGGTCAGCGCCACGTTCAGCCGCATCAGCTCCTGGGTGCGCTCCTCCACGCGCTTTTCCAGCGTGGCGTAGGCGGCTTCCAGCGCCTCTTCCGCCTCCACCTCCCGGGTGACCTCCGTGTAGGTGGTGACGAAGCCGCCGCCGGGCAGCTTGTTGGAGCGGATTTCGATGACGCTTTCGCCCGGAAACAGCTTGACGCGCGCGGGTGGACCGTCGTTGAGCAGGCTGGCGAGCCGGTCGGCGACCAGGTCGTCCACATGGCCTGGTCCATAGGCGCCCCGGGTGGCGTTGAAGGTCACCACCGCGTCAAGGCCGACGCCGACGCGAACGAAATCCGGCGGCAGGTCGTACAGATCCACGAAGGCCTGGTTCCAGGCGAGGATCCGCATGTCGTGGTCCAGAATCGTGATGCCCTGCTGCGCGTGGTCAAGGGCGTTTTGCAGCACGTCGCGATTGTACTGGATGGCGGCGGATGCGTCGTCCAGCAGCGCCATCGCCGTGCTCGACGACAGCTTGTCGGAACTGTTGAGCAGCGACAGCATGAGCCGGGAGGATGCTGCGCCGATCACTGAGGCCAGCAGGTGTTCGGCGAAGCGGATGGTCTGGATGTCCGCTGGCGCCGGCCCCCGGGCAGGCTCCTGGCGGGTGGCGTTGAAGCCGGCGAAGGCCGAGCGGGCGCGATCCTCGCCCAGATAACGCGTCACCGCGTCATACAGGTCATCGAAGGTGGCGACGCCGCGCACCGGCATGGGGCTCTGGCTCATGCGCGGCTCCGGCGAGCGGAACGCATAGGCCTGGAGGCGCTCGATGGCGCTGGCCGGACGCAGCAGGGAACAGGTGACATAAAAGACAATGTTGAGGCCAAGGCTCCACAGGACCCCCGGGGTGATATTTTCCGGCCCGGCTCCGGTCAACACCGCCGGGTTGATGATGCGCAGTCCGAAGGGCCCGGTCAGGAAGGAGCCGCCGAGGCTCTGCGGGTCGGCGATCGCCGGCAACAGCAGCATCCAGCCCCAGGCCAGCCAGCCAACGCTGAGGCCCGCCACCGCTCCCAGCGCCGTGCCGCGCCGCCAGATCAGCCCGCCGATGAACGGCGGCGCGATCTGGGCGATGGCGGCGAACGACAGCAGGCCGGTGGCCGCCAGCGCGGCGTTGGCGGCGTTCTCGTTGTAAAGCCAGGCCAGCGCCACCACGGCGACGATGGCGCAGCGGCGGATGCCCAGCACCACCGGCCCCATGCCGGAGCGGATGTGCAGGCCGCGCGCCGACCGGGCCGAACGCCAGCGCAGCAACACCGGCATCACCAGATCGTTGGAGATCATGATCGCCAGCGCGACGGAATCGACGATCACCATGGCGGTTGCGGCCGAAAGGCCGCCGATGAAGGCGAGCAGCGCCACCCACCCGGCGCCCGCGTGCAGCGGCAGTTGCAGCAGCGTCATGTCCCGGTCGACGGCCGTGGGAAACATCGAGATGCCGGCCAGCGCGATGGGAATGACGAACAGGTTGATCAGCGCCAGATAGGCGGCGAACATCCACGCCATGCGCGGCGCGTCGGCGGCCCGGCGGTTCTCCACCACCATCATGTGAAACTGGCGCGGCAGCAGCAGCGCCGCGCAGGCCGACAGCAGCAGTAACGTCGCCAGATCAAGCGGACTGGAGGTCATTTCCAGGAAGCGCATGGGCGAAATGGCGTCGGCGCGGGCGACGATATCGGCGACGCCGCCGAACATCACATAGGTGATGAACAGGCCCACGGCGAGAAACGCCGCCAGCTTGACGATGGATTCCACTGCGATCGCGGCGACCAGGCCCTGCTGGTGTTCGGTGGCGTCGACGCGCCGGGCGCCGAAAGCCACCGCGAACAGGGCCAGCACGCCAGCGGCCATCACGCTGATCCAGCCCATCCACGGCGCGGTTTGCCCGTCTATGGCGACGAGAAAGGTCGTGAGGGAAACCGAAACGGCCTTGAGTTGCAGGGCGATGTACGGAACCGAGCCGGTGACGGCGATCAGGGCGACAACCGCCGCCACTTTCTGGCTCTTGCCATAGCGCGCCGCCACGAAATCGGCGACGGACGTGATGTTCTGCGCCCGGCTGAGCGCGATGATGCGCATGATGAGCCGGGCGCCGAGAACCAGCGCCAGGGCGGGCCCTACGTAGATCATCAGGAAGTCGAGGCCCGAGCGGGCCGCGAAGCCAACAGAGCCGTAGAACGTCCAGGAGGTGCAATAGACGGCGATGGTGAGCGGATAGATGAACATCCGCAGCCGTCCGTCGAGCCAGTGTCCGCCGCGCCGGTCGCAGAACCATGCGACGCCAAACAGCGCGCACAGATAAAGCAGTGCAGCGGCGATCACCATCCAGCTGTCGGGCATGGAACTCCTGTGGTCTGGACAAAGGCGCCAGCCGCGCGAAACGGCCGGTCAATAACAGGCAGGATAATACTGCGCGCGCGTTTGTGTAACGATCAATAACCTTTGCCAGGTTATCCAGCAAAGAAGGCGTGGCAGGTTTCCGGGGCGCGGATCATGACGCGGCCGCAGACCGGCCCCCCTGTCATGGGATGGGGCGCCGGACAGGCGCCAGACAAACATCGCGACGTCGAGGTCGAGGAGGAATGCAGATGTTGAGTGAGTTCAAAAAATTCGCCATGCGCGGCAATGTCGTTGATCTCGCGATCGGCGTGATCATCGGCGCCGCCTTCAGCGGCATCGTCAATTCGCTGGTGTCTGATATCTTCATGCCCATCATCGGCTGGATTACTGGCGGCCTCGATTTTACCAATTACTTCATCGCATTGGGCAAGAACGTCACCGCAACTTCCTACGCCGAGGCGCAGAAGCAGGGGGCCGTCATCGGCTATGGCCGGTTCATCACCCTGGCCGTCAATTTTGTCATCATCGCCTGGATCCTGTTCCTGGTGGTGCGCGGCATCAACCGCCTGAAGGCGAAGGAAGAAGAGGCGGCGCCGGAGACGCCGGCCGATGTTGTGCTGCTCGCGGAAATTCGCGATCTGCTCGCCGCGAAGAAGGCTGTCTGACAGCCGGCGTGGTCCACGCGCCGGCCTGTCGGCAGCGGTGGCTTTGCACGGCGGCGTCCGCAGACGGACGCCATTTGCGCCGGGCTGGCTTTCAGCCCGGCGTTGCTGTTCCTGGGCTGGCGGTTCGGGCGCGCCCGGCGACGCCGGCGCAGGCTATTTGCACAGAATTCGCCATCTGTTCGCCATGATGAGCGCGCCGTGAGGCCGCGTGGTTTTTCCAGGCGCCTGTCATCAAATGGGAATACCATTTGTTAACCGTGCTTCACGTCTTCTTGCGCTGCCGGTGGTTGCCCGGGCTTTTTCATGTTTGCGCCGGAAAGCGATGGTCTGATGCAACTATTGAGAGGGATCGGTGTTTCCCTTGCAGGAATGATTGCGGAGGAGTGACAATGAAACTCGCCCTGACCGCCAGCGCTTTTGCTGGCGCCATGCTTTTCGCCTCGGGAGCGTTCGCCATGCCCGCGGCTTCGGGACTGGCGCAGCCTGCCCAGGCGGATGGCTTCGTGACCCACGTCGCACAGGGCTGCGGCCCAGGCGGCTGGCGCACCCCCTCCGGACGCTGCGCTTATGGCCGTCCCGGTTATGGCCCGCCGCGTTACGCGCCGCCGCCGCGCTATTATGGCCCGCCGCGCTGCTTCGTCAGGCACACGCCTTATGGTCCGCGCCGCGTTTGCCGTTAAGGCGCTTTCCGGTCAGTCAAAGCCGGCTGATCGATCAGAACTTGCCTGAAACAAATGAAAGCTGGAGCATTTCCGACCAGGACTGATCGGAAACCGCTCCAGGGCGCGGGCAACAACCGGCCCGCCCCAGGCAATACGGCGGGTGATCGCCGTTGTAGCACCAGTGGCTTCCGGGCCGGGCCGAACGCCAGCGATGGCGGCGACGGCCGGGTTCGGGGCTGAAGAAGAGAAAGTGAAAAATCGTATGAAGGCTGCATTTGCCATGTTGTCAGGCGCGCGCGTCGCCGGTTTGGCCACGATCGCTGGCGCGATGATGATCGCATCGGGCGCCATGGCGGCGCCAGCTGGCGCGGGCGCCGGCGCGTTCGACGGCGCCGGGGCGCCGATGGTGTCGACGGTTGCCGGTGGATGCGGCCCTGGCATGTACAGGGGCCCGGGCGGCCGCTGCTACCGGGCGGGCGTCCATCCGCACGCCCATCGTCCGCCGCCGCCGCCGCCGCGTCACTATCATGCGCCGCGCCGCGCCCCCCATTGCGTCGTGCAGCACACGCCGCACGGTCCGCGACGCATCTGCCGCTGAACCAGCTGCGCAAAATGCAAACGGCCCCGCTCCGGGGCCGTTTTTTTATTGGCGCGTCGCCATACGCGTTCAGTTGGTGGACGGGCCGGACTCGCAGGCGGAGCTCCAGGGCTTGTTGATGGGCGTGGCGCGCCCGCACTTGTCGCAGGCGGCGACGGACAGGGCCACTGCGAGCAGTGCGCCGCATCGCACGGTAAGCCGCGCTATGCGCTTCAGGCGCTGCTGGCGGCGGGCGACAATGGCTTCCATATCAGGTCTCCAGAACAGGTCGGCGGAAGGGGACGCGGCCTTCGCGTCCCGATAACGTCACATGGGCAACGCGTTGCCGCGCCCCTGACGCCGGTGCGCCCACGAGCGGGGCGCATCAATGGGTCACGCCCGGCCCCCGGGCTTTTCAGGGCGCGCGCATCGCGGCGTCGCGTCCCGGGACGTTGGAGCAACCCGGCGTGGCGATTTGACGACGCCGGCAGGCCGGGTCCGGCCACGGACGGCGCGGCGTGAACCCGCGCCCGTGGCCGTCCGGGCGTCAATGCCCGGTTGTTTTTGCCTGTCCACGGGGCAGGGGCAAGGTGTCCGCCACGTTGGAGCCAAGCATCTCGAACTGGTCGCCGAGGCCCTCGCGCGTCTTCGGGTCGATAATGGCGATGGGCGCCGACACCGCGATGCTGGCGGCCGTGCCGACGGTCGATGCCGCGCCCACGGCGATCCGGCCCAGCTTGTCGCCGAGGCCAACACCGGAGTCGCTGAGGGCCTGGCCGGCGACCAGCCGGCTGCCGATCATCTGCACCACCTGGGGCGACTGGGCGAAGGTGGCGTGGTTGATGGAATCCGATGACTGGACGCCCGTGAGGTCGATCAGGATGATGTCGTCGCGTTTCAGCTCCGAGCGGTAGGGCTCGGCCTGCGGGTTGATGGCGCCGAGACGCGTCTGGCCCCAGACCCGACGCGAGAAGGCCAGCGCCTCATCGTCCTGCGAGGTGAAGATGACGAAGGGCGGCCGCTTCGGCCCGATGGCGGCGATCTGCCGGCGGAACACGTCGAAATCCACGTCAGGCGCCGCCAGCATCACGCTGTTGATTTTCGGCGCGATGCGGCCGTTGCGGATCGCCATCTGCCGCAACGCCTCCAGCGTCACCCAATTGCCCATGGAGTGGGCGAGGATGGCGATTTCGCCCACCTGGGGGTCGCGGTTGAGGGTCGTGAGCAGCTTTTCCAGGGCGTCGCGGGAGAAGTTGCTGCTTTCGCGGTCGAAGCCATAGGAGAGCAGCCGCCCGCGCGACGGCCATGTGAACAGCACCGGCATCGCCGGCGCGCCAGAGTCATGGACGATCTGGGTGAACCGGTAAACCGCGTCCTCGAAGTTGGTGTTGTAGCCATGCACGAACACCAGCACCCGGCGCTGGCGCTGCTGACGCATGCGCTGGTTGAACGCCGCCATGGCCTGGGTCGGGCTCAGAACCCTGGCCGACAGGGTGGCGAAGTCCGTGGCGGGGTTGGCCGGCAAACGGCGCGGCCATTGCACGTCGCCAACCTTGCGCGCGCCGGCCGGCGGCACCGAGACGGTGATCTCGGCGAAATTGAGCAGATCGGAGCGCTCCCCGGTGAACATCTGGCCGGGGCGGGCGTTTTCAAGGCTGCGCGTGGTGGCCACCAGCATGCTGACAGGCGTCGCCCCGGGATAAACAGCCCCCTGTTCGGGCTGCAAAACGTTCCGGGCGCGGCCGCTGCATCCCGCCAGCAAGGCGGCGGCGATGGCGGTGACGGCTAGCACATATAGTCGGCGCATGGCGCGGCGGAGCTCCAGAACGGACGGTTGTCGGCGGTCAGATCCGGCGCGGCGCGCCTGTTGGACCTGGGGCGTCCCCCAGCAGCAACCGTTGGACGCGGCACCCTAGCGCGCGGTTTGGACAGGCGCCAGAAGCTCGTCGTCGCCGCATGGCGCGGGGCCGGGCGCCGGTGGTGTTTTTGCCACAGGCGCCGCCTCACCGGACGGCGCGCGGCGCAGCAGCACGATGGCGCTGGCGCTCACCACCAGCGCGAGGCCCAGCCAGTCGGTGATGGCTGGCGTTTCACCCAGCATCAGCATGGCGCCGATCACGCCGACGCCCGGCGTCATCAGCGTGCCAATGGCGGCGACCGACGCGGGGGACCGGGTCAGAACCCCAAACCAGATCCATGTTCCGAGCGCCTGGGCGGCGACAATATTGTAGGCGAGCCCGAAAAAGCCGGGCGTCAGACCATGAAAGGCAATGGCCGGTCCTTCGAAGGCCAGCATGCCCGCCGTCAGGATGGCCGCGGCGGCGCCGATCTGCCAGGTCGCCGCGGTCAGCGGCGGACCGCTGATCGGAAAGCGCTTCATGAAAACGGCGCCACAGGCCCAGGATAACGCCGAACCAAAGGCCAGCGCGAGGCCGACGGAAAGCCCGCCGGCGGCGAGGGCGGGCCACGCCAGCGCCATCAGGCCGGCGGCGCCCAGCGCCAGGCTGAGGGATTTGCGGGCGTCAAGCCGCTCGCCCAGGAAGACCACCGCCATCGCCGTCGCCCACACCGGCATGGAAAAGGCGATGATCGCGGCCCGTCCGGTTTCCATCACCATCTGCGCCCAGGCGTTGAGGATGTTGACCAGCGCCATGCCGAAAATGGCGGGAACCAGCACGCGCCACCACGCGCGCGGGCTGATGCGCAGGCTTTCGCCGCGCCACAGCGCCGCGCCAGCCAGCACCAGCGCGGCGCCCGACAGGCTCAGCGCCCGCGTCGTCCACGGGCCATATTCAAGGATGGCGAATTTGACGATGGGCCAGTTCAGACCCCAGATCAGGCCAAGGAGCGTGACCAGCGCCAGATTGTTGCGGGTGGGGTGCGGGGGCATGGCGCGGGACCTGATGTTGCTCCCGCGATTTGTGCAGCCTTCCAGACGTTATAACAAATGCGTCACGCGCGGGAGCCGTGCGCCCACGATGCGTCCATGGCATGGCTTGCCCGATACGGCGGCCGCCGCCAGTCCGTCGCCGCCCGCCCGTCCTCCCGCCTTTCTCGCGCGCCGCCTTTCTCGCGCCACGTGCGGCTTTCGTCGGGCCTTGCCTGGCGATGTTTTTCGTAGAAGTCTTGGCGCACGCTCCCGGTCAGGAACAAGATGGAGCGGTATTCTGGAGGAGCGCCGCATGACGGTTCGTTACTACGACTGGATTGCCCATCACGCGATGCGCACGCCTGAGCGGCTTGCGGTCGTCAATCTGGCGGACGGTCGGGAGTTTTCTTACGCGCGGATGCATGACCGCGTGGGCCGGCTGGCGGCCCACCTGTCGGTCAACCTTGGCGTCAACGCCGGCGATCGTGTGGCCGTGCTGGCCCAGAACGCCCCGGAGACGCTGGAGGTCCAGTTCGCCTGCGGCCGGCTTGGAGCGATTTTTGTTCCGCTCAACACGCGCCTCACGGTGGCCGAGCTGACCTATATCGTGGGCGACGCCGCCCCGCGCGTCATGGTTCATGACGCGGAGCTGGCGGCCACGGCGCTTGAGGTCGCGGCCGCGTGCCAGACGCCGGCGAGCCTGCAGTTCGACGCTCCCTACGAGGCGGCGCTGGCGGCGGTCCAGCCCTTGCCGCGCGCCGCCTGGGCCGATGTCAGCCATGATGACGTCTCCACCATCATGTACACCTCCGGCACCACCGGCCGCCCCAAGGGCGCGATGATCACGCACGGGATGACGTTCTTCAACTGCGTCAACCTGGGAGCTATTGCCGGCGTCAGCCAGTCGACCGTTCAGTTGCTGGTGCTGCCGCTGTTCCACACGGGCGGCCTGAACTGCTACGTCAATCCCACCCTGCACGCTGGCGGTCTCGTGCTGGTCATGCGCGCTTTCGATCCGGGCGCGACCCTGCGGCTGATCCACGACAAGGCCTTTGGGCTGAACCTGCTGTTCGGCGTGCCGTCGATTTACCAGTTCCTGTGTCAGCACCCCGATTTCGACAAAACCGATTTCTCGGGCCTGCGGGTCGGCGGCGTGGGCGGCGCGCCGATGCCGGTGCCGCTGCTGCGCATCTGGGAGCAGCGCGGCGTTGCGCTGCAACAGGGCTATGGCATGACGGAGACGAGCCCGGCCGTGCTGGCGCTCGACCAGGCGGACGCCGCCGCGCGGGCGGGCTCCGCTGGCAAGCCGGTGCTGCACACGGAGGTCTGCGTGATGCGCGAGGACGGAACCGTGGCGGCGCCAGGTGAGATCGGCGAGCTGTGGGTGCGCGGTCCCAATGTCACGCCGGGCTACTGGAACCGGCCGGACGCCAACGCCTCATCCTTCACGGACGGCTGGCTGCACACCGGCGACGCCACCCGCGTCGACGCCGACGGCTTTTTCTATATCGTCGACCGCTGGAAGGACATGTACATCTCTGGCGGCGAGAACGTGTATCCCGCCGAGGTGGAGGACGTGCTCTACCAGATGCCGCAGATCGCCGAGGCGGCGATCATCGGCGTGCCGGACGAACGCTGGGGCGAAAGCGGTCTCGCCGTTGTGGTGGTGAAAGCCGGCCAGCAGCTCTCGGAGGACCAGGTTCATGAACATTGCCGGGCGCGCCTCGCCCGCTTCAAATGCCCGCGCGACATTGCCTTTGTCGAGGCCCTGCCGCGCAACGCCACCGGCAAGGTGCACAAGCCGACCCTGCGCGGCCAGTTTGTCACCGAACCGGCAGGCGTCTGAACCCGCCGGGATACGCGCCCTGGCCGGGACGGTAACTGAAACAGACGCGCCGGTCGTGAGCGCCGGCACGTCGCGACCAAACGGCGCGCGCGCCTGAGAGTTTGACTGTGACTGAGCGTTTTGACGATGTGCGCGCCCGGATGACCGGGCTGTTCTCCGGGTTTGAGCGTCTTGCTGACGATGCGGCCCACGCCGGGCTCAAACGGGCGGCGGTGGCGATCACCGTGGTGGAAGATCCGCGCGGTGACGGCGGGTTGGCGTTCGTGCTGACGCGCCGGGCCCGCACCCTGCGCTCCCATGGCGGCCAGTGGGCGCTGCCAGGCGGCCGTTGTGACCCCGGCGAAACCGCGACCGAGGCGGCCCTGCGCGAGGTGTCGGAAGAAATCGGCCTCGCCCTTGGGGCCGACGCGGTGCTGGGCGTGCTCGATGATTACCCCACCCGCTCCGGCTATCTGATGACGCCCGTGGTGGTGTGGGCCGGCGACGCCAGCGCCATCGTCCCCAACCCCGCCGAGGTGGCGTCGGTGCACTACATTCCCCTGGCGCATGTGGCGCGCGAGGATATCGTCAGCTTCATCACCATCCCGGAGAGCCCGCGCCAGGTTATCCGGCTGTGGATCGACGACGATCACATCCATGCGCCGACGGCGGCGGTGATCTACCAGTTCCGCGAGGTGCTCGCCGGGCGCGACACCCGCGTGCACGAGCTGGAGCAGCCGGTGTTCGCCTGGAAATAATATTAGCCCTTCCCAAAACACCACCGGCCGCGCGCCGGCTACCGGGAGTTTCAGCGTTCATGAGCAACTTGCCGACCATCAGGCCCGACGAAGCCGGCTTCTCCGTGGAGCGCCTGGAGCGGATCAACGCGGTGCTGCGCGACCATGTCGACCGCGGCCGGCTTGCCGGCGCGGTGACCCTGCTGTCCCGCTTCGGCAAGGTGGCGCATTTTTCGGCCGTCGGCATGCGGGACCCGGCGACGGGCGAGGCGCTGCGGACCGACGCCCTGTTCCGCTGCTATTCCATGACCAAGCCGGTCGTTTCCACCATGATCATGATGCTGGTGGAGCAGGGGCGGCTGCTGATCACGGATCCCGTCGCCAAATATATTCCGGCGTTCGCCGCCACGAAGGTGGCGGTGAAGCGCGACGGCGTCCTGACCCTGGAGGATCAGGCGCGGCCGATGACCGTGCAGGACCTGCTGCGCCACACCTCGGGCCTGAGCTACGAATTCCTGGCCATGCCCGAACTGCAGCAGATGTACATGGACGCCCGCATTTTCCGGCGCAGCTGGACCAGCATGGAGCACGCGGAAGCCCTGGCGCAGCTGCCGCTCAACAGCCAGCCAGGAACCCGGTGGGATTACGGCCGCTCCACCGACATTCTCGGGACCATCGTCGAGATCATCACCGGCTCCTCCCTCGGCGACGCCCTGCGCGAGCACATCTTCGATCCGCTCGGCATGGACGACACCGGCTTTTATGTGCCGGAAGGTTCGCTCCACCGCCTGGCTGAACCGATGCCGCGGGATCCCGACACCGGCGAGGCGGTGAAGCTGCTCGACGTGACGAAACCGTTCCCGTTCGAATCCGGCGGCGGCGGCCTGGTGTCGTCGGCGATGGATTACGCCCGCTTCATCCAGATGATCCAGAACGGCGGCGTGCTCGGTTCAACACGGTTGCTCAGCCGCAAGACCGTGAGCCTCATGGCCGCTGACCACCTGCCCGAAGGCGCGTCCATCGGTTCTGACCTGTTGCCGCCGGGACATGGCTTTGGCCTCGGCTTCGCGGTGCGCACCCACGATGGCCTGGCGCCGTCGCCAGGCGGCGCCGGCCAGTTCTTCTGGAGCGGCATCGCCGGCACCACCTTCTGGATCGACCCGGAGGAGGAGTTCTTCGCCCTGCTGATGATCCAGGTGCCGCCGAACCAGCGGGAGGAATACCGCCACCTGTTCCGCAATCTGGCTTACGGCGCCTTCGGCGACTGACGACCGCTCCGCCTGTCCCGCCATCCATCCGCGCTGGCGGACGGAACCATGACGGCGGGCGGGAGGTTGCGCCTGTGCGCCTGACGGAGCAAAGGAAGCATGGGCGCCGCGCCGCCCTGGCGCACGCCAATTGCGCCCGGCGACGCTGGCGGGTAAATCCTGCCGGGTCGCCGCGCGCCCTGTTCGGTTGCGCCATTCATCCGGCGCCGATGTCCGGGCGTGACGCGGCGTCGTTTCGCGCCTGGAAAGCGCGTCAACCAAAGAGGGAGCAGGCCCCGTTGCAGAGCGGGCGGTTCTTGCTCCCGTATCAGGATATCCCATGACCGCCTGGTGGCCGGAAATCGTCGCTGCGCTCCAGATCATCTGGATCGATCTTGTCCTGTCTGGCGACAACGCGGTGGTCATCGCTTTGGCCTGTCGCGGCCTGCCGGCCAGCCAGCGCAAATGGGGCATTATTTTCGGCGCCGGCGCCGCCATCATCCTGCGCGTGATTTTCGCCCTGCTGGTCATCCAGCTGCTTCAGGTGCCGTTCCTCAAGGTCATTGGCGCTTTTCTGCTGCTGCGCATCGCCGTTGGCCTGACCCGGGGGCAGGAGGATGAGCACGGTGAGATCCGTGAGTCCGGCAAGCTGTGGGGCGCCGTCTGGACCATTGTCGTCGCCGATGCGGTGATGAGCCTGGATAACGTCATCGCCATTGCCGCCGTGGCCCAGGATCATGTCGGCATGCTGATTTTCGGCCTCGCCCTGTCGATCCCGCTGATCGTTTTCGGCGCCAATATCCTGGTGAAGGCCATTGACCGCTTCCCGATCCTGATCTGGGCCGGCGCGGCGCTGCTCGGCTGGGTGGCTGGCGGCATGCTGATCACCGATCCATGGATGGTGAAGACGCTTGGCGCCGACCAGGTAGCGAACTGGAAGCTGCCGGTGGAGGCGGCCGGCGTGCTGCTGGTGGTCGGTCTTGGCTGGCTGATGCGGCGGCTGGCGCAGCGCCGGCGGACCGCCGACGCCGACGCCGACGTGGGCGGCGGCATCTGAAGCCCGATCCGGGCGCGCCATGCCGCCCGGCAGGCCCGCGCGCTGGACGCCGGTTTCAGACCTGATCGCGGAAGCGCGCGATGATGCGTTTTTGCAGATGATCACGCACGTCCCGGTAAGCCTGTAGCCTGTGGGCGCGGGAGCCGTGCGTCGCGGTGGCGTCCGGCGTTGGCCAGTATTCCACTTCCACCGCCAGCGTGCGCGTCAGTTCGAGCGCCGCGTGGTGCGCCTCTGGCGACAGGGTGACGATCAGGTCGAAGTTCAGCCCCTCGTATTCTTCAAGCTCGTCGAGCGTGCGCGGCCGGTGGCGGCTGGCGTCCACGCCCATCTCGTCCAGCACGGCGACTGCGAACGGATCGAGGTCGTCCTTCCGCACCCCGGCGGACTGCACATAGATGCTCTTGCCGAAATAGTGCCGGGCCAGCGCTTCGGCCATCGGCGAGCGCACGGCGTTGAGGGCGCAGACGAACAGCACCGCCTGTACGCGCGGTTTCGCGTCCGGGGGCGCCTTCGCGGCCTGATCCGGCGCCTCGGGCGGGAACGCAGCGATCAATTCAGCCCTTCCAGTGCAGGGCGAAGATGAGGGTGAACAGGCGGCGGGCGGTGTCGAAATCCACCGTCAGCTTGCCGGCCAGCCGCTCCTGAACCAGCGCTGCGGCTTCGTCATGCAGGCCGCGCCGGCCCATGTCGATCGCTTCGATCTGTTGCGGCGAGGCCGTGCGCACGGCGGCGAAATAGCTGTTGCAGATCAGTTCGTAGTCCTTGATCACCCGCCGGAACGGCGTCAGCGACAGATAATGCGCCGCCACCAGCGCGCCGCTGCCGGGCGGCTCGCCGTCCTCCGGCGTCTGCCGCACGGTGAACGCCAGCCGTTTCTCCACCATGGCGAGCTCAAGGGCGTAGGGGCCCGCGTCGACATTGGGCACGGCAAAGCTGTTGCTCTCGACGATGTCCCAGATGGCGGCGTTGCGCTCATGCTCCTGCTCGGGCGCGCCGCGGCCGATCGATTGCTCGTCCAGCGCCACGGACGCCAGCCGGTTCCGGGAGAAGGTCCCGCCTGAAGAATCTCCGCTTGCGGACATCGCGGCTCCTTCCCGTCCTGCTGGCTGGGGCCGGCTGTTGGCGCATGATTCGTAAAAATCATGCGCAATTAAAGTAAGGTGGAGCCCGACGCGTTTTTGTTGAAACGCGTCGCGCCCTACAGGTTGAGGCGGATGGCCACCGAGCGGGCGTGCCCCCCCAGCCCCTCTGAATTGGCGAGGCTGATGGCGGATGGCCCGAGCTGGCGCAGCGCCTCCGGCGAACACGAGAGTATCGACGTGCGCTTCATGAAGTCCAGCACGCCGAGGCCGGAGGAGAAGCGGGCGGAGCGCGCGGTGGGCAGCACGTGGTTGGGGCCGCCGACATAATCGCCGATGGCTTCCGGGGTGTGCGAGCCGAGGAAGATCGCGCCGGCGTTGCGCACCTGCGCCGCCAGTTCCGCCGCGTTGGCGGTTTCGATTTCCAGGTGCTCGGCCGCGATGGCGTTGGCCAGCGGAACCGCTTCGGCCAGATCGCCGACCAGAATGATGGCGCCGTTGTCGCGCCAGCTGGCGGCGGCGATCCGGGCGCGCGGCAACGTCGCCAGCTGGCGCTGCACCGCGGCTTCCACCGCGTCCGCGAGGCTGGGGCTGTCGGTGATCAGAATGCATTGCGCCGCCGCGTCGTGTTCAGCCTGGGCCAGCAGGTCGGCGGCGATCCAGTCGGGGTTGGCGTGGTCGTCGGCGATCACCAGCACCTCGGAGGGGCCGGCGATCATGTCGATGCCCACCGTGCCGAACACCCGGCGCTTGGCCGCCGCCACCCAGGCGTTACCCGGTCCGACGATCTTGGCGACCGGCGCGATGGTGGCCGTGCCGTAGGCGAGGGCGCCGATGGCCTGGGCGCCGCCGATGCGGTAGATTTCATCGACGCCAGCAAGGTCCGCCGCCGCCAGAACCAGCGGGTTCATGGCGTCGTCTGGCGTTGGCGCCACCATGACGATGCGCGGCACGCCAGCGACGCGGGCTGGCACGGCGTTCATCAGCACCGATGACGGATAGCTGGCGGTGCCGCCCGGCACGTAGAGCCCGACAGCGTCGATGGCCGTCCAGCGCCAGCCCATGGTGACGCCCAGCGCGTCCGTGAAGCTGTCGTCCTGCGGCTTCTGGCGACTGTGATAGGTCTCGATGCGGTCGCGGGCGACGGCGAGGGCGGCCAGCTCTTCCGGCTTGCAGGCGGCTTTCGCGGCGGCGATTTCATCGGCGCTGACCCGCATGCGCCCGCCGGAAATATCCAGCCGGTCGAATTTCGCCGTCAGCTCGATGACAGCCGCGTCGCCGCGCGTCGCCACGTCGGCGAGGATCGCGCGCACGCCTTCGTCCACGTCCACCGACGTTTCGCGCTTCTGGCCGAGCAGGCGGGCGAAAGCATGCTGGAAGCCGTCCTGGCGGGCGTCCAGTCGCAGCGCCGTGGGGCCTGTGTCAACCATGTCAAAGCTCTCCGTCGGTTTCAGATCGGCTCAATCTGTTTCATGGGCGGGACGGCGAATGGCCTCCCATACCGGGCCCAGGTCCTTCAGCTGCGCCTCGATGCACTCGACCTCGGCGCGGATGACGCCGCCGCCGGAAAAATCCAGCCGCAGCGCGCCAGACGGGGCTTCGCCTGGTTCGAAAGAAATTGCCAGCAGATTCAGCGCCTGGGCCGCGGGATCAACGCCCTTGTGGACGACGCGGGAAACGCGGCCGAAATGCAGGGCGCTGAGCCGGCGTCGTGGCTGATCAGGCGGCGAGGACCAGTCGAAACGGCGCAGGCTCAGCGCCAGCAGGCCGTCGCCGGGGCGCCAGACGATGTCGGCGGGTCGCAGCACGGCGTCCTGAACGTGGGCGGAAATCACCGCCAGATCTTCGGCGTCGAGCGCCATCAGGCCAAGGGGCGTGCTGTCGTCGGAGGTCAGTTGGCTCATGGTCGCCTGTCGGGCTGGCGTGGAAACACGGGTCAGGACCCGGGAAACATTTGCGGGAACAACGTTTGGGGCGCGCGGCGCGTAACGAACTGTGCATATATATCATGGTTGATAACGTTTGCGGACGTTGGCGCGGCCGGCGGCCGCGGGCGCGTCACAATCTGGCTTGAAACACCAGAAGCAACCCGAAAGACGCGCCGGACCATTCGGCGGCAGGGTCAGGAGAATTCCCATGAGGTTCCGTTCAGTGACGGGGCGCGTGGCCCAGGTGGCGACGGTGACGGCAAGGACGACGACAGCGGCCGTGACGATGGCCGTGGCGGTCGCGGTGACGGTGATGCTGCCGCAGATCGCCGCCGCCCAGCCGTCCGACGATGGCCGCCCGCCGCCGCCGCCCGGCATGCGCCCGCCGCCGCCTCCGCCACCCCCGCCTGGTTTCCGGCCGCCGCCGCCGCCTCCGGCATTCAGGCCTCCGCCGCCGCCGCCGGCCATGCGCCCGCCGCCGCCCCCACCGCCGCCACCGGCTTTCCGGCCCCCACCGCCGCCGCCGCCTCCGCCCCCACCGCCGGCGTTCCGGCCTCCGCCGCCGCCGCCTCCGCCGCCGGTTTACGACCGGGGGAGGGACCGTGACTACGATCGTCGCGACCGTGACCATGATCGCCGCGACCGTGACTACGATCGTCGTGGCCATGATCGCGATTACGACCGGCGTGACCGGGACTACGACCGGCGCGACCGTGACTATGACCGACGGGACCGGGACTATGACCGCGGGCGTGATTATCGCGCCGGCGGGCCGCGCGGCAGCGTTTGCGTCACCTCACGCGGCAGCTGCCCGACAGGCGTGATGTTGCCCCGCAATGCGCCGTGCCAGTGCGACATCGCCGGCTTTGGCGTCAAGCGCGGCGCCGTGGCCTACTGATCCCCCGCGCTGTCCCCGGGGGCAGCGCGGGCGGGCGCGCCGATGACAGCAAAAAGGGCGGAGCCAGTGGCTCCGCCCTTTTTGCTGGTCGTGGTTGCAGGTAGCGACCGTTCTTTCAGGTGGCGACAGGGTGGTGTCTCAGTCGCCCGAGAGCCGCTCCACCTGCGCGCCGCAGCGGCCAAGCTTGGCTTCCAGCGCTTCGAAGCCGCGATCGAGGTGATAGACCCGGTTGACGGTAGTGTCGCCGTCAGCGGCAAGGGCCGCGATCACCAGCGACACGGACGCGCGCAGGTCGGTGGCCATCACCGGCGCGCCGGTCAGCCGTTCGACGCCGTCCACCCAGGCCACGTCGCCGTCGAGGCGGATGCGAGAGCCGAGGCGGGCCAGCTCCTGCACGTGCATGAACCGGTTCTCGAAGATGGTTTCGCGGATGCGGCTGGTGCCCTTCGCCCGGGTCAGCAGCGCCATCAGCTGGGCCTGCAAATCGGTGGGGAAGCCCGGGAAGGGTTCGGTGGTCACGTCAACCGGGTCGATGCCGTGGCCGTTGCGGCGCACGCGGATGCCTTCGTTGCTGACGGTAATGTCCGCGCCGGTCTTGACGATGATGTCCAGGGCCGATTGCAGCAGTTCCGGCCGCGCGCCTTCCAGCAGCACCTCACCGCCGGTCATGGCCACCGCCATGGCGTAGGTGCCGGCCTCGATGCGATCGGGCAGCACCGTGTGGCTGGCGCCGCCGAGGCTGCCGACGCCCTGGATGACGACGCGCGACTGGCCGGCGCCGCTGATGCGCGCGCCCATGGCGTTCAGGCAGTCGGCGAGATCGACCACCTCCGGCTCGCGGGCGGCGTTGTCGATGACCGTTTCACCATCGGCGAGCGCCGCGGCCATCAGCGCCGTATGGGTGCCGCCAACGGTGACTTTCGGGAAGTCGATATGGGCGCCGCGCAGGCCGCCGGACGGGGCCGTGGCGACCACATATCCGCCCTCGATTTCCACCCTGGCGCCCAGCTTCTCCATCACCATCAGCAGCAGGTCGACGGGGCGGGTGCCGATGGCGCAACCGCCGGGCAGGGAAACCCGGGCGTGACCGGCGCGGGCCACCAGCGGCGCGATGACCCAGAAGCTGGCCCGCATGCGCGACACCAGCTCATAGGGCGCCACGGTGTCGATGATCGACGCCGCCTTCAGGCGGATGCTCTGGCCGGTTTCCGATGTCTGCCCTGGCCGCTTTCCGGCGATCGCCGTATCGACGCCGTGATTGCCGAGAATGCGCAGCAATTGCTGCACGTCGGCGAGGCGGGGCACATTGTGCAGCTCCAGCGTCTCCGGCGTCAGCAGGCTGGCGATCATCAGCGGCAGGGCGGCGTTCTTTGCGCCGGAAATCGGGATGACGCCGTTGAGCGTCGCGCCGCCGGTAATGCGGATACGGTCCATCTATGTGCTCCGGGCGGAACGCCGCCTCTTGTGATCAACGGGGTCTGCAGACAGGTCAGACAGGCCGGACATGCCGCCGGCGCCTGGCCGCGCAGCCATGCGCCGGATGCGGATTCTGACGGGGCGTTGCGGAAACGCCTGCGCGTGCTTCCAGCAAATCGCTTCAGAAAGACCGTCCAGCGCTGGCGGCGGCGCGGAAATGCGTCGTCCGCCGGACGTCAATTGGCCACCTGCCACGGCAAGGCCAATCTGGCCGGCGTTTTCTCCTTCCGGGCTGGCGCCTTCTGGCCGGGCGTTCACCTCAGGATGATTCTGGCAGGAACGTAATTTTGGCAGAGGGGGCCTGCTGGCACAAGCGCCGGAAAGCCACAGCGGCGGGCGCTTTCGGAAAGCCGTCGGCGCCGGCGACGGGCGGGATCAGCGGCCGCTTTCGCCCGCATCATCGCGCAGCTCCTGCGCCGTCTGGGGCGCCGCCTCCTGCGCGTCGTCGGGGCGCGTTGGCGCGGCGGCGCGCTCCCGCGTCTGGGTTTTTCGTTTGCGCAGATTGGCCCGCAGCGCCTGCGCCAACCGCTTCTGTCGTTCCGTCGCTGTTTCGCTGCTCACGGGGCGCCCCGGCGTTAGGGTTGATCTCGGCGCTTGCGGCAAGGGCGGAAAAGCCTCGCGAAAACGCATCATCCGCGGCGGACGGCGCGCGCCTGCCTGCCGGCGGTGTGATAGCAAAGTCCGGCCCCCCAACGCCAGCGCCAGCGATTGGGGTGGCTGCCGGGGCAGGCCGCGCCGGGCCATGAACCGGCCGGCGCCGAAAAACGGGGCAAGACTGCGGCGATTGTCACGCTTGCACGGGGGGTGTTTGTCTGGAATGCTTCAAAACCGCAGGTCACATATTGTATAGGGGCGTGCTTGCGGCAAAAAGGGCCATTCGCAGCCCGGCCAGCTCCGCAACGCAGGCCAGAGGCGCGCAGGCAGCGCGGAACGGGACCGTGATGAATTACGAACACTATTTTGAGAATGCCCTGGCAGCCCTGAAAAATGAGCGCCGGTACCGGGTGTTCGTAACCATCGAGCATGATGTCACGCGCTTTCCCCGCGCCACCTGGCACGGGCCGCAGGGCGCCCGCGAGGTCACCGTGTGGTGCACCAACGATTATCTCGGCATGGGCCGGCACAAGGTGACCATCGAGGCGATGGCCGAATGCGCCCGCGCCCTTGGCGTCGGCGCGGGCGGCACCCGCAATATCGCCGGCACCTCCAAGCCGATCGTTGATCTGGAAACCTCGCTGGCAGATCTGCACGGCAAGGAAGCAGCCCTGGTTTTCACCTCCGGCTACGTCTCGAACGAAACCGGCATTTCCACCCTGGCCAAATTGTTGCCGGAGCCGTTGCTCATCTCCGATGAGATGAATCACAACTCCATGATCGAGGGCGTGCGCCGCTCCGGCGGCGAGAAGCGGATCTTCCGTCACAACGACATCGCCCATCTGGAAGAAGTGCTGAAGGCGGCGGGCCCGGACCGCGCCAAGATCATCATTTTCGAAAGCGTGTATTCGATGGACGGCGACGTTTCGCCGATCCACGCCATCTGCGATCTGGCGGAACGCTACAACGCCATGACCTACCTCGATGAGGTGCACGCCGTTGGCCTCTATGGTCCGCGCGGCGCCGGGTATGCCGAGGAGGTGGGGGCGATGCACCGTCTCGACGTGATCGAGGCGACGCTGGCCAAGGGCTTTGGCGGCCTCGGCGGTTATCTGGCCGGCAAGGAGTCGGTGATCGACGCCATTCGCTCGCACGCCCCGGGCTTTATCTTCACCACGGCGCTGCCGCCGCCGGTGGCCGCCGCCGCCCGCGCGGCGATCGAGCACCTCAAGGTCAGCGGCGTCGAGCGCGCCCAGCAGCGCGCCCAGGTGGCGAAGACCAAGGCGCGCCTTGCCGCCGCCGGCCTGCCTGTGATGCCCAACAACACCCATATCGTGCCGGTGATGGTTGGCGACGCCCAGCTCGCCAAGGCCGCCAGCGACATGCTGATCGAGCGTCACGGCGTCTATGTGCAGCCCATCAACTATCCGACAGTGCCGCGTGGAACCGAGCGGCTGCGCATCACGCCGACGCCGTATCATTCCGACGCGCTCATCGACGAACTGACCGAAGCGCTCGTCGCCACCTGGCGCGACCTGGGCCTCGCCCTGGGGGAGCGCCAGGCGGCCTGAGCAGCGCAGGCCGCGGCGCTTGGTGAGCAGGCGCATGTTTTACGACGCCAAAGGCGTGACCAGCGGGCCGGTCACGCCTTTTGCATTTTTGGGGCGACCTCTCCCTGAAAGGTGATTTTATTCGCCAGCCGCCGTCGCGATTCCGTGGGCATCCAGCGGCGGCGTCGCCACCGCGTTCGACCCGGGTTTTCCCCTGCCGGCTTCGTCTGGAAGCGCGAAAACGTCGCATTCCACAAACATTCGCCTTCCGCCGCTTGCGCGCCGCCAGTCGCTGTGGCATTGGAGCGCCCATCGAAGGACGCGGCTGACGCAAGCGCGCCGCTCCCCGGAAAGCCGCAGTAGCTCAGTGGTAGAGCACACCATTGGTAATGGTGAGGTCGGGAGTTCAATCCTCCCCTGCGGCACCAGTTTTCTCATCCTCATCCTGACTGGAAGCCTGGATCGCCCGCCGTCATGCGCGCGGGGCATGCCCTGTCGCCTGCGTGGCTATCGCCTCGGGCCGGGATTGCGACTATTCAGGTTGTCCGTGGGCCGCCGGCCGGTTCGCCATCATGGCGGGCGAGGCCCGGACATGGCCCCGACGGGGGAGGCGCTTCCGGAAGGAGCGACCACGGCCCCGCATGACAACAGGCGTGATCCGGCATCGCGGCGACCTCCGGTTTCCCGAGACGCATCCGCTCCAGGGCAGGAAACAGATGGCGACCAGCAATATCGATCCCTCAACCCCGGTGCTCGTCGGCTGCGGCGACGTTACCGACCTGACGACGCCGGCCACCGATGCGCGTTCCCCCATTGACCTGATTGCCCAGGCCGGTCGCGCGGCGCTGGATGACACGGGCGCCGCCGGCATGGCGGGCGTCGTGGACACGGTGGCGATGCTGCGCATGTTCGCCGACACGGCGCCGCGCTTCGCCACCAGCTTCGGTCGCTCGACCAATCCGCCGAAGAGCGTGGCCCAGCGCCTCGGCGTCAACGCCAGCCGCCACATCTACACGTGGAACGGCGGCAACATGCCCCAGTATCTGGTCAACATGTTCGCCGAGCAGATCGCCGCCGGCGACATGCGCGCCGCCCTGCTGGTCGGCGGGGAAGCCCTGCGCACCCAGTATGGCGCGACGCGCGGCGACGTGAAGGCCAACTGGGCCGAGGATCCCGGCGGCGCTTTCGAGGAGATCGGCGACCCGCGTCGCGGCTGGAGCGACTACGAAGAGCGCCACCTGATGCGGGCGGCGATCGCCATGTACCCGCTGATCGAGAACGCCATTCGCGGCAAGCGCGGCCGCGACGTCGACACCCACATGAAGGCCATGGGCAAGCTGTTCGCCGGCTTCGCCGCCGTGGCGAAGGACAATCCGCTGGCCACCCGGCGCGAGGGGTTCAGCGCGGAGCAACTCTCCACCATCACCGCCGACAACCGCTGGATCGGCTTCCCCTATCCGCGCTTCATGAACGCCAACGCCTATATCGATCAGGCCGCCGCCGTGGTCATGACGTCGGTGGGAACCGCGCGTGAGCTGGGTATTCCGGAGAGCAAATGGGTCTATCTGCATGGTTGCGCCGACGGGCACGACCACTGGTATCTGTCCGAGCGTGAGGTTATCGCCGGCTCGGCGGCGATCCGCAACGGTTCGCGCATCGCCCTCGACATGGCCGGCAAGACCATCGCCGACATGGATTTCCTCGATCTTTACAGCTGCTTCCCCTCCGCCGTGGAGATTGCCTGCGCCGAGATCGGCCTCGCCGAAGACGATCCGCGTGGCCTGACGGTGACGGGCGGCCTGCCGTTCTTCGGTGGCCCGGGCAACAGCTATGTGATGCACTCGATCTCGGAAATGATGCGCCGGGTGCGCGGCAAGCCGCGGAGCTTCGGTCTGGTCACCGCCAACGGCAATTACATCACCAAGCATTCGTTCGGCGTCTATTCCACCACGCCAACCGAAGGTCACTGGGGTCGCCAGAAGCCGTCGGAATTGCAGGGCGCCCTCGACGCGCTGCCAAAGGCGCCGCTGGTCGAAGCAGCCAGTGGTCCGGCGACCATCGAGACCTACACGGTCATGTATGGCAAGACCGATCCGGATTTCGCCATTGTCATCGGCCGTCTCGACGCCACGGGAGAGCGCTTCCTCTCCAATACGCCGAAGGATGTGGCCGTCATGCGCGATCTGCAGGCGCGTGAGGGACTCGGCCGGCCCGGAACGGTCCGCCATGAGGACGGCCGCAACATCTTCACGCCAGCCTGACAGGTCTCACGTTGTCGTGACCGATGGCGACCGGGGAGGGCTGGCCCCGCGCCCCGGCGCCGCCTGTTTGGGCAATGATCGCATGGGTCCCGGCGGATATGGCGGGTCCCGCGAGGCGTCGCCCCGGCCCGATCCCATCCGCATCATCCAGGTTCCCCAATGGAACGTTGCGAATTGCCGCAACGTTCGACCTGCGGCAGACTCGTTCTGACAGACGATCATTGCCGAACGCATGATGTCCGTACGGGATGTCATGTGGAGAAGGGGAACAGTTATGAGACGTTTTGCAATCTGTCTGGCGGTGGTCGCCGGATTCGGTCTGGGTTGCATGGGCGGCGGCCAGCAGGCCCAGGCGGCGGCGGTCGGGCCACAGGCGGCCCTTGCGGCCGGGGCGGCGCCTGACGCGCTGTTTGAGCGGGCCTACACGGTTTGCGGCCCCTATGGCTGCGTTTATCGCCCGGGGCCGCGTTACTATTATCCACGGCCATACTACCGGCCATATTACGGGCCGCGCCCCTATTACCGCCCGCGCTATTACGCGCCCCGGCCGTATTACCGGCGTTACTACGGACCGCGTTATTATCGCCGCTGGTGATCGGTCCCTGATGGTTCGATTCCGGGCGCCCTGTTCCCGGTGAACTGGCCCGGCGGCGCGCGCCGCCGGGCGCCACCGTCGCCAATCGCGCCCGCGCTTCCGGGGGCACGATGTTTCCGGCGAAAATGGCGCCCGGCTCAGGAAGCCCGGTTCTGGCGCGCGGGCAGCAGGAGCTTCACGCCTTCCGCTCCCAGACCCGGCCCAGGCTCGACGGTGACAGCCCGTGGATCGAGCGGCTCGCCACATTCGGAACAGCACATCACCGGTGTGAAATGATGCCCGCAGGGGCGATGGCGATAACGTAACGGCGGTCCCGCGCCATCATCCATCCAGGCGTCGCCCCAGCGCGCCATGGCCATCAGCACCGGGTAAAGCTCAAGCCCCTTTTGGGTCAGCACATATTCGTGGCGCTCCGGGCTGGTCTGGTAAGCGACCCGGCTGAGAATGCCCGCTTCCACGAAACGCTTCAGCCGGTCAGCGAGAATATGCCGCGTCACGCCAAGGCGGCGCTGGAATTCCTCGAACCGCCGTACGCGCAGGAAGCAGTCGCGCAGCACCAGCAGGCTCCACCGGTCGCCGACAAATGACAGGGTGCGGGCGATCGAGCAGGGCTCCGCGTCCAGCGCTTTCCATTTCATGGGCTGTGCCTCCCCCTCCCAAGGTTCATGACGGTTTTCCGTGATGGTTTTCATGACGTCCAACGTCAATCGCATCATCCGGCGGGGCTAGCAAACATGGCGAGCAAACATTGGCCCGCAAGTATTGGCGCGCCGGATCCTGGCCGGCTGCGCCGGAATCGCCCCGTGGCGCCCGAACGCGCTTGACAGGGTCGCGCCAGGCTCTAGTTTGATGTTAGTTCCTTTTTGGAACTTTGTCAGCGCCTGTCGGAACAAAAGCAAACATCGGCCAGCCGCCATTTGCCGGCGCGGTTCCGGGCGGTTCCAGGCAGGCGGCTCAGAACCATGCCTGTCCCAGGCAAGCGGCTTCCAGGGAGGATGCGCCATGACCAGTCCGGAATTCCTGTTTGATTTCGGCAGCCCCAATGCCTGGCTGTCGCACCTCGTGCTGCCGGACATCGAGGCGCGCACCGGCGTGAAATTCAGCTACCAGCCAGTGTTGCTCGGCGGCATATTCCGGGCGACCGGCAACCGTTCGCCGGCCGAGGCCTACGCCAATATCCGCAACAAGATGGCCTATGAGCATCTTGAGATGGAGCGTTTCATCCGCCGCCACGGCGTCACGCGCTTCCGTTTCAATCCATATTTCCCGGTCAATACCCTGCAACTGATGCGCGGCGCCGTGGCGGCGCAGCGCGAGGATGTATTCGCGCCCTATGTGGAGGCGGTGTTCAGCGCCATGTGGGAGCATCCGCGCAAGATGGACGACCCGGAGGTGTTTCGCGCCGCCCTGACCGACGCCGGGCTGCCGGTCGAACGTCTGCTGCAACGCGCCGCCGATCAGGACGTGAAGGACGAATTGCTCGCCAACACCAACCAGGCGGTGGAGCGCGGCGTCTTCGGCATCCCGAGTTTCTTCGTCGGTGATGAACTGTACTTCGGCAAGGACCGGTTGCGCGATGTGGAGGAGGAGATCCTCCGCCGCCAGAACGCCGGCGCGGGAGCAGCCGCATGAGCGCCCCGGCAAACCCGCGCAACGCCTCCGTCGCGGTCATCGGCGCTGGCGATTACATTGGCGCCGCCATCTGCCGGAAGTTCGCCGCCGAAGGTTTCGCCGTCCACGCCGGCCGTCGTAATGGCGAAAAGCTGGAGCCGCTCGTCGCCAGCATCGCCGCCGCCGGCGGTCGCGCCAGCGGCCGCGCCCTCGACGCGCGCGACGAGCAGGACGTCACCGCTTTTCTGGCGGAGGCCGACGCCATCGCCCCGCTGGAAATCTGCATTTTCAATGTCGGCGCCAACGTCAATTTCCCGCTGCTGGACACCACGGAACGGGTGTTCCGCAAGGTTTGGGAGATGGCCTGCTACAGCGGCTTTCTGGCGACGCGCGAAGCCGCCCGCATCCTGACCCGCCATGGCCGGGGGGCGATTTTCCTCACCGGCGCCACCGCCGGCCTGCGCGGTGGCGTCGGTTACGCGGCTTTCGCCAGCGCCAAGTTTGGCCTGCGGGCTGTCGCCCAGTCCGCCGCGCGGGAGCTGGGGCCGCAAAACATCCACGTGGCCCATCTGGTCATTGACTCCGGCGTTGACACCGCCTGGGTGCGCGAGCGCATCCGCGCCCGGGGCGGCGAGGCGGCGCTTGAAGTGCTGGGCGAAGACCAGCTGATGCATCCGGAATCGGTTGCGCAGGCCTATTGGGCGCTCTATCAGCAGCCGAGGGACGCCTGGACCCATGAGATGGACCTGCGTCCATGGGCTGAACCCTGGTAGCCGCCGCAATCCCCCATGAGGAAGGGCTGGCGTCGGCCAGCAGGCGCAAGCGCATGTCGGGTGGGGCGCTCGCCGCCCTGTTCCGGATGACAGGGGTGCTTGCGGCGCGGGCCTGCGCCGCAAGCCCTGGAAGATCACAGAATGCTGGCGGCGGAGCAGGCTTCGCCCGCCGGACAATGCGGGAAGGAATGAGACACCCATGAAGACGCGCATCACCGAGCTGTTCGGCATCAAGCACCCGATCATTCAGGGCGGCATGCACTTTGTCGGCCTCGCCGAGCTGGCGGCGGCCGTTTCCAACGCTGGCGGCCTCGGCATCATCACCGCCCTGACCCAGCGCACCCCGGACGATCTTTCCCGCGAGATCGAGAAGGCCCGCAAGCTGACCGACAAGCCGATCGGCGTGAACCTGACCTTCCTGCCGGTGGTGAACGCGCCGGATTATCCGGGCTACGTCAAGGCGATCATCGACGGCGGCGTCAAGGCGGTGGAAACCGCCGGCAATAACCCGGGCAAGTGGGTCGACATGCTCAAGGCCGCCGACGTCAAGGTCATCCACAAGTGCACCACCATCCGCCACTCGCTGAAGGCCCAGGCGCTTGGCGTCGACGCGCTGAGCGTTGACGGCTTCGAGTGCGGCGGCCACCCGGGCGAGGACGATATCCCGAACTTCATCCTGCTGGCCCGCGCCGAGGAAGAGCTGAAGGTGCCGTTCGTCGCCTCCGGCGGCATGGCCGACGGCCGCAGCCTCGTCGCCGCCCTGGCGCTGGGCGCCGAGGGCATGAACATGGGCACCCGCTTCATCGCCACGAAGGAAGCGCCGGTGCACGAGAACGTCAAGCAGGCGATCCTCGCCGCTTCCGAGACCGACACCCGCCTCGTCATGCGCCCCCTGCGCAACACCGAGCGCGTGCTGCGCAACGCCGCTGTCGATCGCCTGCTGGAGAAGGAAAAGGCCCTCGGCGCCAATATCAAGTTCGAGGATATCGCTGCTGAAGTGGCCGGCGTTTACCCGCGCATCATGCAGCAAGGCGAAATGGATGCGGGCGCATGGAGCTGCGGCATGGTCGCCGGCCTGATCAACGATATCCCGACCTGTCAGGAGCTGATCGACCGGATCATGGCCCAGGCCAATGACCTGATTAACAGGCGCCTTGCCAATTTCGCGAACTCCTGAGCCGCATTGAATGAAGCAGGGCCCGGCGCCGGGCCCTGTTACTGTTCACCCGCCAGGAAAAGCCTGGCGCGGTTCCAGTTTCTCACAGCCCGGATGGTTTCCATCCGGGCTGTGTCTGTTCTGGCTGCGGTCCGCCGGTTGGCGCCTCCGGCATGACGCCGCCTGTTCCAGCCCGCAACCGGCTGGGGCTGGCGACATGGCGGCCGCCCGCGTGGAAGCCGGGACAGGAGCCGGCGGAGCCGGACCAGGCGCCTGCAGGGCTTGCGCGAGCATCTGCATTCAGGGCGCCATCGTCCCCGCTGGACTGCGCGTGAACAGCAAGCGGCCCGCGGTTTACGTGACAACCCGCCGGTTTTCCCGCAGCCGGCGGCGGCAGATCTGACCGCAACCGCGCCAGCCAACAGATGTTTGGGGATTTACATGCAGGCCCGGACCAGAAACGCTCCGGCCAGCGCGGACCAATGGCGTCGCGAGCCTCCAGGGGAACCTGAAGGATCGGCAGATCAGGATGTTGCAAAAGCAACTATTCGCATGGGCGCGAGCGGCCGGATCTGGATCACGAAAAGATAACCCGGGTTACGTCCTGGATTTCACGCCAGCGGTGTGCTTCGGATTCGCCAGGTTTTGACGGTCCGGCAGCCTTCGTATCGAGCCGGGCCGCTGTCGTGAGGCGCTTTGTCTGGCCGGAACATGGCGGACTGTGCGACCTATCAACGCAATTTTGATGAACGGCGCGATGGGCCGACGCGCCAGCGCGGCGCTCGTTCGGGCAGGCCTGAGCCTGACCATAAGACAGTCGGTTCATGTTCTCGGGAAAATAGGCGTCCAATCATCATGTATTGGATAACAGACTGAATTATATCGTATAATCTCGATTTCCCGTTAACTGCCGGCGTAGGTGATGGCAGGTGTATGGGAATTCAGTCCGAGGTTTGGGCGAACATCATCCTGTTGAATGTTGTGGCAAAAAGCGCGCCGCCTGCGGTGGGTCAGGGTCCCGTCAAACAAATCTATACTCAAAAAATAATCGGATCCTTATTGTTTTTGCGTATTGGCATGCCTTATATCCGGTTTGACAAAGCGGGCAGGAAAAGCGTCTGGCAAACGGGTCCGTTGACCCAGGTGAGCTTAACTATAGGCCCGCGTGCAACTGGCGCTGGATTTCGCAACGGCAGCTGGTAGTGGACTCCGGGAAGTATCGGGTCCGCGGCAGGAGACGGCAGGCGCTGCGAGGTCTTTGTGACGTCAGGCGGGCAGGTTGGCTTGATTTGGGTCTTTTTGCGACCTCAGGACGTTATTTTGGCGACAGAAGATAACTATTGCAATTTCAGTTGCATAAGTTAGCTTTCAGTTAGATCAGGGGACCGATTCAATGGTTGATTCCACGCAAACACAAAATCTTATCGAGCTGACAGCGGACATCGTTGCAGCTTATGTCGCCAACAACCAGCTGGACGGCGTTCAGCTGGCGGAGCTGATTGGTTCCGTTCATGATTCGCTGGTGAAGCTGGCGACCGGCGTGACGGAAGTTGTCGCTGAGCCGCAGCAGCCGGCCGTTCCGGTCAAGCGTTCGGTCACGCCAGATTATATCGTGTGCCTCGAGGACGGTAAGAAGTTCAAGTCGCTGAAGCGGCACCTGCGCACGTCGTATGATCTGACGCCGGAACAGTATCGCGCCAAGTGGGGCCTGCCGTCTGACTATCCGATGGTTGCGCCGAACTATGCCGCGTCGCGTTCGGCCCTGGCCAAGTCCATGGGCCTTGGGCAGCAGCGCCGCCGCCGCGGCGCCGCGAACGACGCGCCGGCCGCGCGCACGGCGAACGCCGCCAAGAGCGCCGCGACTGGCGCCCGCAAGCGCGGTCCGGCGAAGAGCGCCGAGTAAGCGCGTCAGGTAAATACGTCGAATACCGCTGGACGCGTCGGGTCAGGCGCGGCCAGGGTGGTGTTGGCCGATCTGGTGTGAGTTGCGGGCGCGTGGATACCTGATCCGCCGCTGAACCAGGTTTGTCCGGCGCTGCCGGTAAGGAAGTTTGCAGGCGCGGCTGCTCTGGCCGCGCCTGTTTTTTATGAAGACATGCGCGCTGGCGAGACGCGAATGTTTGACCGTGTGCTGATTTGACGAATTTTCCGGCGTTGGCGCCAGCTGTGCTGATGAATGCGTTGCGGGAGCAATGGCCGCACAGCCCATGTCGGTGGGTGGGCGAAAGTTGCCTGTCTGCTCGGGCGGCAGATGCGCCGGATGGGGAAGGTGATCGCGGGCGCCGCCGGAGGCCGGGCGCGACCGCTGGCGAGATCGGGCGCGAGGTGCGCCAGTTTGCGAAAGCAAGCCTCCGGCAATCTGGTCTGGCCAGCTATCCCTGATGCGATGGGAGCCATCATTGGTCGCCAGTGTGGCGGTCTGATCCGGCGGCCCCGGGTTGGCGTCACGGGCTGGCGTCCTGCTTCGGCTTTCCTGGCGGTCAGATGATTGACGCCGGCCCCCGACAGCAATAGCCCCGGCGATCAGGAGCCTGCGCGTCCGGCGGATTGTTGTCGTTGTCTTCCTTGTCTGGCCAGTTGTCGCCCAGATTACGGAGGTAACGGCGGGCCCGACGGCGGGGCGCCGTTTTCCATCTATTTTGCGATACAAGTTTTTTCCGGCCACAAGCTTTGCATGCGCCGTCATCTGTGGGAAGGAGAGCTTGCGCGCCGGATGCTTCGGGATATGGCGGGAAGTTCCCGCCGGTATTCGCGAAGGCGCTGGCGCCCGGCGTTGCGATTTTAACCTGGAGCATGGTTGTTCCGTAATCCCCTATCGTTTATAGGGTGGCGGCGGCGCCAGGCGGCTGGATGAAGGTCAGGGCGGGGCTGTTTCCCGTGTTACCTTGATCTGGCGATGTCATTATTGTCACGTATATGACGCGGCTGGACGGAATATTTTCATAAAATTGCTTGAGTTTCAACCGAGGACGGATTTTTACGGACATTAATCCTGTTGTGGCATGAATATTCTGGGGGCGGATGGTGGTGTGCAGTGAATTTTCTTATCCCAAACGAGTCGACCCAGCGCCTGCCTGTGGGCGCGCGCCTGCAACTCTGCGCTGAGGTATTGACGAACCTGGCTGGTTGCCCGTCGGGCGTGCTGGCGTTGATCGACGCTTGCGGTTCCGTGCAGGAATACGTCCGCATCGGCCCGGCGCCGGAGCGTGAGTCTGGCGCGACGGTCAATGAGGAGCTCAGGCTGCTGGTCCGCCAGATGCCGGAGGCTGCTGACCAGTTCATGGGGCTGGCCCCCTGTCATCCCCTGATCGCCCGCCTGTTCGGCGAGCCGCCGGTTGGCCGGGCGCACAGTGTCATCGGGCGTATCTCCTGGCAGCCTGACTGTGACCTTGTGCTGGTGGCGGGCTGGCGGCCAACATGTCTCGAGCCGCTTGAAGCGGCGCTGCTGGGGCGCGGCGTCAATGCCTGCCGCAACGCCATTCAGGCTGACAGCGGCAAGGAGGGTGGAGAAGGCGCTGGGCTTGATCTGATCAATTCGGTGGTTTCGCCGGTGATCCGCGTTGATGAGCGCCTCAACATCGTGAACCTCAATGAAGCCGCGCAACGGGAGCTCATGCAGGGCGGCGTCCTGCGCGAGCAGGGCGGCCGGCTGGCCAGCGCCGCCTGCCACGCCATGGAGGAATTGCGCGCCGCCGTGCGCCGGTCAGTGCGTGAGGCGGGGGGCGAGGGCCGCCGCTCCTCCATCATCCCGTTGACCGGGGATGCGGGTTTGCCGCGCTTTGCCATCGTGGCGCCGTCGCCGCTGCATGGCGAGGACCCCACCGCGGTGGTCGTGCTGCCCGAAATCGACGGTGAGGAAGGGGCCCGCAGGCTTTCGGCGCTCTATAGTCTCACCCGTGCGGAAGAAGGCGTCGTGAGGTTGATCCTTGTCGGCGCGGCGCCCGTGGGCATCGCGGCGGAGCTTGGGCTGACCGAAGCGACGGTGCGCACCTATATCAAGCGCATCATGGTCAAGCTTGGCATCAACCGCCGTTCGGAGTTCTTCCTGCTCTACATATTGACCATGTCGCCGTTCCGTTTTCCGACGGGCCCGCTTTCGTGCCGGAGCGCCTGAGGACGCGGTTGGGGCGGCCAAACGGAGAAGCCGCGAGGCCCGTCGGGCGCGCGGCCTTTCCTGTTGGGCATGCCCGGGCGGCAGGGGAAAGGACGACAAAGAAAAAGGCCGCCAACCGGCGGCCTGTCATCCGTATGCCGGATGAAAAATGGTACAGCTGCCCCGGCTCGAACGGGGGACCTCTAGATCCACAATCTAGCGCTCTAACCAACTGAGCTACAGCTGCATTGTGGGGCGAAACCTAGGGCGGTCAGGCCCGGAAGGCAAGACCCCGTCAACGCTCCAGCGCAATTATTCAACGACTTCTTTTGCGACATTCCGTCCCGCAGGCGGCAACCGGCGGCGACAGGCGGGGAAGTGGGCGAAAGCCGGGGAAAAACAGCCCGCGCCAGGCGCTGGCGGCGGCCCCGTTGGCGCCCGTTAACCCTTCCCTGGACCGGACCGGGCCAATGGCTCTGTCGTTGCGGCATATTCTGTTAGTATATTGCTGAAATTGACCAAACCGCGCCAGCAGGAGCATTGACGGTATCCATGACGGACCCGGCCGGCCATATTGTCCTGACCGACCTGCTGGCCCGGCCGGCGGATGCGCCTGCGATCGCGGCGGGCGAAACCGTCTGCCTGTTCGCGGCGGACGGCGCGTTGTTGTGGGGGACGGCGCATGGCCGGGCGCTTGCCGCCAGGCTGGACCGGCCTTCACGGGCGCGCGTGGTCGCGCTCGCCGCCGATGCGTTGGGCTCCTGGCGCGAAGCCCTGCCCCTGCGCGCTGGCAGCGTCGGTTTTTCAGCCGGATGCGCCGTGTTGCAGGGCCGCGACGGCCGGCGCGTCGTGCTGGCCCGGATCGCCGGGCGTATTCCACGAACGTGGAGCGCCACCCCGGAACGCCTGACTGGCCGCGATCCTGGCGGCGGCGATGCGCCGGCGGACGCCTTGCGGACGATAGCCGGCGACCGGCCGACCCTGCGCTTTGTCTGGCATACGGACGCCGCCGGCGTCATCCGCTCCGTATCGGCGGCGCTGGCCCGGGCGCTGGGCGGCGAGGCGATCGTGGGAAAAACCTGGGCCGGACTTGCTGGCCGGATTGACGCCGCGCTGGAGCTTGACGCCCAGGTCCGCTCCGGCCGGGCGTGGTCTGGTCTGGCCGCGCTCTGGCGTCTTGACGGAGGGGGGACGGAAATCCCGGTCGAGTTTGGCGGCGCGCCCATCCGCGACGCCGCTGGCGCGCCGGCCGGGCAGCGGGGCTACGGCCTGATGCGTCTGGATGCGGGCGTGACGCCGGCGCCGGAGCCCCAGCATCAGCCGGAGCCTGCCGGCCACCCTGTTCCCGCATCGCCGTTGCCGCCCCCGGCTGACATGTCGCCCGCTCCTGGCGGGGACGCCAGCCGGACGGATGGCGACGGCCTTTCCAGCATCGTCGCCCGGGTGGCTTCGGGCGCCCGGCTGCCGGAACCGCCATTGCCCCTGTTCGCCCCTGGCCATGAAACGGTGGTTCCAGTGCCGGTTCCGCCGCCGGCGCGACATGCGGACATCAGGCGCAAGTCCGCTCCCGGCGGCCTCAGTCGCGGCGAGCGCCAGACCCTGCGTGATATTGCCCAGGCGCTCGGCGCGCAGATGGACGAAACGCGCGAGCGTCGCGTGGCCGACATGGCGGGGGCAACCGACCCGCGGGATGAAAGCCAGAACCGGAATGCCGGGGGCTCTTCCGCGCCAGTTTCCGCGCCGCCCGCCGCGCCAGTCTCGCCCTCAGGGCAGGAGGCGCACGACGTGGGTCCGGGCGGGCGGGCGGTTGCGGATTCCCATCCTCCGCCGCCCACGGCGAAGCAGGCCGCCGACGCCGGCGTCCGGCAGGCGGGCGCGGCTGACGCCGGTCTGTCGCGCCAGCCGACGCCGCCTGAGCCGGGGGCGGACATTGCTGCCGGGCAAAAGGTTGCTCGGGACCCCATCCAGGACCCTATCCAGGACCTCACGCAAGACCTCGCCCACGAGCTGGAGAGGACGCTGGAGCGGGAGCGCGCGGCGATCGCCGCCGAGGCGCGGGTGGAGACATTGCGCGCCCTGGTCCAGGCGACGCCGGTCGCCGCCCTGGTCAGTCAGGAAGGCGTGGCGGTGCACGCCAACAACGCCTTCATCGCCCTGTCCCGGCATGCCGGCTTTGGCGACGTGGCTGGCCAGCGGCTCGGGCTGCTGTTTCCGGAAACCGCCCTGGACGTCGGCTTTAGCGGCAAGGGGGTTCTCGCCGGAGCCCGGGGCGTGCGAATGCCCGTGGAGCTCGTCTGCGCGCCAGCGCCGTGGACGGGTGGAGAGGCGCTGCTCATTCTGGCGATGCGCGATGCAACGGCCGAGGTCGCGGCCCGCGTCGCCCATCTGGAAGACGAACTGGCGGCCTCGGCGGCGCGCGAGGCCGAGCTGCGCGGCGTGCTCGACACCGCAACAGACGGCGTTGTGCTGCTCGACGCCCAGGGGCGGATCCTGTCCATCAACCGCTCGGGAGAGGCGCTGTTCGGGTATGAGCAGAACCAGCTTGTTGGCGAGCCGCTGACGCGCCTGCTGGCACCCGAAAGCCATGCCGCCGCCCGCGACTATCTGGAGAGCCTGCGCGCCGGCGGCGTCGCCAGCCTGCTCAATGATGGGCGCGAGGTGACGGGGCGGGTGCGCCAGGGCGGCGACTGCCGGCTGTTCATGACCCTGGGCAAGGTCGGCGCTGGGGCCGGCCAGCGTTATTGCGCCGTGCTGCGCGACGTGACGGCCTGGAAGAAGACCGAAAGTGAACTGATCGAATCCAGACGCAAGGCTGAATCCGCCAATGCCCAGAAATCGGACTTCCTGGCGCGCATGAGCCACGAGGTGCGCACGCCCCTTGGCGCCATGATCGGCTTCGCCGAGCTGATGCTGGAGGAACGTTTCGGCCCGATCCAGAATCCGCGCTACCGCGAGTATGTGCGCGATATCCACGAGTCCGGCCAGTATGTCATCAGCCTCGTCAACGACCTGCTCGATCTGGCCCGGATCGAGGCTGGAAAGATGGAGCTGTCGTTCGCCAGCGTCGACCTCAACGTCGTGCTGAATTCCTGCGTGACGCTGATGCAGCCCCAGGCCAGCAAGGCGCACATTGTGTTGCGCGGTTCGCTGGAGGAGAAGCTGCCGCCGGTGGTGGCGGATGAGCGCTCCATGCGCCAGATCATTCTGAATGTGCTCGGCAACGCGCTCAAGTTCACCGACGCCGGGGGGCAGGTGATCCTGTCCTCGGCGCGCACGCCGTCAGGGGAGGTCGTCATCCGTGTCCGCGACACCGGCATCGGCATGAGCGAGCAGGAAGTGGTGGAGGCGCTGAAGCCATTCCGCCGTCTGGCGCACGGGCGCAAGACGCCCGGCACCGGCCTTGGCCTGCCGCTGACCGTCGCGCTGGTCGAGGCGAACCGGGGCGCGCTGCGCATTTCCAGTACGCCGGGCGAGGGGACGCTGGTGGAGGTGGTGCTGCCCGCGTCCCGGGTGCTCGCCGGCTAGGGCGCCGCGCTGGAGCAAAGAAAAAAGGCCGGATTGCTCCGGCCTTTTTGTCGAATACGCCCAGTCCTGCAAACAGGGCGGCCCCGCGCGGGGGCCCGCGCCCGTCCGCTCCGGCGTCAGTCGTCTGAACCGCTCTCGTCCAGTCCGCCCATGTGGTGCTGGCAATAGAGGGCCTCGCCCATGCGATTGACCAGGTCGAGCTGGGTTTCGAGGAAGTCGATATGGCCTTCCTCGTCCTTCATCAGGTCGACGAACAGGTCGCGCGACGGGTAGTCCTTCACCTCCAGGCAGTAGGACGCGGCTTCCTGGTAGAGCGCGCGGGCGTCCAGCTCGGCGGCGAGGTCCGCCTGCAGGATTTCGGTGACGGTCTGGCCAATGCGCAGCGGGTCGAGGACCTGCATGTTGGGGAACCCTTCCAGGAACAGGATGCGGTCGGTGAACCGGTCCGCATGCTGCATTTCCTCGATCGATTCCTTGCGCCATTGCTGGGCGAGCTTCTTGAGGCCCCAGTTGTCGAGGATGCGGAAATGCAGCCAGTACTGGTTGATCGCGGTCAGTTCGCTGCGCAGGCCACGGTTGAGATACTCGATGACCTTCTGGTCGCCTTTCATCGGGGGCTCCTTGTTTAGGATCGTTCTAATCTAGGCGCGATGGCATTCTGAAGCAAGGGGGGCGGCGCGCCGGCGCGCATGTTTCGCTGATGGCGTTTTTCACGATGCGGCGACAGCGTGATTGCAAACCGCTGCTTGCGCCGGGAAACCAGGCGCAGGACGCTCCACGCGTACAGGAAGCGTGGCGCTGCATCGCCCTTGTGCAGCCTTGCGCGGTGAAAGTTGGGAAAGATTCGCGAAGAGATCGCGGCAGGGGAAACAGGAAGGGGATACCGGACGCACCGGGGCGCTTTCCATGCCGCTCCATGCGTCATGCCCATGCCTGTTGCGGGCTCCCGTGACTTTTCGCTGCCATCGGTGGGCAAAGAACGGGCGAACCGGGCCAGGCAATCGCAGGGGATGTGAGGCGGCGGCGAGGCAGGGGATGCGGCGGGTTATTCCGCCGCCATGAGGGTCCGGGCGCCGTCATCATTCGCCGGGCGTTGCGTCGCGCCATGGTCGTGATCGCCGCAGGCGCCGCCACAGGCGCGGGGCGCGCAAAACCTCTGCTCATCCGGGACAACCAGCTGGCGGCGCGGCGCGGCTCCGCCATGGCGCCAGTCGGCCGCCGGCGCCATGGCGGCCTGGGCGTGCGCTGGCGCGGTTGCGGCGTGCGCGGCCTCGGCTGGACACACGGCGCAGCCAATCTGGCAGGCGCCGGCGCCGCTGGTGATGTCGGAAAACATCTGCCGGATCTGCTGGACGCAACGGCCACAATTCGGCTTGCAGCCGAGGCACAGATAGACCTGCCCTGGCGAACGCGGACGCGTCGCCACATCGCCCGTCAGCGAATCCAGCACCTGGCGGTCGGTCAACTGATTACATGAACAGACGATCATCGCGTTCTTTAGAATGATTAAAAAGTGAAGTGGTTTCAATTACTTATTGTATAATACGCCCGTGCGGTCAAGCTGCCCGCGCGCCAATGCCGCAGGCGTGCGACGCCATCTTTCCCGGCAGGTTTTCCGCCTGTTCCGCCGTTCACGCGGCTGCCTTCCAACCTGGCTGCACAGCACAAAAGCCAGAGCCCCCGGCGACGTCCAGCCGGGCAATCCCTGGCTTCAGCTTCGTCCAGCGCCAATATTCCCGGGGTGCACCCACGCCGTCGCCCGTCCGGCGTCAGGCGGGTCTGGCTTCACGCTGGCGGTCCCGGCGTCGGTTCAGGCCTCGGGGCCCGGATGCGCCGGCGTTTGCCTGTCCGCGCCCTCTTTTGGCGGCTTGACGGCGTAGCGCTGGTCGCGCGGCGCCCGGGTCACCGAGGAGGGATCGCTGGCCGGGAAGCTCTCGTCGATGGATTCATCAAGCGCGGCTTCCTCGTGCGCCCGTTCCTTTGACCGCTCCAGCCTGGGTTTGGGGCCCGCGCCTGGTTTGTTGTCGTTCATGGCAGCCTCCTCTCACTTAATCATAACGTGAGCAGCGTCAGCCGGTTCCGCCAGATGCGATCAGGCGGTCGCGTGTCGGTCAATGACGATGACATGCAGCGCGCGCGGCCCGTGCGCGCCAAGAAAGATGGTGCGGTCGATGTCGCCGGAGCGCGACGGCCCGGTCACCATATTGACCGTGCGCGGCAACGGGCCGCCCGCCGTTTCGGCGCGCAGGCGCGTCCACACATCCTCCAGCGCCGGAACCAGGTCGGCGCTGTCCAGCACCACGATATGGTTGTCCGGCAGGAAATTGATGGTGGTGGGGTTATCCGGCCCTGACAGCAGGACCAGCGATCCGGTTTCGGTGACGCCAGCGAAGGCGTGGCTGACGCCGTTCAGGTCGGCTCCGGCGCTGGGGCCGTGACTGACGTCGAGCGTCGTGGCGTCCCACGGCATGGCGGCCAGGCGCGCATCGGCGCCCATGCGCAGCCGGGCCGGCAGATTGTTCGCGCCCAGCCAGCGCGCCGCTTCGGCCGGAACCTGCGCCGGCCCGCTGACGACGGCGACGGTGGCTTGCACCGCCTCCGCGTATGTGCGGAATGTGGCGATGGCCTCCGCGCCGGTCTTCTGGCCGCGCGCCGGCACAATGCCCCGCTCTGGCCGGGACAGCCGGTCGGCCACAGCCTGGCGGCGCGGCTCTTCCTGACCGGTAACGCCCAGCGACCGGCGGATGTTGGCCAAAATCTCGTCGCGCGCCGTCATTGCGCTTGCCCCTTTACGTCAGGTTGGGCGCCCGCAAGCCGGCGTTTGCCGGCTTGCGCCGCCCACATCGCCTGAAACGTCCTGCCTTCCGGCGCCGGGAAATCCCGCCCCTGGGTCCAGCCGGAGGCGAAGGGCAGGGATGCGAATTTACCCTTGCCGCGCGCCGCCAGCGCCAGCGCCGCCGCGCCAAGGCGCGTCGCCTGGCGATACAGCCACGGCCGGCGGGCGAAGAAGCCCCACAGGGCGAGGCCAGAGCGGGTGGTCGCCGGCGTCAGATGCCGCTCGAACTCCTTCTCGCGCCAGTGGCGCATCAGCTTCGGCAGCGGAATGCGCACCGGGCAGACCGATTCACACCGGCCGCAGAAGGTGGAGGCGTTGGGCAGGTGGCCGCCCTTGTCCACGCCGATCAGCGCCGGCGTCAGCACCGATCCCATCGGGCCGGGGTAGGTCCAGCCATAGGCATGGCCGCCGACCGCCTGGTACACCGGGCAATGGTTCATGCAGGCGCCGCAGCGGATGCAGCGCAGCATTTCCTGAAACGAGGTGCCCAGCATGCCGGTGCGGCCGTTGTCGAGCAGCACGACATGATACGCCCCGGGCCCGTCCGGGTCGCTGGCGCGGCGCGCCCCGGTGGAGAAGGTGGTGTAGACCGAGCTGTCCTGTCCGGTGGCCGAGCGCGCCAGCACCCGCAGCATCTGGGCGCAGTCATCCAGGGTCGGAACCAGCTTTTCCAGCGAGGCCAGCACGATGTGCGCCTTCGGCAGCGTCTGGGTCAGGTCGCCATTGCCCTCATTGGTGACGATGACCGAGGTCCCGGTTTCGGCGATGAGGAAATTGGCGCCGGTAATGCCCACGTCGGCGGCGAGAAAATGCTGGCGCAGGGCCTGCCGCGCCTCGTTGAGCAGGCTCACGGGCTCGGAAAGATCGCGCTCCGGCGGTAGCTGCGTGTGGACGCGGCGGAAATCCTGCTCCACCTGGGCGGCGCTCAGGTGGAACGCCGGGGCGATGATGTGCGACGGCGTCTCGTGACGCAGCTGGATGATGTATTCGCCGAGGTCCGTCTCGATGGGCGTGAAGCCCTCGCGCTCCAGATGATCGTTGAGGCCGATTTCCTCGGAGATCATCGATTTGCCCTTGGTCACCGTTTTCGCGCCAAGCCCGCGGCAGATATCGGCGACGATGCGGCGCGCCTCGGCGGCGTCGCGGGCGAAATGCACATGGCCGCCGCTGGCGGTCACCTGCGCCTCATACTGCTCCAGATAAAGGTCGAGGTGGGCGAGGGTGTGGTTCTTGATGTCGCGGGCGCTGTCGCGCAGCGCCTCGAACTCGGGCAGGGCGGCGGCGGCTTCGGCCCGTTTGACCGAGAAGCCGGTGCGCATGGTGCCAAGCACCGCCTGCAACTGTTTATCCTGCAACGCCTGGTGGGCGTTCTCGCGGAAAGCGGGGGAGGTGATGGTCGCCGTCATCTCAAGCCCCTCCCTTGCCGGCGGCCGATGAAGCCGCCGGGGCGGCGATCGGCGGCAGCTCGTCCATGCCAGCCAGCACCTCGGCCACATGGCGCACGGCCGTCGCGCTGTTCTGGCGCGACAGCTTGCCGGCCATGTTCATCAGGCAGCCAAGGTCGCCGGCCAGCACCATGGGCGCGCCGGACTCGGTGATCCGCGCCGCTTTCTCGGCCACGATGGCGTTGGAAATCTCGCCGTATTTGACCGCGAAGGTCCCCCCGAAGCCGCAGCAGATATCGGAGCCTTCCATCTCCACCAGCTTCAGCCCGCGCACCGAGCCCAGCAGCTTGCGCGGCTGCGCCTGCACGCCCATCTCGCGCAGCCCGGCGCAGGAGTCATGGTAGGTCGCCACCCCCTCGAACCGGGCGTTGACGTCGCTGACGCCCATCACGTCGACGAGGAAACTGGTCAGCTCCCAGGTCTTTTCCGCGAAGGCATTGGCCTTGCCGCGCAGGTCCGGGTCGTCGGCGAACAGCTCCGGATAGTGCCGCCGCACCATGCCGGCGCAGGAGCCGGAGGGCGCCACCACATAATCCAGATGGCTGAACGCCCGGATCATCGCCCGCGCCAGGTCCGCCGCCGTGGCCCGGTCGCCAGAATTGAAGGCCGGCTGGCCGCAGCAGGTTTGCGCCGGAACCTCCACATGGCAGCCGGCGTCCTGCAACAGCTTCGCCGCCGCGAACCCCACGGACGGCCGCATCAGGTCAACCAGGCAGGTGACGAACAACCCGACGCGGGGGTGTTGCGGAAGCTTTGGCGAAGCGGTCTGCTGCGGCATCGGCGGGTTCCTGTCGCGAGCGTTGTCCGGGGGGTGGACAGCGCGGAGTTTGGAAATCGGGGCAGACGCCCGGGTTCGCCGGGGCGGAGGGCTGCTCCGGCGAAGGTTCAGGGCTTCTTTTTGCCGTCGGCGCCGAACTGGCCGACATAGGCAAGCAGGTCGTCGATATCCTTGTCCTTTGGCAGGCCGACGAAGATCATGCGGGTGCCGGTGACCTTGGCGCGCGGATTTTTCAGATAGTCGCGCAGGGTGGCGGCGTCCCAGGTCAGCCCGGAGTTCTTCATGGCGTCTGAGAAGCGGTAACCTTCCACGGTTCCCGCCTTGCGGCCGATCAGCCCGTTGAGCTCGGGGCCGACCAGGTGTTTGGCGCCCTCGCCAATCTGGTGGCAGGCGCGGCACTTCATGAACACCTTCTCACCGGCCGCGGCGGAGCCGGCGCCGGCGGCCGTCGCGGCGGTTTCCGCCCGCGCCGTCGCGAGGGGCAGGCCGGCGAAGAGCGCCAGGGACAGTGCGGCGCTCATGATGCGCATCCGGCCTCCCGGCCCGCCGCGCCCGTTGTTGTCGGCCTGGCGGAAGAGGGGGGATGGATGCGCGATCATGGTCTTGTCCCTGTCTGGCCGAAGCAGCGTCTGCTTCGTCGCCGCCAGTTTTAGCACTCTGGAATCATTCTGCACACGCAACCACGCGCCGCAGCCGGAGAAGCTGCCCAGGATCTGCCGGGCCGATCGCCAGCGCCGCCGGCCGGGCGGCGAAAAGTTCGGCCACCGCCTCTGGCGCGCGTGGGGAGCCGTCCCCATGTCATTCACGCATCATGTCAATCACGGCCGCTCGTGGGGAGCGGCGGGCAGATGCGGGAAGATCAGGAGAGGACGTATATGGATCCGCAGGAACGTGAGGTCATCGACGGGATTTTCCAGCGCCTGCAAGAGGCGGCGAACAACCCGCGCGACCCTGAGGCGGAGCGCTATATCGCTGATCTGGTCGCCCGCCAGCCCCATGCGCCTTATGCGCTCGCCCAGGCCGTCTATGTGCAGGACATGGCTGTTCAGCAGTTGTCCTCCCGCAACCAGGAGCTGGAGCAGCGCGTCCAGCAGCTTGAGAACGAGGCCCGCAAAGCGCAAGAACAGTTGGCGCAAGAACAGTTGGCGCGCGAACAGGCGGCGCGTGAACAGGCGCAGGCCCAGCCGGCGCCAAATCAGGCGCCTGCCGGCGGGTTCCTGTCCGGCCTGTTTGGCGGCCGTGGCAGCGTGCCGGCTGCCGGACGGCCCGGCGGTTTCGGCCAGTCCGCCAGTCCGCAGGGCCCCGGCTTTGGCGGAGCGCGCCCGGGTGGACCGCAAGCCGGACCACAAGAGGCTGGACAGCAGGGCTCCCCCATGCCTGGCGGCCCCTGGTCGCGCGGCGCGCAGCCGGGGCAGGGCGCGGGACCGTGGGGCGGACAGCAGCCCCAGGCGCCTGCCGGCGGCGGCTTCCTGCGCGGCGCCCTGACCACGGCGGCGGGCGTTGCCGGCGGCGCGCTGCTGTTCGACGCGGTGAAGGGCATGATGGGCGGCTCGTCCGCCGCCAACGCCACGCCGGTGGACAAGGCGGCTGAAACGGCGAAGACAGACGCGCAGCAGGACAGTAACGCCCAGAACAGCAACACCGACGACAAGGCCAGCGACCAGCAGGCGGATAACAGCCAGAACGACAACCAGAACGACGCCAGCTATCAGGACGCCGGCTACGACGATCCCTCCTATGACGACCAGTCCTGGGACGACGGCGGCTTCGGCGACGACGACTGGGCGTAACCTGCTTCCCGGGCCGCGCCAGGGCGCGGGCCGGGGATGCAAGCCCCTGGTTTCAGGGCATCTGCTGATCCATCCGGATCGGGAGACGCCCTGACGTTGGCTATGGGCGAATGCGACCGGTCGGCCCTATCCAGCCCGCCTGAAAGCGCTAAAAAGTGCTTTAGAAAGCAATGTCCAGAGCCGCGGCCTTGGGTGTGGACGATAGCGCCGGCCAGCTGTGCCGACGCGTCGGCGCGCTGGAGCTGCGGAGGCTGACAATGGATTTTACTTTTTTTGCCATCTCTGGATGGCCAAGCGCGTTCAGATCAGCCTTCAGTGTTGCGATATTGTCTGGTGTAGCAAATATGTATTTAATTGAATCATTCGGGATTTTGTCTGACACATATTGGTGTCCATATGTTTCAATTGACTGAAATTTGATTTCGTTTTCGTTCATTCCGAATAAAACTTTTCCTTTTCGTGCGTCATCGCCCCGAACACCGGCGTATTGTCCCCATGCTACCCAGTAGTCTTCTTTAGATATGATGCTGATCCCATGGAGGTTGCATGCATCTTCAGGCTCTGGAGCCTCCCCACGGAGGCGCCGCCCCAGCGCGCGCTGCGAATACGATAATTCTCCGTAATCGAAAGCGCGTTTACCAACATCACTGAAACATTCGGCTGGCAGAGGTCGCCTTTCATGCAGCCCAAAGATTGACAGGAGACCGCCATATTCTGCAACGCCTGTCACAGCAGGCAGGGCTGAGCCATGAACATAATCAACGCCATGTTCTTCGAGCGTCTGGAAAATCAGGTCGGTGGAAGGCTTTTCGGTCTCTGACTCGTCAGGGCGATCGCCCTCTGATTTGTTCCGTTTTCGCGTGTTCGCCAAAATGTCCGTCAAGGCCATGTCATATCTCCTGCTTCACAGGCACGGACAGATATTGGCGCCGCCTCTTCCCGGCGGGCAGCGATTTTCAAGGACGCGCGACCCTGGAGCCAGGCCCTGGCGCCTGCGTTACATCACCACCACCTTCGCCCCGACGCTGACCCGCGAATACAGGTCGATCACATCGTCATTGGTCAGCCGGATGCAGCCGGAGGAGACGTTGTGGCCGATGGTGTTGGGCTCGTTGGTGCCGTGGATGCGATACAGGGTCGAGCCCAGATACAGCGCCCGGGCGCCGAGGGGATTATCAGGGCCGCCGGCCATGAAGCGCGGCAGGTCGGGGCGGCGCCGGCGCATGTCGGCCGGCGGCCGCCAGTCGGGCCATTCGCGTTTCATGGAAATGCGCTGGCTGCCGCGCCACTGGAAGCCGGCGCGGCCGACGCCGATGCCGTAGCGGATGGCCGTGCCGCCATCCTGCACCAGATACAGGTATTTGTTACGG